>Ga0105250_10000324_pt1 | contig 36745 bp, 29 predicted proteins | sample KBSS54metaG_FD_80425 | JGI IMG/M metagenome (GOLD analysis project Ga0105250, IMG submission 80425) | Switchgrass rhizosphere microbial communities from Kellogg Biological Station, Michigan, USA - KBS S5-4 metaG | ecosystem: Host-associated > Plants > Roots > Rhizosphere > Soil | place...
ACGTTGTTTCTTCAGCACCGGAATACCTTCCACCGCCGCTTTTTCTGCAGCGTCCTGCGCCACGGAATCAAAGGTGGTGAAAATCTTCACGCCGGAGAGATCTTTAACTTTATCGCCCAGCTTTGCCTGTAGCTCCTGGCGCACCATCTGCATAAAGGCGGGCTGCGGTGAGATCACCCCACCACGCGGCTGTACGCCTAACGGACGCGCGCTCAGCATGTCATACAGATCCTGGTCGATAATCTGCTGCTGCTGCAGCAAACGCAGCACCAGGTTACGACGCTCCAGTGCCAGCTTCGGGTTACGCCACGGGTTATAGATTGACGCCCCTTTAACCATCCCTACCAGCAGCGCCTGCTGGTCGAGGCTCAGCTCTTCCACCGGACGGCCAAAGTAGTAAAGGCTCGCCAGCGGGAAGCCGCGGATCTCATTGTCACCGCTTTGACCGAGATAGACTTCGTTCATGTACAGCTCAAGAATGCGGTCTTTGCTGTAACGCGCATCCATGATCAGCGCCATATAGGCTTCGTTGGCCTTACGCCAGTAGGAACGTTCGCTGGACAGGAACAGGTTTTTCACCAGTTGCTGGGTCAGCGTACTGGCCCCTTGTACCGTGCGCCCCGCCGTCAGGTTCGCCAGCACCGCACGGCCAATGGAATAGAGGCTGATACCGTCATGCTCATAGAAGTGACGATCTTCGGTCGCCAGCAGCGTGTCCACCAGCAGATCCGGGAATCCACTGCGCGGGACAAACAGGCGCTGCTCACCGTTAGGCGAAGAGAGCATGGTAATCAGCCGCGGATCGAGACGGAAGAAACCGAACTGGCGGTTGTTATCCATATTCTCGATGGTATCCAGATGGTCGCCATCAAAGGTCAGACGCGCGCGCACCTGCCCTTCTTTACTGTCCGGAAAATCAAACGGACGACGGATCATCTCGATGCTTTTCGCCTGCACGGTGAATTCGCCAGGGCGCGTCATCTTCGTCACCTGACGATACTGCGTAGCCTCCAGCAGTTTCACCATCTCGTTCTTGCCGATCGGCATTTCTGGCTCAAGGTTAACCATACGGCCATATACTGCCGCAGGAAGCTGCCAGACTTTACCATCTATACGGCTGCGGATTTTTTGGTCCAGATAAACGCCGTAAATGGCGATCAGCACCAAAAAAACAATCGACAGTTTTACCAGCAGCCAGAACCAGCCGCGTTTACCACGAGGCTTACGCCCTTTGCCTTTACCCTTACGCGGCATCGGTTCTTCATCCTCATAGTCATCATCATCATAATCGTCGTCATACTCTTCATCTCTGAGTTGACGACGGCTCACCTTTTGTTTCACCGGACGCGAGGGTTTCCCTTTACGTCCAATTGGCTCGCGGTCATTCCCGGCCATGCTTTTTCTCCGCAACATTCAGGCGCAAGGGCCCGATTCTCTGTTCTTCCGTCAGTTAACAGAAGAAGAAATCTCTCAATTTACTGCCGTGTTTATACCGGATGACGGCTTCGCTTTATCCGGCCTACAGTTTCATTACGAATACTTCTTTGTTCGCCGCGTTGGCGCGGTATTCGCCGGATCGTCCGGCCAGACATGTTTGGGATAGCGCCCTTTCATCTCTTTTTGCACCTCACGGTACGATCCCTGCCAGAACGCGCTCAAATCACTCGTTACCTGCAGCGGTCGTTGGGCCGGAGACAGCAGTTCCAGCACCAGCGGCACGCGCCCCTCGGCGATGGTTGGGGTCTTCGCTTCACCAAACATTTCCTGCATCCGAACCGCCAATACCGGAGGGTTATCCTCATGATAGCGAATGGCAATCCGGCTTCCCGTCGGCACAGTGTAATGCGCTGGCAGTTCACTATCCAGACGTTGCAGCATTGACCAATCCAGCAAACCGCGCAACGCCTGACCCACATTTAGCGCTTTTAACGCGCGTAACGAGTGCACACCGCTCATGTGCGGCAGCAGCCAGCTCTCCAGCGTCGCCAGCAGAGAATCCTCATCTACCGCGGGCCAGTTATACTCTGGCAACCAGTTTGCCGCACATTGCAGACGCAGGCGAAACTGCTCGGCTTCCGGCGTCCAGTTGAGCACACTTAGCCCTTTATCGCGAATGCCGTTCAACATCGCCAGGTGCAACTCCTCTTCCGAGGGTTTGGCCAGCGCCTGTACTTTTACCGTTAGCTGGCCAATGCGCGACCGACGCAATGCTTTTAACGTTCCCTGAGTTTCATCCCATTCGATGGTGTCAGACTGTTGTAACAGTTCAGGGCATGCCTGTATCAGCACTTCGATATCCAGCGGCAGAGCCAGCAGAATACGCGCATCCGGCGAAGCGCTGCCCTGCAGTAACAGCGGCGCAATCAGCCATTCATGGCGTCCGGAGGCGTCATCGGCATCCAGCATTGCCCCCATGCCATTCGCCAGTTGATAGCGCCCTTCCTGCCCGCGCCGACGCGCGATCCGATCGGCAAACGCCTGCGCCAGTAATGAGGGGAGCAGCGCGCTGTCCGGCTGTCCGCTGCGAACGTTAAGCCGTTTCAGTAATTGTTGGCTGCGCTGCTGCCAGGCGGGCTGATTTCGTGAAAACGCTACAGCCAGATCGGTACTGCCACCGCGCGGCGGCTCTTCCAGAATCGCAGCCAGTTTTGCCGCCGTTGCCGCTTCATTGTCATTGTTGGCGCTAACCAGCATAGCCGCTAAACGGGGGTCGTTACCCAACGTCGCCATTTTCTGCCCCCTGGCGCTGAGCCTGTCACCCTCAAGCGCCCCCAGCATCTGCAGCAGCCGCTTTGCCGCCTTCAGGTTAATGGCGGGCGGGGTATCCAGCCAGTTCAGTTGCTCAGGGTCGGTGCATCCCCATTGCAGTAACTCCATCAGCAGTCCGGACAGGTCGCTCTGTAAAATCTCCGGTTCTCCCTGTGCCGCCGCTCTTTCCGCCTGCTCTTTGGCAAGCAAATGTAGGCAGATACCAGGTTCCAGACGGCCCGCGCGTCCCGCTCGCTGGGTCATCGAGGCCTGGCTTATGCGTTGGGTAATCAGTCGCGTTAAACCGGTACGCGCATCATAGCGCGCCACGCGCTCCTGGGCGCAGTCCACCACCAGCCGGATGCCTTCGATCGTTAAGCTGGTTTCGGCAATATTGGTCGCCAGCACCACTTTGCGCTTGCCTTGCGGAGCGGGCAAAATCGCCTGACGCTGCTCGGCAAGCGTCAGCGCGCCGTACAGTGGGCACAACAACACATCGCTGCCCACACGCGTTGCCAGTTGCTCCTGCACGCGCTGGATTTCCCCTACACCCGGTAAAAACAGCAGCAGCGACCCGCTTTCATGGCGCAGGAGTTCTGCCGTCGCTATCGCTACCGCTTCAGCAAAACGCAGATGCGCCGCCAACGGCTGATATCGTCGATCAACGGGAAATGCGCGGCCTTCAGAAACGATCGTCGGCGCATCGGGCAACATCTGCTGCAAACACCCGTTGTCCAAAGTGGCAGACATGATCAACAGTTTCAGATCGTCACGCAGCCCTTGCTGCACATCCAGCAACAGCGCCAGCGCCAGGTCGGCCTGCAAACTCCGCTCGTGAAATTCGTCGAGGATGACCAGCCCAACGCCCGTCAATTCGGGGTCGCGCTGGATCATGCGCGTCAGAACCCCCTCCGTCACCACCTCAAGGCGGGTCTGCGGCCCTACGCAGCTTTGCGCACGCATGCGATACCCCACGGTCTCGCCAGGCTTTTCATTCAGCAATTCCGCCAACCGCTGCGCCACATTGCGTGCTGCCAGACGCCGCGGCTCCAGCAAAATAATCCGTCCCTTGATACCGCGATGTTCAAGGAGTCGCAACGGCAGCCAGGTTGATTTCCCGGCACCGGTCGGCGCCGTCAGCAAAACCTGCGACGAGGCATCAAGGGCGGTAAGTAGTTCAGGCACTACGGCGGCAACGGGCAACGACGTCACAAATGACTCCAGAGGGTTAACATTCTTCGCGCTGCATTGTAGCATCGCGTTAATTCATAACCGAGTATCCATCATGTCTGAGCCAAAAAGGCTGTTCTTTGCGATTGAATTGCCTGGCGAGGTTCGGGAGCAGTTAATCCACTGGCGGGCCGCGCAGTTCCCCCCTGAAGCGGGTCGTCCCGTCGCCCCCGATAATCTGCATCTGACGCTCGCCTTTTTGGGCGACGTCAGCGCTGAGAAGCAGCATGCGTTAACGCAGCTTGCAGGGCGTATTCGCCAGCCGGGTTTTACGCTCAAACTCGACGATGCCGGGCAATGGCTGCGCTCGCGAGTCGTGTGGTTGGGAATGCGTCAGCCGCCGCGCGGGCTGCTGCAGTTGGCGAACATGTTGCGGGCACAAGCCGCACGCAGTGGGTGCCACCAGAGCCCGCAGCCGTTTCACCCGCATATCACGCTGCTGCGTGACGCCGGTCACGCGGTATCTATCCCTCCGCCAGGGTTTGGCTGGTCGTTTCCGGTAACGGAGTTTGGGCTTTACTCCTCCTCATTCATGCGAGGACGCACGCGTTACACGCAGTTGCAACGCTGGACGCTGACTGAATAATCAAAGGAACTGTTCATGCAATTTTCTCCACCTTTACAACCTGCAACGCTCATTCAGCGCTATAAGCGTTTTTTAGCGGATGTGATCACACCGGATGGCACAACGTTAACGCTACACTGCCCCAATACGGGAGCGATGACCGGCTGCGCAACGCCGGGAGATACTGTCTGGTATTCGACATCAGAAAATACCAAACGAAAATATCCACATACCTGGGAATTAACGCAAACCCAATCCGGTGCACTTATTTGTGTTAACACGCTGTGGGCCAATAGATTAACGAAAGAGGCTATTCAGCGTTCGTTAATTTCGGAAGTTTCAGACTACAGCACCTTGAAAAGTGAAGTAAAATACGGCGCCGAAGGGAGCCGCATCGACTTTTTGTTACAGGCGGATTCCCGACCTGACTGCTATATTGAAGTGAAATCAGTCACGTTGGCGGAAAAAGATCAGGGTTATTTTCCCGATGCCATCACTGAACGAGGTCAGAAACATCTTCGGGAATTGATGAGCGTAGCGGCCGAAGGCAAGCGCGCGGTGATATTTTTCGCGGTGTTGCATTCAGCCATTACACGGTTTTCACCCGCGCGCCATATCGATGCAAAATATGCGCAATTATTAGTTGAAGCACAGCTTAAGGGGGTAGAAATTCTGGTTTATAAAGCGGAACTTTCTGCCCATGGTATGACTCTTAAAGAGCCGTTGCCCATTACCTTGTAATGGTGTAAACATTCGGTTAATTAGTATTCTGGGCGCGTGGGCAAATACGCTTTTCCTCACAGGGTTGTCAAGTGTTACGTTTAGATAATTGCTATCCGGAAAAGCATCTGCTATTTATAGCGACCTGATTTTTCCCCCGAACATGGGGATCGATAGTGCGTGTTAAGGAGAAGCAACATGCAAGAAGGGCAAAACCGTAAAACATCGTCCCTGAGTATTCTCGCCATCGCTGGGGTGGAGCCGTACCAGGAGAAACCGGGCGAAGAGTATATGAACGAAGCCCAGCTGTCGCACTTCAGGCGTATTCTTGAGGCATGGCGTAATCAACTTAGGGATGAAGTTGATCGCACCGTATCTCATATGCAAGACGAAGCGGCTAACTTCCCTGATCCGGTGGACCGCGCCGCACAGGAAGAAGAATTCAGCCTTGAGCTGCGTAACCGTGATCGTGAGCGCAAACTGATCAAAAAGATCGAGAAGACGCTGAAGAAAGTAGAAGACGAAGATTTCGGCTACTGCGAATCATGCGGCGTAGAAATTGGTATTCGCCGTCTGGAAGCGCGTCCGACAGCCGATCTGTGCATCGACTGTAAAACGCTGGCAGAAATCCGCGAAAAACAAATGGCAGGTTAATTCCGGTCATTTTTACCACGTTTACTTCAGGCGGGAGCTTCTCCCGCCTTATTATTTGTTAGCCCGCAAAATGAGCGATTCACATTATATTGGCCGCTTCGCCCCTTCCCCCTCTGGCGAACTCCATTTTGGTTCACTGATTGCCGCCCTCGGGAGTTACCTGCAGGCTCGTGCTCGTCGCGGAATCTGGCGGGTACGCATTGAAGATATTGACCCCCCTCGTGAAGTTCCCGGTGCTGCAGACACGATTCTGCGTCAGCTGGAACATTACGGGCTGCACTGGGATGGCGATATTTTATGGCAATCCCAGCGTCATGACGCCTACCGCGAGGCGCTGGCCTGGCTGCATCTGCAGGATCTAAGCTATTACTGCACCTGTACGCGCGCGCGTATTCAAAGCGTCGGCGGTATTTACGACGGTCATTGCCGTGAACTACGCCACGGGCCTGAACAGGCGGCGGTCCGCATTAAGCAACGCCATCCGGTGATGCAGTTTACGGACCAACTGCGCGGTGTGATTCTGGCTGATCCGCGGCTTGCGAAGGAAGATTTTATTATTCACCGTCGCGACGGGCTGTTTGCCTATAACCTCGCGGTGGTGGTGGACGACCACTTCCAGGGCGTGACGGAAATTGTGCGCGGTGCCGATCTTATCGAACCGACGGTACGGCAAATTTCGTTGTATCAACAGTTCGGCTGGCAAGCGCCGGACTATATTCATCTGCCGCTGGCGCTCAACGAACAAGGCGCTAAACTTTCAAAACAAAATCATGCACCTGCACTGCCGCAAGGCGATCCACGCCCGGTGATTGTTGCTGCGCTGCGCTTTCTCGGCCAGCACTCCGATATCCCGTGGCAGGAGATGCGCGTGGATCAGATTCTCACGTTTGCCATTGAAAACTGGAGTCTGACAGCGGTGCCAGAATCGGCGATCGTAAATCCGCCATTCTCAAATGCATCATGCTGAGCTATGATTAGCCGCTATTTTTACACAGCAACACTTGTTCTGATTGAAGTTTGACACTACCGAGGTGCACTATTTTTACCCGAGTCGCTAATTTTTGCCGCAAGGTGCTAAGCCGCGAGGAGCGCGAGGCCGAGCTCGCCGTCGCCCGTCCACATATGACGGTAATCCCGCGTGAGCAGCACTCTATCTCCCGCAAAGATATCAGTGAAAATGCCCTGAAGGTAATGTACAGGCTCAATAAGGCCGGATACGAGGCATGGCTGGTTGGCGGAGGCGTACGCGATCTTTTGCTGGGCAAAAAGCCGAAAGATTTTGATGTCACGACTAACGCCACGCCAGATCAGGTGCGAAAACTGTTTCGTAACTGTCGTCTGGTTGGTCGCCGTTTCCGTCTGGCCCATGTCATGTTTGGCCCGGAAATTATCGAAGTGGCAACTTTCCGTGGTCATCATGAAGGCAGCGAGTCCGATCGCACAACCTCACAGCGCGGACAAAACGGTATGCTGCTGCGCGACAACATCTTCGGCTCCATCGAAGAAGATGCCCAGCGTCGCGACTTCACGATTAACAGCCTGTATTACAGCGTGGCCGATTTCACCGTGCGTGATTACGTTGGTGGCATGCAGGATCTCGAAGAGGGCATCGTTCGCCTGATCGGTAATCCGGAAACGCGCTACCGCGAAGACCCTGTACGTATGCTGCGGGCCGTGCGCTTTGCCGCCAAGCTCGACATGCGTATCAGCCCGGAAACCGCTGAGCCAATCCCGCGTCTGGCAACACTGCTTAACGATATTCCCCCCGCACGCCTGTTTGAAGAAGCACTCAAACTGTTACAGGCGGGCTATGGGTATGAAACGTATAAAAAACTGCGTGAGTACAGCCTGTTCCAGCCGCTGTTCCCCACCATTACGCGCTATTTCACCGAAGACGGTGACAGCCCAATGGAACGCATCATCGCTCAGGTGCTGAAGAATACCGATAACCGCATCCACAATGATATGCGCGTTAACCCGGCGTTCTTGTTCGCCGCCATGTTCTGGTATCCGTTACTGGAAGCTGCGCAGAAAATTGCCCAGGAAAGCGGTCTGGCTTACTACGATGCCTTCGCACTGGCGATGAACGACGTATTGGATGAAGCCTGCCGCTCGCTGGCGATCCCGAAACGTCTGACCTCGCTGACCCGTGATATCTGGCAGTTGCAGCTACGCATGTCTCGTCGCCAGGGCAAACGCGCCTGGAAGCTGATGGAGCATCCGAAGTTCCGCGCCGCTTACGATCTGCTGGCCCTGCGTGCCGAAGTGGAAAACAACGCTGAGCTGCAGCGTCTGGCGCAGTGGTGGGGAGAATTCCAGGTTTCAGCACCGCCGGAACAAAAAGGCATGCTCAACGAACTCGACGAAGAACCGGAACGCCGTCGTCATCGTCGCCCGCGTAAACGCGCCCCACGCCGTGAAGGTTCCGCGTGACCATCGCCTATATCGCTCTCGGCAGTAATCTGGCCTCTCCTCTGGAGCAGGTTAATGCTGCCGTAAAAGCGATTGGCGACATTCCCGACAGCCGTATCGTCGCTGTTTCCTCCTTTTACCGCACACCGCCATTAGGCCCACAGGATCAGCCAGATTACCTGAACGCTGCCGTGGCGCTGGAAACCACTCTCGCTCCCGAAGAATTGCTTAATCATACCCAACGCATTGAGCTGCAACAGGGACGCGTACGTAAAGCCGAACGCTGGGGGCCGCGCACTCTGGACCTCGATATTATGCTGTTTGGCGATGAAGTGATTAACACCGAACGTCTGACCGTGCCGCACTACGACATGAAAAACCGTGGTTTTATGCTGTGGCCGCTCGCTGAAATCGCACCTAAGCTTATCTTCCCGGAGGGTATCAGCCTGCATCAGCTCCTCACCCATCTTGGTGCCGCAAAACCTGCACACTGGTAAAGTATCCTCTCCCCTTCAGCGTTTACTACTTTAGTGCCAAACGGTTGCTTAAAACAATTGCCCCCCTGAATGTGACTGTTAGAATGCCGATAAATATGACTTTCATCATCAGGAAATGTTATGAAACCCACCACCATTTCACTGCTGCAGAAATGCAAGCAAGAGAAAAAACGCTTCGCGACCATTACCGCCTACGACTACAGCTTCGCTAAGTTATTTGCCGACGAAGGCATTAATGTGATGCTGGTTGGCGACTCACTGGGCATGACGATTCAGGGGCATGACTCCACCTTACCGGTCACCGTTGAAGATATTGCTTACCACACTCGTGCCGTACGTCGTGGCGCTCCCAACTGTCTGCTGCTCTCCGACCTGCCATTTATGGCTTACGCCACGCCGCAACAAGCATTTGAAAACGCCGCGGTGGTGATGCGGGCGGGCGCTAATATGGTCAAAATTGAAGGCGGCGCCTGGCTGGTGGATACGGTAAAAATGCTCACCGAACGCGCCGTACCGGTTTGCGGTCATCTGGGATTAACACCGCAGTCGGTGAATATTTTCGGCGGCTATAAAATTCAGGGCCGCGGCGACGCCGGGCAGGTATTGCTGGATGACGCGCTGGCCTTAGAAGCCGCTGGCGCTCAGTTGCTGGTGCTGGAGTGCGTGCCGGTTGAGCTGGCGAAGCGCGTCACCGAAGCGCTGTCGATTCCGGTTATCGGTATCGGCGCTGGTAACGTCACCGATGGACAAATCCTCGTCATGCACGATGCCTTTGGTATTACCGGTGGCCACATCCCGAAATTTGCGAAGAATTTCCTCAATGAAGCAGGCGACATGCGCGCCGCAGTGCGGCAGTATATGGCTGAAGTGGAGTCCGGCGTTTATCCGGGCGAAGAACACAGTTTCCACTAATTTTTCAGGCCATATATCGGCCTGAAAAGCGTAGCGCCATCAGGCGGTTCGCTGCATGTTGCCGGATGGCGGCGTAAACGCCTTATCCGGCCTACGGTTCCTCAGGCAACTCAAGGAGTCTTGTCGTGTTAATCATTGAAACCCTGCCGCTGCTGCGCCAGCATATTCGTCGTCTGCGTCAGGAAGGCAAACGCGTCGCTCTGGTTCCCACCATGGGCAACCTGCACGACGGCCATATGAAGCTGGTCGATGAGGCAAAAGCGCGGGCTGATGTGGTGATCGTCAGCATTTTCGTCAACCCGATGCAGTTTGACCGACCGGACGATCTGGTGCGTTATCCACGCACGCTGCAGGAAGATTGTGAAAAGCTGAACAAGCGTAAAGTCGATTATGTTTTTGCGCCAGCCGTTGAGGAAATCTACCCGCAGGGGCTGGAAGGCCAGACGTTCGTTGAAGTTCCCGGTCTCTCCACCATGCTGGAAGGCGCCAGCCGTCCAGGCCACTTCCGTGGCGTTTCCACTATCGTCAGCAAGCTGTTCAACCTGATCCAGCCAGATATCGCCTGCTTTGGCGAGAAAGATTTCCAGCAGCTCGCACTGATCCGCAAAATGGTGGCGGATCTGGGTTATGACATTGAGATCGTTGGCGTGCCGATTATTCGCGCCAAAGACGGTCTGGCGCTTAGCTCACGTAACGGTTATCTGACCGCAGAGCAGCGAAAAATTGCGCCGGGTCTGCACAAAGTGATGAACGGCATCGCTGAAAAGCTGCTTGCCGGCCATCGTGACCAGGAAGAGATTATTGCCATTGCCGAGCAGGAACTGAATGAAAAAGGCTTCCGTGCCGACGATATTCAGATTCGTGATGCCGACACGCTGCTGGAGCTGACGGAAACCAGTAAACGCGCGGTGATTCTGGCCGCCGCCTGGCTGGGTCAGGCACGTCTGATCGATAATCAAAGCGTTACATTAGCCCAGTAGACAGGGGTTAAAAATCAGGCAATACTGCCTGAGAATTTCTCAAAGCAGGCCAGTAGTGCCTGCTTAGCCAAGGTAAACGACAGGGTATAGAAGTTATGATTCGCACCATGCTGCAAGGCAAGCTCCACCGCGTAAAAGTCACGCAGGCGGACCTGCACTACGAAGGCTCCTGCGCCATCGACCAGGATTTCCTCGATGCCTCTGGTATTCTGGAAAACGAAGCTATTGATATCTGGAACGTGACCAACGGTAAACGTTTCTCAACCTACGCGATTGCGGCTGAACGCGGCTCCAGAATCATCTCGGTGAACGGCGCAGCGGCACACTGTGCTGAAGTCGGCGACATTGTGATTATCGCCAGCTTCGTCACCATGTCTGATGAAGAAGCCCGCACCTGGCGTCCGAAAGTGGCCTATTTTGAAGGCGACAACGAAATGAAGCGCACCGCGAAAGCCATTCCGGTACAGGTTGCCTGACAGCCCTTACCCCTGCGGCTGATTACTTATCAGCCGCGACATCGTCTCCAGCGAATCCGTTCTTAAAATATAAAGTCTTTTCAATAAGAACGGATTATCCCCCGGTTTAACCTTCCCTCTCACCGTGGTGACCGCCATGTGGAATCCCGCGTCGCCTGCCGCTTTTACTGCGGTGGCGTTATAGCCGCCAAACGGGTAAGAAAGATAAAGAATGTGAGGGTTAAACTGAGACAACGCCCGACGCGAACGGGCAAAATCAAACAGAATATTGTGATAGCTGCGACTCAGCAGGATTGGCCGGTGATTCGCATCAACCCGATGTAAAAAATGGGTATGCGACTGGAAGTCGAACACGTCCCTGATCTCATTCAGTTCCGCGATGCTCATAAACTGCAGTGATTTCGGATCCCACTTCTGCGGGTGGCGCTTGATACGTGAGGAGATAATAAACGCCGTTGCCTTCATGCCGTGCTGCTTCAGAATCGGGTAAGCATAACGACTCACCGACTTCAGACCATCATCAAAAGTCAGCACCACCGCCCGCGCCGGGAGATTCATATTGTTGCGAACATAGCCTTCCAGTTGGTACATCGTCAACGTGGTGTAGCCGCGGTCCTGTAGCCAGGCCATCTGGTTGCTGAAGGCGCGTACGGAGGTTGTCGTGGAGGTGTGGCGAAAACGGGTATTCTCTTCATCGCGCAGAATATGGTGATAGGTTAACACCGGGATACCGTTGTCTTCCTGCGCATCCAGAGCGCTGATATAGGCCAGTCTGCCGCCAATACGGATCTGGTACCAGGTTTGGTTGAGACGGTCTTTAAGCTTGCTGATAACCGGATAACGCAGATTATCCGCCAGCACGCCAAACGGGGCGCTACCAACATCCGGAGCGTTATAAACCGGCGTATCTTTCCAGGTGATCAGGCTTTGGTTGCTGAGGGGTTTATTGAGATCGCCCAGACCATCATCGACTTTCTGCCGCCCCTGCACAGGCTCCAGATGCCCCTTATCAATAAACCCGGTACCAAAACCAAAGGTAAATTCGTAATAGTCTGCCGCAATTGGCTCAACGGCGAGGATCTGCCCGGCGCGAATATTTCCTACCGTCACCATCTTGTTGCCAATCTGCGCCCACACGGCGGCTGCTTCGGTGGTTTGCATGTAGCGAGCAGGCAAAGCCGCAGCTATGCTGCCAGAAAACAGGAGCAATAAAACAAGCAGAACGCGCATCACCATATGAGATAACCGAGGCGAGAAACCCCGGCTATTGTAGCAAAAGCGCCATCAATACCAATGATTAATACTCATACAAATCATGCTTCAACACGAAGGGGGGATTTTTCTGTTGTTGATGCCAGAGGCTAGAGACTTCGGGCCCGCCAAGCGCAACGATGCTATCACGAAACGCAGAACTGCTCATCGATTCCCGCGACGAAAGCATTCGCTCAAGCAATGGATAACTGATACCTGAAATCACTTCACACTGGGGATGTTTATGGCTCATTAACGAAGCCACGCGGTAAGGCGCGGCCCCGGCCATATCCGTCAGGAATATCACACCCTCGCCAGAGTCTGTAGCATGCAGGGCATGACACATCATGCGGCTTAGCATATTCGAGCTAAGCCCACGCCAAAAACTCACCGCCTGGCATTGAACCAACGGGCCGTACTTTTTCTCCAGACGATGCAGCATATCCTGTGCCTTATCATCATGACAGGTAATTACCCAACCTAGCATTGCCTACCTCCTTAGCAGGCAAGTAGTTTATCAGGGTGATAAATCCGTAATGGTGATAAGCATCAAAAGTCTTCCTCTCCCTGGTAAGGAGAGGAAGAAAGACTTAGCTGCGCAGGCCGCGTCCGCGCTGAATCAGGTACCAGCACAGCAAATAAAATGCTGCGATAAACACCACCAGCACGCCAAAGGTGGTGACCAGCGGAACATCGTGGATCCCCAGGAAGCCGTAACGGAAACCGCTAATCATGTAGACAATCGGGTTCAGATGGGACAGTCCCTGCCAGAACGGCGGCAGCAGCGTTAACGAATAGAAAACGCCGCCCAGATAGGTCAGCGGAGTCAGCACGAAGGTTGGGATCAGGCTGATATCGTCAAAGGTTTTAGCGAAAACCGCGTTCAACAGACCGGCCAGCGAAAACAGCACCGCTGTTAACACCAGCGTAAGCGCCACAAAGACCCAGGAATGCACCTGGAACGGCACGAAGAACAGCGAAATCGCTGTTACCAGGATCCCAACGCACAGGCCACGCGCCACGCCGCCGCCAACAAAACCGGCGATGATCACGTGCGTCGGTACCGGAGCGACCAGTAACTCTTCAATGTTGCGTTGAAACTTGGCGCTGAAGAATGACGATGCCACGTTAGCGTACGAGTTGGTAATTACCGCCATCATAATCAGCCCTGGCACGATAAACTGCATATAGCTAAAACCATGCATTTCGCCGATACGCGAGCCGATCAGGTTACCAAAGATAATAAAATAGAGCGTCATAGTAATGACGGGAGGAACCAGAGTCTGGACCCAGATTCGCATAAAGCGGTGGATCTCTTTCGCCCAGATGCTTTTCAGCGCAACCCAATAAAGCTGCATCATGCGCGATCTCCTTGTTTTTCATGCACCAGAGAAACAAACAGTTCTTCCAGTCGGTTCGCTTTGTTTCGCATACTCAATACCTGAATGCCCTGGGCGCTCAGCTGTGAGAACACGCTGTTGACCCCCTGTTCACGCAGGACTTCCACTTCCAGCGTGGAGGTATCCACCAGCCGGTATTGATAGCCCTCCAGTTTTGGCAGCGGGCTTTTCGGTGCCAGATCGAGAATAAAGGTCTCGGATTTCAGCTTAGAGAGCAGGCTCTTCATCGAGGTGTTTTCCACCAGCTCGCCGTGCTGAATAATGCCGATGTTGCGACACAGCATTTCCGCTTCTTCGAGATAGTGAGTGGTCAGAATAATCGTGGTGCCTTTGTCGTTTAAATCCTTTAAAAAACCCCACATTGAACGACGCAGTTCAATGTCGACCCCCGCCGTCGGTTCATCAAGGATGAGTAATTTAGGCTCGTGCATTAGTGCGCGGGCAATCATCAGACGGCGTTTCATCCCGCCGGAGAGCATGCGCGCGCGCTCGTTACGTTTTTCCCATAAATCGAGCTGCTTTAAATATAGTTCGCTGCGTTTGACCGCCTCTTTATACTCAACGCCGTAATAACCTGCCTGGTTGACTACGATCTGCTGCACGGTTTCAAACGGGTTAAAGTTAAACTCCTGCGGTACCAGACCAAGCTGGCGTTTCGCATTAACGGTATCTTTTTCAAGATCGTATCCGAAGACGCTCACCCGCCCAGAGGTTTTATTCACCAGCGAGCTGATTATCCCGATGGTGGTGGACTTGCCTGCGCCATTCGGACCCAAAAGCGCATAAAAATCCCCCGCTTCGACTTGCAAATCTATTCCGCGTAACGCCTGAACGCCACCGGGATAGGTTTTTTTAAGTTGTTGAAGTTCCAGAGCAATGGTCATGGTTTTTTACTTACCTTACATTCTAATGCTTGATATTTGGTTTTAATAAATCAGGAGTTAACCTATATTAGCGCAACGCAATTCAATTGGTTACAGCCTCCATGAAAGACATAGATACACTCATCAGCAACAACGCGCTATGGTCAAAGATGCTGGTAGAAGAGGATCCCGGATTTTTTGAAACGCTGACTCACGCACAAAATCCGCGCTTTTTATGGATTGGATGTTCCGACAGTCGCGTTCCCGCAGAACGTTTAACCGGTCTTGAGCCGGGTGAATTATTTGTTCACCGTAATGTTGCCAATCTGGTTATTCACACCGACCTGAACTGTCTCTCAGTGGTTCAGTATGCGGTGGATGTGCTGGAAGTGGAACATATTATTATTTGCGGCCACTATGGATGTGGTGGTGTACAGGCGGCTATTGAAAATAAAGAACAGGGGCTGATTGATAACTGGTTACTGCATATTCGCGATATCTGGTTTAAACACAGTTCACTGCTGGGCGAAATGCCGCAGGAACGTCGCATTGACACCCTGTGCGAACTGAATGTAATGGAGCAGGTCTACAACTTGGGCCACTCAACCATCATGCGTTCAGCCTGGAAGCGCGGTCAGAAAGTTACCATTCACGGCTGGGCTTACGGTATTCATGATGGCCTGCTGCGCGATCTGGACGTCACCGCCACCAGTCGCGAGACGCTGGAGCAGCGCTATCGCCAGGGGCTGTCTAACCTCAGCCAGAAACATACCAATCACAAGCAGATACCAACAAGCGGCAGCGACGCTTAAGTCGCTTTTCGGCCTGCGGGGAAGTATCGTGCAGGCCGAATAAGCAAAGCGCCATCAGGCGCTCCCGACATTACTCGTCCAGCAGCACCACTTTGCCAACGTACGGCAAATGGCGATAACGCTGGGCATAGTCAATGCCATAGCCGACAACAAACTCATCTGGGATAGAGAATCCGATAAACTCAACCGGAACATCCACTTCACGACGGGTAGGTTTGTCCAGCAGCGTACAAATAGCCAGGGATTTCGGCTCGCGCAGGCTCAGAATCTCACGCACTTTTGACAACGTGTTACCGGAGTCGATGATGTCTTCGACAATCAGCACGTCCTTGCCACGAATGTCTTCATCCAGGTCTTTCAGGATTTTAACATCGCGCGTGGTGGACATTCCGCTGCCATAGCTGGAAGCAGTCATGAAATCGACTTCGTGGGAGACATGCACTTCACGGCACAGGTCGGCCATAAACATAAATGAGCCGCGTAACAGACCAACCAGCACCATATCGCTGCCGCTGTCCTTGTAACGTTCGTTAATCTGACGTCCCAGTTCAGCAATACGCGCTTTGATCTCCGCTTCCGGGATCATGACTTCAACAGTATGTTTCATATCTCTAACCATATGATTTAAAAACAAATCACTCAATGCTAACTTTTAATAAGCCAGCATCTAAGCGCAAGGCACGCAGTATACCAGCAAAAGCATTCATACGCGGCATCTGTTGATAAAGTTCATAATGTGACGTTTATCACGCGTTTTAGCTCCTATAATTAACTGCTATTAAAGAAATAACACCTGTGATGGTATTTTTTATGGCAAATAACAACGTACGTTCTCAACAGCTTATCGTGACCCTGAGCGCCCTGTTTGCGGCACTTTGTGGACTATATCTCCTGATAGGTGGAGGCTGGCTGGTCGCCATCGGTGGCTCCTGGTATTACCCGATCGCGGGCCTTGCCATGCTCGGTGTGGCTCTCCTGCTGTGGCGCAGTAACCGATCCGCCCTTTGGCTGTATGCCGCCCTGCTTCTCGCCACCATGATTTGGGGCGTCTGGGAAGTCGGCTTTGATTTCTGGGCGCTGACGCCGCGTAGCGACATCCTGGTCTTCTTTGGTATCTGGCTTATCCTGCCTTTCGTCTGGCATCGCCTGATTATCCCTTCCAGTGGCGCAGTAGCGGCGCTGGTGGTGGCCCTGCTGATTAGCGGCGGTATCCTGACCTGGGCTGGCTTCAACGACCCACAAGAGGTTCACGGCACGCTGAGTGCAGATACCTCTCAGGCCGATGCAATCTCAGCGGTTGCCGACGAGGACTGGCCGGCTTACGGTCGCAATCAGGAAGGTCAACGCTACTCACCGTTAAAACAAATTAACGCTGACAACGTTCATCAATTGAAAGAAGCCTGGGTATTTCGTACCGGGGATTTAAAACAACCCAACGATCCCGGTGAAATCACCAATGAAGTCACGCCAATAAAAGTGGGGGATACTCTTTATCTGTGTACCGCCCACCAGCGGCTGTTCGCCCTGGATGCGGCCAGCGGTAAAGAGAAGTGGCATTTCGATCCCCAACTCAATACCAATACCAGCTTCCAGCACGTAACCTGTCGCGGCGTTTCTTATCATGAAGCCAGACCGGATACAGCTTCTGCAGAGGTGATGGCCGACTGTCCGCGCCGCATCCTTTTGCCGGTCAATGATGGTCGACTGTTTGCCTTGAATGCCGAGACCGGCAAGCTGTGCGAAACCTTCGCCAATAAAGGTATTTTGAATCTGCAGACCAATATGCCAGATACCTCACCGGGCCTGTACGAACCGACGTCTCCCCCGATAATCACCGATAAAACTATCGTTATTGCCGGGTCGGTAACCGATAACTACTCAACCCGCGAAACATCCGGGGTGATACGTGGTTTTGACGTCAATAACGGCAAGCTTCTGTGGGCGTTTGATCCCGGTGCCAAGGATCCTAATTTCATCCCGTCAGATGAACATACCTTCACCTTTAACTCACCCAACTCCTGGGCGCCTGCGGCCTACGACGCGAAGCTGGATCTGGTGTATCTGCCCATGGGCGTTACCACGCCGGATATCTGGGGCGGTAACCGCACACCGGAACAGGAACGTTACGCCAGCGCCATTCTGGCGTTAAATGCCACGACCGGGAAATTGGCCTGGAGCTATCAGACCGTTCACCACGATCTGTGGGATATGGACTTGCCGGCGCAGCCAACCCTGGCGGATATCAACGTCAATGGAGAGAAAATTCCGGTCATTTATGCCCCGGCAAAAACCGGTAATATCTTTGTGCTCGACCGCCGTAATGGTGAACTGGTGGTGCCTGCCCCGGAAAAACCGGTGCCGCAAGGTGCAGCCAAAGGTGATTATGTCAGCAAAACCCAGCCGTTCTCCGATCTCAGTTTCCGTCCGCAAAAAGATCTCAGTGGTGCGGATATGTGGGGCGCAACCATGTTTGACCAGTTGGTGTGCCGCGTAATGTTCCACCAGCTGCGCTATGAAGGCATTTTTACCCCGCCTTCAGAGCAAGGCACTCTGGTGTTCCCGGGTAACCTCGGCATGTTCGAATGGGGCGGTATTTCCGTTGATCCCAACCGTCAGGTAGCCATTGCCAACCCGATGGCGCTGCCGTTCGTTTCTAAGCTGATCCCACGCGGTCCCGGCAATCCGATGGAGCCGCCGAAAGATGCCAAAGGTACTGGCACGGAGTCCGGTATTCAGCCGCAGTACGGCGTACCGTTCGGCGTAACGCTCAATCCGTTCCTTTCACCATTTGGTCTGCCGTGTAAACAGCCAGCATGGGGCTACATTTCCGCCGTAGATCTGAAAACCAATCAAGTGGTATGGAAAAAACGCATTGGCACGCCACAGGACAGCATGCCATTCCCAATGCCGGTTCCGGTGCCGTTCAATATGGGGATGCCGATGCTGGGTGGACCTATCTCCACCGCGGGTAACGTGCTGTTTATAGCCGCGACTGCCGATAACTATCTGCGCGCATACAACATGAGCAACGGTGAAAAACTGTGGCAGGGTCGGCTTCCGGCAGGCGGCCAAGCAACGCCGATGACGTATGAAGTTAACGGTAAGCAATATGTGGTGATATCCGCCGGGGGCCACGGCTCATTTGGCACCAAGATGGGTGATTATATCGTGGCATACGCGTTGCCGGACGACGCGAAGTAAAATGGAAAACGCCCGCTAATTCAGCGGGCGTTTTTTTATTCAAACTTCAGTGACAGTAACGACGCTTTTGCGGCTTCCTGATACTGAGCCACAAGATCTTTGGTCATATTGAAAGAGACCTGCACCGCTTTCTCGTTTTGCGAGGTAATCAGCAGCATATTGAGAATTTCAGTATCCGGCGCTTGAGAACGGAAAGTAATCAGCCACGCTTTATGTCCATCAACCGTGACAGGTTCCGCCTGCGGCTTGAAGTTGGTCAGCATCTTCAGTGTCGCATCCTTTGCCATATCCAACTGAGCGGCAGGCAACGCGTTGCGCCCGGCGGTAATACCTAGAGACGCTTTACCGCGTTCGTCACCGTAAATCACCTGTGGACGGTTTTCAGAAGGGTATTTGATTTTTGCCATTTCGTCCGGCATCGGCGTAAGCGTCTGCGGAATTTCGAGACTTAAATTCAGTTTTGAAATCTGTTGACGTTCCATCTTCATCGCAGCCTGTGCCGAAACCGCCAGAAGCATAATAAAAGATGCCGTCAGTACTTTACGCAAAAGGGTCATGAATACCTCGTGATGAGTGATTAACCTCATCAGTATATGAATGCTTTTACTCGACGATAGAGTAATAATCCGTTTTTGAAATAAACATTTAGCGGATAGCGCCACCGCTATCCGCCGCTGTTTATACGGTAAAACCGAGCATCATCCCGGTATCCTCATGCTCTAACAAATGGCAGTGCGCCATATAGGCATGTTCCTTTGGCGCGTCGTGGTCAAATTTCACCAGCACCTCGCTCACGCCGCCCTCAACCCGCACCGTATCTTTCCATCCCGCGCGGTGCGCAGCAGGTGCTTTGCCATTTTCAGACAGAATACGGAACTGCGTGCCGTGAATGTGGAACGGATGCAGCATCATGTCGCCCTGCCCGGAAATCACCCAGCGTTCGTGTTGACCTTTCGCCGCGGCAAACATCGGTTTATTCATATCAAACGCCTGACCATTAATCCGGTTGGCATTATGGAAATCGAATGTTCCATGCTTCATGTTGCCCATGTCACCATGCTGCATATTCCCCATCTCACCGTGGTTCATATTGCCATGCTTCATGTTCCCGTGGCCCATATTGTCATTATTCATATGGCCCATCATCTTCCCATGATCCATACCCGCCATAGCCTGAGCGCCGTACTTCTTCATCAACATTTGCATGCCCATCATGTCGAGCATTGGGTCCATCGATAATTGCAGTTTGCGCACCGTCAGTCCCTCAAGCGATGGCAGCGCCGGCATGGATGTCAGCGTATCCGGCAACGTGCCGGAAGCGGTAATCAGCAGCGGCTGAACGCGCATCACCGGATGCGGCTTATCAAATGGCGCAATCGCCATGCCCATCTGACCCACAGGCAGAGTGACCAGATCAAACGCTTTACCGTCGCTCACATCCACCAGCACTTCAAAGCGTTCGCCCATCAGCATAGGAAGTTCGGTTACTTTTACTGGCTCCGCCAACAGTCCGCCGTCGCTGGCAATAACGTACAAAGGACGATTGTCGCTGGCCGCGATATTCAGTGAGCGTGCGTTACAACCATTTAGCAGACGCAGGCGTAGCCAACCGCGCGGTGCAGCATGCTGAGGATAAATCGCCCCATTGGTTAGCAGCGTATCGCCAAACCAGCCGACGGCAGCGGTCATGATGTCCAGTTGATAGTTAACCTGACCATCAGCAGAGAACTGTTTATCCTGAATAATCACCGGCACATCATCAATGCCCCACTGCTTAGGCAGCAGCAGCTTGCGAATCTCTTCATCTTCAATCAGCACCAGTCCGGCCAGGCCCATCGCCACCTGATGACCGGTCTTCCCATGCTGATGCGGGTGGAACCAGCAGGTTGCCGCGCGCTGATCCGGTGTGAAGGTCACAGAACGTTTCCCACCCGCCGGAATAATACCTTGCGGGCCACCGTCTACTTCACCGGGGATTTCCAGCCCGTGCCAGTGCAACGTCGTCTCTTCGGCAAGCTGGTTATGGATATCCACCGTCACCGATTGCCCTTTGCTCAGCTTGACTGCCGGCCCGAGCAAACTGCCGTTATATCCCCAGGTCGTGGCTGTTTTACCTGCAAAACTCGACTGTCCGGCTTGCACGATCAGCTGCATACGGTTAGAGGCATCTGCGGTTAACAGGTCTGGAATGGGTAATGCGGGACGGTCTGCAGCAAATACGCTCCGGCTCCACAGAGGTAACGCTGACGCGACGCCCAGCGCCACGGAGTACTTTAAAAAGTCACGACGTTGCATAATCACTTCCTTATATTCAGCAGCTTAAGCAGGCTATCTTTTAAGCATAAGCCCTCCCCTTACGGGAAGGTCAAGTAAACGGCTAATAATAAAGGTCGTCGCTTCGCTCGCAGTGTGCTAACGTTTAAATTCCGTGATGCAGTGGTAGAAGCAATGAAGACGTTTTTCAGAACCGTTTTGTTCGGCAGCCTGATGGCCGTATGCGCAAACAGCTACGCGCTTAGTGAGTCCGAAGCCGAAGATATGGCCGATTTAACGGCAGTTTTTGTTTTTCTGAAAAATGACTGTGGATACCAGAATTTGCCAAATGGGCAGATTCGTCGCGCACTGGTCTTTTTTGCCCAGCAAAACCAGTGGGACCTAAGTAATTACGACACCTTCAATATGAAAGCGTTGGGTGAAGACAGCTACCGCGACCTCAGCGGTATTGGCATCCCAACGGCCAAGAAATGCAAAGCGCTGGCACGTGACTCCCTGAGCCTGTTGGCTTACGTTAAATAGCCGCGCTGCGGAACCAGCAAGCTTCGCTTACTCTTTTACCGGCAACGTCAGCAACACTGATTTTGCCTGGTTTTCCCCTTTAGTGACTCTCAATATCGCCAGCCCCAGTTGCCGCCCAACCTCTTCGTGATCAACGGTAAAGAGACAACTCGACGACACCACTCGCACAGAAAAATCGCTGCTTGCCGTGGCACACAGCATGTTTTTTTCATTGAGTCCGCACTCGGGTAACGAGGCCAGATAGTGACTCGCCCCCATCAGTAAAAAGTCGTTGATGAAAATAATGAAATCAGGCCGCTCTGGCTGCTGTAGAAATTGCCGCGCGGCCTCTTCACCGGAAGATTCAGCTACGCTGCCAAAGAAAACCAACCCGTCATGGTAATGAATCCCTTGCACCGCCAACGCCTGCAAACAGCCGGTCAAGAACTGACGGCCATGCATACTGTCCGGGCCAAGCGTCGCAATGGCAATACGTTGCGCTCCGCGACGCAGTGCCGCACGCACGCATTGTTTCCCCATCTCCTCATGATGAAAATCGACCCAATTGAAGTTCCCGCCCAGCGAGCGGCTTTGCCCCATCGTCACAAAGGGAAACTTTAGTTCATCAAGCAGAAGGATCCGTTCATCATCAATACGAGTGTCTGTCAGGATAATCGCGTCAGCACGGTTCTGCTCAACAATTTTATGCAGCAGTTGTAGCTCACTTTCGCGATCGGTAGAAATATGGATGACCGGATCGATGGCACTCTCTTTTAAACTAGCCTGTAGCCCCCTGGCGATAGCCATAAAGAACGAGGCGGTATGGATATTGCCATCATCCGCTGCAGGCAGCAGCAGAGCCACGACCCCTGTTTTACCACTACGCAAATAGCGGGCTGATGCATTTGGCCGGTAACCCAGTTTATCCGCCGCTTCCAGTACCTTTTTACGGGTGTGGTTACTAATATCACTTTTATTATTTAGCGCTTTCGAAACCGTCGCTGTCGAAAGATTAAGATACGCCGCCAGCTCTTTTATATTCATATTTATTATGGACTAAATAGCTCTGAACAAGGATATTCCTGCCAATTTAACTGATTAGTTTTTACGTGACAATAAAAAACATTTCGACACGACTTTATTGTGTAGCAACGATCACAATTATGCAGTTACAACCATTGAAATCATTATTTTTCAGATCTAGCATAAAACAATACGAAATCGATTAAGTATTAAAACAAAAAGCCCTGAAAAATAATCATACAAACAAAGGTACTTATATCATGACATTAGATAGTACACTTCCAACTGCGGCCAAAAAACATAAAACGCGCCCCCAAGTCATCTGGATTTGCCTGTTGGCTGCGCTCGCAGGGCTGTTATTTGGCCTGGATATCGGCGTCATTTCCGGCGCTCTACCGCTGATCGCTAAAGAGTATCAACTGCTGGATAGCCAGCAGGAGTGGGTGGTCAGTTCAATGATGGTCGGCGCCGCCGTCGCAACTCTGTGTAGCGGTTTTCTGGCCTATCGCCTGGGCCGTAAATACGCTTTATTAATCGCCGCGGCCTCCTTTTGCATAGGAGCGATTATTTGCACCTGCGCAGTTGGCCCAGGGATGCTCATCGTCGGACGGCTGATCCTCGGCGTCGGTCTGGGTGTCGCATCTTATGCGACACCACTCTATCTTTCTGAAATAACGCCAAAAAACATTCGCGGTGCAATGATATCAGCCTATCAATTGATGATTGCGCTAGGCATCTTGCTGGTTTTTCTGACCAATACCGCCTTTAGCTACAGCGGCAACTGGCGCGGTATGCTGCTGGTTGTCGCCATCCCTTCACTGGTCTTTCTGTTCGGAGCGCTATTCCTGCCGCGCAGCCCGCGCTGGCTCATGATGCATGGCCGTGAAGAGGAGGCTCGGATAGTGTTAATCCGCCTGCGTAATAGCCGTGAAGAGGTGGAGAATGAGCTTAGCGAAATTAAAGAACAGCTCAACGTTAAGCAACAAGGCTGGAATTTATTCAAAGAAAACAGGAATTTTCGTCGCAGTGTTAGCCTGGGAATTATTTTGCAAATCATGCAGCAGTTCTCTGGCGTAAATGTGATGATGTATTACGCGCCGCGTATATTCCATGAAATTGGCTTCACTTCAACAGCCGAGCAGATGTGGGGCACGGTTATTGTGGGCTTCGTGATGACGCTCGCCACCTTTATTGCCGTCGGCTTCGTCGATCGCTGGGGGCGAAAACCAATGCTATACGCTGGTTTTATCACGATGGGTTTCGCTATGAGCATCGTAGGGACGTTGCTGGGCGGTGATGCGTTATCAGCGCTGGAGAAAGGTATCACGGTTACCATGCTGTTGCTGTTTATCGTCGGCTTCTCCATGTCTGCCGGGCCGCTTATCTGGTTATTGTGCTCTGAGATTCAACCGCTGAAAGGCCGAGAATTTGGTATCACCTGCTCTACTTTTACCTGTCACATCGCCGGGATGATTGTCAGTGCAACCTTCCTGTCATTGCTAAATAGTTTAGGTAGCGCCCATACATTTTATTTATATGCGCTACTGAATATTGTCGCCCTCGTGATCATCTATCTTTTTGTGCCTGAAACAAAAAATATTTCACTGGAGCGCATTGAGCAAAACCTGATGGCAGGAAAAAAACTGCGAAATATCGGACAATAATACAAGGGTGCGACAAGATGAGCTTTATAGACTTTAAAGAAGATAACTTTCATATTTCCTTCGAGTTAAATGAAGAACAACAAATTTATATCAGCCAGTTTTTACTTGTCGGAAAGAGTGATGTACAGGGTGCATTCCCTCTTATTCAGGTGCATGTCAGTGGCCATAATCAAAACGATCACCACGCCCGTAAGCATACCGGTAGCGAACCAGGCTCCTCTCTGCGCTATCACGCCCATCGGGAAAGCGAAAATGCACAGGGGAAAAAACTGGAGATAGATCTACATAGTCCAGCGGTTCACGCCCGCTGGCATCTACAGCATTTTCGTGGGCTACAGGCGGCCCGCGTCTGGTGTGATATCCGTAACGCCAGCGCCGATACTATCGGCCTGGAGTATGTCAGTTCGCTGACGTTGTTCGCCATCGACAGCCTGCCCTGGCAAAAAAATAGCGTCCTGCATCTACCGCATAATAACTGGTACGGCGAAGCACAGTGGAAAAGCGCCACACCACCAGAGCTTGGGCTGGATAAGGTGAATGTCTTCTCCCTTAATCGTATCGCTATCGAAAACACAGGAACCTGGTCCAGTATTGGCTATCTTCCTATGGCGGCATTTGAAGACACGGCGGCAGGCACAACACTGCTCTGGCAAATTGAGCATAACGGTTCGTGGCAATGGGAGATCGGTGATTTCCGTAATCGTCTCTATTTGCAGGCTAGCGGGCCAACGGAAAACGAAAATCACTGGTGGAAACAACTACTACCCGGTGAAACCTTTACCTCCGTGCCTGTTGCCGTAAGCCAGGTACACGGCGGGCTGCAAGAGGCGCTACAAGAGATAACGCGCTATCGTCGACGAATAATGCGCCCTTCACAGGATAATGTGCAGCTACCAGTGATCTTCAATGATTATATGAACTGCCTCTCAGGTGACCCTACAACTGAAAAGTTGCTGCCGTTGATTGATGCAGCCGCAAAGGCTGGCTGCGAATATTTCTGCATTGATTGCGGTTGGTATTCGGACGGTGAATGGTGGGATGGCGTTGGTGAATGGCTGCCTTCATCCGCGCGTTTCCCTGGCGGGATCCACGAACCGCTTGAGTATATTGCCGCCAAAGGGATGAAATCAGGTCTGTGGTTAGAGCTTGAGGTCATGGGCATAGCTTGTCCGCTGGCGCAAAAGCTGCCCGATGAGTGTTTTTTCCAGCGTCATGGCAAACGGGTTATCGACCACCAGCGCTATCAGCTCGATTTCCGCCACCCATTGGTACAAGAACATGCCGAACGGATCATCACGCGCCTGGTCGAGGATTACGGTGTTAGCTATATCAAAATGGATTACAACATCAATGCAGGCAGCGGTACTGACTACCAGGCCGACAGCAGCGGCGACGGCCTATTGCAGCATAACCGTGCCTATCTAGCCTGGCTGCAGAAAACAATGCAACGCTACCCACAACTGGTGATCGAGAACTGCGGCAGCGGTGGTTTACGGATGGATTACGCGATGCTGCAACAGCACAGTATTCAATCCGTTACCGATCAAACCGACTATCGGCTCATGGCGGCTATCGCTGCCGCCGCAGCGTCAGCGGTCACTCCTGAGCAAGCTGCTATCTGGTCTTATCCCCTGCGCGAGGGGGATCGGGAAGAAGTGGTGATGAATATGGTTAACAGCATGCTGCTGCGGGTGCATCAGAGTGGTCATCTGGCGGAGTTGAGTGAAGAACGTTTTGCGCTGGTTCAGGAAGGGATTGCGCTGTATAAAACGTTTCGCGAGAAAATTCCGCATCTACAGCCTTTCTGGCCGTTGGGTATGCCCACATTATCCTCACCGTGGTTGGCCTTTGGCCTGCGTAACGAGCATGAGGCGTGGCTCGCGGTATGGCGTATGGACAGCGAACAAGGAGCGATGACCGTCCCTCTCGCGCAACTCGCTACTATCACCTGCGTGTATCCCCAGGCCGAACAGTCGCGCTGCCAGCCTATACTCCAGTCGTCTGGTGCCTGCGTTTTTCTGAACCAAAAGATGACCGCAAGGTTATTTCACCTTACTTTTACCAGTGAATACACCCGATAACGGGCCTGCGAAAAAGTGCTCGGCTATCGGGTGCGCACAGCGCTCACCCGATAGTAATGCGGAGCCGAGTGGCTCCGCGTTGATTAGCGTTGTTGTACAAACTCGCGGTACGCCGCCACGACCTGAAGAAAGTCCTCTACGCCGCAAAGTGAAAAGCTCTCTTCGTCGTAGTAGCTCATCCCCTCTTCCATTTCATCTCCGGAGAATTCCAGTTGATTGGCGCGCACCATCACCTCTTCACCATCCAGCCAGAGCGTGTATTCATGCCCTGCTCGCTGCCAGGAGCGCTCACTGCCCTTCACCGCATGCGCCGCCTGTTCCACTTCATCAAGTAAGGCCAGGTTCTCTTTCACTTCTTCGTTAAACCAGTGCCCCACCACCTCGTGGCCCATGGACATACGCACTTTTACCACTCCGGTAATATCGCGCAGAAATTCGTAATCCATAATGTCTTCCTCTGCTCCCGGCAATGCGCCAATACCGCATTGCACCTTGCTGTAATTATCGCAGCAGCGCGGCAGAAAAAAAGCGTAGCGGGTATAAGGAATAGAAATAAAAATGCCCGGAGAAGCAGACTTCTCCGGGCATTGATGCGTTTTTACACAAATCGCGTTAGCGTATTACACCGCGGTCTGGAAAATCACACCATCGGCTTTCTCAGTATACTGAGACAGCTGGTCGAAGTTCAGATAACGGTAAGTATCCACCGCCGTCTTATCAACCTGCGCCACATAGGTCTGATACTCTTCCGCCGTCGGCAGTTTGCCAATCAGCGCCGCAACCGCCGCCAGCTCCGCAGAAGCCAGGTAGACGTTCGCCCCGGTACCTAAACGGTTCGGGAAGTTACGGGTAGAGGTCGAAACCACCGTTGCGCCGTCAGCCACACGCGCCTGGTTACCCATGCACAGCGAACAGCCTGGGATCTCAATACGCGCACCGCTCTTACCAAACACGCTGTAGTAGCCTTCTTCGGTCAGCTGCGCCGCATCCATACGGGTTGGCGGAGCCACCCACAGACGCGTCGGCAACTGGCCTTTGTGTGCATCCAGCAGTTTACCCGCCGCACGGAAGTGGCCGATGTTAGTCATGCAGGAGCCAATGAAGACTTCATCGATCTTCTCGCCCTGCACGTCAGACAGCAGACGCGCGTCGTCCGGATCGTTCGGTGCACACAGGATTGGCTCTTTGATATCCGCCAGATCGATGTCGATCACCGCCGCGTATTCTGCGTCAGCGTCGGCTTCCAGCAATTGCGGATCCGCCAGCCATTTTTCCATCCCCTGCACACGACGCTCCAGCGTACGGCGATCGCCGTAACCTTCAGCGATCATCCACTTCAGCAGAACGATGTTAGAGTTCAGATACTCAACGATCGGCTCTTTGTTCAGTTTGATGGTACAACCGGCAGCGGAACGTTCAGCGGAGGCATCGGTCAGTTCGAACGCCTGCTCCACTTTCAGATCCGGCAGACCTTCGATTTCGAGGATGCGGCCAGAGAAGATGTTTTTCTTACCTTTCTTCTCAACGGTCAGCAGACCCTGTTTGATCGCGTACAGCGGAATGGCGTGTACCAGATCGCGCAGGGTAATCCCCGGCTGCATTTTGCCTTTGAAACGCACCAGAACGGATTCCGGCATATCCAGCGGCATCACGCCGGTCGCAGCAGCAAACGCCACCAGGCCAGAACCCGCCGGGAAGGAGATGCCAATCGGGAAACGAGTATGGGAGTCACCGCCGGTGCCGACGGTATCCGGCAACAGCATGCGGTTCAGCCAGGAGTGGATTACGCCATCGCCCGGACGCAGCGACACGCCGCCACGGTTCATGATGAAGTCCGGCAGAGTGTGGTGCGTGGTCACGTCAACCGGCTTTGGATACGCGGCAGTGTGACAGAAGGACTGCATCACCAGGTCAGCAGAGAAGCCCAGGCACGCCAGGTCTTTCAGTTCATCACGGGTCATCGGGCCGGTGGTATCCTGAGAACCCACGGAGGTCATCTTCGGTTCGCAGTACGCGCCCGGACGGATACCTTTCACACCGCAGGCGCGGCCCACCATTTTCTGCGCCAGAGAGAAGCCGCGGCTGCTTTCCGCCACGTCTTTCGCCTGACGGAATACGTCGCTGTGCGGCAGTCCCAGCGCTTCGCGCGCTTTGGTGGTCAGGCCACGACCGATGATCAGCGGAATACGGCCACCAGCGCGCACTTCGTCGATCAGCACATCAGTTTTCAGCTCAAAGCTTGCCAGCAATTCGCCGGTTTCATGGTTACGCACTTCTCCTTTGAACGGGTAAACGTCAATCACGTCGCCCATGTTCATGTTCGAAACGTCCACTTCGATTGGCAGTGCGCCCGCATCTTCCATGGTATTGAAGAAGATAGGTGCAATTTTGCCGCCGAGACACAGACCGCCGCCGCGCTTGTTCGGTACATGAGGGATATCATCGCCCATGAACCACAGTACGGAGTTGGTTGCAGATTTACGCGAAGAGCCGGTACCAACAACGTCACCCACATACGCCAGCGGGTAGCCTTTTTTCTGCAGTTCTTCAATCTGTTTGATCGGACCTACCGCGCCCGGCTGGTCCGGTTCGATACCTTCACGGGCGTTTTTCAGCATCGCCAGCGCGTGCAGAGGGATATCCGGGCGAGACCATGCGTCCGGTGCCGGAGAGAGGTCATCGGTGTTGGTTTCACCCGTCACTTTAAACACGGTAACGGTGATTTTTTCAGCCAGAGCAGGACGGTTCAGGAACCATTCGGCATCGGCCCAGGACTGCATTACCTGCTTCGCATATTCGTTGCCCGCTTTGGCTTTTTCTTCTACATCGTAGAAGTTATCGAACATCAGCAGCGTTGAAGAGAGCGCTTTGGCGGCAATCGGCGCCAGTTTCGCGTCGTCAAGCGCGTCGATCAGCGGATGAATGTTGTAACCACCCTGCATGGTGCCCAGCAGTTCAATGGCTTTTTCTGGAGTCACCAGCGGGGAGGTGGTGTCGCCTTTCGCGACGGCAGCGAGAAAACCCGCTTTAACATAAGCGGCTTCATCTACGCCAGGAGGAACGCGGTTGATCAACAGGTCTAACAGGAATTCTTCTTCGCCCACAGGCGGGGTCTTCAGCAGCTCGACAAGTGCGGCCATTTGGGTTGCGTCTAACGGTTTTGGCACAATCCCCTGGGCAGCACGCTCAGCTACGTGCTTACGGTATTCTTCTAGCACGACGATATCTCCTCGCTCTCATTGTCATAATGCGGCGCTTTTGTAGATGGGCGATTCTCTTCACGCTCCTGTGAGACAGTAGTTAGTAGGGTAAATGCCCGGTACCGCGTAAGGCACAATAACAGGATTTTCATTAAGTGTTAATCCGTTTACAAAAAAGCAACATAAAAAATTGGCTGAATCGTTAAGAATAGTGTAGCGACAAGGCGGGGCGTAATTTAGGCTCCCTAAAAACGATGTAAAACGGTTGATTTTCAAGCGCGACATGCTGAATATTCCAGCGATTTTTCAGCCATCAGATATAATTGTGTAATAAATCTTCACACTCTTTTTCCGGACCTGCCGGGTGAATCCCCAATAAAAGTCAAAACTATCTAACACGGGTGAATAATACTCGCGGCAACAGAACGCCTCACGGCACAGCGCTTGTCTCGTTGGAGTCATTTTATGAAGTTGCCCTTTAAGCCACATCTGCTTGTCCTTCTGTGCAGTGCCGGGCTGTTTGCCGCCTCTGGCGTGATGTTCGTTAAAAGTCGCGCAACGGAGCCAGTAACTCCAGCCCCCGTCGCACAGCAACCGTCCGCACCGGCTCCAGCTCCCGTAGCGGCCCCTGCCCCGGCCGATCAACCAGCGCCCACCGCAGCCCCTACGTACACATCGGCACAAATCGATCAGTGGGTTGCGCCTATCGCGCTCTATCCGGATTCACTGCTGTCGCAAATTTTGATGGCCTCAACCTACCCGGCCAACGTCATCCAGGCCGCGCAGTGGTCAAAAGACAATCCCAAAATGCAGGGTGATGCCGCCATTCAGGCCGTTGCCAGCCAACCCTGGGATCCCAGCGTAAAATCGCTGGTGGCGTTTCCGCAGTTGATGTCGCTGATGGGTGAAAATCCGCCGTGGGTACAGAGCCTGGGCGATGCATTCCTTGCGCAGCCGAAAGAGGTTATGGATTCCGTTCAACGCCTGCGTGCGCTGGCGCAACAGACCGGAGCGTTGCAATCTACACCGCAGCAGACCGTTACCACCGTGGCCAAAGCAGCTCCGGCTAAAACCGTTACCAGCGAGTCAACGACCACAACAGCCACGACCGCCGCCTCAGCAAGCCCAACGGTAATCAAAATTGAATCCGCCGACCCGCAGGTAGTTTACGTTCCCACCTATAACCCAAATACGGTTTACGGTACCTGGCCGAACACCGCCTATCCGCCAACCTATCTACCGCCAACGCCCGGCGAGCAGTTTGGCAACAGCTTCGTTAACGGTTTAGGCTTCAGCCTCGGCGTCGCCACAACTTATGCCATCTTCAGCAATATTGACTGGGATGACGACGATGACTGGGATCACCATCATAACGATGACTGGGATAACCATGGCGGCTATAACCGCAACGGTGATAACAACATCAATATCAACGTTGATAACTTCAATAAAATCAGTGGACAGCGTCTGACGGATGCCAACCGTACCTGGCAGCACAACCCGGCCTATCGCGAAGGGGTGCCGTACCCTAATAGCCAGCTCAATAACCGCTTCCACTCCACTAACACGGCTACGGGCCTAAGCTCAACCCAGCAAAGACCGGTCAACCGTGATAGCCAGCGTCAGGCAGCGTTGAGCCAGATGGAAAAATCAACGGGGAAAACCTTCCCCCAGACGGCGCGTACGGGAACGAAAGACGCCCAGCGTCAGGCATCCAGCCAACAGCTAAAGCAAATTTCCCAGCGTAATAACTACCGTGGTTACGATACCAAACCGCAAACGGCAAAACGGGCAAACGCTCAGCAACATGAACATCGCCAGGCCGCCACTCAGCGACAAGAGAAACGGGTCACGCAACCAGCGCAGCAACGCAACGTGCAGCAGCGCAATCTTCAACAACGGACCAGCCAACCGCGGGCCAATGCGCTGAGCGGCAACGACAGTCGCTCCGCCAGTTGGCAGGCGCAGCAGCAGCGAGGGGCTCAAAGCAGGCAGGTCGCCCGCAACCAGCCATCTCGCCAGCTATCCGGCGACCGTGCTGAACACCGTGAATTCCGTCATCGTTAAGGGAAGCGACATGAAAAATAAACTACTCAGTGGAATGGTGTTATTCATGGTTTCGACCACCGCGATGGCACAGCAATCCTTCAGCACACCAGACCAGGCGACCGATGCCCTGGCAACCGCGATAAGCGAGCAGAATGAAAGCGCGATGAACAACCTGCTCGGGGAAAACTGGCGCGAGTTTCTGCCACCGGAAGGCGTCGATCCTGATGCGGTTGATCGCTTCCTGCGCGACTGGAAGGTCCGCCATAATACTGTCATCGACGGCAATACCGCGCACCTGGTGGTCGGGGACAGCGACTGGCAACTGCCGATCCCGGTTGTTAAAACCGCTTCCGGCTGGCAATTTGATATCAAGGAAGCGGCTGAAGAGATCCTGACCCGTGAGATTGGGCGCAACGAACTTGCCGCTATTGAAGCATTACACGCCTATGTAGATGCTCAGCAAAGCTACTTTGCGATGAACCAAAAATACGCGCAAAAGATTGTCAGTTCTGAAGGGAAAAAAGATGGTCTGTACTGGCCTGTTTCGCCCGGCGAAGCGCCAAGCCCGCTTGGCCCGGCCTTTAGTCCGCAAGAGCCTGGCACGGGCTATCACGGCTATCGTTTCCGTATCCTTCCCGATAAAACCAGCGGCTTTGCGATGGTTGCCTGGCCCGTCAGCTACGATCACACTGGCGTTATGAGTTTTATGATTAACGGTGATGATAAAGTCTATCAGGCCGATCTCGGCGCTGATGCACAGCAGAAAGCCGAGGCGTTAACCGCATATCATCTGGATAAAAACTGGCAGCCCGTAGCGCCCTGAAAGCCAGTCAAATAGTGAGTTGGCCGGGGAAGCGCCCCCCCTCCGGCCAACTCACGAGAGATTACAGGATGTTAGCGACGGATTTCGCCAGCTGCGCTTCCAGAACCGGTTTCGCTTCTTCGAACTTCAGGTTCACTTTGTTGGCATTAGACACGACGCGGGTCTGGTATTTTGCGCGATCGCCCTGCGCGCTGCTGGTTTGCAGCTTGATACCGGACGTGCCCTGGCGCAGTGCGGCAACGTTATCCGTTGTCACTTTCGCTTTGCTGCGCTCAGAGATTTGCAGGTCAGTGACCATGGTGTAGTTCACGTCTTCTACCATGGCATCCGCGGCCATACCGATCAGCCCCGCCGCCAGGCCAACGCCCAGCGCCGCGCCGGAGGAGTTGCTGTTATAGGCGGTGATGCCCGCTCCCAACGCAGCACCCACCGCTGCCCCTTCATAGCCGGTCTTCAGGAAGCCCTGAGCTTCACGCAGATCCATTTTGTCCGCTTTCAGTACGTTCGCCTGTACCCAGTAGTAAGCGCTGTCTGGTGAACTGGTCACTTTATAGCCCTTCGCAGACAGGTCGTTTGCCAGCAGGGTTTGCAGGTTGCTCATGTCTTTATCAGAAGTGTTTTTTACCTGAATGTAGACGGTCTTCTCGCTGGAAGGCTCCAGCCAGATGGTTTCACTCATCTGCGTTTTCACTTCGAGATTACGTTTTTTAACGGCGGTGGTCATCGCGCCACAACCAGTCAGCGTCATTGTCGCGACAACCATGCCAACAACCGCGATTTTTTTTAAAGACATGTTATTTCCTTTTTTCGTGTAATAGAGAATCCAGAGCCTCTTAACCGCGCGGCCAGTAGCCACACAATGGCGAAAAAAGTATCGGCAGTTGCGCAATTTTTTTTAGTGGAAATATCAATAAGATGACTACCAGAACTGGTAGCTTTCAGGCAAAAAAAACGCCTCCGAAGAGGCGTTTTCACAAAAGCGGGAAGATTACTTTTTCTTCGCTTTCGGGTTTGGCAGGTCGGTGATGCTACCTTCGAACACTTCTGCCGCCAAGCCCACAGACTCGTGCAGAGTCGGGTGCGCGTGGATGGTCAGCGCAATGTCTTCAGCATCACAACCCATTTCGATCGCCAGACCGATTTCACCCAGCAGCTCGCCGCCGTTGGTACCGACAATCGCACCACCGATAACACGGTGAGATTCTTTGTCGAAAATCAGTTTAGTCATACCGTCTGCGCAGTCGGAAGCGATAGCACGACCAGAAGCAGCCCACGGGAAGGTGGCGGTCTCAAAGCTGATGCCTTTCTCTTTCGCTTCTTTCTCCGTCAGGCCAACCCATGCAACTTCTGGTTCAGTGTATGCGATGGATGGGATAACTTTCGGATCGAAGTAGTGTTTCTTACCGGCGATAACTTCAGCGGCAACGTGACCTTCGTGAACACCTTTGTGCGCAAGCATCGGCTGACCGACGATATCGCCGATAGCAAAGATGTGCGGCACGTTGGTACGCAGCTGTTTGTCAACGCGGATGAAGCCACGGTCATCAACTTCCACGCCAGCTTTGCCCGCGTCGAGGTTTTTGCCGTTCGGTACACGACCGATAGCCACCAGCACTGCATCGTAACGCTGAGCTTCAGCAGGCGCTTTTTTGCCTTCCATGGAAACGTAGATACCGTCTTCTTTCGCTTCAACGGCGGTTACTTTGGTTTCCAGCATCAGGTTGAATTTCTTGCTGATGCGTTTGGTAAAGACTTTAACCACGTCTTTATCGGCTGCCGGGATAACCTGGTCGAACATTTCAACCACGTCGATCTCTGAACCCAGCGCATGGTACACGGTACCCATTTCCAGACCGATGATACCGCCGCCCATTACCAGCAGGCGCTTAGGAACAGTTTTCAGTTCCAGTGCATCGGTGGAATCCCACACGCGCGGATCTTCATGCGGAATGAATGGCAGTTCGATCGGACGGGAACCCGCCGCGATGATCGCGTTGTCAAAGTTGATCACGGTTTTGCCGTTTTCACCTTCAACTTCCAGGGTGTTTGCCCCGGTAAATTTACCCAGACCGTTAACCACTTTCACTTTACGGCCTTTGGCCATACCCGCCAGACCGCCGGTCAGTTGAGTGATAACTTTTTCTTTCCAGGTACGAATCTTGTCGATATCGGTTTTCGGCTCGCCAAAAACGATACCGTGTTCAGCCAGCGCTTTGGCTTCTTCGATAACTTTTGCTACGTGCAGCAGCGCTTTAGAAGGGATACAGCCGACGTTCAGACAAACACCACCGAGGGTGCTGTAACGTTCTACGATGACGGTCTCCAGACCTAAATCTGCGCAACGGAAGGCAGCAGAGTAACCTGCAGGGCCTGCCCCAAGTACCACGACCTGAGTTTTGATTTCAGTGCTCATCATGACCTCTTAATTTATACCCGTCGTCCACCGGGTCGTTCTATCCGCCCGTATTTTACAAAATTGTTAACAATTTTGAAACAACAAACGGCAACCGATTTGTCTTTCGCACAATAACCTCACTGACTTCATGAGATTACCAGAAAAAAGCCGGCCGTCGGGCCGGCTTTTTCGCTTACATCACCAGGCGGCGAATGTCAGACAGCATGTTGTTGATGATGGTGATAAAGCGCGCACCATCAGCACCGTCGATTACGCGGTGGTCGAAGGAGAGCGAAATCGGCATCATCAGACGCGGCATAAACTCTTTACCGTTCCACACTGGCTCCATAGAGGACTTGGAGACACCGAGGATAGCCACTTCCGGCGCGTTCACAATCGGCGCGAAGTGGGTCGTACCCAGGCCACCGATGCTGGAGATGGTGAAGCAACCGCCCTGCATTTCGCCAGCGGTCAGCTTGCCATCACGCGCTTTCTTGGAGATGGTGGTCAGTTCACGAGACAGCTCGGTAATGCTCTTCTTGTTCACGTCTTTGAAGACCGGAACAACCAGACCATTCGGCGTATCCACCGCGACACCGATGTTGATGTATTTTTTCAGGGTCAGACGCTGACCGTCTTCAGACAGAGAGCTGTTGAAGCGCGGCATCTGTTCCAGAGCGGCGGCAACGGCTTTCATGATGAAGACCACTGGCGTGAATTTCACATCCAGTTTACGTTTTTCAGCTTCGGCGTTCTGCTGTTTACGGAACGCTTCCAGATCGGTGATATCGGTCTTGTCGAAGTGCGTAACGTGCGGGATCATCACCCAGTTACGGCTCAGGTTAGCACCAGAGATTTTCTGGATACGGCCCAGTTCCACTTCTTCGATTTCACCAAACTTGCTGAAGTCCACTTTCGGCCAAGGCAGCATGCCCGGAATACCGCCGCCTGCTGCTGCCGGAGCAGCTTCAGCACGCTTGATAGCGTCTTTCACGTAAGCCTGAACGTCTTCACGCAGGATACGACCTTTACGGCCAGAACCTTTCACTTTCGCCAGGTTTACACCGAACTCGCGCGCCAGGCGACGAATCAGCGGCGTTGCATGAACGTAAGCGTCGTTCTCAGCGAACTCAGATTTACCTTCCGCTTTCGCGGCCGGAGCTGCGGCTGGTTTAGCAGCCTGAGCCGGTGCAGCTGCAGAGGCTGGAGCAGCCGCGGCAGCTGGAGCGGCAGCAGGTGCTGCGCCTTCAACTTCGAAGATCATAATCAGAGAACCGGTTTTGACTTTGTCACCGGTGCTGATTTTGATTTCCTTCACGGTGCCCGCGAACGGTGCCGGAACTTCCATCGACGCTTTATCGCCTTCAACGGTAATCAGTGACTGCTCAGCGGCAATTTTATCGCCCACTTTAACCATCACTTCAGTGACTTCAACTTCGTCACCGCCGATATCCGGAACGTTAACCTCTTTCGAGCCAGAAGCTGCCGGAGCCGCCGCTGCTGCTGGAGCTGCCGCCTGAGCCGGTGCTGCAGCAGGCGCTGCGCCTGCAACTTCGAAGACCATAATCAGAGAACCGGTAGACACTTTGTCGCCCGTGTTGATTTTGATCTCTTTAACGGTGCCCGCGAACGGCGCCGGAACTTCCATCGACGCTTTATCGCCTTCAACGGTGATCAGAGACTGTTCAGCCGCAACGGTGTCGCCCACTTTAACCATAACCTCGGTAACTTCGACTTCGTCACCGCCGATGTCCGGTACGTGTACTTCTTTCGCCGCTGCCGCAGCAGGTGCTGCTGCCGGAGCTGCTTCTTTCTTCTCTTCTGCCGGAGCAGGTGCAGCGGCTGCTGCACCATCGGCGGAATCGAAAATCATGATCAGTTTGCCGGTCTCAGTTTTGTCGCCAACAGAGACTTTGATCTCTTTAACGATACCTGCCTGAGGAGACGGAACTTCCATAGAGGCTTTGTCGCCTTCTACGGTGATCAGCGACTGTTCAGCTTCAACTTTGTCGCC
>Ga0105250_10000330_pt1 | contig 36615 bp, 35 predicted proteins | sample KBSS54metaG_FD_80425 | JGI IMG/M metagenome (GOLD analysis project Ga0105250, IMG submission 80425) | Switchgrass rhizosphere microbial communities from Kellogg Biological Station, Michigan, USA - KBS S5-4 metaG | ecosystem: Host-associated > Plants > Roots > Rhizosphere > Soil | place...
CCAGGAGACGGATTCCAGTTTGCCGCCACGCTGACGGCGGATCATAGGGGTTTTCAGGCGCGGGGTGAGGATCTGGGTATCGTTAATGAAATCCCAGCCATAATAGCCTTTCAGGCACAGGGTCCCCTGGTTATTTTTGCCCATTGCCGCTTCGGCATGCAGGATTTTTTCCTCCTCAACGACCAGCCTGAGCTTACAGCCAGCTGCGCAATACGGGCATACGGTAATCACCTTTTTCATTATGATAATTTTCCTCGTCAGAACGAAGCGGAGACAGCGCGATTAAAAGAGCAACCAAAAGTCGAAGCGGCTATGGATACTCAAATTAATGGCATATTGCACCGCTGGCTGGCTCAGCAAACAGAGAACCGCGGTGGCGAAAACCAGGCGTAATAACATGATGAGTTCTCCTGAGTTCGCGGAATTTATGCTCCCGGTTACGGGATGACGGCGTCAGAGCTATGCACTGACGCCGGAGTCTTTCTCGTTATTCATCGTGTTGCTGCTGTTTAACTTTGCGCATCAGTAACCACATGCGCATCGTACGTGGCTGGCGCTTAACCGCCGGGTTCTCGGGAATCAGCCCCGTGTGTTTGTTGTAACCGTTAAAGAACAGATTGAGGGTGACGGCGCTGAACGTGGCCAGCATGATCCCGCTATGCAGTAGCGGCTGCAGTACTGTCGGGAATTTTGAGAAAAAATCATGTGACAGCGTTGGCGTCAGACCCACGCCAAGGCTGATGGCGACGATATAAAGGTTGTAACGATTAGAGGAGTAGTTGATACGCGCCAGAATGCGAATTCCCGTCGCCAGTACCATACCGAACATGACCAGCCCTGCGCCGCCCAGCACAAACTGCGGGATGGAGGCGACCAGCACCGCCATTTTCGGCACCATCCCGAAGATTATCAGAATAGCGCCGGAAGCCACGCAGACCCAGCGGCTGTGAACGCCTGTGACGCTGACCAGCCCGACGTTTTGCGAAAAAGAGGTGTGGGGAAAACTGTTGAAAACGCCGCCAAACACCGTGCCGATACCGTCAACGCGCAAACCACGAACGATATCCTGCGGCGTCAGCTTGCGGCCGACAATTTCACCCAGCGCCAGGAACATCCCCATCGACTCAATAAAAACGATGATGACCACGGCGGTCATAGTGATAATCGACACCGGATCGAAGACCGGCGTCCCTAACGCCATCGGCGTGACAATGGCGAACCATTTGGCGTCGTACAGGCCGTTGAGGTTAACTTCATTCATCATCATTGAAAGGCCAAAGCCAAAGACGATGCCTAACAGGACGGCGACATTAGACATAAAACCTTTGGCGAAACGCGTGACCAGCAGGATAAACAGCAGCACGGCGAAGGAGATGCACAGATAAACCGGATTACCATAGTCAGGATTGCCTTTGCCGCCAGCCGCCCAGTCGATCCCGACCTGCATAATGCTCAGACCGATAGAGGTGATCACCACGCCGGTGACCAGAGGGGGAAATAGTGGCATCAGCCGTCCGATGAGAGGGGCGAGCAGCGTGGTGATGATTCCGGCGCCGATCGTCGCACCGAAAATCCCCAACAGTCCGATATCGGGGTGTATACCAATGGCCAGCATCGGCGTAACGGCGGCAAAGGTCACTGACATAATGACCGGGAGACGAATCCCCATAAAGCGACCGATACCGATACATTGCAGTAGCGTCACGACGCCGCAGCAAAACAGATCGGAGCTGATCAGTAGCGCCACCGTATCCTTACTTAATCCTAACCGGTCCCCTATCATTAAAGGCACGGCGACGGCACCTGCATACATAACCAGAACGTGTTGCAAACCCAAAACGACCAGCTTCCCCGGCGACAAGACGCGATCCACCTCATCTGTTGAGTGGGGGCTGCCAGAGACCGATGGTGGCTGAGAATCAATGGCGCTCATAACTTTGTTCTCCTTATTATCCGACATTTTCCGCCAGTGCATCCTGGAAGGCGCGACTGGGGAGAAGGATGAGTCACGATGAAATACACCTGAGGGGAATATGCTTAGGGAGTGCCAGTTTTTTGAATTTGAGGCAGAAAGTTGTCGAAATGAGTCGACTGTCACAGAACGCGCGGTTTACGCCGCGACAGGTCAGGATTAAACAACGGACGAGGAACAGAAGGTTCTCATAATGATAGGAATGAAATCATTATGAATCGCCACATGATTCTGCGCGGCATCTCATTGGATGTCCCCGGTCGCCGCAGGGAAGGGCGTTTCTTTGAGGCGGTTCTCAAAAATGAACCTGCTACGCTGCAGAACGTAAAAAGCGCCTGATTATTGCATCGCGACCCTTGTCATTTTCATAATAATAAAAGGGACGCAAATGAATCGATTTATTGTTGCCGATGCTGCCAGCTGCATTGGCTGCCATGTCTGTGAGATAGCCTGCGTGACTGCGCATCATCAGGATGTCTGGCCGCAGCAGCGTCGTGATTTCCTTCCGCGCATCCACATTGTCTTCCACCGTAAAGAGAGTCGTGCCGCTACCTGTCATCACTGTAATGATGCGCCTTGCGTCACCTCATGTCCGACGCAGGCGCTCTATCTGGCGAATGACAGTATTCAGCTCAGACAGGCGCAGTGCATCGGCTGTAAAAACTGTGTGCTCGCCTGCCCGTTTGGCGCCATCGAAATGACCTCCTCGGCAGCGGATGCCCCGCAGCTGGCGCAGAAGTGCGATTTGTGCAGCGAACATGCATCGGGTCAGCAGGCCTGCGTGGCAGCCTGCCCGACACAGGCGTTGAAGCTGATGGATGATGCCGGTATCAACCAGCTGCGCCGCGAACGACAGCTTCGTGCGGCCCAGGGGCTAGCGGTACAACCTCGTCAGAGGACGCGACGCGAAACGTTCCTCGAAAAATTACCGCGCGTCGGGGCGAAAAAAATCGCTGCCGAAACGCGAAAGACCCATTTTGGCGAAATTTACCACGGGCTTGAGGCCTGCGATGCGGAATACGAAAGCGAACGCTGCCTCTATTGCGCCCAGAAAGCATGGTGCAACTGGACCTGTCCGCTGCATAACCACATTCCGGACTTTATTCGCCTTGTCAACAAGGGCAATGTCATCGAAGCGGCGGAGCTGTGTCATCAAAGCAGCTCTTTACCGGAAATTTGCGGCCGGGTTTGTCCGCAGGATCGTCTGTGCGAAGGGGCCTGTACACTGAAAAATGAAGGCGGCTCGATCACCATTGGCAACCTTGAGCGTTATATCACCGATAGTGCGCTGGCGATGGGCTGGCGGCCGGGCGTGGGGAATGTCGTGCCGCGTAAAGAGCGGGTGGCGGTCATTGGCGCCGGTCCGGCGGGCTTGGGCTGCGCGGATATTCTGGCGCGTGCGGGGGTACAGGTGGCGGTGTTCGACAGACATCCTGAAATCGGCGGCTTACTCACGTTTGGTATACCGCCCTTCAAACTCGATAAAAGCATACTGCGGGTCAGAAGGGAGATCTTCAGTGAAATGGGGATAACTTTTCACCTCAATCATGAAGTGGGGCGCGATGTGGCGTTCAACGACCTGGTTGCAGACTATGACGCCGTTTTTCTTGGCGTGGGTACCTACGGCCTGATGGCGGCGGGCCTGGAGGGGGAAGACGCCGCGGGCGTGATTCAGGCGCTGCCGTTTTTGATTGCCAGCACCCGTGACGTGATGGGGCTTGAGGAGAGCCCGGAATATCCGATGACCGAGATTAAAGGTAAACGCGTGGTGGTGCTGGGGGGAGGTGATACGGCGATGGACTGCGTGCGTACGGCGATCCGTCGCGGCGCTGCCAGCGTAACCTGTGCCTACCGGCGTGATGAACTGAGCATGCCGGGTTCGAAAAAAGAGGTGGTGAACGCGCGTGAGGAAGGGGTGGAATTTCAGTTCAACGTTCAGCCGCAATCTATTCTGCGTAACCGCAAAGGTCAGGTCAGCGCGGTTGGGATGATCCGCACCGAAATGGGGGAGCCTGGCGCGGACGGGCGTCGTCGCCCGCAGCCGATTGTCGGCTCAGAATTTGAGCTCCCGGCCGATGTGCTGGTCATGGCGTTTGGCTTCCAGGCGCATGATATGCCCTGGCTGCGCGGGCACGGGATTCAACTCGATCGCTGGGGGCAGATTCGTACCGGTGGTCCAGGTCGCGGCACGACGCAAACCGACAATGATAAAATTTTCGCCGGCGGGGATGCGGTGCATGGCGCCGATTTGGTGGTTACAGCGATGGTGGCCGGGCGCCAGGCGGCTCACGAGATGCTGGCTTTGTTCAGGAACAAGGAGGGAGTATGACCAGCTTTATCGTCGCCAGTCCACAGGCCTGCATCGGCTGCCGGACCTGTGAAGTCGCCTGCGCCCTGTCGCACGCGGCTGAAGGGGCAGAATTTCATCCGCGCCTGAAGGTGATGCGTCTCGCACATCTCAGCGTACCGGTGATGTGTCATCAATGTGAAAACGCACCCTGCGTGTCTGCCTGTCCGGTCGGCGCGTTAACGATGGGAACCGAGCGGGTTGAAGCCGATGCCGCACGTTGTATCGGCTGCCAGGGGTGCGTGGTGGCCTGTCCTTTTGGCGCAATAACGATTGTGGCCACGGCGGCGCATCCGCCGGTGGTGGTGAAATGCGATCTGTGCGTCGCGCGTGAACGGGGGCCCGCCTGCGTTGATGTTTGCCCGACGGCAGCGCTCAGCGTGATGAGCGCTGAGGCGCTGGCGGCGTTGCAAAAACAGCGTAAAGTCGCCACCGCCAGTCTGTTGACGCTGTAGACTCGTTGCAAAAAAGAACCCGGCGCAGAGACCGGGTTCTTTTCCTGCCAGGGGGCGTCAGGCCAGGGCATCCATCCGCTTCCACATCTTCGCCGCAACCTTTCTGGCTTCGGCAAACATCGGTTCGCAGTCAAAGGTAAACTGACGATCTTCGTAAACCATGACTCCGTTGACCATGACGCTATGAACGTTGCTGCTCCCCATCCCGAAGGCAATGTGGCCGGCAATATTTTCAGCGATAAACGGCGTGGGCGGGGCGTAATCGCTGATGGTCAGGTCCGCCTTGTAACCGGCTTCAATACGACCAAACTTCGCCTTGAAGTTACGGCTGAGCAGTTCATTACCATTGCTTAATGCGCGGGCAAAGCTATCCGGCCACAGCGGGCCGCCGGCATCACGATGTTTGAAGAAGGCAAACTTAAGCTCCTCGAACATATCAGAACCCATCCCGTCGGTACCGAGCGCCAGGTTACGGAACGCCGCCAGACGCTGGTTATAGCCCACATGATTGTTCATGTTAGAACGGGCATTATGTACCAGGAACCCGTCATGGGCATTCAGCAGCTCAATATCCCTGTTGGAAAGATACAGCCCGTGGGCGATCAGCGTTTTGCTGTCGATCAGATCGAAATCAGCCAGCCTCACCAGCAGATCTTTTGCATAATGATGGTGGCTGTGGGAGACATCGTAGCGGTCTTCCGCCGCGTGAATATGCAGCCCGCGACCGGTTGTCTTCAGGGCCTCGTTTAGCATGCTCAGGCCCTCATCCGGGACAGTGAACGGCGCATGAGCGCCGATATGGGCCTCCACCAGATACGGGGTATCGCCTTTTTCCCTTGCGCTGTCTATTTCGCGAGCAAAGCGAATGTTTTCCTCAACGCCAGCCTGTAACTCTTTGGCGCCGCCGTTGCGATCCGTTGTTTCGAAGCAGGTCATGCCGCGTAGCCCAACCTTCAGAAAGGCCTGACGCAGTTGACTGAGCGACCCGGCAATATAATCCGGAGACGCGTGATGGTCGATAACCGCAGTACAGCCGCTGCGAATGGCCTCCAGCGAGCAGATGAGTCCGCTGTAGTACAGCGACTCTTCATCCAGCGCTCGATCGAGCCGCCACCACAGGTTTTTCAGCGTCGAGATAAAGTCCGGACAGGGGGCGATGTTGGCCTGGATACCGCGTGATAAGCCCGAATAGAAATGGTTGTGAGAGCACACGTTGCCAGGCATGACCAGGCGGCCCTGCATCTCTTTAACGCTGGCCTGCGGATAGCGCCGGCATTGCTCCGGACCGACATCGAGAATGGTCTCATTTTCGATAACGATATCGACATTTTCCACGACTTTTGCCGGGTAAAGTTGCGCGACAGTCGCATTTTTAAGAATCAGGATACTCATACTTCGACGCCTCCCAGCAGATAGCGATGGTGGAGATGAACATGGCTGATAATGCGGCACATATCGGTAAGCGGTGGCGGTACGTCGTTAAACTGGCCGCCTTCGTCGATACTCAGCAGCCAGATCCGATCGTTTTGTCGCACGTGAACCTGGTTCGCCTCGACAAGAAAACCCGGGTTCGTGCTGTTGCCGAAATCCTCGGGCAGACTAAAGAGGGTGATTTTGTCTTTGTATGGCTTGCCCTGCCATGGGCAAAACTGGGCGCAGTTACCGCATTCGTTGCAGAAGGCGTCAAGGTGCAAGGTCTGGTAACGATTCTGGAACCCTGGCACCGCGATTGAGACGTTGGCACGGTTTGGGCAGACATCCACGCACTTGCTGCAGAGGTAATTGCACTCGAGGCAACGGGAGGCCTCCTGGGCCACGAATGCATCTCGATCGTCTTTGTTTACCATGGCTACGGCAATGGTCCCTTTCCGGCGGTAGACTTCCGCCGGATTGACGTTATTCCAGCGTTTATCGCCATGGTGACTGAGGATATTCTCGCGGGCCAGAATCGTATCCGTTGCCCGGCGAGCATTGCCGATTGCGGAAACAATGGAGGAGGGGCCGCGCTGCACATCGCCGATCAGGAAGACGTTGGCCTTAGCGGTTTCACCATTGAGATCGACAACTGGCCAGCCATGTTCGTTGAGCGGAATACCCATCGTCGCGAGGGCATCGCGGTCCTGCTGCTCGCCGATGGCGGTTATCAGGGTATCGACCTGCAGCGTGCAGGTCTCGGCGGTTTGTAGCGGGCGGCGGCGCCCCTTTTCATCGGCTTCGCCGAGCGTCATGACGCGCAGCGACAAGGTGCCATCGGCGTTAAACTCTTCCGGGTTGTTCAGAAAACGGAACTGAACGCCATCATCAACGGCTTCTTCATACTCCTCACGCCAGGCAGGCATCTCCTGCTGTGAACGGCGATAAACGATCGTGACCTTCTCCACTCCGGGGACGCGCAGGGCCGCGCGGGCGCAGTCCATTGCGGTATTTCCCGCGCCAATAATAGCCACATGCTTCCCCAGCTTCAGGTTGTCGCCGCGGTTATACTCCCGCAAAAACTGTAGCGATTTTCGTACGTTAGGGTTATCACCGCCTAGCGGGACACCGCTGTTCTTATCGGTACCGGTTCCCACCAGAACGTAGTGGAATCCTTCCTGCTGCAGCTTTTCAACGCTCAGATGCGGATCGCAGCCGTAGACCAGATTCACCCCATGCCGGATCACAAAATCGATATCATGTTCGACAAGCTCTGCGGGAATACGAAATTGCGGGATGATATTGCGCACCACGCCGCCGGCATTGGCTTCGCGTTCAAAGAGCGTCACCGGATGCCCGGCGCGGGCGAGAAAATAACCGGCGGCCAATCCTGCCGGGCCAGCGCCAATCACCGCTACCGGATGTCGGGTGCCGGAGCCTGCGGGTTTATGCCAGCGCTGCTGATATTCCTCCCAGCCTTTCTCCAGGGCGATTTTTTTCAACTCACGAATGTGAAGTGCGCTGTCGTAGTCCAGACGAGTACAGTTGTACTGACACTGATGGTCGCAGATATGACCGGTAATGGCCGGCAGGGCATTGCGCTGATAAATCAGCTCCAGCGCGTCGGCATAGCGCTGCTCGCCCATCAGACGGATATATTCCGGGATATCCTGCTTAATAGCGCAGGCGGTAACGCATGGTGCGACGTAGCAGTCGGTGAGGGGCAGTTTCTCGCCGACATCAATACGGTCATTGGGTTTCCAGTGTTTTTGGGTGTACGCCATACTGACGGCTTTTTCCGCCAGCGCATTCAACCGCGTGACGTCCACCTGAGTCATCTTCCAGGCGTCAGACTGCTCCAGTTCGCGCATACATTCGCTAAGCCGCAGGTAGCCTCCCGGCTTCAACAGGTCCGTCGCCATCGTGATCGGATGAATCCCCGTGGCAAAAATTTCGCGAATATTGAGCTGGCTGGCGCCTCCTGAGTAGGAGATGGGCAGCTTGCCGTCAAAAGCGCGGGAAAGAAGAGCGGCAACATTGATGGACAGCGGGAACAGCGCGCGACCGGACATATACATCTCATCTCCCGGCAGCGCGCCTTTGTTGTTGACGGTGCTGAGCGTATTGGTCAGCTTCACGCCGAAGCCGAGATGCTTCTCTTTTGCCAGTTGCATCAGGCGTTCCAGCATTGCTAATGCCCGATCGATTTTCAGATCATGGTCAAAGGACTCTTCATTGAGCGCGATATAGCCAAAGCCGCAGGTATCAAGAATTTCACGTACCCGGGGATAGCCGAGAAGCGTCGGGTTGAGTTTGACGAAGGTATTGAGGTTTTTCTCTTCCAGCATATAGCGACAAATGGCTTCAATTTCATCCGGCGGACAGCCATGCATCGTCGACAGCGTTACGCCGTGTACCAGGGTGGCGGGGATCCTGTGTGCCAGCGTGTCGAGCCGTGGACGGATATCATCGCCGGGGAAGCGGAGAAGGAACCTCTCGTCATGCAGCCAGCGGTCGAGAATATCGCGATAGAGGGAAAACTCAGGTTGCTTGCTGGCATTCATCATGGTGTTGATAAACTGCTGCATCGGCGGCTGCTTGATACCGTCAAGGTTATAACCCACGCTCATATTGAAAATAAATGATTTGCCGCCCTTCATCGGCGTGAGCGGGAAAATCTCTTCCAGCAGGTGCAGAATAAACCACGCTTTCAGGTACTCATCAGCCGCCTTTTTCAGGGTAAATTCGGTCGACCATTCCGTATTAAAACATTCATCTTCGGCGTCGATACACGGTTTTTCCAGCTCAAGCCGATCGAGAATCTGCACGGTTTTCAGTTCAATAAACCGACCGCCGGTTAACCAGCTGGTGATAATATTTTGCGCCAGCTGGGTATGCGGTCCGGCGGCAGGTCCAACGGGGGTTGCACAACTCTCGCCGAACACGGTGAGTCGATTCGGGCTTGCCGGCGAGTAAAATTGCTGTTCAGGAATACCAAATATCGAGCGATGGTTTTGGTATTCATCAAAGATACGCGTCAATAATGCCTCAAACGGGACGGGACGCATGATATCTCCCATAACCCTCTCCTTAGATTAATCGGTGAACGAATATTATCGGGAAAACGATCTTTCCGACGAATTGGGAGAGCTGGAGCAACAATCGCACCAGTTATTTAGCCATTAAGCTAAGCGGATACGAATCTGTGAGAGAGATCTAAAGTTAATGACGCTTTATGAAATACATCACGTTACGCTAATGCGAATTCAAATCACTCAGCAAAATGAATTGTGCTTATTTCTCAAAATCAACGTTTATCTATCACAATGATAATTTACGTTATCGCGTTAAACGCGCTCATGAGACGCGAGGGCATCGCTACGAGCAACGCGGGCTATTTTGCAGGCGAATAAAATCGGCAGGGGTATCAATATCAAAAATAATTTCCGGATATTCCAGTTCCAGCCGTTGATGCCGACCGCTGAGCAGAGCCTGGCGGACAGATGAACCGTCAGAATGGTTCAGCCGCTGTTGCAAATAGCGGCGGGCAACGAGAATGGGATGGCCCGGTATTCCTTGATAATACGGAAGAATCGAACCGTTATAGCGCAACGGCCACAGGGTGCGGAATACCTCAGCGCGGATACAAGGCAGATCGCCGTGGGTGATAAAGCAGTATTCGCTTTTTACGGCGCGGGCCCCGCAGATCACGGAAGAGAGCAGCCCATGTTGATAATCCGCATTATGCACCAGCGTTATCCTGGGGTTGTTACTATAGCGTGTCTGCAGTTCCTGCGCGTGAAAACCCGTCACCAGAATAATACGTGAGCAAAACTGCAGGGCATTTTTAATACTTGCATCAAGTATTGTTCCCTCTTGCCAGGGTAACATCATTTTCCACTGCCCCATTCGTGAGGACAACCCGGCGGCGGTAATAATACAGTCGATCGGCTTCATAGCGCTCTTTAAATAATGGAAGTGAACCTGATTAATGGAAAATATACCGCAAGATGACGCCTTGTTTTGTGATTTAGGTGCATCTGCCAGCCCGTTACTTATTTCCGCCGTTGGCGCGGGTGGCAAAACCAGTACGTTGTTGTGGCTGGCTGAATTATTTGTCCAGGCCGGACGACGGGTCCTGTTGACCACCACCACGCATATGTCTCTACCGGAGCAGATGCCGGTTGTTATCTGTCGCGACCCGGAGCGGCTGCCGGCAGTCGTCTGGCAGCCGCCGCTGCTGGCCTGTTTTTCCGCATGGCTGCCGCAGGCTGGAAAAGTAAAGGGTTTTACCGGCGAGCAACTTGATGGACTGGTGGCGCAGGCTCACGTAGACGTGGTGCTGGTAGAAGCCGACGGCGCTCACGGTTTTGCACTTAAAGCGCCAAACGAGCATGAACCTTGCATCCCTGATTCAAGTCGCTGCGTCATTGCCGTGACGGGAGGCGGGTTGATTGGGCAATGTATTGGTCCTGGGACGGTTCATCGCTGGCCCTTTTTTTGCCGAATAACCGCCGCCGTACCGGGTGACAGGCTGAACTGGCAGATGCTGCATCGTTTCATTCGGCATCCTGAAGGGGCCTTTAAAGATACGCCGCCGGGTGTCCGGCGCATCTGGTTACTTAATCAGCTTTCTCAAAATGATAATTTGCTGACAGCCGACCTGCTGGTTGATGGCGATGTTGATGCCATCTGGGCGGGATCCGTTCAGGAGCGTCCGGCAATCACGCGCAGACGAGTGAGAGAGTGAGGTTCACTCTGGGATGAAAAGGGATAGCCATCGAGGTTGTTATGAATATTTTCTCAGAAGCTGCAAGACTCGAAGAACAGAATCGCCCGTTTGCGCTGGCGCAGATTGTTGACAGCAGAGGCTCAACGCCCAGGCACTCAGCGCAGATGTTGATCCGCGCTGACGGGACCATTGCGGGAACCATAGGCGGCGGTATGGTGGAGCGAAAAGTGATTGATGAGGCACTGGTGGCGCTAAGTGAGAAGACGTCGCGAATGTTTCACGGCAGGATGGCGCGCAACGGGACCGATGCCGTTGGCTCTGACTGCGGAGGCGCGATGTCGGTTTATATCAGCGTGCATGGCCTGCGGCCGCGCCTGGTGCTGATCGGCGGCGGACACGTCAACCGCGCAATTGCGCAAATTGCGGCGCTGGTGGGGTTCGAAATCGCCGTTGCCGATATCTATCGGGAGAGCCTCAATCCTGATTTCTTCCCCCCGTCGACCCAGCTGTTGCATGCAGAAACCTTTAGTTGCGCGTTAGACAAGCTGAACATTGGCCCTGACAATTTTGTCCTCATCGCCACCAACAATAAAGATCGCGAAGCGCTGGATTGGCTGATTACCCAGCCAGTGGCCTGGCTGGGTCTGTTGGCCAGCCGCCGTAAGGTTCAGGTTTTTTTACGTCAACTGCGTGAAAACGGGATTGCGGAAGATCACATTGCGCGGCTGCATGCGCCGGTGGGCTATAGCATTGGCGCCGAGACGCCAAACGAGATAGCCATCAGCGTCCTGGCGGAGATCCTGCAGGTGAAAAATCAGGCCGCGGGTGGCCTGATGATGGCGGTGGATCATCCATCACAGCATCTGCGGGTGGTGATTCGCGGTGCCGGAGATATTGCTACCGGGGTGGCGCTGCGGCTCTGGCATGCCGGATTTAAGGTGATCATGCTCGAGGTTGAAAAACCGACGGCGATCCGCCGCAGCGTGGCCTTTGCCCAGGCGATATTCGACGGTGAAGTGACGGTGGAGGGCGTTGTTGCCCGGCGCGCCGCGTCGGTACATGAGGCTATGCGCATCGTTGAAAATGGGGCCATCCCACTTCTGGTCGACCCATCGTGTCACTCCCTGCGCGACCTGAGGCCCGCCTGCGTGGTGGATGCGATTCTGGCGAAGGAAAACTTCGGTACTCATTGCGGGCTGGCCCCGGCGGTGATCGCGCTTGGCCCCGGTTTTTGCGCCGGGAAAGATTGCCACGCGGTAATTGAAACCCATCGGGGCCACTGGTTAGGCCAGGTGATATACCACGGCTGCGCCCAGGCGAATACCGGGATCCCGGGCAACATTCAGGGGCACACCTCGCTGAGGGTGATCCGCGCCCCGGTAGCCGGCGTGCTGCAGGGGCGGGTGCGGCTGGGCGATATTGTCAACGAAGGGGAGACGATCGCCGCCATCGGTGACAGGGAGATTCTGGCTCCGCTGGGCGGCATGGTGCGGGGGTTATTAAACGATGGTCTGGTGGTTAACAGCGGTTTCAAAATCGGTGATATCGACCCGCGAGGCGCCGACGCCGATTATACCAGCGTATCGGATAAGGCCAGAGCGATTGGCGGTGGCGTGCTTGAAGCGCTAATGACGCTAATGCATCGCGGCGTTAAGGCGAAAGAAGCGGTGTTGACGGTCGCCTGAGCCTGATATCCCGCGGGCTTGTCCGGTAAAAATCGCCCGGAACATCACCGGGCGTATTCAGGGTTGCTGGTCATATCAGGCATCGTTTAACCAGCAATCACCGTTCCGGTTTTGCCTTCAATTCCTTCCTGAGCCTTGCTCAGCACCGTAATCAGGGCTTGACGTCCGGGACGGGAGCGCGCGAACGAGGCTGCCGCTTCAACCTTCGGGAGCATAGAACCTTTCGCGAAATGGCCTTCGCGAATATAGCGTTCGGCATCGCTAAGCGTGAGCGTATCCAGCCACTGCTCATCCGCTTTGCCAAAGTTGATGGCGACTTTCTCCACCGCCGTCAGGATAATGAGCATATCGGCGTCAATCATCGCTGCCAGTTTAGCGCTGGCCCAGTCTTTATCAATCACCGCGCTGGCACCCCGCAGGTGATGGCCTTCACGAATGACGGGGATACCGCCGCCGCCCACGGTAATCACCACATGACCCGCTTCCATCATCGCTTTCACCGTCTCTTTTTCGATGATATCCACCGGTTGCGGAGAGGCGACAACGCGGCGGTAGCCGCGGCCGGCATCTTCTTTCATGGTGTACCCCTGGCGGGTCAGCTGTCTGGCTTCTTCTTCGCTAAAAAAGGAACCGATCGGTTTGGTTGGATGTTTAAATGCGGGGTCGTTGGCGTCCACTTCGACCTGGGTTATCAGCGTTGCCACGGGCACGCTCATTCCTCGGGAAAGGAGCGCTTCACGTAGTGCGTTTTGTAAGTCGTAGCCAATGTAGCCCTGGCTGAGGGCGACGCAGACCGACATGGGCAACATGGGCGTGTGCGCTTCAGTTTTCGCGGCGGCTTCAAAAGCGAGGTTAATCATCCCCACCTGCGGACCATTTCCGTGAGTCACCACCACCTGGTGTCCCTGAGCAATCAGGTCAACGATGGCCTGCGCGGTTTGTTTAACGGCCTGCATTTGCCCGGCCAGATCGTCCCCTAAGGCATTTCCGCCAAGGGCGAGAACAATTTTCTTACTCATTCATTCCTCACTTTAGGGTGCATTTCCGCTTACGGGAGCGTTAGCGATTGAAAAGGGATGGCGGCGCAAGAAACGCCCCTGGCCTGCGGTGCCGGTAAAGTGACCGTTATCGAAGATCACTCTGCCGTGAGACAAGGTCTGGCGAATAGCGCCCTGGCAGATAAACCCCTCCCACGGGGAATAGTCAGCGTTGTCATGCAGCATTTCATGACGAATGGTGGTCGTCCGTCGCGGATCGATGATCACTACATCGCCATCGGCGCCGGGCGCCAGCAGCCCTTTTTTCGGCCACAGGCCGAACAGCTTTGCCGGCGTCGCGCTGGTGAGCGCCACGAAACGTTCGGCAGAAATACGTCCGGTCATCACCCCATGGGAGAACAGGAGCAGCAAACGATTTTCGACTCCCGGCAGACCGTTCGGACAGCGGCTGAAATCGCCACCGGAAAGCTGCTGGCGTTGGGCCATGGAGAAAGCACAGTGATCGGTGGCGACGACATCAATCGCGCCATCGCTGATACCGCACCACAGGGCATCGTTATGCCTGGCGTTACGCAGCGGTGGACTGAGCAGAAACTGCAAGGCATCTTCACGTTCATAGCAGCGTTCGTCGAGCAGCAGATACTGTGGGCAGGTTTCTACCCATACCGGCTGATGGCGGGTTTGGGCAAGACGTAGATAGTCCAGGCCCAGACTATTGGAGAGATGCACGATGTATAGCGGCGCGTTGCCCGCAAGCTGTGCCAGATTGATCATCCGCGCGATGGCTTCGGCTTCGCACTCAAACGGGCGACTTAACGCGTGATAGCGCGGGGCGGTTTTACCGGCGGCGAGAAACTCAGCGCGCTTTTGCGCAATAGCGGCATCATTTTCCGGATGAACGGTCGTTAATGCCCCGGCCCGCTGTAGATGACGCATCGCCTGCAGCACCTCGTCATCATTGAGTTTGTACTGGTAGGTCAGGTAGAGCTTAAAGCTGCTTATCCCCGCCTCGACCATCATCGGGATCTCATCAAGAATCGCGTGATTAATATGCTGGATAACGCCATGAAAACTGTAGTCAATCACCGCTTTATAAGCGGCATATCCGTGGTAGGCCTCCAGCTGGTGGCGTAACCGACAGCCGGCAGGGCCGAAGCCCATATGATCGATGATGGTTGTTGTACCGCCACACGCGGCGGCGCGGGTACCGGTAAAAAAATCATCACAGCTGCGGGCGAGTCCGGTATCAATATTAAAGTGGGTATGAACATCGATGCCGCCGGGCATCACGTAGCAACCTTCGGCATCGATAGTGTCGCACGGTTGGTCAAGCGTTATCTGGTGGGCCAGACGGCTGACCAGACCGTTTTCAATGAGCAAATCCTGTTTAGCCCGGCCGTCGGCATTGACGACGATGCCATTTTTAATCAGTACGCGCATAAACACTCCAGACTCCCGTCGCGAAGCGACGGGAGGCGTTGCAGACAATGATTATTCCGTGGCCAGCCAGCTAAGCGGAATGGCGGCATACATCGCGGCACAGGTCACCAGATGGGATTTCCAGGTCTTCTCATTAGGCGCATGGGCTTCCGGTTCTTTACCTGGACCAAAACCGATGACCGGAATGCCGTGACGGCCCATGATGGAGACGCCGTTGGTAGAGAACGTCCATTTATCAACGACCGGTGCTTTGCCAAACAGCCCTTCATAGGCATTGCTGAGCGCGCGGACGGTGAAGTGGTTCTCTTCCACTTTCCAGGTCGGGAAATAGCACTCGGTCGGGTAGACCAGGCCAGTCCAGGAGGGGCGGTCATAGTTGTACATCGACACCACCGCGTCTGCATTTTGTACGGCGGGCAGGGCGCGGATTTCCGCCAGCGCCCCTTCCCAGGTTTCCCCCCAGGTCAGGCGCCGGTCGATGGAGATAGCGCAGCTGTCGGCAACGGCGCAGCGGCTTGGCGAGGTGAAGAAAATTTCCGAAACGGTCAGGTGCCTTTACCCAGGAACCCATCATTGCCCAGTTTGTGCGAGAGATCCTGCAGTTCATTGAGGATTGGCCCCATTTTGAAAATGGCGTTATCGCCGCGTTCCGGCGCGGAACCGTGGCAACTGATGCCATGGACATCGACGCGAATTTCCATACGCCCGCGCTGACCTCGGTAGATCTGACAGTCCGTTGGTTCGGTGCTGACGACAAACTCCGGGCGAATACCTGACTGCTCGATGATGTACTGCCAGCACAGCCCATCGCAGTCTTCCTCCTGAACGGTACCGGTGACCAGCAGGGTGTACTCATCTTCCAGTCCGAGGTCTTTGATAATTTTACCGGCATAGACCATTGAGGCCATTCCGCCTTCCTGGTCCGACGTTCCACGACCGCCGATTAACTCATCGGTCTCCATGCCTTCATAGGGATCGAAATTCCAGTTTTTGATGTTGCCGATGCCGACGGTATCGATATGTGCGTCCATCGCGACCAGACGCGGGCCATGGCCGATATAACCAAGAACGTTGCCCATCGGGTCGATGACCACTTTGTCGAAGCCGACCTTTTCCATCTCTTCTTTAATGCGATGGACCACGCGTTTTTCATCACAGCTTTCGCTCGGTATTGCCACCATGTCCCGGAGAAAACGGGTCATGTCCTGTTGGTAGTGGTTTGCTTTTTCAAGAATCAGTTTGAAGGGAATGTGCCTGGCCATGAATCAGTTCTCCAGTTTTTGTTTCCCGCTCAGCGGGATGAATTTGTCAGTGTTTTGAGGAATTATTGGGCCGCCGGATATTTACCTTCCCAGACGACTTCCCGGTAGTGCTTCACATCGGTATCGCCTTCCGTACTGATAACCAGCACCACGGAGTGGCTATCCAGTCCGAGCTTATTCATCAGCGCTTCGCGCTGTGGGTGAAAATGTACGGCGCAGAGAATGCCCAGACCGACAGCGCCAGACTCTCCGGAAATCACCCGTGGATCGGTACCGAGAGGATTACCCAGTACGCGCATCCCGAGCGCGGCTACGGCATCCTGACAGGAGATAAACTGGGTGGCGCAGTTGCGTAGAATGTCCCAGCCCAGCGGGTTGGGTTCGCCGCAGGCCAGGCCCGCCATAATCGTGGCCATGCTGCCGCCAACGTTGACGATTTGACCTTTGACGCCTGAACGATAGAGACAATCCGCCAGCTCCGGCTCAACGATAACCGAATGCAGATCGCGTGCGCCGAAGACGTCCACCAGATAACCGAGCACGCCGCCAGCCATCGCGCCGACGCCAGCCTGCAGGAAGACGTGGGTCGGACGAGCAATGCCCATTGCCGCCATCTGCTCTACCGCTTCATCGGCGAGGGTGGCGTAACCTTGCATAATCCAGGTCGGGATTTTGGTATATCCCTCCCAGGCGGTGTCTTGTACCACCTCCCAGCCGTTTTGCCGGGCAGTTTGCATCGTGAAGCGTACGGTATCGTCATAGTTCATCTCGGTGACGATACACCTGGCGCCAAGCCGCAGGATGGCATCAACGCGCTCCTGGGCCGATCCTTTGGGCATATAGATAACGGCATTCTGACCCAGCTGCTGTGCCGCCCACGCCACGCCGCGTCCGTGGTTACCGTCGGTGGTGGTGGCAAAGGTCATCTTTTCTTTTGTACTGGCTTTGAAGGTAGCGAATGAGAACGCGTTGATATCCAGGTGATATTTTTCGCACAGCAGCTGTGCGATAGCGTAGGCGCCGCCCAGCATTTTGAATGCGTTCAGACCGAAACGCTGCGACTCGTCTTTGACCAGAATCGTACTCACGCCAAACAGAGCCGCCAGCGACTTAAGGGCATACAGCGGCGTCGGTTCATATCCGACGATTTTTTGATGAAAATGGCGCGCCTGTTGCGCCTGCTGGCGCGAAAACAGCGGCGATGCTTCGCCGGTAAAAAAACGGTTTTCGGCAATATCCATTTTCAGTGAGAAAGCAGACATACACTGTCCTTATCCTTCATGCGGAGGCTGTGATGCTGGCCTGCAGGCCAGCCTGATAGGTTACTTGACGCGTTTTTGCGCTTCGTTGAGCAGTTGTTCCAGCAACTGACCTGGTCTGGCGTATTTGCGGCACAAAATCATGGCGGCGATGATGTATGGCTTCCAGCTGGCTTCTTTGTAGGTGGCGATCCGGTATTTTTCGAAGACGGCTTCGGTGACTTCCCCCTCGTCGCAGGAGACGCCGGTAATATCGGCAGGCAGACAGTGCATATATAGCGCCTCGCCGCCTTGAGTCTGCGCCATCATCTCTTCAGTACAGTGCCAGTCTTTATGGTTGGCGTTTTGCGCCAGGCAGGCCTGCTCCAGGGCTTTTAACCCGGCATGATCGTTAGCGCGCAGCAGTTCGGTGCGTTTTTCCATCACCTTATAAGGCGCCCAGGACTTCGGATAAACAATGTCCGCATCCTTAAATGCTTCCGCCATATCGGTGACCTGACGGAAGTGACCGCCAGAAGCTTTGGCGTTGTTTTTCGCCACGTCGATGACGTCCGGAATCAGATCGTAGCCTTCCGGATGTGCCAGAGTGACGTCCATACCAAAGCGGGTCATCAGACCGATAATTCCCTGAGGTACTGAGAGAGGTTTGCCGTAACTTGGCGAGTAGGCCCAGGTCATGGCGATTTTTTTACCTTTCAGGTTTTCCAGCGATCCAAAATGTTCACGCAGCCAGGCAAGATCGGCCATTGCCTGCGTCGGGTGGTCAATATCGCACTGCAGGTTAATGAGGGCCGGGCGCTGCGGCAGTACGCCCTGTTGGTATCCGTCATCCAGCGCGTCGCCGACTTCACGCATGTAGGCATTGCCGGCGCCAAGATACATATCATCGCGAATACCGATAACATCGGCGCAAAATGAGATCATATTGGCGGTTTCGCGAACGGTTTCGCCGTGGGCAATTTGTGATTTGCCTTCATCCAGGTCCTGCTGCGCGAGACCTAACAAATTCAGCGCTGAGGCATAGGAGAAGCGAGTGCGGGTTGAGTTATCGCGAAAAACAGAAATTCCCAGCCCGCTATTAAACACCTGGGTGGCAATATTCTCTGCGCGCAGCGTCTTTAAGGCTTCGGCAACATCCAGAACCTGTTTCAGTTCATCCGGAGACTGCTCCCACGTCAGCAGGAAGTCTTTATCGTGCAGGTTGGAGTTGAGGTGGTTGATATCCTTAATCAGTTCGTTAACAGTTTTCATTTTTAGATCCTGGTAGTGAATGACGAGCTTAATGATTGCTGTGCGGTCGGGAGCGGCGAGCGTGAAGTGGCGACGGCCAGCGCTGTATATTCACTAACAATAACTGTGCCAGTTCCTGATAAAGAGGCAGACACAGAGATAAATGGCCGTAATTATGCGACGACGATCACGTAAACATCGGTGAACCTGGGGGTGAGGTAAATAAGATTCATTTTCGTTATTCTGGCTTCAATGCGGTTTCTTTTATTCACAGGCAACTGAGAGGGGGGAGAAGAGGCGGGTTTATCGTCAAATTGATAAAAACCCTCTGCGAATTCTCATATTGATATGAAAATGTGATATCGCCTCCATATTTCCGTCAAAGAGTGAAAAGGGGATTTTATCTGCATCAAATACTTCCCACCCTGGGGTAGTATCATCGGGAAAGAATAAAGATAGTTTTCGGTTAGTGAGAGTAAGGGTTCATTATGATTTCCTCTAACACCTTATCCGTATTGATGCAAATTCAACCCACAATTCAACGATTTGCTCGTATGCTTTCCAGCGTTCTTCAGCTTGAGGTCGAGATTGTCGATAACACACTCTGTCGCGTCGCCGGGACAGGGGCGTACGGGAGGTTGCTTGGAAAAAAGTTGAATGAAGATTCGCGACTTTTGCGTTACATAATAGAAACAAAAAAAGACAAAGTTGTTACCCATTCACGTTTTGATCCCCTTTGTAAAGGATGTGCCAGCAAAGAGAATTGCAAAGAGAAAGCGTTTCTTGGCACGCCTGTTATTTATCAGGGGCAGTGCGTGGGCGTTATTAGCCTTATTGCGTTAACCCGCGAGCAGCAGGAGCGAATTAAGGACAATCTCCACGAATTCTCCGATTACGTTCGCCATGTCTCATCAATATTTGTTTCGCGGTTGCTGGAAGGTCAGGGCAGTAGCGATAATATTCAAAAAATATTTTTGACCATGATTGAAAATATGGATCAGGGGGTGCTGGTGGTTAGCCTCGATCAAAAGATAAAATTTGCTAACCAGACGGCATTAAAGATTCTTGGCGTGAATCAGGGAAATATGGTTGGCAAAACGATTACTTTTCGCCCGTTAACCTTTGAACATAATTTTGTTCGCGGCCATATGCAGCATGTGATCTCCTTTGATGACAAGAAAGAACTTATTATCGGGCAACTGCATGCTGTTCAGGATCAGTGGCTATTCTTAATGGCGTTTCATCAATCGCACGCCACGACGGATTTCAGTTCGGCGCAGGACGAGCCGCAGATTGAGCAGCTGATTGGCGAATGTCGCCCGATGCGTCAGTTGAAAAAACTGATTAGCCGCATAGCGCGCGGTCCGTCCAGCGTGATGGTTGCTGGCGAAAGCGGGACCGGAAAAGAGGTTGTCGCCCGCGCTATTCATAAGCTGAGCGACCGACAGGCAAAGCCGTTTATTGCCATCAACTGCGCGGCTATCCCGGAACAGCTGCTGGAGAGCGAGCTGTTTGGTTACGTAAAGGGGGCATTTACCGGCGCGTCGGCTAACGGTAAACCCGGGCTGATACAGGCGGCGAATCACGGTACGCTGTTTCTCGATGAGATTGGCGATATGCCGCTTACCCTGCAGGCAAAGCTGCTAAGAGCAATTGAGTCGCGTGAGATCCAGCCGGTAGGGGCCAGTCACCCGGTTCCGGTTGATATCCGCATTATTTCCGCCACCAACCAAAACCTGGCGCAGTTTATCGCCGAGGGTAAATTCCGTGAGGACCTCTATTACCGGCTTAACGTGATTCCGTTAAGATTGCCGCCGCTACGCGAGCGGCAGGATGACATCGAGCTGCTCATTCACCATTTCCTGCAGCTGCATACCCGCCGTCTCGAGCTGGTCTATCCCGGCGTCTCTCCCGAGGTAATCGGTTTGCTTAAGCGCTATCATTGGCCTGGCAATATCCGCGAGCTAAGCAATTTGATGGAGTATCTGGTCAACGTTGTGCCATCTGGTGAGGTGATTGATGCGTCATTGCTTCCGCCTAACTTAATCTGCAGCGGTAAAACCACCGGGCGCGATGCCAGCCTGCCAGGCGAGGTAGCGGAGGTTAAAGAGGAAGAGGGCAGTACGGCGCTGGAAGCGATGGAAAAACAGATGATTCGCGACGCTCTGACTCGCTACAGCAATAAGAAGCAGGCAGCGGATGAGCTGGGAATTGGCATTGCCACGCTGTATCGCAAAATTAAAAAGTACGAACTGATTGGCATCTGATTCTTGAACGGGCAAGGATAGCCCTTATGCTAAACGTGTGCCCGAGTGGCTGCGGGTTATCACTCTGAGAGCGGCAATTATCAAAATCATCTCTTCTTTACTCCGGCTTGAGGTTTGACTCATTCACTGCTGCCTGTGAGGCCAACAGCAGGCAGTGCTTGCTCGCTTCAGTCTTCATTTCTGTCTGTTTTTTAACCAGGTGGCGTCATTATTGCTTTGTAACTCTGTCTTCGGCCGCTGAGGCCGCCGGTTAGCAAACATGATAAGGACAGGATTATGGCGCAACTCAATGAGAATACACCCCCCTTAGCCGTATCACCGATCACCCCCTTTTTTGCAAAGTCTCGCATCATTGCCCGCCCCGGATTTAACCGTTGGCTGGTCCCTCCGGCGGCGTTAGCCGTGCATTTATGCATCGGTATGGCTTACGGCTTTTCCGTCTTCTGGTTGCCAATGTCGCAGTTAATTGGCGGTATACAACCCCTGCAATGTCCGGCTGAGATGTCATTCTGGCAGCAGCTATTGACCCGAGAATGTGACTGGAAAATTTCGCTGCTGGGTTGGACCTATACCTTGTTTTTTGTTTTCCTTGGCTGCGCCGCGGCACTCTGGGGAAGCTGGCTGGAAAAAGTCGGTCCGCGACTGGTGAGTCTCGTCGCGACGCTGTGCTGGTGCGGCGGGTTGCTGCTCTCCGCTCTGGCCATTTACAGTCATCAGCTGTGGCTACTGTGGCTGGGAGCCGGAGTGATTGGCGGTATTGGTCTGGGGCTGGGCTACATAGCGCCGGTTTCTACGTTACTGCGCTGGTTTCCGGACAAACGTGGGATGGCTGCCGGCATGGCGATCATGGGCTTCGGCGGCGGAGCACTGGTTGGCGCGCCGCTGGCGAACTGGCTGATGAACTTTTTTGCCGGTCCGCAAGGAAACGGCGTCTGGCAGAGTATCCTGGCGCTGGCGGGTATCTACTCGCTGTTTATGTTGTGCGGTACGTTTGGCTACCGTTTGCCGCCGATGGGCTGGCATCCCTCGGGGGAGAAAGCGCAAAAGGTGATGCGTAATCATTCCACCATACAGGTGCATGTCAGCGTGGCGTGGCGAACGCCCCAGTTCTGGCTGCTGTGGCTGGTGTTGTGGTTGAATGTCACCGCCGGTATCGGCATTTTGGGTATGGCCTCACCCATGCTGCAGGAGATTTTTGCCGGAAAGCTCCTCTCGCAGGACCTGAGCTGGAATGAATTAAGTGGCGAACAGTTGAAGCGGATTGCGACGATGGCCGCCGGATTCACCGGCCTGCTCAGTTTGTTTAATATTCTGGGCCGTTTCTTCTGGGCTTCGGTGTCGGATATGTGCGGCAGAAAGACCACTTTTGCCTTAATCTTTTTTCTGGGGGCGTTGTTATACGGGACGTTGCCGCTGACCAACCACGGTGGCTATGTGGCGCTTTTCGTCTGCGCGCTGTGCGTCATTATTTCGATGTATGGCGGCGGCTTTGCCACCATTCCGGCTTATCTGGCCGATGTCTTTGGCTCTCAGATGGTTGGCGCGATTCACGGTCGTCTGCTGACCGCCTGGTCCGCTGCCGGCATTAGCGGGCCGGTGCTGGTGAATTACCTGCGAGAATATCAGCTGGCGCAAGGCATCGCCCCGGCGCGGATCTATGATATTACGCTGCTGGTCTTGACGGCATTACTGGTTATGGGTTTCATCTGCAACCAGCTTGTGCGCCCGATTGCGGGAAAATATGCCATGACCGCCGAACAGCAGCAGCAGGCTAAGGGCATGTATACCATTAATGCTAACGCGCAGCTGACGTGGGAGGCCCGTCCCTCCGTTGTGCTACTAACGTTAAGCTGGTTTGCTGTGGGTCTACCGCTGCTGTGGGGGATGGGAACGACGTTGCAACAGGCGATAAAATTTTTCATATAGCGAGGCGATCGTGCGCATGCGGACGCAACGCACCCATTACGCTGCCGGAGGCGTGAGTTCGCCTGTATTTCTGAACAGCCCCGCAGAAACGATCGGGGCTGCAACATATAGATTCCATTTGAATAACGATTCCTATTCTCTGCTGCGGTGATACACTGACAAACTGTGATCTTTGTCATACCGTAATTCATACCGAGAAAAGAGACACTGCTATGCAACATATCATTGAGGGTTTCCTCAACTTCCAGAAAGAGATCTTCCCGCAGCGTAAAGAGCTCTTCCGTAGCCTGGCCTCCAGTCAGAATCCCAAAGCGCTGTTTATCTCCTGTTCTGACAGCCGCCTGGTACCGGAACTGGTGACCCAGCAGGAACCGGGACAGCTCTTTGTCATTCGTAACGCGGGGAATATCGTGCCCTCGTTCGGGCCAGAGCCGGGCGGCGTTTCCGCGACTATCGAATATGCCGTTGTTGCCCTGGGCGTCACCGATATTGTGATCTGCGGCCATTCCAACTGCGGCGCGATGACTGCGGTTGCGACTTGTCAGTGTCTGGATCCGATGCCGGCGGTGGCGCATTGGTTGCGCTATGCCGATGCGGCAAAAGCGGTGGTCGAGAAAGGCACCTGGAACAGTGAAATCGATAAAGTGAATGCGATGGTGCGGGAAAACGTCATCGCACAGCTGAACAACATCAAAACTCACCCGTCGGTTGCCGTGGGTCTGCGCGATAAGGCGCTGCGCCTGCATGGCTGGGTCTACGATATCGAAAGCGGGGCGATTGGCGCGCTGGATAAGAACACCAAAACCTTCGTATCGCTGTCGGAGAACCCGGCCGTCTACTTCGAGTAATTTCTCTCATCAGGGCAGGGAAGCCCTGGATCTCAGCATCCCGTTTTTTGACTGGTCCTCCCATTTTCCCCCTGTGGCTTTCCCGTCGCCTGCATCATGACCGACCGTCATCGCGCATCTGCCATACTCATGACTGCTTTACCATCGTGCAGGAGGGGGAATAATGATTAAGCTGTGTGAAACGTGCGGCACGTCGTATGACGAAACAAGAGCCACAATCTTACGCTGCAAGATTTGTGACGATGAGCGGCAGTATGTCCCGGTTAGTGGACAGGCGTGGATAGCCTTTGACGATCTCATCAGCCGTCATACCAACGCCTGGCAGCAGCATGACCACGCGCTGTTTAGCCTTAAAACCGTTCCCCGGTTCGCTATCAATCAGCGCGCCTTTCTGCTCAGAACGCCGCAGGGCAATATTCTGTGGGATTGCATTGCCAATCTCGATGCTGCCACGACGGCGTTGATAACGGCGCTCGGCGGTATTGATGCTATCGCGATTTCCCACCCCCATTACTACACCACCATGCAGGATTGGGCGGCCGCCTTTGATGCACCGGTCTATCTGCATGCCAGCGATAGCGAGTGGATCGTGCGCCATAGCCCGGCGATTCGCCTGTGGCAAGGCGATGCGCTTGAGCTATGGCCCTCGGTGCAGCTGTTGCGACTGGGCGGTCACTTTGCCGGGGGAACCGTTCTACACTGGCGCGAGGGCGATGGCACGCTGCTGGTGGGCGACATCCTGCAGGTGACTCCCGGCGCGGATGCGGTCTCTTTTATGTGGAGCTACCCAAATATGCTGCCGTTGCCCGCGCCGGTAATTGAAAGCATCAGGCAGCGGCTGGCCGGCGTGCGGTTTAGCCGACTGTACGGCGCCTTCGAAGGGCAAGATATGCCGAAAAACGCGTACGAAAGAGTACAACGTTCCGCAGAGAAATATCTCGCCTGCCTGCGTGGATGATGCCTGTTAATGGCGATGAGAAGCCCTTTTGGACAGGACTCCTCTGCGTCGCGCCTTGCCGAAAATGGCGCTATAACACCCCGTCGCCGCCATCCGAGCACCAGACCTGGCCTGAGGTGAAGGAGCAGGCGTCAGAAGCGAGAGTCACATACAGCGGGGCGATCTCTACCGGCTGGCCCGGGCGGCCCAACGGCGTATCGGCGCCGAACTGGCGGACTTTTTCCTCCGGCTGGCCGCCGCTCGATTGCAGCACCGTCCAGTAGGGGCCGGGAGCGACCGCGTTGACCCGAATGCCTTTCGGCCCCAGCTGTTTGGCCAGCGATTTGGTAAAGGCCACCAGGCAGGCTTTGGTCTGCGCATAGTCAAAGAGAATCGGGCTGGGCTTAAAGGCCTGCACGGAAGAGGTATTGATGATCACGCTTTGGGCCTGAAGATAGCGCAGCGCGGCTTTGGTTATCCAGAACGGCGCGTAGACGTTGGTCTTAAAGGTGGCGTCGAAATCGGCGGTCGAGAGATCTTCCAGCGATTCACAGTACTGCTGGCGCCCGGCGTTATTGACCACGATATCGAGGCCGCCCAGCTGACTGGCGGCTTGTTCCACCAGCGTCTGGCAAAACGCTTCGCTGCGAATATCGCCGGGAAGCGCCACCGCTTTGCGCCCTTCGGCCGCGATCAGGGCGATGACCTCCCGGGCATCAGGTTCCTCTTCCGGCAAATAGTTTATCGCCACGTCGGCGCCTTCGCGGGCAAAGGCGATCGCCACCGCGCGGCCAATGCCTGAGTCGCCGCCGGTAATCAGCGCTCTTTTTCCCGTAAGCCGCGCGGAACCGAGGTAACTGCTCTCACCGTGATCCGGTACAGGGACCATTTCTGATGCTAAACCGGGCGGCGTTTGCGGCTGGTCGGCAAAAGGGGGCTGGGGATACGGGGCTGTGAGTGTTGCGTTATCGCTCATAGGGTCCTCCTGCGTAAAACCTTAAGGATAGGCCGGATGACGCACGGTGGGCGGGATTAGCGCCATTAATGTGCCGCTTGCGCCACGGCGAATGTCGGCACTAAAAGAGCATTGCGGCGGGTAATATGTTGATTGCCGGGCAGGTTTGCCAACAGGCGATGCGTGTCGGATAGCGCTGTTTTTAGGATGATTCTCGCCATTTAATTGAGAATCCTTTTCAATAAGATGGCCGCGGTGAAGCGGCTGTCCGCCGCCGCCGCCGGCGTACCAGTTCCATAGCCACTGTCGGGTGCGGACCCGGTGTAACTCATTTCGCTTGTTAAAACGCATCCTGGCAACCAGGCTTTATAAGGCTGGTTGAGGAACCTGCGCAGGACCTTTTCCTGCCGCCGGCTCACCAACAACCGCAATCACCCACGCTGCTACCGGAGGTATACATGAGGGGATTGATGGCGACTCACGCCGCAAAGCGCGGCAGCCGCCCGGAAAAAGAAGACCCGCGCGAGCAGGGTGAAATCCCGCGTAAACGCGACGATAGCGAGGATCATCAGCAAGATCCTTATCACCCCGCTCCCGGGCAGCGCTAAGATGCACGATCACAGGTCTGTCTGCGGCAAACGCCTGCGACGACGGGACGCCGGCCGGGAAATGGCGCCGGCCATGGCTTCAGCCATCTCGGCGCAGGCGGTAATGCCCTGTACAAACGGCTGATCGTGCATTAGCCACGGCAGCGCCGCAAATGCCACACGCCCTCGTACTTCCGCAGGCTCCTGTAACGTGTAGTCGTCCCCGACGTCCGGGATATCGTCGCCGGTGGCCTGCAGCTGCTCCCGTAACGTCGGGAAGGGCAGATCTTTCGTTTTGAGCGCTCTTTGCCCGCGTGCATCGATAAAGACATCATAGGTGGCGCGGTTTTCCCGGGTGGTAATCACCGTTTTGTCCTCTTCGATCGCCATCTGGTAATCCTCGCCGAGGGCGAGGATACGGATGACCCCGGCTTCGCGGAGCGCCAGCAGGCGGCGGATCGACTCTGACGGAATAGCGGCGTAATTATCGATGAACACCCGGGCGAGCCCGGCGCTAAAGCGCTGACTATCCTGCTCATCCAGATGCGGGACAATCTCCTGTACGGCCTCATGCAGCCGGAGGATGACATAGCGCCACGCAACGGTGTATTTCTCGCGCTTGTTGCGTTCGACTTCCATAAGGTTGGCCTGCGCCCAGTGAAACGGGTCATGTTGGCGCCGTTCACGGAACCACGCGTCGCTGAAGCTATCGGCGTTCAGCGTCGGGAGGGCGATGCTGGCGCTCCATTGCGGATCGGCGCGGTCGATCTCCTCAGCCATCAGCCGGAAGACACGGTCAAGTAAACCTTCTGAACCGGCGGCAATCGCCTTTTCCAGCGCTTCAGGCGTCACTACCGCAAGCGGTTCATAGGGAATCGGGCAGTAAAAATCCGCTTCCGGTAAAATACCGGAGCGCGACATCAGGACGATATTCAGCGCTTCGCTGGCCGGATTGAGCCTGAACTGCAGCGGTCGATCGGCGGATTCGACAAACTCGCCGTGCTGAACCACGACGGCCATCGCCGCATCAATGCCGCTCAACGAGGTGCCCATGATCCCGACCCTGCACGCCGGGATCTCTGCATCCATCAGGCCGGACCACGGGCTGGGGAAGAAGGTGCGGGTGGACTCCTCGTCAGCGGGCCAGACGTGGCCTGTGGCGATGACCGCCAGGTCGAAGCGTTCCGCCGCCGGCTCACCTTGCGCCCATACCCTGACGCCTTCTGCCGTAGCCTGCAGGTCGGTGACCTCACAGGATTCATGCACCGTTAGCGGGAAGCCCTGTTGTTTGGCTCTGGCTGCCAGGCCGATAAACTGGTCGCGAAAATACTCACCAAGCAGGATACGCGGAAGAAACTGGCGAACATGCAGCGAATCATCACTGACGCCATAGCGGGCAAGATGCTCCTTGCTTTGCTGTTTCAGCCAGTCGATATAGGTACAGAGGATCGGTGGGATTTCAATACTGGCGATATTGGCCAGCATCATGCGCGAGTTTTCTTCGTCGCTGTATGGCATGCCGACACCGGCCTGACGCGCCTGCTCATAGACCGTCACCGCCAGCGGCTGCTGATACTTTAACAGGGAAAAAAGGGTGTAAATCCCGGTGGGGCCAGCGCCGATAATCGCAATTTTCTTCATGCATAATCACCCGTGATAAACGTTCTTCCATTGCAGTTTCCCGCCTGCCGGACGGTTAACCGGGCAAAGCGATCTGCGCCTGAGGTACAGCAGCGGGAGCCGGGTTTAAGTGTGGTCGAAAACCCCGGCGCTAGCCAGCTGGATGCATGCGGGCTGTGCGCCTCCCTCGGCTTGCGGTGACGGGCAAAAAAAAAGGGGCCCTGTGCCCCCCATAAGTTTTCCGCTTTTCTATCGCTCAGGGCAGAGGAAACTGTTTAAAGGCCGGATGAGCTTCTGCTGTTTCGCGATGGGCGCGAATAGGGTGGAAGTCATGGGCCTTAACCACATCGGGGATCATCGCTTGAATAAAGGTCCATACCACGGCGCTGGTCACCGCGACCTGATCGAGACGCGTGTTGAGCGGGCGGTGTTCCAGCGCGGCGTTCCATTCCCGGCAGGCAGACAGCAGCTGCCAGGTGATGCGTTCAATCCACGGTTGATACTGTTTCTCTGGCGGCCGTAAGCGGTGCTCGTAAACATGCTGTACGGCTTTTTCGCTGGCCGCCAGAATCAACCCCAGGATCTGCAGATCTTCGGCCAGCGCAGGGCCGGCGACGGGGAGTAATTTACGCTGCATATCCGCCTGGGATTCGAAGTAATGGAGGATCAGCGTAGAGTCCATCAGTCGTACGGCGTTATCCAGAATCAGCGTAGGCGCCTTGACCACCGGATTGATTTTTGAGAAGGGCTCAACGGCACTAAACACCGACAGCGGCAGGTGTTCAAATTCGACACCGTACAGCGCCAGAGATACTGCGACGCGCCTCACATAAGGGGAGTCCAACATGCCAATGAGTTTCATCATGATTCCTGTTTTCCTGTCTCTGAAAGGAGAATACCTGGCCAATCAAGCTGCGCCAGGGAGGGATATCCCGGTTCGCTTTGCCCCTGGCCGCAGAGAGACATTACGCCAGATTGGCTATGACGAATATTACGCATTTCTTACCTGAGATGTCAGAATGGCTGACCGGTATTGTCGCCTGAGGTTTTCCCCCCTGGGCAATGGTAACGTTGACCTCCAGGAGCTGGAATATAAGGAGCTGCTTCATGTCGGATTACCCACCGATCGCCAGTTTACGAAGCTTTGAGGCCGTTGCCCGGCTTGGTAGCGTGACGCTGGCGGCGAAAGAGCTGCATGTCACCCATTCGGCGATCAGTCAGCAGATTAAAGTGCTGGAAGAGATGCTCGGCGTGAGATTGTTTACTCGTCACGGACGCGGGGTGCAGATTAATGAAGAGGGGCGACTGTATGCGATGCATGTCCGCGAGGCGCTGGAACATATCGCGGATGCGACTCGTCTGGTCCACGTTAAGCCGCGGACGACGACGTTAACCCTGGCCACGGTACCTTCTTTTGCCTGCCACTGGCTCTTGCCACGGCTGGATCGCTTTCGCGCCCGATATCCCCATATCACCTTGCGGCTGCTGGTCAGCCTGACGGTCACCAACATGCAACAGGAGGCGGTGGATATCGCCATTCGCATGGGGAAAGGTGACTGGGAAGGGCTGGAAAGCCGCTATATGTTTGCCGATGAGCTGATTGTGGTGGCTGCGCCGCATTATAACGGCGGCTCGCTGCCCGCGACGCCGCAAGAGGTGGCGGCCGGTAAGATTATATTTTCGATGGAATCCTGGAAAACCTGGTGTCTGAAGGCCGGACTGGAGCGGGAGATCGTCGCCGGCGGGCTCTGTATCAACGACTCGAATCTGGTCCTGGAAGCCGTTCGACTCGGCAATGGCATCGCGCTGGAGCGGCGCTCCCTGGTGCAGGGCGCTATCGACCGCGGAGAGCTGGTCCAGCTCACCGCCTGCTCTGCGCCTTATCCCTGGCCGTACTGGCTGGTCACCCCGCAGCAAAGTGAAAAGAAAGCCGAAGTTTCTGTGTTCATCGCCTGGCTTAATGAGGAACTTGCGGCCTGGCGCCAGCGGGAAGAGTTGCCGTCGCCGTTATAGCATTATTCTGGCGCTGGCAAAGGGTTCGCTCAACGGCTGGCGGACTGGGCAAATTCCCGCGCCAGCGCCAGAAACGCGGCCAGCCCGGCGGAGGGGTGGCGTCTACCGGGATAATACAGACACAGGCCGGGAAAAGGGGGCGTCCAGTCGTCCAGTAAACGAATGAGCCGGCCGGCCTGAATATCCTCGATGACATCCTGTTCAAGGAAGAAACCAATTCCCGCATGCTCCAGCACCGCAATCCGCGCCAGCGACGCCTCATCCAGCGTCAGCTGCCCGCGGACATCGACCTGCACCGTTTCTCCTTGCTTCTCAAGGTGCCAGCGATAGAGGGAACCATCGGGCAGACGCACCCGGATGCAGGGATGATTGAGCAGGTCTGCAGGGGTTTCAGGCCGCTTATGGTGCGAAAGATAATGTGCAGAAGCCACCACGGCATAGCGCTGAGGCTGGCCGAGGGACAGTGCGATCATATCCTCCGGTATCAGGCTGGCGACCCGTACGCCCATATCGAAGCCTTCCGCCACGATGTCGATCAGCCGGCCATCGGTGACGATATCCACCTGCATTTGCGGATAGCGGCGCAAAAACTCCAGTACCACCCGGGAGAGAAGCGCGCGGGCGGCAAACGGAGGCGTATTGATGCGCAGGACGCCAGAAGGGGTTTCACTGCGGGAGCGGACGACCTCAAGGGCCTGATGCACTCCCTGTAGCGACGGACCGATGTTATCTATAAACAGGCGGCCGGCGTCGGTGAGCCCCACGCTGCGAGTGGTCCGGTTAAATAAACGCACGCCCATTTCGGCTTCAAATTTAGCGATGATGTGGCTCAATGCGGTGGTCGATACCCCCAGTTCGATCGCCGCCGCACGAAAGGTCCCCCGTCGGGCGATGGCCATAACGGCATCTAAATCAGTCAGCGTGATTCGCGACATTATCCCATTTCCTTCATCATGGCATCCCGGTTTGTCCTGATTGTTTAAATTATAAAGGATTCTTAAAGTTAAGCCGTAGAGTTTAATCACGGGAGATTCACTATGGATATGCCATCAGCAGTGCAGGCCTTTTTTACGGCTGAAGATCTGGACAGCGTTGTCAGCGCCTTCACCCCGAATGCGGTGGTGAAGGATGAGGGGAATACCTACCGCGGGCGGCAGGCCATCCGGGAATGGCAGGTTGCCGCCAGACAAAAATATCAGTATGTCGCCGAACCCATTGAGGCGATCGCGCAGGGGGATAGGGTGAAGGTGCGCGCCATCGTCAGCGGAAATTTCCCCGGTAGCCCGGTCATTCCTGGCTATCTATTTCACCTGACGGCAGAGCAGATCGATGGGCTGGAGATCGGTGATGACTGATTTCCTGGCGCTGGAAGGAAAACGCGTACTGATTACCTCCGGAACCAAAGGGGCGGGGGCGGCAACCGTGGCGCTGTTCCGGCAGCTGGGGGCGCGAGTGTTAACCTGCGCTCGCCATCAGCCGGACGCTGCTGTTGATGCGCTATTTGTGACGGCGGATCTCTCCACGGCGAGCGGGTGCGCTGTGCTGGCCACTGCGGTGCAGGAGCTGTTGGGCGGTGTGGATATTATCGTTCATATGCTGGGCGGTTCTTCGTCCCCGGCGGGCGGGTTTGCCGCGCTGAGCGATGCGCTGTGGCAACAGGAGCTGGATCTCAACCTGTTCCCTGCGCTCAGGCTGGATCGGTTACTGCTTCCCTCGATGCTCAACAGCGGGAAGGGGGTGATTATCCACGTCTCTTCAATCCAAAGAAAGATGCCGCTGCCGGAGTCAACCACGGCCTACGCTGCGGCAAAAGCCGCGCTGTCCACCTACAGTAAAAGCCTGTCGAAAGAGCTCTCCCCCAGGGGCGTTCGTGTTCTGAGCGTGGCGCCCGGCTGGATTGAAACCGAGGCGGCGGTCAGATTTGCGCAGCGGCTTGCGCGGCAGGAGGGGGTCGATTATGCGCAAGGCAAACAAATCATCATGGATTCATTAGGCGGAATTCCGCTGGGCCGTCCGGCACAACCCGAAGAGGTGGCCAACCTGATTGCGTTTTTAGCCTCCGACCGGGCGGCGTCGATAACCGGCGCGGAATACGTTATCGATGGCGGAACCGTGCCGACGGTTTAACCATCCAGACTAGCCCTCGGTAAGGACCGTCAGCTGGACGGTCCGCCGTTGTCGTTTTATTAGTCGGTGATGCAACGTTTACTGCTGCAACACTTCAGCAAATTTCGCCAGCCATTGCGGATGCGCGGGCCACGCAGGGGCGGTAACCAGGTTGCCGTCGACGTGTGCCTGATCGATACCAATGTCGGCATAATGCCCGCCGCTGAGCCGCACTTCCGGCGCGCAGGCCGGGTAGGCGCTACAGGTCCGGCCTTTCAGGATTCCGGCGGCGGCCAGGAGCTGCGGGCCGTGGCAGACGGCGGCAATGGGTTTGTGCGCCGCGTCAAATGCCTGAACCAGTTTAAGCACCTCATCATTCAAACGCAGATATTCCGGCGCTCGTCCACCGGGGATCAGCAGGGCGTCATAATCCTGTTCTTTAACTGCGGTAAAGTCGGCGTTGAGGACAAAGCGGTGTCCGGGTTTCTCACTGTAGGTCTGGGCACCGTCAAAATCATGGATCGCCGTCATGATATAGTCGCCTTTATGCTTATCCGGGCAAACCGCGTCAACCTGATGACCAATCATCTGCAAGGCCTGAAACGGCACCATGGTTTCATAATCTTCGGCATAATCGCCGACCAGCATCAGTATTTTTTTGCTCATCTTGATTGTTCCTCAGGGAATAAAGATGCCTAAGGTATAGCCCAGGGGGGGAGGGAATGCGAACCGCAAGTGGTGTTGTGGGCACTGATACCGCGGCATTTTCGCCTTTGGTCTGCTTTTTGAGAGCGCGCGGGTCTTTGCCAGAGTCGACTCTCGTCGACGATAAGGGATTGCCGACCTGTGATGATGAGCAGGGCAAAGAAGTACTGCAACGTCTGGCCGATCCCGAAACGATAATGGCGTGAAATCTTACGGCAAATCGCGTGCCTGTAGTGAATTCACAGGGTCTACAGGCTGCAAGTTCTCATTACTGTAGGCATTATTGATGATGATTGGCGCGTTTTATATTGCTGCCCGGCCCCGTCAGGACAATAATCGCCCATACGGATGTCTCCTTTCTGAATACAGGCCGCCATGATCATAAAAATCGTTTGTCTGAGCCTTCTTTGCATCATCCTGCTCTCCCTTGGCGCGAGCCTGGCCCAGGCGATGTATCAGCGGGAGCTACGCTCGCAGGAAGGCTGGTGGTCCGCCCGTCGTGACTCAGCTGGCCTGGCGCCTGACCCCCAGCAAAACGCCCGCCTGGCCATTGTGCAGGTCTACGCTGCGCCGACCTGGGGATGGAAAGGTGTGGTGGCGGTGCATCCCTGGATTATCTATAAACGAGCCGGGGAAACGGAATATAACCGCTATGAAGTGATTAGCTGGGGAGGCGGGGAGAAGGTGCGCCATAATAGCAATCCGCCGGATGGCTACTGGTTCGGCGCGAAACCTCGTTTACTGGTAGAGCACCGGGGAGCGGAGGCCGAGGCTATGATCCCGCAGATTGTTGCGGCAATTGCCTCCTATCCGTGGCCGGATACTTATCACGCCTGGCCAGGCCCTAACAGTAATACCTTTCTGGCCCATATTGGACGCGAGGTGCCCGCGCTCAAACTGGATCTGCCCGCCAACGCGGTGGGGAAAGATTTTCGCTCGCTGCTGAATCCCATTGGTCTACCGCCCTCCGGGCGCGGGGTCCAGGTGTCGGTGCTGGGTATCGCCGGCGTAACGCTGGGGGCTGAAGAGGGATTTGAACTCAACATGCTGGGGCTGAACGTCGGCCTGGATTTCACACCGCTACGTATCCGTCTGCCGTTTATTGGCGGGCTGGGCCATAACAATTTGCCTGGTGACGCAGCGGAACACTCGCGATAAATGGCATCGCGCCTCTCCTGCAGTTAAGCCAACATGGCTTATAGCCTCTGCACATTTCTCCTCCATGTGGCCGGAAAGGTCGATATTGGCATTTTAATTGTTATGTTATAACATAACAATTAAATACTGTGGCCATGCTTAGCAGGCCGAAACCAGTGTACCAATGACAAATGAAGTACGAGGAGATAAAAGACAATGTCCGGAACCAGCGTAGCAACACAGGGCGACAAGCGCCTACCGGTGACCGTTCTGTCCGGTTTTCTGGGGGCCGGGAAAACGACCCTGCTCAACCATATTCTGCACAACCGGGAGGGCAGGCGCGTTGCGGTTATCGTCAATGATATGTCGGAGGTCAATATTGATGCCGCTCTGGTCAGGGAAGGGGGCGCTGAACTTTCACGTACCGATGAAAAACTGGTTGAAATGAGTAACGGCTGCATCTGCTGCACCCTGCGGGAAGATCTCCTGCTGGAAGTTAATCGCCTGGCGAAAGAAGGGCGCTTTGATCAGCTGGTTATCGAGTCTACCGGGATTTCTGAACCGCTTCCGGTTGCTGAAACCTTTACCTTCGCCGGCGATGACGGGCAAAGTCTTTCAACCGTGGCGCGTCTTGATACCATGGTTACCGTCGTGGACGCCTTCAATTTTTTGCGGGATTATGACTCTACGGATAGCATCCGCTCACGCGGGGAATCACTGGGCGAAGGTGATGAGCGCAGCGTGGTCGATTTGCTCATTGAGCAGATTGAATTCTGCGATGTGCTGGTCCTGAACAAAGTCGATCTGATCGATGACGGGCAACAAGAAAAGCTGATGGCTATTTTGCGTTCGCTCAATCCGCGGGCAAAAATGGTAGTCTCCCGGTTTGGTCAGGTCGCGCTGGATAATGTGCTGAATACCGGACTGTTTGATTTTGATAATGCCGCACAGGCACCGGGCTGGCTGAAGGAACTGCGCGGCGAACATACGCCGGAAACAGAGGAGTATGGGATTAGCAGCTTCGTATTTCGCGCCCGTCGGCCTTTCCATCCGGCTCGATTCTGCCAGGTGATGGCGCATGAACTGGCTGGTGTGGTCAGATCGAAAGGGTATTTTTGGTTGGCCAGTCGTGCGGAATTTGCCGGTGCCTGGTCACAGGCGGGTGGCGTGGCGCGTCAGGAACTGGGGGGAAGGTGGTGGGCAAGTGTCCCCAGAGAACGTTGGCCTGAGGATGATGAGTCGCTGAAATTTATCCTGGCAAACTGGATGGATGGCGTGGGCGATGCCCGGCAGGAACTGGTGTTTATCGGAATGAATATGGATGAATCAGCGCTGCGCGCCCGGCTGGCTTCCGCTTTGCTTACGGACGAAGAAATGGCGGAAGGTCCGGGCGAATGGCGTCACTATCCCGACCCGCTTGCGCCCTGGTTTGCCGCATGAGTCAACGGAAGAGACCCGATAAAAGCCGGCTCTTCATCTCGTTGCAATAGCTCTGCAGCTAAAAACGCGTGTGCGGGACTGTTTGATGCTGCGTGGCAAGCTGGCGTTAATTCCTGTTACAGGAACCGCATGGATAAGCGCAAAGGGAAGAACGGGTATCATACCGGGAGAAATGTGCGAAATTCACGCACCGTTCGATAACCTACAGACTGTTTCTGATGTCTGCGGAATAAAGAATGGTGCGTCCGAGTGGACTCGAACCACCGACCCCCACCATGTCAAGGTGGTGCTCTAACCAACTGAGCTACGGACGCATTATGGTGCGTTTAATTGGACTCGAACCAACGACCCCCACCATGTCAAGGTGGTGCTCTAACCAACTGAGCTATAAACGCATTATGGTGCGTTCAATTGGACTCGAACCAACGACCCCCACCATGTCAAGGTGGTGCTCTAACCAACTGAGCTATGAACGCAATGTTGTGGTGACAACGGGGACGCATATTAGCGATCGGATGGGGTTGTGGCAAGAGGCAAACGTCACTTTTCTTTCAGATCTCACGCGATTGCGGAAGTTTTACGCATATTGTTCATATTTTACTGATGCTAAAGGATATTTCTTATCCAGCTGCCTTTGTCTCGCTGCGGCGTCGTTCCTGACGCGGCGCGAAGTGAGGCGTGGCGAAGTTGCCGGAAGAGAGAATGAGTGATTTGTCAGACGAACGGTGCAAGAGGCGTCGCAGACGCTGGTGCCGGAAAGGTGTGATTACCTGAAAATAAGGCGGAGGGTAAAAAGCGCGCAGAGGACTAACAGGATCAGAATAAGCTCAAAACGATAGCGTTGCAGCATAATGGCTTCCTGAAATAAAACCGGCGCTGAAGCAGCGCCGGTTTATGATTAACTCAACTTAGCGGAAGAATTAAGCAGCCGGTTGTGCAGCCGGTTTAGCGGCCTGATGTTTAGTGGTTTTGTGGTGTTTTTTTGCTGCCTGAGCTTTCTGCGCTACCGGTTTAGCAGCGGCTTTGTGGTGCTTTTTCGCGGCCTGGGCTTTCTGAGCAACGGGTTTGGTTGCCGCTTTGTGGTGTTTTTTCGCGGCCTGGGCTTTCTGCTCAGCGGCTGGTTTGGCGGCAGCTTTGTGGTGTTTTTTCGCGGCCTGGGCTTTCTGTTCAGCGGCTGGTTTGGCGGCGGCTTTGTGGTGTTTTTTCGCGGCCTGAGCTTTCTGTTCAGCGGCTGGTTTGGCAGCGGCTTTGTGGTGTTTTTTATGATGGGTGGTCTTGGCA
>Ga0105250_10000338_pt1 | contig 36131 bp, 40 predicted proteins | sample KBSS54metaG_FD_80425 | JGI IMG/M metagenome (GOLD analysis project Ga0105250, IMG submission 80425) | Switchgrass rhizosphere microbial communities from Kellogg Biological Station, Michigan, USA - KBS S5-4 metaG | ecosystem: Host-associated > Plants > Roots > Rhizosphere > Soil | place...
CGCCCCTAGGTGAGCGCACCAACCAAGCGCGCCGGCCGCGCCACGGGGGCCCTTAGCTCAGTCGGTAGAGCAACTGACTTTTAATCAGTAGGTCGCTGGTTCGAATCCAGCAGGGCTCACCATTCTGTTTTTGAATGGTTTTTTGGTCGGTGTGGCGTCCCGAAATTTGAGGCTCATTCGGAAGCCAGTAAGCACCGGGTAAGCACATTATCGAACGATGGGGTCTAAGACCGACCCGCTTTCGTATCCTGTTAGACGGCGATGAAGTTGGTATGCCTCGTTTTCGGTAAGCGCCGCAACGCAATCGGCGGCGAGCCGGGCTGGCCCGTCTCCGGCGAGGTCTTCCCAAATGTAGCGAAGGCGGGGCGGGAATAAGTCGATCCTGCCAGTACGGCCTTCACTGCGGAAAATTTCAAAGAGATCTGCTACAATACGGCTTTGGCCATATTGTTGGGCTTTCAACGCTGGCAGACCTATGACGTAATGCCGAGCCAAATGTTTGAGCAGCCGGACCTCGTCTTCGGCGAAGCGCTCAATCTCGACCGGACGCTCTGATTCTGGGGGGGCAATTTTCGCGGCTTGGATATAGCGGCCGATCAGCTTGGAGGTGAAATTTCGCAACTGACGGCGCTGATCACGAGATCCATCGTACGGCTCATCAGTTACCTTAGGGAATGATCGAATAACTAGCGCGATGCGATCGAGTGCGGCCCGCATTCGCGCAGCGGCATCCATAGGTGCGGCGAACCAATTTCCAACGACTTGGGTAATGAGGTTGTCGCGCTGGCCGTCCTTGAGGATAGACCACCAAGGTATCACTCCGACGCGGTGAAAATCTTCCAAATCGTGGACGGAGTAAGCGATGTCATCCGCCCAATCCATTAATTCTGCCTCGGCGGTTTTACCGTCGCCCGGATGAAACTCACGCGCCCAATGGAAGTCATTTGTTTCAGATTTGTATGCAGACCATTTCCCTTTCTTTTTCACATCATCGTGATCCCGGAGCCATGGGTACTTCAGTACTGCAGCCAGGGTCGCGCGCGTTAAGTCCAGCCCCAAACATTGGTTGTCGTTCCCGAAGCGGATGGCAAGTTTTGTTAAGATACGAAAAGTCTGGGCATTTCCTTCGTATCCGTCTGTGTTCGCGTCGCCATCGGGCGCTTTGCGGACCAGCTCATCCAACGATGTCTCTGCTGCATGGCCAAAAGGGGGATGGCCCAGATCATGCGCGATACATGCCGCTTCAACAGTTTCAGGATCTAGACCATGCCAAGCTATCCATTGGCTTTGCTCGTTCTTGGCGCACGTTCTGATGCAGTTTTCTGCTAGCCTGCGGCCAATCTGGGCGACCTTGTATGTGTGCTGCTGCCGAGTGTGGAATATGTCTTGCTCACCCGCGCGGACGATTTGGGTGATACCCGCGAGCCTGTGGAAAGCCGAGGAGTAAAGGATGCGATCCTTGTCTCGTTCGGCTTCGGTCCGCTGGTCTTTGGGGGAGATGGCGAAGCGCCGGGCATCTCGATCCGGCTGCGTCCACTGCACTCAGGCCGCCTGTGCAAACTCCGGAGTCGCAACAAGTAGTGCATCTGGCGAAAAATCGACCTTGCCTCGTTCCAAGACCCGCTGAAGCGCCTCAATGATTTGCTGCTCGTCATGTGACGCAAGGAGGAATCGGATCAGCTCGTCCGCCGAGAGGCCGTCATCGTGCTTCCGCAGCACGTCCAGGATTTCTTCATCCTTCGGAGGCATGTCGTGTTCCATCGTTTCCATCCCTTTACGATGCACAGCCTTAACGGTTCCCGTACCGGATATGGTTGCCATACCGGTAACGTAGCTGCGGAGTTGAACTAAGTCGTCTGGTTTGGTGAGCTCACTTCATTGGCGACCGCACGGAGCATCATCTTGGATCAATTGGAATCACATTTCTCCGCCGAATGTCAATTGCTGAGAGGCGTCATAATGGACGTTGCCGCAAAAATCTTGTGCAGGATGGGGCAATCTGGTGCCCATTTCCCTGCATCTCCCAACTGGCGGGCGGGAAATGGCCCCGTTGGGCGTTGAGGTGGACCGGCGACGGAAGTCACTTCCGTCTTGGCGTGAAGGTACCCTCGGCGAGCGCTTCTGCAATGCACTGACCGAGCTATTGCTCGTCGGCCGCACTTTCCGCCTCGTCCGCTGCTTCCTTCGCTCGATCCGCTGCCTCTGCGGCATCCCTGGCCGAACCCTGTGCATCAGGAACAACGTCACGCCAGTTTTCGCTCCTGAACCGCTGGGCCTGGCTTTGGGCGTCGGCAGCGGCAGCATGAGCCGTCTCCGCAGCGTCCTGCGCATCTACTGCCTTGGAATGCGCGTCTTCCAGTTGCACACGCAGCGCTTCGTTTTCGCTCTCCAGTTCGGAAACGCGTTCTTCAAGGTCTTGTCGGCTGGGTTCGTCGGAACACCCGGCAAGCATCAACAGCAGCCCAGCCGATAGTGCCCGCATAAAAACCCCCATGCCGCCGCCCGACTCGGATGACATACCATGATTACACCCCTGACGCTGGTGTCGGGGTGAGGAGAATCATCATGAACGCTAGCGAAGCCCTCGCACGGGAAATCTGCCGCCTGGAGCACCAGAACCCGGATGACCAGATAGCCGTGCAATCAGGCGCGTTTCAGACCTTTGTCGGGGAAATGCGCGGCGCCCCGCCGACGCAACCGCGATGGAAGGCTTATGAGCGCCTGGCGGAGGGCATCCTGCAATTCCTGGAGCGGCAGAACGCTTGAATGCCGGGCGCCATCCGTCTCGGCTCTCAATTCCAACGTGCTGCCGTTGCCCACGTCCTTGGCGCCTTCCTCATATGTCCGGTTGTGCTATTTTCGGACTGCATCCCCTTTGTGAAAGAGGGCAGAAGCCAGGCTCTAGGCACTGGTGGTGCGAAACGCCGATTCGGAGCCGCCCGTCCAGCTTGGGTGGGGCGGACCGCTTCTGGGGCGTGGATCGAGAAGGTACCCCCAGGACAAAAGGGACGATAGGGACAATAGCTTTCGCCACGTCCCTACCTCCTGTCACTTCACTTTGACGGGCGCGTCCGAAAATGCCGCCCACGGATCATTCGCGGCTTGCGGCAGTGAGGGACGCCCGAACAGCCCCTTGCCCCCTCCGGCCCGCACATCGCGCCGGGCAGTGTCGATGGACTTCTTGATGAGCTTGGCTTGCGTCCCGGCATCCTTCGACGCCCAGCCCCGCCCCTTGATCAAAGCGGCGATCCAATCGTGCGCCTTTTGCCCGGCCAGGGCCGAGAGCGTGGCATATTCCTGCGGCGTGTAATCCACCCGCTTGCCGTTCACCATGTGGAACTTGGGAAAGGCCGTTGCCGTGGAGCCGAGCGCCAGCATTGCCGCATTCACCGGATCGTTGCGCCTTTCGGTCGTGGTGACAGGCGAAAGCAGGTCGGGCCCCAGGCGCTGCGTTGTCATGGGCTGGCCCCAAATGTCGGTCTGCGCCGGGAGACGCTGCGACAGGCCGGGAAGGCGCGCCATCAGTTCATCGGGCAGGCTACGCGAATCGCGGCGCACTGGATCAATGGTGCGAGCAAGCTGAGCCGACGCGGCGGGGATTACCGAGGATGCCGCCTGGTTGCGCAGATAGCGCGGCGCGAAGCGTTGCGGATCGCTGGCCATTTCGAAGAAGTCGGACAGGCCAGACAGCCACGTCTTGTCCCCCATGCTCTTGATGATCGAGGCCACCAGCAGGCCAGGATATTGTTCAAGCTGGCGTTCGTTCATCCCGTCGCCCTTCGTGGCCAGATCGGCGGCAATGCTGATCGTGGACGAGAAAGGATCTAGGCGATTGTAGCCGACATATTTGTTGCCGATCTTCACGGAATAGGGTTGCCAGCCATCGGCGCGCAGGAGCCGTTCCTTGTTCTTGTCGTCAGGCGGCGAACCCGTGATGACGCCTTGGCGGGCAAGGTCTGCCATCCACATGCCGAACCCGGTTCCCACCATGGCCTTTGCAAGCGCCAGATCGCGGCGAGCGCCACCGGCCACCACATCGGCCCGCCATTCCTTGAGCAGCGGCGCCATAGGCGAACGCTCAACCGCGAACTTCATCAGATTGGTTGGCGTCCGCACAAAAGGCACGATGAATTTCAACATCGGATGCTTTTGCGTAAGCTGCGACAGGCTTTCAGGAATGCCGGTCAAAGGCCGCTGGAACGTGATGTAGCGGGCATAGTCGAATGCCTTTTCAAGCATATCATCCGGCGGGTTGTTCAGCAGATCGGCAATCCGGTCAGCCTTCGCCTTACCCTTGAGGCCTTCCATACTGGCCTTGCGGTCGGCAAGCCCGGCCAGTTCCATATGGCGGGCCATGGCCTTGAACACTTCATCTTCTGCCGACAGCATTCGCATAGGCGAGCGGATTACCTTGCCAGCTACGCCACCAAATGCGGGCTGCATCGGCGCTTCCATCTTGCCCGCAAAGTCGGAGGTTTCCCCGGTGCGCAGCGTGCGCAGGAATTGGGCGCCGCCTTCCTTGATCCCTTGGAGGAAGCCAAAAGCGCGCTGCCCGATCTCGGACGAATAAACCCGGTCGGCGGCCTTGTCCGCACCAAGCACCGCACGACGGCCCAGCCCCAGGCCAGCCGCTACCGCATGTTCAGGGAATTGGCCCAGCGCCGTCATGGTGTTTGAAACCACGTTGGACATATGCGTCTGCGGACCAGACAGGAGCATGAAATAGCGCAGTTCGATTGCCCTATCGATCCAGCGCGGCTTGGTCAGCTTTTCGGCTAGCACGTTGAACTTGCCCGGCTCGCCCTCGACCACATCTAGCAGCGCGGCGGCGGCATCCTGCACCCGCTTGCCGCCGCCGCCAGCGTCCACAATCGAGCGCAGCACGTCGCCCCGCACGTTGCGGCTATCGGCCACCATGCGGAATTGCTGCAAGGTGCGGCCAGCTTCGGCAGTCATGCCCGAAACCTGTTCCTGAATAGCGACGTGGCGCGCCAGCTTGCGCTGGAAGTCGGCAAGCAGTTCGTCGCCGGGGTTTTCCGTCGCCTTGATCCGCTTGGCCGCGTTCACCAGTTCGTTGCCCGACTTTGCCAAGATTTGGCGGGCGGCAAGGGCTTCCTCTGCATTGAACGCCTGCCCCTTGCGCCGGGCAATCAGGCTATCAGGCGTCATGCCCAATTCGGAGGCAAGCCGTTCGGTCTCCGCCTGCGCCACACGTCCTCGCGTAGCTTCATCGAAGCCGCCAACGCGGTTGTTGACCTGATCGAGCGCGCGGCGAATGTCTTGCGGCGTGTCGAGCTTGCCCAAGTTGATGTTGCCCGCGAAGTCAGGGCCACCGCCCGGCCATTCCTCATAGGCTTCGGGCGGGGCGAATGGCTGCGGTTCATCGGCGGGCACGGACTTATCGCGCCATACCTGCCCGACCTCGGAACGCTGGCGGGCCAAGTCTTGCCGCTCTGCACGCGCTGCGTTGAACCGGTCGATTTCCGCAAAGTCATCCGGCAGGTAATGACGCTTCCAGCCCTCTTGCGTGCCGCGCACGGCATCAAGGAAGGTGTTCACGTCTGGCCGTTCGGTATGGTCAGGAAAATAGCCAGCATCCCAAGCGCGCTGGGCGGCATCATCCAGGTTCATGCCGCTTTCGCTATTCACCAGCGGGCCAAAGCGGGTTTCCTGCCCAACAAAGTCCATCCCGGCGCGGCCCTTGTTCGTCAGGCCCATGTGCGCCAGTTCGCCGCCCTGATCCTTGAGGCCGCCATTCAGGCGCAACCAGCCCACCAGATCAACGGGGCCAGTCTTGGGCACTTCGGCCCCGGCCCAGGTGCGCAGCGTCTGGCGCGTCAGTTCCCCGCGCTCATTCGGCGCCATGGCAGGACCATAACGCCCCTTGTCGATCGCTGCGGCTTCCTCGACCGAACCCACCACATTGGAGGGCAGGGGCACCACGTCGCCGGGCTGAATATCGGCGGCACGCATTTGGGCATCGGTGCGCGGCGCATCCACGCGGCCGGGACGCTGGGCGAACAGGTAATCAGGCGAGCGCGGCACGTCCTGCGATACCGAGGGCATCGGTTCGGCGGCCATGCCTTGCGAGGCTGGCGAGCGCACAGCATCAGCCGCGTAACGCCGGTCAATCTCGGCATGGCGCGCGGCCTTCTCGGCAGGCGTTTCGCTGCGCCAATCGTTCGTGCCGTGATCGAAAATCAGCGGCTCTTGCACCTTCTCGGCATCACGCAAGATCGCGTTGCGTTCCGTGTCGGGCAAATCCCACAGGTTACGCGGCGCTTCACCCCGACCCCGCGCCGCAGTCTGGCCAATGTCGATCCAGCTACGATCCCGCATTGTCGGCTTGAGCATGTCACCCACCGACAGCCGATCACGAATGATTGTCTGCTCGGGATCAAGCGCGATAACGACACGATGCCGGGGCGCATCCTTGCCGCCGCCGCGCCCGCCGCCAACGTGTGTCAGACCGTCATGGCCCATCGAGCGCACAGCGTCGGTCATGATTTCGGCGCCTTCCCACTTGGGCACCATGTTTTCCGCTACAGCGTCCTCTAGGGCCTTGTATGCCTGCTCATTGGTTGCGCCCGGCGGGATTTCCAAGCCGTATTGCTCAACGAGCTTCGCCCACTTTGCGGGATCGGCGGGCGCGTCCAGATCGAGCGGGTTCTTAACCGATTGCTCGACAGCGTAGAGCGTGCGGCCCGACTGATCGGAACCACGGAGGCCCTTGCCGGTGTAACCCAGCGCCACACCAGCATTGTCGGTCAGGTAAGTGCCCTGACCAAACAACCCGTAATCGGCGTACTGGTAGGGGTCAAATTCCTGAATATCCGGCTTGCGCGATCCATGCAGCATGACCGAGCCGCCGACGCCCTGCCGAGCGGCCCAGGCATCAACCTGCCCCTTAATGTCGTCCAGCGTGGGCGCCTTGCCGGGCACCGGGCCGGGATAGGCCGTGTTGATAGGCTGGGCGGGCTCAGGCGCCGCCACAGGGCCAGCAGGGGGCATTTCCAGCCTGTCAGGTGTGCGAGGCGCGGGCCCAGCGTCAGGACCGCCCACAGGCTCCCCAACTGGCGGCACAAGCACAGGGCCTTTCTCACCCCGCACCAACCGCCATCCCTTGGCCAGGAGCGGCGCGGCAGCTTCAAGAGCCTTGCCACCCAGCACCGTAACGGCAGCGCCTTCCCCAGCGCCTACAACGCCAGAGGTGAGCCGTTCGGGCAACGTGCCTTCCCGGCCAAAGCCAGAGGCAAAGCCATAGCCCGCGCCGAACTTCGCCAGATCAGCAGCGCTGCGCACCTTGCCCATGGGCACCACCAGCCCACCGGCAATTTCGGCGCCCGTGGTGGCGTAGGGGTGCGCCTGCTTGTCATAGCCGGTAATCGCCTCGTTCTGCGCCTCGTTGTTGGCCCAAATATCGGCAAGGCGTCGGTCGCTGTTGAAGACATTTTCGCGGCCAGACGTAGCGCCCAGCGTGTCAGCAGCAGCGCCGGTTTCCTCCAAGAGGTTGGGCAGAAAGCCATTGGCGAAACCGCGTGCCATAGCCCCGGTCGTGCCATCGCCGTTGTCGGTCAGGACCTTTGGCGGTTTCAGGTATTGGATTCCGCCCGCCGCTCCATATTTGCGGAAATAGTCGCGCGCCGCCTTCATGCTGGCCACGTCGATAATAGCGCCGTTCTGCTTTCCGTAGGCGGCAATCTGCTCAAACGGCGTATCCGAGCGATAGACCATATCGAGGACTTGCTTTTCCACGTCCGGACGCAACCCGGCGTCAGGCGTGGGCACGTCCCAAAAGCCGGGGATCGTCTCGCGCTTCGGAAGGGGCAGCGGGTTCTTGCGGAAATCTTCCGGCGTTTGCATGGCGAGGCCGTGCAGGCCCAGGCGGTTTTGCCGGGCCAGCCGTTCCGCCTGCATATACTGGAATTGCCGGTCTGGATCGGCGGCAAGGTATTTGGGCGTTGCCAGCGCCTGCCCGGCACGAATGAGGGCTTTGGCCACGTCCTGCCCGGCTGCGGCCACCGGAGCCACAGGGCGCCCGTAGGAGGCGCTTACCATGCCGCCAATCGTGGTGGGCTGTTGCGCAAGGAGGCCGCGCGCAAAATCGGCTGCACGCTGCCCAACGGGGATAGGATCGCCCAGGCGCGGCAATCCCATCTGCTTGGACTCAGGGGCATCGGCACCGTAAAGCCGCAGATGATTGCCCGACTGCAAGTTGTATGTGTCGCCGTCGATCACGGAGCCGGTCAGCCGGTCGTTGATCAAGCTGCGCGCCAGGGCGGCAACCGAGGGCGTGCTATCCCCCGCCTTGCCACCGTGGCCCGGTGCATCGGCAAAAGCCCCCCAAGGGTCAGCAGGCTTGACGGGAGCGGGCTGGGCACTGCGCACAGGTGCGGCGGCGGGTGCATCGGAGAACGCGGCCCAAGGGTCATTCTGTGCCATCAGCGGATTTTCACCCTTCCGTCAGGGGTGCGGAACTTGGTCCCAGGCGGCAAGGCCATGGCCTCTTGCGGGGTGCTTACCGTGGGGATGCTTCCACCGCGCCCACCACCCGCCGAGGGGTGCAGATCGCGATAAGTTGGCATCGACCGCAACGAAGCGCGGCCCGCTTGGCGCTGCCCCTCCAAGGCGCTGCGGTTGCCAGCCCGCACACCTTCCAGACGCACGCGGTTGCCGGTGCGGTGATCGTCTAGCGAGGCATCGAGGCCAACCGCCGTGGGGCCATTGCCGCGCAAAATGTAATCCTGCGCCGCCTGGTTGTATTCCGGCGTTCCCGGCTCGAAACCCTGCGAGGCAGCATAGGTTTCAAAATCCGGTGGCGCCGTTTGCAGCGTGGCGACCCGCCCCGTTGTCGGTTCGAACTGGTAACGGCTGCGGCCCAGGGTGAAAGGCTGGTTGGCCTGCAAATCGGCTTGCTGTTGGCGGGCTGCATCCGAGTGGCGCCATTCAGTCAGGGAGCGCATGGCCTCAAAGCGGCGCTTGTCGTCCTCCATGCGTCGGGCAAGCATGGTGTTCCCATAGCCTCCCTGCCCACCGCCTGCCGCTGCCAGCGCATCGCCCACAAGGCCGAGCGCATCATACCACTGCACACCAGACCCAAAGATGCCTTTGCCCTTGGGCTTTTTCGGCAGAAGGGCCGCCATTGCCGCATCGTAATCGAACGCAGGCGCAGCGTTGGGCCGTGCCAGCGCCGGGACACTGCCGGGCAGTTGCGGCAAGCCACCCCGTTCTGCGCCCATTGGCGGCGGCGTTTGCGTCGGCAATTGCTGGGGTGCCGTCTGCGGATTTGGAGCCGGGCCGAGGCCATTCATGACCGACGCCAGCGAGCCGCCAGATTGTGGACGGGGCGGCGCAGCATTCATCGCTCCGTAGCCGGTCAATGCGCCATCGAGTGCCGGGAAGCCAAAGCCGCCACGCTTCACCGAGGCAGGCTGCATAGGCATACCATCCGCCCCCACAGGATATTGCACGGGGGGCGTAGTGTCGTCACTCTGCGGCGGCTGCTCAGATGGCAGGGACGACGCGACAAGGCCGCGATTGCCCAGCAACCCGCGCGGAATCGGGCCGCCATTGGACTGCGCCGCACGAAGTATTTGCAGCAGCCCGGGCAAAATGGATTGCTGCACAGGTTCGTTTGCGTTGCCGCCGATCATGCTTCCAACCCTTCCCGCATGGCGTCTTGAACGTTCAGCGCACAGGTCACGATTTCGGGGGGAGCGTGCGCAATCAGGTCGTCAAAATCGACGCCCTCGACCTCGACGCCACGGGCGACCAAGGCCGAGTAGCGGGCGAAGGCTTCCCCCAGGATGATGCTTTGTTCACTGTCAGGGGAATAGCGGGCGTGAAGGGCCAGCATCGAGATAACGCGGGCCGCATCGCCATCAGTGGCGCCAGTCGGGTGAGCCGCCGCCATCCGGGCGAATACCAGCCCCTCCCGCAGGGTGGCTTCCCGGTCAACATCGGGGTTGCACAGGGCATCGACAGACATTTGCGCCAAGGCGCGCTGCGCCCCCACATCGCCGCCAGCAGCAGCGGCAAGATTGCGGTATGGGTTGACCGTCATTGCAGGCCCACCTTCTCGCGCACGATAGCGCGGAGGTATTCACTAACGGAGCAGCCAGAGGCGCGGGCGCGTTCAGCGAGGGCGGAAATTAGTCTGTCATTTGCGCGGAATCGTATGGCGCCGTCATGCGTTCGATTTGACACAACAGTCTCCCGACGTGGTGTGAAACCTTTGTAGAACAAGCCGAGAAAAAGTCAATAAAAATGGTGTTTTGGACCGCGCACTATTAGCGGTGATGGAGCAGGAAATGCGGGGTATTTGCGGGAATTTGCTAGAACTTGCCAGTAATGCGTCCCAACAAGTATCCGACCGACGCCAAGCCAAGAGCGAGCCCGGTGGCTAACGCGGCTTCGCGCAAATCGATGGTCGGAATTTTGTCGCCACCCTTGGAGCGGTTCGGGCGACCAGCCAACCGAAGCCAGAACACCGCCGCCACCAAACCAGCGAGAGCGGCAAGCCCGAGAATGCCATGCGTCGGATTGGATATTGGCAGGTCGTCCATGCGCAACACCGTGCGCCGCCGACGTTGTCCTGTCAAACTGTCAGCCCGTCGATACCGCCCAGTTCTCTGCACTCGCCCCAGGCTCTACTAAAACCACGCCCCTTTCGGTCAAAGCCTGAATAATCGCCGTCAGATTGTTGCCCACCGGCACTGATCTGCCAGCCTCAAAATTCCGAACAGTTGAAACACCGACGTTTGCGGCGGCGGCTAGGTCCGCTTGCGAAAGATCGATCAATCCGCGCGCGGCGCGGCATAGTGCAGGCGTCAGCATCACAAACCCAATAATGATTTGCGTCTTGTATAACGAAAATCGTTGACAGGCACAAGAGGGAGGGGGATAACGAAAAGCGTTAGGGCAAAAGCCCCGACGACCGAGCCGAGGGGCGGCAACCCCAAGGCCCGGTCTAATCGCAACCCTGATCGAGAGGGCACGACTATGAGCATCAATAGCGACATTCCCACGCGCGCGGAACACCTTGCATTCACGAGCGCCGCAATCGCCACCATGGGCGCCTGCCCGGTGTGGGACGCAGCCATGACCAAATATCTGGCGGCAATGACTCTGTGCCAGGCCGAAGTGCAATACGGCATTACCGGCAAGGCCGAGGACGCCGACCATTTGGAACGTCTTTCGCTAAAAGAACGGCACGGCAAAAGGTGGAACGCTTTGCCCGATGAGATCACCGCGCCCTTTCAGGAAGCGGAAGACGCGCGCAGCGAAGCATGGACGGCCAATTTCGCCCAACCGCAATGGGACGCGGCCACGGCCCTTGTCGGCACCCCGGCGCCCACGCTCGCCGCAGCGATATTCAAGGACGCGCTTATCCAGCGCGAGGAAACGCCACAATGGCCGAACTTGCCCTTTGACTGCATGGAAGTGCTGGCCGCCGACTTCGCGCGGCTGACCAGTGACCAGACCGGCGCGGCGTGGGCTGCTGTCTGTCAAGCCGAGCAGGCGGCACGGGATGAAGCCGCCCGGTTCTACGACGAACACGTCAAGCCCGCCAACAAAGCTCACGACGACGGCACAGCCAGCTTTGCGGACGTAAAGGCGCAAGAGGAAGCCGTCGCACCCTATTACAATGCCCACTTGGCCACCATCAAGGCCATGATGAACACGCCCGCGCCAACCGTAAGCGCCGTTGCGCACAAGCTGCGCGTCGGTCTGCGCGATTGGTTCTTTGAAGGCTCCGGCGAGGCTTGCGCGGCCCTTGAGCAGATCGCCAGCGACCTTGCCCGCCTCACCGGGGAGGCATGAGCCAATGGCGACGATTCACACCTTGGGGAGGCCTTCGGGCCTTCCCCTTTCGCTGTTGTCCCAGGCCATCTACCGGCTGTCTCGGTGCGAGCTTGAGGACTTGGCGCAATCGCTGATCGACCACATGGACGAACTGGACGGCGACCCCGCCGAGGAAGACGGCGACCCAGTCGGGCAGTGCGACGAAGACGGGGTGAACACGACGCTGAGCATTCTGGACCGCGCTCCGTCTGACGGCCTTCGCGTCTACTGATGGAACGCTACAACCCACCAAGTCCCATCAGCGCCCCGGCATCATCACCGGGGCGTTTTGGTGTGCCAACCAAGGTCCACGACTTTGCCACCAGCCTGGCATTATCCAATAGCTATGCTGACGCCCCGTGGTGGTTGGACATCTATCGGCGGGCGTTCCCTAGCCTTGTAAGCGCCGTAAGCGTGCGTGATGACGGCTGGGCGCAGCGAGGGGGCATCGATCGGGTTCTAACGCTCGCGTGCGGTCGGACCTATTCCGTGGACGAGAAGGTGCGCACAAACGATTGGCCCGATATCTTGCTGGAACAATGGAGCGATGAGCAGCGCCGGTCGCCCGGCTGGGTGCAGAAGCCTCTGGCCTGTGATTTCATTGCATATGCGTTCGCTCCCAGCCGGAAGTGTTACCTTCTCCCAGTCGTGCCGCTGCAACGGGCTTGGAGGCAACGCGGCCGTGATTGGGTTGTACAGTTCGGCCAGCGCCGGGCCCTTAATCCTGGCTATGTCTCTGCCAGCGTCCCCGTGCCGATAGACGTTTTGATGCCGGCAATGATGGATGCCATGTTGGTGCGCGTGCTCGATGGTGTGTAGCTTTGGTGCATCTACCGTTGGGCGAGCACGGACATTCAACAAGGGCGCGCTACCGAACTTTGGCCCGCGCGGCCGACGTCGCAGTAGATGCTTTGGAAGGATTCGACTTGAGGTTATCGATCCGAAAGGTCGAAAAATGGCGATTGTTTACACAGCAAACACGCGGTGGATAAACCGCTGATCTGACTCGACTCTAAAACATCCTGTGAACGATATTCGGGTGGTTGATTGCGAGTCGGAGGCACGAAGTGGTAAGGTTCCCTACCCGTATGCCGGGTGTAACGCGGCCCACCTCCGGGCACCCTAAGGTGCCGGTTAAAATCCGATCCACAAAAAACTTGGGTGGAGCTTCTAGTAATAGGCTTTTGGCATTGGATGCCTTGAGGCGCGGAACTTGCTTGCATCTACACTATGACGGCTTCGAGCGGGTCGTTGAAGTCCATACCGTTGGTGTCACGACCGCAGGGCGGCCAGCCATGAGTGCTTACCAGGTCGATGGTCAAAGTAATACGTCTCCCATCCCCAATTGGCGTCTCTTCTGCTTCGATGAGTGCTTCGACGTTCGCCTGCTTGATCTCCCATCGTGCGCCCCTCGTCCCCAATATAAGAAGGGGGCGAAACAGTTTCGCCGGATCGACGCTGAGGTCTAATCCGCAGTCACAGGGACCGGGAAGAAACGCGGGGCCGTCGTTGACGGCGCAATCAGATGCATGTCCCATAGCGGTGTCCTGATACCAAAGGTAATATAATACCTCAAGAGCAACAGTGCTCCTGTCCTGTAGATCAATTGCATTGCAGTGTCGCCGGCTTGAATCGCGACGGGCCGATGATCTGATCCCAATGGTAATCGCGGACTGACAGCCATAAGGCGTTGCGCCCCTTTTTTACGGCTTCTGAAAACTTAGCCCTAGCGCCTCCGTGTGCCACAGTTGAAACCTTGAAATTTTTTCATGACCGCCTCGCTTCCGTGTCCCAATGGCGTCGCCTTAATTCCCTTATTTTATTCGCTCTATGACTTCCCGCGTTTCAAGCGCCCCAATTTCAGGTTTTCCAGCGCCTTTGCGCGGCCTTCTGTGGTGCGTGGCCCGGTCGATGCGCCACCATGGAATTTGCACCGCCCACTAGCCCCCAGCGTGGTCATGCGGCAGGGTTTCCCATCCTTCTTGATCGCCCCACAGGTGAGGCCGCGAAGGTAATCGGGATAGCTTGGCACATATCGCCCCGCGTCATGCTGGCGCCACGCATCCGCAAACCACTCCCGATAAAGCGCGCGCCGTTCGTCATCCGGCAATTTCGCCGCCGCTTGCGACCATATGCGATGCGATTCCGACGCCTGCGCTAGAAGGTCCAACGCCTCGGAAACCACTTTCATTCGCCTGCCCATTTCCACCGATCCTCACCAACCACGCGTTGAACGACGGCGCACAAGGAACGCGGCCACCCGCTCGCGATTACCCGGCGCCTCTAGCTGCTGCTGCAAAACCCTGATCCTGTCCGCGTCGGGATCGCCGGGAGCGCAGCGGCGGGCCAGGACGAGGATTGCCCCGCCAGCTATGGCCGTTATTTGCAATTGTCCGTCGACCACCGAGAGATTGCAACCCAGCCCCTCTCAGGCAGCGACCCAGCGAGCCGGGTTAAATCTTCGCCCCGCAAACAGGGGGACGACCTTGGACATATCGAATCCCCCTGGCTGGTTTGCCGTCCATCGCCATCTACTTTAGACCGACCGGAGCGCAGCGTGACGCATAGCTGAATACAATGGGGACGTTCGGGATAAAAACCCGATGCCGTTGCCAGTTGTCGTCAGTTGTCGCTTGCGCGCATGAGACACAAAGAACCTTTTCCCTCTTTTCTACTGTCCGACACATTTTCACATCGCGCGCGCAAGCGACATCTATCGACAGCTTACTGTTCCAAGGCACAGCGCAAGGCCTCCCGTGCAGCGGCGCGACGCTCCTGTTCCTGCCCGGCGCGTTCAGCAAAGAGATCGTGCACGCGAGGATTGACCGCCCAAACAGGTGTTACGCTTTTCGGCCCAGGCTCGCGCTTTTCGAGCCACCCGAAGGCTTCCAGCTTCTCGCAGATCAATCGAAACTGGTCTGCGGTCAGCGCGCGAAACGATTGGGTCGAACGCTGGGCATCGCGCGCCTTCACTTCGGACAGGCTCCGCGCGACAATGAACGAGGCGAGTGCAATCAGTTCCTCATGCCCGGCCGACATGCCCAGCATTCCAGCATAGAACGCAATCGCGCTTGGTCGCAGGTATTCCGCCATGAATTTGGCCACTCGTTCGGCCACAGTGGCGCCGATCTCATTGCCCGGCATCGGGCCGTCGCTTTCGATGCAATGCCACAGCAAGCACAATCGGGCGAAAAGACCGTCGTATTTCCCGAAGTGGCTTGCCAGCTTGGGGGATACGGTTTCGAGCGCTCGGACTAGATCCAGGTGCTCTTGTTCCAGCGTTTCGCGGATTGCCCGTGCCCTCGCGTCAAAGGTGAGCGGCACGGGCTTGCCTTCATCACCATGGATGCCGGGGCGCTTCGGGACTTGCAGCAGGTGCAGGCGCCCCACAAGCGCATCATATTCCCCCACCACGTCGCCGGCCGGCACGTCCTTACCCGTGGAGGACGCCCGCAGGATCACCGGCAGCAGGCGTTGCACAAGACCATCGTCTACCGTTTCCGCTGCTAGCTTGCGGATCGGTTCGGGCTGGATGCCACCTAGCAGAGAGATCGACAGGTTCTCTATTTGCGTGCTGCCACGCGTGACGCGATTCAGGTTGTACGTCCCGCCGTTGAATGCCTTGAGCCAGAAAGCACGGTCCGCCTGCGCTCCCTTGCCGGGAGTGTACTTGTCCATGGCGCCAAACCAGCCGGAAAGCTCGTCCTGTTCCGACAACACGCCGTCCGGTGAGTCTTTAAGCACCTCCTGCGCCGCCTCCACCGTGGCGTCCGCGATAATTAAGCGTTGTTGGCGCGGCCGGGGCGCGGTCCGCTTTTCCTCCTTTGTCAGGCCTTCATATTCCGACATGGTCAACAGGTAGTTGCGCATCAACCGGTTATCCAAAGCCCGCAGGGGCGCCAAGGCGGCCTTGAAGATCGGCGTTTTCTTGCAGCTTGGCGGACCCACAAGCGCCGTCCAAAGCCGCGTACTTTCCCGCCATGTCGGATCGTTGCGCTTTACCTGCAGGGTGATGCGATCGGGTACCGCAGCGGCGCATACGGTAAGTGCCGCCATCGCCAGCCCGGCTGGATCCGCGCCCATGATTTCACCTTGCATGAAGGCGAACCGTTCGATCACGTCGGGCAGCAACCCGCGCGGCAATGGCGGCTCCCGGTAACGTGACCACAGGTCAATGGGTTCGGGCCACTGCTCCTGGCGCTCTTCCGCTGCATCAGCCGCAGCGCGATCATTGGCGTTGTTGAAGGCCGCGCGAATGTCCTCATCCTCATGGTCAGCGAAGTCAGTGTGGCTATACGCTGTCGCCGTCATTGGCCGGCACCCCCGGGGTAAGCGATGGATGCACCGACAAGGGCAGCGGCTTCCCGCGCTTTCGCGTGCCCCTTGGGATCGTCATCGGCAGCAATGGTAATGGCCATGTCCGGGCGCTTGGCGCGCACCAGAGAGGCGATGGCGGGCAGGTTGTCAGCAGTCATCGCGGCGATAACCGGAAGGCCCGTAGCCCGTCGCACGGCGGCAACGGTGCCGAACCCCTCGCCGATCACTACCCGGTCAGCAGGCTTGCCAGCCCACCAGAATAGACCGTGAACGCGCGCGCCTTTCAGGAAGATTTTCGGCCAGCCGCCATGTTCATTGGCAGCGGGCGCGATACGCTGGACGTTCCAGACGTTCCCGGTTTCGTCCTGCATCGGCACCAGCAGCCATTGCCCAGCCTGCCAAATCCGTTCGGCGCCGATACGCTTGCGGGCAAGGTAAGGGTGCGCGGGATCGGCAGGACGGGCGCGGGAAAGCCGCTGTTGCGCCTCGACGGCGCCAGCCTTGCGGGCCTCTGCCTTCTCGCGCTCCCGTTCCAGTTCGGCTTGCGCGATGGCCGCTCGCTCGGCGTGGGTCAATTCCCGGCGCTGGCCATCCCAGCCGGGAAGCAATCCGACATCGCGCAGAGCATCTTTAACCATGGCAATCTCGCGCCAGCCGCCGTTGTAGCAGGCGACAAGCAGGCCATCGGGTGCGCCAGGCGCCAGCCTAATGGCTGTGCCCCGGTCCCGCTTGGAATGCCCCGGCGTGGGCACCAGCACTTCCCGGCCCGACACACGCCCGCCAAGGGTTTGGGCGATTGCTTGCAATGTTAGCACGGCGTGCCCTCCACTGTAGCGATGCAGAGGGGGCGGCCCGGTGCCAGCTTCTGAATGAGCTTCACCCACTGGATTTCTTGCTCTGGCCGCGTCTCGACAATCAAGGCATTGCCGCGCGTCGTCGCACACAGCAGCGCCGCCGCCTCGTAGACCTTCGGAATCGGCTCGCAGGACACCACGGCAAGCCAGTTGGCCGAGCGGATCGAGCGGCGCACCGAGGGCATATGGAAACCCTCTGGCCTGTCCACACGATCCATATCATCGCCAATGATCGTGATTGCCCCTCGGTCGCCACCCTTGGGCAGGCGGAATGCGCCAGCCATTTGTGGCACGAACAGCATTCGCACGTTGTGGTCGCGGATCGCGCGGACAATCGGTTTCAGGTGCGGTTGTGCGACTTCAAGCGCCCGTTCCAGATCGGCGCGCTTTGAAATGCGTTGCATCTGATCAAGCATTGTCAGGCCCTCCTATTTGCGAGGGGGCAACCCACACGATGGAGGCGATGCCGCTAAGGCTTTCCCGGCGTGCGCCGCTGTCCACAATCCTGCCATCACGGCGCAATTCGCTGGTGCGAGGACGGACGCGCCAACGCTCCCAGCCGAGAGCCTGGGCGATTTCGTCACCCGTGGCGCCGCGCGATCCAGCTTGCCGGATCACGGCGAACACCGCCTTTTGCAGACGCGGCAGGCTATCGTTGATCACCTTGGCCGCAGCGATGGAGGTATCGACGCCGCGATGGCCGGCGCCGCCATCCGCATACGAAGGAATGTCAGGCATGGGTCAGCCCTCCACCAATGGGGGCAGGCCCGCCCGTTCCAGTAGATTCCCCAGCCATTCAGCCTGGGCATCGGTCATAGGGTTGGAATCGACAGCCAATTGCCCGAGAAATGATCCAGCCTTGCGCGTCAAGCGCGTGTCGGATTGCAGCAGGGCAAGGGCTGCATCGCGTTGGTTGGCGAAGGGGATTTTCATCGCTCGCCCCCCTGATCCAATTCGGCCAGAGCGCGGATGAGCGCATGTGGCGCATCCGCCTTCGACAAGCCGGCTTTGCCGAACAGTCCGACCCGGCGCTGTTTCACGTCAAACTCGTTCCGCCAACGCCACAAATTGTTGCATGCGCGTCGGGCAGAAGCTAGAATTTCGGGATCGAGGTCAAGGCCAGCAAGCAGGCTTTCGATGTGAGGGGCGCGGGGGGTCAGAATCTCGCGTCCCTTGCGCTTTTCAGGGCTAAGCGCGGTTGCCCTTGCGGGCGCCATGTTATGCAGCTTCGCTGGTGGATTGGAAGCGGTTAGCATCCTTCCAAGCCTCGATGTCGGCCGGGTCGTACAAGACTTTGCCCCGCTTGCCAGACGTCTTGATGAACTTCGGGCCGATGCCCTGGACGCGCCAGTTTTCGAGAGTGCCTTGACTCACGCCAATACGGGGCGCTGCCGCTTTCGTGTCGAGCAGATCGTGCATTTCTCACTCCATCCCCGTCCGTGAACAGCCACCGGATTGCATGGGGTGCAGTGAAAGTGCGCGATGGACTGATCTATTCCGATACCACCGAAACAGATCGGTCCCGGAGGTGGGGAAGTGACCAGCAAAGGTCTGCAAATCGTCCGGCTAACTCCTTTTCGGAAACGGGCTTTCCCCAATCGTCCACGACATTCATTTCTGACGTTTCAGTTCGAAAATCGCGCCACCAACGCTCGAGTTTTTCCTTTATGGCGCTCTCTCGCTCAGCCTCTTCTTCTAGGCACCATGCTTGGACACGTTGCCAGCGAACGGCAGCGCCACGGCGCCCTATTCGCCCGCTCGCAGTTAGACCATCAGCGATCCGACGATATGCTTCTACAGGTTTGAAGCCATTGGATCGCAGCACAGTGCATGCAGCGCGAACCCAAATCTTGAGTTCGCTCTGCGCAGTGGTAGTGATGTTGGTTCCACCAAAGCTGACCGGTGAAGACCAAGGGTGATCTCTCCCACGATCAAGATCGGACAGGAAGATCATCAAATCTTTCAGCGGCAAATGCACACTGTCATTCCGGAAAGCCGGCAACTCCATCAAAGAAGAGATCAGTAGGCCGAGCATCCCGTTAGCCTTGTTGCGCTTTAGCAATATATCAGGCTCAGCGTCGTATGTGGCCTGCCTCTGCGCCATCGCAGAATACAGGCGGTTTACCCAATCGGTTGGGTCTGGCCAGCCATCACGAGATTCCTTCATGCCCGCCGCTCGGCCAGCGCCACCACGTTCGTCGTATCCTTGGTCTCGAGCAGGCCCTGCACATGACGCGACCATGCTTGCAAAGCCGCCTTCTTTTCCGGACCCCAATCGTGAAGCTGGTACACACCTGCAACGCCGGCCTTCGATCCGCTGACGTGGTTGAGGATCGCCTCGGTCACCTCAAACCGCACGCCCAGCCGCTGCATGCCGGTGGCCAGCGTCCTGCGCAGGTCATGGAGCCGCCATGGTGCGATCGTGGGCACTTCCTTTTCCTTCTTGGCCAAAGTGGTCATTTCCCGATCCAGCCGACGCTTTGCGCGGGAATGCCCGCTGACGGACGTTTCGCCGGTCGTGCTGAATACTAAGCCGGTTCGCGGCCAGCCATCCTTGCGCTTGCTGCGCTTGGCAAGGGCATTCAGCTCGGTAACGGCCAGGGTGGAAAGCGGCACCTTGGAGGCGTTGCCGTTCTTGGCCCGTTCGGCTGGCAGCGTCCACATCGCGGCGGCCCGATCCAATTCCGACCAATCGAGCGCGGACACCTCTTCCAGCCGCTGCCCGGTTATGATGAGCATGCGGATGAGCGGGCCGAAGGGATAGCCCAGGTCAGCCGATGCCTGCCACGCCAACTTCAGTTCCTGATCGGAAAGCACGCGATCCCGCTTCAGGGGCAGGGGAGGGGGCTCCATACCGGTGAGGGGCGACACTTCCAGGTCGCCTTCGCTGACCGCCCAGCGGAACAAGCGGCGCAACACCGCGAACAGGTTCCGACTGGTAGCGACTTTGCCCTTTGCCTTTTGCAGGACGGCGCGAATGTCGGCGCGCTTGACCTCGTGCAGCGGCTTCGCACCCAGGACCGGGATTGCATAGAGACGGAGCAGCGCCTCCCCATCCTTGTGGGAGGTCTTCCAGCGCACCTTCAGGCAGTCGTCCACGAAGGTCTGCGCGTAACCCTTGAACGCCAGGTCCACGGCCTTACGTGCGTTGTCCTGCTTCTGCTGTTGCGGGTCCGCGCCCTGCGACACCAGAACTGCCAAGCGTTCCGCTTCCTTGCGCGCAGCGTCAGGCGTCAGCGCGCCATGCTTCCCGATCGTCACCCGCCGTGTTTTCCCAACGCGGCCGCCGATGCGGTACTGGAACAGGTAGGTCTTGGCGCCCTTGGGAGTGACCTTGAGGCCGAAGCCCGCAATCTTGTCGTCCCACAGCATGACCTCGGCCGTTCCGGGCCGGGTGGCGTCCACGCTGCTCTTGTTGATCCTGCCTGTTGCCATCGGTGCTTACTCGGCTGCTTTCCAGTAAGCACGCTAGCAGGAACGAGCGGGAACAGCAATGGAACATCGGGAAGTGAACAAACCGGAAAACCGCCTATTCTGTGGCGAGTCGCCGCAGCTAGCCCAAACCCTACCGGCTAACTTTTAATCAGTAGGTCGCTGGTTCGAATCCAGCAGGGCTCACCATTTTTTCTTTTTAAACCAATGTGTTGAGGGTGGATTTTCGTTGAGGTGGTTGCCTCGGCTGACGCAAGTACCGAATAGGCACCGGCCAGACACTTTCAAACTGACTCGTCGATATCTCTTAGTTTGCCGTGTACCCTCTCCCGTCAAAGCGCTATCGCGTTCGAGGCAAGGTAGGAGAACACGTTGTGGGCCGGCTGGTTGATATTTTTGCGGGGTGCGGTGGCCTGTCGCTTGGCTTTGACCTGTGTCAGTCGGCGCCCGGCTTTCGGACTATCCTGGCTGTAGACAACGAGCCGAGTGCGGTCCGCCTTTTCAATGCGAATTTCGGGCGCCTTCATCCTAAGCATGAAGCAGAAGTCGGTCGGTTGGCTGACGTCTGTTGGTTCGAAACCGCATCTGAAATTCGACTATTTTATCTAGTTCACCTTTGCAGGGTTGAAGGTGACCAAGAACTTTATCGAAAGCTAACTAACCTTGGGGTTGGCCGACTTTTTGCTGCGCTTCGACATGAAGATCGCAAGGTCCAGAAGATTTTGTCTGACCAAACCGATTCGGCGACATTCCAGAACGAATTGTCCAAGGTGCCAAAGCAGGCTTACGCACTTGCTTCTGTGCGAAAGCTCTTCAAAGATATTGGAATTAAAAGCCTCTCAAAGGGCTCCCTAGACCTTTCTGTTATTCCTTGGAGCGACGAATATCTCGATTCTGCCTGGATGCATCACGAGGCAGAGGCCCAACTTGGTGGAGCGATCCAAGAACGGTTCAGGTTATATGGAGAACGACTTTGGCTACAGGCGACCGCGAATATTCGCGATGGCGCTGGTAAGAAAGGGCGCGGCCAACATGTCAGCAATGGAACGCGATATGGCGCGCTTAATGCCTTCTTTGAGAGCGAGCCTGGTCGCAGGTTTGGTGAGTGCGTTGTTCAGTGGCGTGGCAACCGTCGCCAAATCATTGACACATTCTTAGATGTCGCGTGCGCTGACATCGATCGCCTTTATTTTTACGGATACCAAGTGGAGGGATTGCTTGGTGGCCCACCTTGTAAGGGCTTTAGTCGCATAGGCAGGCCTGTTGCAAATGCACTTCGTGAACAGGGGGCGTTTGCGTGGTCGAATGGCGAATTCGGCGACGAACGAAACAAGCTAGTCCTCCATTACGTGATGTTCCTTGAGGCACTGCAGCCGCGCTTCTTTGTTTTCGAGAACGTTTCTAATTTTCAGAGCGCCCTAAAAACTCCGGATGGGGTCCTTCAGGCTGATGAACTACTGCAGGAAGCAATAGAAAATCTGTCTGCCGGAAAGCTACACTATGATGTTGCATCAGCTCAATTGAGGGCCAGTAAGTTTGGTGTCCCTCAATCACGCCTTCGATTTATCATGTTCGGTGTCAATCGTGATCTGTCACAAGCATCTGCAGGTGATTTTTTTAAATTGCCGGTTTCCCCCCGGGAGATTGGAACTGCTGAGGCGTTCTTTGGTCTTCCCGCCCCCCAAGAGTTCGCTATGGGTGGTTCAGTTTCTGCGTCGACTGCGTGCGAATGTGCGACAGTCATTCCACCAAATTCTGACCCCTCGCTAAAGCGCTATTTTGAATGGATCCAACGCCCTATTGGCCAAGATGCGAGTGTAGATGGACACGTTTATCGAAAAATGCGGCCAGATGATGAAGCATTCTTTGGCTTCGTAGGTCCCGGCATTCGGTGGATGGACTTGGAAATTCGGCGTGCTCCCACGCTTGAAGCGCTTAGGTCAATCGCCGAGGGCGACCCTGACCTAAAGGGTAAGGTGGACGGTAGTCTTGCGCTACGTCTATTGCTTGAAGAAACTCTGGCTCGTTACGGCCTGACGGAACAGCACCTATTGTCGGCTTCCTATCTCGGCAATGGGTCTGGGGCACATGGTGACTGGCTAGAAAGGCTTGACGGGGACTCGCCCTCCAAAACTGTGGTGGCCCATATTGGGAAGGATACTTACGGCTACATCCATCCTTATTCGACCCGCCCGATTACAATCAGGGAGGCCGCGCGCTTACAGTCGTTTCCCGACAGTTTTTCGTTCAGCGAAGCCGGGATGGTGGACGGCTATACAGCAATCGGTAATGCCGTAGCGCCTCTTCTAGCAAACCTTTTTGCTGAACGAATTTCGGAGCTACTATATGGTTCTTCAGCCGTCAGCGGCAACCGGAAGATCGTCTCTTTCGCGACCGCTCAGCGGAGGCTCCTCTGAGGAATCGACGATCTCGTCGATCAAATCGATAATGCAGCCGAGTTCGTGAAAAACTGCTTCTCGGGTGCGTTTCGGTTCGAGTTCAGTGGCGACATGTCCAATGCCTTCCTTCGACACGAAAACATAGTCGAAAAACAAAGCGTCCATTTTAATCAGGTTTCGGGGCTCGTCGCGTTCAACGTCACAACCTTGAGTTCGCTCCCCCTTACTATTTACTGAATCTGCGGTGGCGAAAACGTAGCGCGCCTTCCGGCGGTTTAGCGGAAGATCTGCAACAATACCGAACCGTTTACGAAGAACAGGATCGGTCATTATGTCGAAGAGTAGAGCCCACATTGTGCCAATATGGAATACTTCCTTGAGGCGGGTTTTCGCATTCACGATGACGCATCGCTCAGGGTCATCTCGGCGGAATATGCAAGCGTCGCTTTCGATCGAGATGGAAATTGCTTCTTTCGAGCCGTGTAGGGGGACCAGACGAGTGGAATCGAGGCGCGCTTTTAGAGGTTTAGGCGTTCCTTTGCCTACCAGAACGGAGTCACTGGATTCGTACACAAGTGCTAGGATGTACACGATGGAATTGACGAAGTTTTCGCCCCAGTTTTTAGCAAAACCTTGGGACTTCGCTGATCGAAATCCACCCTCATTGATTGTGTCTGTTGAAAGGTAATGTAGGGCATCGTCCAGCGATTGGGCGAACATTATCTCTGTTAAGCCGGAAAGTACCTTTTTGGCAGCGCCCTTGATGTCTAATCCTTGTGACATCGCGGTCTCGATGCCGGCGTCAATTAATACTCGCGCCCCTTCGAAGGCTTTGGCCGGTTGATGTTCTTTCAGTTTCGCCTGACCTGATAGCCAAGCGATAACTTGTGTGTTGAAATCCGCTCGCGGGGTTTCACCGGTGTATAACGAAACTTTCGTATTTTTTGCCACAAGCCGCCCCGAAGATGCCTCTAGCGGAGAAGTCGGAGGCTTCTTTCCGAATGTCAAGCCGAGTTAAGCATTGAAAAGGGCAGCGGGAAGGCAGTCTAAAACTGCAGCCAGCCTTCCTACCACGGCGATGGATGGGTTGCGTCGGCCGGCCTCGATGCCGCGCAGGTACGTCACGTCGATCTCGGCGTCGTGGGCAAGCTGCTCCTGCGTCAGCCCGCGCTCGACCCGCAGCCTCCGCACGTTCGCGCCGACGATCCCGTTCCAGTCCATCGAACAGGGTGAAGCGCGACAGGACTATAATCTCTAGGGACTATAGTCCCTTTTTCGATTGACACCGTGGATTGGCTGCGCAGTGTCGCCGAATGTTCGACCTGTGGGCCCCTGAGCACTCGGTGCTGCGCGAGAAGGTAATCGAGCGCGCGTTCCTTGCCGAGCTGTCACGCAGCCTCCTGCTCGACCTGGCGATGCCGTTCGAAGTCCTGCGGTCCGAGTTTGACGCCTTCGGCTACGACATCGTGGTCGAGGCGAACCGGGTACTGCGCCATGTCCAGCTCAAGGCCACGGTGGCCACCGGGAGCCGTGCCCACGTCGAAGTCCAGCTCGCGCTGGCTGACAAGCCGGGCGGCTGCGTGGTGTGGGTCTTCGTGGACCGGGAAACGCTGCGCTTGGGCCCATTCCTGTGGTTCGGCGGTGAGCCGGGCCAGCCGCTGCCACCGCTGGGCGACAGAGCGGTGCGTCACACGCGCGGCGACAGCGAGGGGACCAAGAAGGTGCGGGCCGGGCTGCGGCGGCTGCCGAGGGGTTCGTTTGCACGCTTCGACGAGATAGGCGATCTTGCCGTGGCCATGTTCGGATCAGGAGACAGGGACCACGCGGTGCTGCTCGCCGCCCACCTGGCGTCGCGCGGCGGCGGGATTGACCGGGACGCACTGCGGCGGCTGACCTGGGAAGGGGCCGAGCGGGTGGCCTATGCCGTTGACGGGTTCGAGCTGGCGCGGGAGGCGGGGCTGGGCGATCCCTTCGCCTTCGCCGACCGGAAGCGGGCGGACGCCGAGCGGGATGGGGCGTGGACCGGCACGGCCCTGGAACTCTGGGTGGCCCTGTTCATGGAGCACCGCCGCGATCGCACTCGGGGCCAGGGCTTCATCGGCTTGGCTATCGACGCGCCGCCGCTGCCATTCTTGGACGAGCTATGTGAAGCACTGGCCGCGGCGCTGTGATGCAATATGCCGGTCCGCCTGCGCCGCAGCGTGGGTGCAAATGCCCAGATGAAATCACTTGCAGCGGCATCGACCGGCTACATCAAGGATCGCGACACCACGGTCCGCTACGAGGTCCACCGGATGCGCGAGCCCGGTCAGCAGGGTGTCACGCGCCCGGCGCTCGTCGAGGAGTTCTACGGCCTCGACAGGGCGCGTCTGGCTGCGCTTGCCTACGCACTGGATGGCGCGACGGTGACCGGCGATCGATTCACCGGTCGCGTCAGCATCGTCCAGGTGCTCAACCGGGGCAACGTCTGCTGCCGCACCATGCCCATCGACGAACTCGACGAGCGCGTGGCATTCCGGCTGCTGAACGAGGTAGCCCTCCCGAAGGCGGACGACCTCGCGTTCACCGTCGAGCAGCTTCAGGCCGACATCGATGGCCTCCGTCCCTAGAGCAGGTGGAACATGGCGCCGTCGGTCATATACATCCCTTCGATGTGGCGCAGCTCGGCAACCCGCCCATCTGGCCCCCTGACAATCTCGAGGATCGAGGACGCGCGATCACCCGCACGATCGACGCAGACGGTGACCACGACCTCGCTGCGGCACTCGCGTTTGCTTGGCGGTACGCGAGAGGCTGGATCGTTAGGACTGGCACTGGCGGACCAGGCCTCGGTGGCCACGCAGTAGGCATCGGCACCGACCGCCGCTAGCACCGCCGACGCCTTGGTGTACCACTCGACGCGGTCGCGCGCCTCCATCTCGACGAAGGCAGTTCGGCCGTGAACGACCGCGCAGAGCATGATCTCAATCTGCCGCTCTGGCCCTCCCATGTCGTAGTACCGTCGGTGCATCGCGGCGACCATGTCGTGCAGTTCTTGGACGTTCATTGCTGTGTCTCCATGCTATGTGGAGACACAGCAATGCCGCGGATCGACGCGCCCGCGAGCGCGCCTCGGTGCCCGGCGCGGTGCTTTCCTCCTGGCGACGGTGCCGGAAGCTCGTAATGCATCGACGTTGGCCAACGGGTCCTCTGATCCCGGATCGGATGGCCTGAATTGGAAAGCCCCTGGACGCGCTCGGCGGCCAGGGGCTCAGTTCCCGCTATCGGGCGCCGCCGAGGCTCCCACGGAGCCCCGTATCGGACGTCGTACGGCTCAGGTGCCGAGGAAGCCGCCGCCGCGCGTGACGTTCGGCCACGTCGCGCCACTCTTGGCTCCGACCGGAAGGCCCTGGACGGCCACGGGCGCGACGCCCGCGGCGATCGGCACGGCCGCGAAGCCCGCAATAGAGGGGCCGCCGACGAGCGCCTGGGCGGCGGCGCGGGCGGACGCCTCGTCGGCGCCCTCGGCGAGGACGAAGCCGACGCCGTCCGAGCGGCGGAGGTTGGAGGTTGCGGGGTAGAATGCGTAGATGGCCATGGCCGGGTTACTCCGTTCGTTCGGTGAGGGTTGGCTGTATGGTCGGCGGGCGGATCAGGCCCGCCTGAGGTGCTCCACCTCCGCGCCGCGAAGGGCGCCGTGGTCGATCGGCCACGGCCCCCTGGTCCACATCAGGCGGGCCTCGTCGGACGCGGCGGGGACGACCCATTGCTCCCTGTAGCCGTTCTCCCGCAGCGCCTCGCAGAGGACGCCTCGGACGTGAGCGGGCATGAGGTCGGGGTCGCCCTGGCCGTCCAGCAGCAGGCGGAACGCCTCGTCGAGGCTGATGGCCTGGTGGCCCGCCAGCCTCCGCACCGTCTCCACGACGGCGCGGTAGCCCTCTGGGTCGCCGGGCGTCGCGATCGGGTGGTCGGTCACGCCGCGGCCTCCTCTTCCTCGGCGTCGTCGTCGGCTGCGTATGCGCCGATCTCGCTCTCGCGCTTCTTGAGCATCGCGATCTCAAGGACGCGCTGCGCGCTGCCGCGGCCGGTTGAGGCCTGCTGCTCGTCCTCGAGCGCCTCAAGGACGCGCCGCTCGGCCTCGACCAGTGCTTGGCTGAGCTCCCGGTGCAGGTCGCCGAAGAGCACGTCGGCGAGCTCGGCGGCGCTGAACAGGCGGTGGGCGCGGGGAAGGTCGGCGACGCGGCCGCACAGGGCGGCGGCCAGCTCCCTGTCCCCCTGCGCCGCGGCGTACTCGGCCAGGCTGGCGAGCTCGGCGGGGCCGGAGGCGGCGATCTGCTGCATGATGCGGCTGCGCCGCTCCGAGCCGAGCGTGTCGCGCATCAGCATTTGGACCGGGCTGCGGTAGTGGGTGGAGGCGGACTGGACCGCCCGGCGGAGCTGCTCAAGCTCGCGGGTCAGCAGCTTGCGGGGCTCGGCGGTCTCGCGGATGAGCTCGGCACGGTATCCGCTGAGGGTCTTGTTGACGACCGACGTGCGGTCCTTGCCGTCGAGGCCGCGGAGCGAGCGCTCGACCTCGTCCCTGCGGCGGCCGACCTGCTCGTTGATGCGGGTCAGGATGTTCGAGTGCTTGGCGCGGGTGGCGGCAATGCGGGTGATGGCGCTGCGGACGTCGGTCGGGCTCATCCACTGCGCGCCGAGCTTGGCGGCGGGTGCGGGCATGGTCTTCTCCTCAAGGTTCCTGGCATCTCGCCGGAGGCTCGCGGGACCGACCACGCCCGGGCGCAGCCCGAACAATCGCCCGCCACCGCGGGCCTGGCCGGAGCTCACGCCGCTCCGTCCGATGCACGCCGACCGGATGGGCCCTCGGAGGCGCGATCGGGACCAGCACTTCCACCCACGATCGACCCTGGGTGGCCTCGGGCGGTGCCCGGCGCGGTGCCTGCTGGTACGGGGATGGGCCAAGGGCTTGGGCCGGAAGGGCCCGCGCCCGTCCGGCCCGCCGATCCGCGGTCAGGCGGCCTTAAGCGGCAGGTCCTCGCCACGGCGCCCCTGTCCGTTGACAAGCGCCACGATCTCCTCGGCCACCGTCAGCACATCGACGTCGCTATAGCTCGCATAGGCCAGCTTAGCGGTTTCCGCGGGCGAGGCCGTCATCGGGCTCCACCTGCGGCCTGGGCCGCGATCGACGGCCGCCTCGACGGGCTCCATTCCGAGCACGTTCTCGGCGTACTCCCGCACCGCCGCGTCGCCGTCGAACATGCAGGTCTCGGTCGTCCACCGGATCAGGTCATAGGAGAAGATCGGCAGGCTGCCGGCCACACTGAGGAAGACCACGCTGAGGAGCTCCATTTCCTCTTCAGTAAAGTCGCCGCACATCGGGTGGTTCGTCAGGTATTTCTTCCTGAACTTACGAGCCTCGACGAAATCCTCGGCGGTGACCGTGATTGCGATCTCGTGCTCCTTCTGCGGTGCAATGCCACGAATGAAGGGCTTGTTGGTTGCTACGTCGTGCATTTCTAGTCGTCCTTTGCTCATTTCCAAAGCTGTCCGGATCGGACGACCAATTCCAATAACGGCATTTACCCACCCGGCTACAACTACTTGACTGCTCAAAGTCAGTGATGGTCAAAAGTGTCCAATGTGCAAAGATGGTGACGATTATCCCGAATGGCTCAGAAATCAGCGGAAAATTCGATACCGCGGGCATGACCAGATTTCATCAGGATCGGGACCCTGGATGGGGCGCCTCCGGATGATCAGAAGGTATGCCGATGAACTCTCCGCAGCGGGTCGCCCCGTCACCACAGAGGTGATTCGCAAGATGCTGACCTATCTGGACCGCGGCTACAGCCTGAAGGCGGATCAGATTGGCTTCGCGCTACGCCAGCGATACGCCAATGGTGCGGTAGCCAAATACACGAACTCCACGGCAGTGGTGATCGAAGGAAAGCGGCATCGCAGCATCCGCGCTGCGGCAGAGGCCGAAGGAGTTTCACCTCAGACTGTCATCAATCGCATTCGGTCCAATGATCCGAAATGGAGACGATGGCGACGGGAAGACTGATTGAGCATCGTCCCTGTGCCTGCTCCGGTGCTGGGGCCGCTTGCTCGTCACCAAGTCGCTGCTTTTATTACCCCTCATGATAGCCGGCCTGCCAATCACCGATCGGATGGGCCGGCACATACGTACCCCCGTACGTATTGACATACGTATGGGGGTACGTATGTCGCGTCATCAAGGAGGTGCCGCATGGCCTACATCGATCCCACGACCGTCGTCTCGCCGAAGGCGAACTGGAGCCTCATCGAGGTCGTCCGCAATGAGGGTGACGGCGACGCCTCCCTAGCCGTCGGTACCTGGACCGAGGCGGACGGAACGAGCCGCCGCCGCCTGGCGATGCGCTGGAATGGCAACGGGAGCGAGGAGCAGGGCGTGGGCAACCCGCAGTCGCGCGGGCTCCCGACCTGGTTCATGCTGCCGGAGTGGATGCACAACACCGTGATCGCGGGGGACGCGATCCCCGCCGAGAAGCGCGCCTTGGTCGCGGCGCTTCTCCGCTAGGCTGGAGTCAGCCCGGCAGGTCGCCGGGCAGCACGCGCTGCATCGCCATGCCTTCGCCAAGCTCGGTCCGGGTGCGCATCTCGCGCACCTCGGGCTCGACCTCCGGCCGCTCTCGGTGAGGTGCCTGCTGCCGCGCCGCCGCCGCCTCCCACTCGTCTAGGGGGACCGGGGCGGGGACCAGGAGCACGCCGCCGCCCTGCGCCTCTACCCTGACCCTCGCGTCGTCGCGGTCGCGCCAGCCGTGCCGGGCCTTTGCCAGGAAGATCGCGGCCACGGTGTCGCCCTTGCGAGCCAGCTCCATCAGGATGTCGCGAAGCTCGGCCTCCTCGAACGACCGCTGAGCCTCGACCTGGGCCTCAAGCTCGGGGTCGTCCTTCATCAGGCGATCCAGGGTCTTGACGCTGACCGACAGGGCGCGGGCGATCGCAGCCCGGGGGTATCCGTCGAGGAGGGCCTGCACGACGCGCGCCCGGTTGGCCTCGGACAGCCGCGCCTTGTTGTGGGGCTGGAAGCCCTCCAGCCGAGGGCGCGGGGGAGCCACCGACCCGCCGTATGCGGGCTCGTCGAGCGGGTCGATGCCCAGGCGCTTCGCGCGCTTGCGTGGTGATCCTGCCATGCGGGCGCAAATGCCGCAGACGCCCGCGAGCCCGATGCCAGCGCTGCGGGCTACTTGTTGCCCTGGCGGTTCCACTCCGGCTTGATGAGTCGGATCAGCCCCGTCTCAAGCCCAGCCGCGCCGTCCACCGGCAAGCCGTTCCACTCGAAGGCCGGCGGGGTCGCCACGAGCACCTGGACCAGCATCCCGGCGCGGAGCGTCTCCAGGATGCGGCCCTTGATGTGCGCCGAGGTCTTCTGGCCCTTGTGCCCACGGACGTAGTGGCCGAGCCGGGTGCGCAGCGCCCCGCGGGTGAGCCCGACGTACTTGACCCGGCCATCGACGGCGAAGGCGTAAACCCCGGCGGCGGCGGGTGCCTTGGCGCTGTAGCCGAATGCCTCGTCGCCCGAGAGCGAGCAGTCGCCGAGCAGCTCGAACCCTGCGTCGATCAGCCTTTGGATCGACCACGTCTCGGGCGGCGGTGCGGGAGGATCAGCGGACTTTCGACGCGTGGGGTTGAGCTGCGCGCCGCTGCGCACGAGCGTGTTCCTGACATGCTGGTAGCTGATGCCGAGGAAGGCAGCGACCTCTGACCTAGAGAACCCCGCGCCAGTCAGGGCCCGTATCTTGTCTGCCTTGGTGGCCAGTCCCTCAATGATCTCCTGCGGCAGCGGCATGGCGCCACCTTGCGGGCAACTCCCCCGCCCCGCAAGCCCCGCCTCAGGCCAACTCGCGGTGCCTGCCACGGTGCTTGGGGTGCGGGCTAAGCGCCAGCCCCTTGCTAACCCAAGGCTTTCCGGCATCTCACCCTCCGATCGCTACTCAGAGGGCCAGCCCACGCGCGCGCGGGCGCGTTTTCGGAACGGACGGAGGGCGGGTCGTTCACCCGGACGGCGTTTCCCCTCTTACCGACCAGCCTGCGCGGGCCGCGCTTCCCCGGTTCCAAGCGTGTCTTGATAAGACGACATGCTTCGAGGTCATCTTGTGAAAATGGATCAGTTTCTATTGCTCTCTAATCCGCTCCTCGGCCGAGCAGCCTTACCGGCCGAATAGAGCGGATTAGAAAGCGAGACGTTTGTCGGATGCGCGTCTCGGAGGTGTCTTGGCCGGCCGCCGAAGCCTGTCTTATAGAGTGGCGCGGCTCCGACCCGCGCACGCGCGAAGGGTGTCTTGTGGCCGGTCACGCCCGGCCAAGGTACGCCCGCTCGCGCTCCGCCGCTCCCATCGACGACCACTGCACGTCCGTTCCTGGCGAGTAGAGCGTCAGCCCCTGACCGTTGGTGTTCCGCTTGTGCTTGCGGAAGCCCGACGCGTTGAGCCACTTGCGGACGGCGAGCAGCAGTTGCTCGTCCGTCGCGTCGTAGCGATCGAGCCTCTGTTCGCGGGACAGGCGGACTACGTCGTCGGCGCTGAACAGCTCCATCTCCGAGGCACCGGCCACCGCCTTCTCAAGCGCGGCGAAGTCCAGGGCGTCCTGGCTGTCGGCCCTCAGGCACTCGCGGATCAGCGCCCGCTTGGCCTCGGTCATCGGCGGGTGGTCGTCGAAGCGGACCAGACCCACGCCCGCGATCCGCTCCATGTCGTCCTCGAACTCGACCCGGCCGACTGCCCAGACGTTCACCAGCCACCAGCGGACGGCTGCCATGTCCTCGGCGCTCGCGTAGTGACGGGCGAGCGCCTGGTTGTGGGCGCCGCGCTCGTCGAGCTCTTCTGGACTCGGCTGCAAGTAGCAGATGCGCCGGTCGTCGTCGGGGCAGTAGAACTTGCGGCCGGGGTTCCTGTGCACAACGTAGTTCGTGCCGTTCGGCACCCGCACCAAGCTCTCGCGCTGCATCGGCCGGACGGCAATGAAGTCGTCCGTCAGGGGCGCCTTCAAGTTCTCGTAGGCGTCCTTCGCCTCCTTCCACGTCCCGAACCCAATCTCCTCACCGAACAGATTGGCCGAAAAGACCATCCACCCGTTGAACTTGTCCAGCATCTGCGTGACGCCGAACGTACCGCAGTTCCTCCAGCCGAACAGCGTGGTGAAGCCGGTCTTCATCTGCCCCTTGCCGACCCCCTGGGCGCTCTCGATCACAAGCTGCCACCGGACCTTGCGGCCGGGATCAAAGCAGCGGGCCGCCCAGTAGTCGAGAAGGATGTGCTGCTGCCGCTCGTCGCCTGGAAAGAGCCGCTCGACCTCGCGGACGAACCAGGAGGCATCCCCCTCGACCGGCTCGATCGTCGTATCGAACCAGACGTTCAGCGCCTCGTCCGTGTGCGTTCCCATGTCGATCGGCACCAGCCTCGGCTTGCCAGGGAACGACGCCGCCATCATCACCGAGGGTAGCTCGATCCCGGCCATCCCAGTCTTGATCGCGTTCAACAGCGAGCCCTTCCCCCCGGAGCGAGCCCAGCCTGGACCGTACTCGTTCTCAAAGACGGTGTCGTCCATCGCTTCGCCGGTCATCATGTCCACGCGCCGCCCCGTCGACCGGTCGTAGGCGAACCGCCCGTTCAGCCACCGGGCGAACTCCTCCCGGCTCTCTGCCGCCCTCAGTTTGCGGAGCTCGCCCTTTTCGATCTTCGCCTTCCTGGCCTTGGCCGCGTTCGCCTGGCGCTTGGCCTTCACTGGATCGATCGCACCGACCGGCGGCTGCGCGTCATCGCCCGCGGGAAAGTCGCTAAGCACCGTGGCGCGGTTCACCAAGTCGCTGCGGCCAGCCTCGGCCAGCCGCTTGTACAGCGTCCTGACCGTCACGCCTCCGCTGCGCTCGGCGTGCAGGCTGTCCCACCGGCGGCCGATCCGGAAGCCGTCCGTCGCGTACTGCGGGTCGCCGATCGACCACTGGGTGAACTCCTCCCGCGCCTCGCCCGCCGACGCGTGGTGGGTAGCCATCATCAGCTCCAGCCACTTACCCTGTTCGCGGAACTTGGTAACATCGAGCCCGTCCAGAAGCTCCGCGACCTGCTCGCAGTCGAGTTCGCCCGCCTCCCCGGCCGCCGCTGCCGCCGGGCGTCGCACAGCGTCGAGGAGCGTCGGCGGGGCGAGAGGCACCGACCCGAAGTCGCCGGCGAGCGGGTCAATCTCGTAGAGGCGGCCTGCGTCGGGATGCACCGAGCCGGGCGCCACGACTTGTCGACCGAGCGCCTTGAACTCGACACCCTGGTAGGCGTCGAGCGTGTCGCGCACGGGCATAGGCTGCGGCATCGCCATGTAGATGTGGAGGCCACCCGAGCCGGTCACAACCGTTGGGAAGGCCGAGAGGTCAATGCCGAGATCGGCTTGAAGCCGCGTCAGCGGCTGGTCCCCTTCGGCGAAGTTCCGCGGATCGACGTCCACGACCAAATCGGTTGGCCGCATCCGCACCCCGACATTGCCGCCCTCCGCCATGTGCTGCCGCGCCTCTTCGGCGTTCAGCGGACGGGCCTTGCGCCAGCCCTTGAAAGGCACCTTGCCGATCTTGCGCCCCTTCGCGTCCAAATCTCCTGGCGCCCGCAGCGGGATCAGCTCGAAGCCCAAACCCACGAGGGGCATCAGGGCTTTAAATGCTGGCTGCTTGGGCGATGCCTCGGGCGTATCCTTGTGTTCAGTCACTATCAATTCCTAGCGGATGGGTTGCTTGTGGCTGTCTTTCTGCGGTCGTCCCAGGCCAAGACTAGGGCGCATCCGGGTCTCGCCGGGTGCGCCCTCCTTTTCGTCCGGTCACCGGGTGCGCCCGCGCGCGGCCTGGTAGGCGTCGAGCTCTTCACGGATGTAGAAGTAGCGGCCGCCGTCCTTGTGGAACGGTGGGCCTCCCCCGCGGCAGCGCTGCCAGCGGAGCGTCCCCTCCGAGGTTCCGATGTGGGCGGCAGCCTCGACGGGCGTCATGAGGCCCCGCTCCAGGCGGGCCTGCCGGGCGGCCTCCTTGGCGAGGCCTATCGTGGGTGGTCGGTTCATCTGCGTCCTCCGTCGGCGACCCGCTGCGACTCGCAGCGGCGTCGGCACGGTGACGCCTTGCGCCGATCGGCGCGCCGGTTGGACTAACGTTTGCTGCTTGGCCTTGCGGCGACGAGCAACGCGGCTCGGCTGGCGGTCATGCCCGCCCGGTCAGCGGGCGCCGTCTCGCACGAAGGCGTCCAGGTCGTCCCTGTGGTAGCGGACGAGCCGGTCCTGCAAGACCCGGTAGCGGGGCCCGCGACCGGCGGCGCGCCAGTTCTTCAGCGTGCCCGCGGTCGAGCCGAGGTAGGCGGCAGCTGCGTCGGTGTCGAGCCAAGGGCTCGACGTCCTGACCAGCTCCTCCCTGACGACCTTGCGGATCGCTTCGAGCATCTCGGCTGGCATGGGGCGGCTCCTGGCAAAAAGAGAGGGGCCGCGAGGCCCCTCCAGTTCTTGGGACTAGGAGCGCACACTACCCCCGAGTCGCCTCCGGGTGGCCCATCACTTCCGAGGTCTGCTCGACCTTCACGAACCCCAGCGGGTCCATCATCTGGCCATCGGCGAGCTCCACGAAGCCCTGCGGGCGAGCGGCGAACACGAGGTCCTCCAGGGCCTGCGCGTGGCGGCGGAGCTGCTCCACGAGGTGGTCGGCGTGGACGTACCCGCCAGACGCGCCCGGCAGCTTCTGGCCCAGCAGCAGGGCGCTCTCGGCGTAGGGCACGCCCGCGGCGATGTAGAGCGTCCTGGCGTGGTGCCTGTAGGCGTGTGGGCTCGGCAGCCCAGCCTCCTTCGGCTCCTCGACGTGCCCGCTGCGGCTGGTCGGCGACGGCCATAGCCAGTCGCTTCCGAGCGGCGCGTCCGCCTCCATGCGGGCGGTCACGGCCTCCGCCAGTCGCCGCCCCATCGGGAAGAACATCGGGTCGTCGGAGGTCTTCATGTGCGTGAAGGTCATCACCCCGCGCTCGGCGTCCACGTCCCCGCGCCTCACCTGGACGAGCGAGGACCGGCGCGCGCCCGTCAGGAGCATCGTCATGTGCAGGTCGCGCCGCACCGGGCTCAGCAGCTCCACCCTCGCCCACCAGTCTGCCAGGTCGAGCGCGGCGACCTTACGGCGCCTCGGCGAGGGCACGTGCAGAGCGGCGACCGGGTTGCTGCCGAGGGTCTCGTCGATCCTCATCGCCGTGTTCACGACCGCCCGAAGGGTCCGCATCGTGCTCGCCGCCGTCGTCTCCCCGTGCTTTCGCTTCAGGTCCGCGTAGAGGTCGCGCACCATCTGCCGGGAGATGTCGGCCACGGCCTTCTTCCGCCACGGCCTGAGGTAGTGGTCGAGCTGGTAGCGGTAGCCCTCCACCGTCCGAGGCCGGTGCGGCTTCTCGTCGAGGTGGGCGTCGAGGGCCCGCTCCAGGGTGATCCCGCTCTCGTCGGGCCCGTCGGTCGGGTCCACGCCCGACTGTATCTGGCTCATCAGGGCCTTCGCGCGATTGCGGGCGTCCCGCAGGCCGATCCTGTCGCAGCGGTCGATCTTGACCCGCACCGTCCTGACGTGGCGGCCGTTCCGCCTTACGTCGCCCTGCACGGCGTAGCTCCTCGTCGTCTTGTGGCAGATGACCATGAGGCCCTTGACCTGCTCGTCCCTGTGGATGCCGGAGCCGAGCGGAAGGTCCCTGATGCGGGCCTCGGTGAGGTTGATGACGGCCATTCCATTCCTTTCTGTAAGCACCGCGCCGAGCACCGTGCGGCCGCTATCCTCGCGTGCCGCCGGGTGGCGCTGTGTGACTGGAATGTCGTGGTTTTAGGCTCCCGCGAGCGCCTAACTGACCACGATTGGCCTAGGGTGACCCAATAGAGCCGAGCTTTTAATCAGTAGGTCGCTGGTTCGAATCCAGCAGGGCTCACCAAACTTTACAATGGCTTATGCAATATTTCGATTGCGCGCATATTCGGCATAGCAACCGCATCATGACCAGTAGCAAGGCAAACGGAATACTCAATCCGTGGCGTTCGGCTCGTGAAGTTGTGAAAGCCGGGCTCGCAATGCTCAACCTTCAGCGCGCGTGCGATTCGCATTATTTCTGTGTGCTTTACGAACCCACATAAGTACTTCGATGGCATTCTGTGTCGTCTGGCGTACTCCATCGCGTCCCCGAACCGCGCCGCCTAGCCAGTGCGTTCGGGTAAGCCAACCTGTTTGCGCGATTTGAGCGTCAGGATGGGGCCTGTGAATTCTGCGGGTCGTTCGAGAATGGCAAGA
>Ga0105250_10000343_pt1 | contig 35731 bp, 38 predicted proteins | sample KBSS54metaG_FD_80425 | JGI IMG/M metagenome (GOLD analysis project Ga0105250, IMG submission 80425) | Switchgrass rhizosphere microbial communities from Kellogg Biological Station, Michigan, USA - KBS S5-4 metaG | ecosystem: Host-associated > Plants > Roots > Rhizosphere > Soil | place...
AGATAAACTAACCGAAGTGGTACCTACCATGCAAGAGAAAAAGAAACCAAATTTTGACCGCAACAAAAGTACGATGAAGAACATCCGGTTCGAGGATGAGCTTTTGGAACAGATTGAGAAAGCTGCGGGGAAAGGGAATTTTAGTAAGTGGGTGAAAGAGGCATGTAGGTTGAGATTATCTAAAAATGAAATTTCTTGACAGCCTTGTTAATGAAATTTTTATATACGGAAATAGTTAGGTTCATTAATGCTAAGGATTTTACTGAATATTAATCTCTTGGGGTTAACATTATTATTTAATTCCTGTAATGATTTTACCTTTTTGAGAGCGAAAGAAATGCATTGTTGATGGGTAATTTTTCCCCACGATTTGAAATATATCTATTATGTCAATTAAAGATATGAAATAAAGTGACGTTGCGCTTTTATGATCAGAACAAAAGTAAAACCCGGCTAGGTTTTTTCCATTATGAAAATAAGGGATAAAATGAAAGCTATGAATAAATTGATTACAGATCGTTGCCACGCTTAGTTTTGCTATTTTTTCTTGTGTTAGAAGGTAATCTTCAATTCGATATGGATCGGTTACGGAACCTTTATTCCCATTATGCGGGAATTCTTTGATGTCATATAATTTAGACTTTATTGAGTCAGAGATTTTTTTGACTCTATTAGTTTACGCACTGAGTAAAAACCTATGAATATTTCCTTTTCTATTGTGTAAAGATTCCTCTCCCCCCACCTAGATTGTAATAATCTCGACTCTAATTTTCTAGAGAGCTTTAAAAGGTCATCTTTTCAATAGTATGATTCGTGAATCATAAATCCCCTTAATGTTCAGTTGTAAGATTGCATATAGTAATATATTACTCGCTGACTTAGCGGTGATTTAAAAATGAGAATAATATTATTTAGAATGAATATTCTAATTCACAAATCTCATGCTTTAGGATTTTTTTGATGAAACAAATTGGCGGAGATCACAGGAGTCGCATTTAATGTATAAATCCATTGAATTTATTGAATATTTTAAAATCTGTTTATCTTTCATGCCCCCAATTATGCCCCCATATGCTTTTCCTTGTTAGATAGCTGTTTAAATTATGCGCGATTTATGCTGAGTTTAAATCTTGCCCGGTGGACATCCAAAGGCGTTAACCAAGGTTCTTGATCTTGCCCGGTGAAACCTCTCTGGTCAATACGGACAAGTTCAAAGCGCTCCACTAGAAAGTTAACCGCATCGACCAGCGAAACTCCTGCCTCAATATGTTCACTGATGATGTTGCCGTCATGAAAAGGTGTGTCATTCAGTGTAAGTCCATAATGTTTATCCAGCAGATATGTAAGTAATGTCTGCCATACCTGCACGGGCTGCAGGTATGGTGAAATCGGCACCGTAACCGGTACAGTAAATTGTTTCATCCGTAATCCTTAATGAGTTAATTTAAGAACGTCTAGTGTGTTGGTTTGCCGTAAAGCATTTGGGCGACGAAGAATTCATTATTACTGTTTTCGAACCAGGTCCAGATATCTGAAACGGGCGTACCGGCGGGATAATGGAGAAAAGGCTTGCTGATAATAAGGCTACCTTCGTCTTCTGCTACAACGATGTTTCCCAGTTCCCGCCATAAGGTGTTTAATCGTTCCATAGGAACAGACATTCCTACCTCCTCTAGATTGACGGTGAAGCGGGATAAATGGTGATGTATACATAGCCGCAGCTTCCTCGCGTATCGGCTTCACACACCAATCTTTCTCTTTCAAGACTGATACTGTGCGAATTGTGTGGATCCAGTTTGGAGCTTCGCAGAGCAGCCTCCATAAGGCTGATAAATATCGGGAAACTATGGTCAAGCTCCCGTAATAGCTCAGGTGAGAATTTACCGTAAAGACCGGCTCGGTCGCCCAGGTAATGCAGCCGATTCCTCTCCTGCACCAGGCGGGCACCAAAGCAGGGTGTGATGTCATGCCGCAGCCCCCATTGCGGGGAAATGGATGATGTCATGAGTTATTACTCCGGTAATAGATGACGTTTATTGTCAGGGCCTTCATATCAGTCCTTGCTCTGCGAAGGACAAGATGTCACTGCGTCCAACAATGAGATGGTCCAGCACACGGACCTCAATGAGTCCAAGGGCCTGTATGAGCCGTCGGGTGATAGTCTTGTCTGCGTGGCTGGGATCGATGCAGCCTGATGGATGGTTATGGGCAAGAATGACTGCAGCTGCATTGTGGCGCAGCGCACCTTTGACGATTTCGCGTGCATGAACTTCGGTCTTGTTGATAGTGCCAAGAAAAACGGTTTCGCTTTCCAACAGGCGGTTCTGGTTGTCGAGGTAAAACACCATAAAGATCTCGCGCTCAAGTCCAGCCATCTGCAGACGCAGCATATCGCGGACTGCATGGCTGGAGGTCAGCGGCTGACCGGACCCCCGAAGGTGCCGGTCAAGTAATCGTATTGCACGTTCTATGACGCGTAGTGAAGCGGATGGCATCCCCGCCGGGGCCATCATTGATAATTCAGACATAGTAGGTTTCTCGGTCAATGAGATTTCGAGTGACAGAATGGGTAGTTGCAATTAAGACTAATGCCCAAGCATAACGATGCTGATATAAGCTAGCTAAGTATGTTGATAGGGGAAATAACGCTTTAAGTATCTGGACCTAATATGAAGTCACTACAAATATATGAAGAATAAAACGAAGAACAAATATGTAGTCTATGAGCATAGGTGAAGCATATTTTCTGCCATCACCCATAAAGCACGATTGAGTTTTACATCACCATTAATTCCAGCAACAGCACGGGTTCGACTGTTTTTCCCCTGTGTAGTGCGTCCCGACAGCCCTCCTTTAATCAGGTTCTCCTGAATCCGCTGGTAAGTCGTCCAGAGATCATTATTTTGATCTTCCCAACGGCGGGGTGCCAACAACTGCGTTTCTGTCACTGGCTGGAACTCTTCGCCAAATCGATAGGTCAGTGCCGCTTTAGCCATTGCTTGTTGGGCAGGCGGTGAAAGCATAAGTGCCTGCATTTCCTCACGTCGCTCATCTACACGATCAAAAACCCCCAAAACCTCATATGCACCTTCAATGACTTTCTCAACAATATCTCCTTTATGGGGGACACGTACTTCGCCAAAGGATTCACCGCAAATTAACCCGTTCTGGCATACGGACCTGAAAATCCCCGGCAACATTTGATAGCTACTCGAACCATCATGGCTGTTAAGCAGGATGATCTCCGGAACCTGTTTCCCCGTAATCTGGCCTTCCCGGCGTAGCCGCAGCATATGTTTGGTATGCTCACGCTTACTCAGGTCACGAACGCGAGTCTGACAGGCAAAGAACGGCTGGAAACCTTCACGTTTCAGATTATCCAAAAGGGTAATTGTCGGAATATAGGTATAACGGTCACTACGTGATTCATGCTTATCTTCACTAAATACACTGGGAACGACACGGAACAATTCATCGAGAGTTAAAGGGCGGTCACGGCGGATTAGATTTACTTTACCAAAACGGCTAATTAATTTCATAAGAAAATTCCTTATTCACACCAATAACAGGAAAGGATATACCCTGCGGATATATCCTTAAGTAAGTATCATGATTATCTTTTTTAATTTGATAAATTAAAAAATAACTTAACTCACATTAATTATATATGCTTTGTTTTTTATGTATGTAAATAACACAGTTTTCAGGGTTCAATTTTTCGGCTACCCAATATCATTCACGATTGTATCGTTTTTTTATTTTATCAATATTATTCTGGAAGCCACTTAACAAATTAGGAAGATAGGGATTTTCATCATCCTTGATATGATAGTTCTTTAGTTTAAATGCTCTGTGTGCGAAAAAATACCTAACTTCAGTGTTAAATAATTCGGCACGCCTTTTTTCTTCGCCATATTTAAAAAGACCATTGTCTTCATACTTAACTCCAATAAAGAAACCACCAGATTTTGAATTGGAAGCACGGTCAATATAAATAAGATGTGAGTGCTTTCTTCTATCCCAGCCATCTTCAGCATAACTTTTAAATGTTTTAAATCGGATATAGTCAAAGTCAAGATAGCGCACAAACTCATTATTATTTTTTTCATCAAAAACGAAAGGAATAGTGTGGACATATTTACTAATAAAATCTATATGTAGATAATCACTTTTGGGGTAGTATACAATACTAACATTAACATCATTAATAAATACAAGGGTGAGATTTGAATTAAATGATGAATACCCATTATCAATCCAATTTATAGCGCTTTGCGCTTCTATATATTCACGAACACATTTAAAAATTTTTTTGGTTAGCTTATCATATTTATATTTATCGTTCTCAAAACCATCAATATCGCCACTACGAACCTCTGTTACAAAAGATCCCCTTAAAATATCTGTAACTTCCGCTGTAGACACATTAAATCTAAATTTGCTTCTTTTTATAGCAGACTCAAATCCATCACTAGGAAGCATATTTCTATTTTTAACATAATTACCTTCCTCTAACTTCTTAAGAAGTTCCTTGGAATAATCTGAGTCATACAACCTAAATGAAATAAGATCTTCGACTAGCTTTGATGCTGACAAGTTATTTCTTTCTGCAAGTTCTATTATTTTTTGTTTCATTGCTAATGATGAAAAATGAACTGAAAGCCTTTTGTTAATCATAAAATCACCTGTCAAGTTAGTTCAGATCCTAGTATATACTATTTTTATGGTGATGCTTTTTTTATGTTATGATATTAAATCAATAACTTAGATGCAAACACATGTCAAAAGCATCCTGCAATTGCTGCTTCCAAATGCGCCTAATGCGTCTGTACATTAGGGTAAAAAAAAACTACAGAGCACGCGGTTTGCAGATAATCAGTTTTACGCACCATCCCCAGATGTTCGCAAATGACCAGATTTTCTCAGAGTAACTAGAGAGCGATTTCAGTCGGTTTTGGTAGCTGTTTTCCTTCGTTTTTGAGCTTTCTTTCTTCTATTGAGATTCTCTTCCTTTTCCCTTCTGTTCCTTCGTATTGTTAATAATGGGCGTAGATGTAGTAGACGTAGATATCAGTAAGGAACAAAGACATACGGAAGTAGATCTACATGAGGAGATATGAGTACCCGTAAGCATCCCGGTAGGTGATATCCATAGGAAGTGGCGTAATGGCGTATCGTAACAAGAAGAGGTTAGTAGATATCAGCATTCCTTAAATCATTACCAGGTAGCCGATGAACTGAGTTCAATCAGTTAAGGAAACCACGTAATGAGCATCAAGAACAAGAGGCGGTATGGGGAACTGAATCAAGCCTATGTGCAGGGTATCACCAGAACAATCGACAGAGCGTTAAAACAGTATCCCCGGCTATTGGCAATCAGATTCGATCTGCGCTTCCCTGATGAAGAAGAGCGTCCAGATTGCCCCACGCAGTGTTATACAGGCCCTGATGTCATCACGCGTTTCATCAACTCAGTAAAATCACAAATCAAAGCGGATATTAAACGTAAGAGAAAAGCGGGTAAGAAGACCCTGACATGCAACATGAGATTTGTATGGGTACGGGAATTTAATCAGGAAGGGAGCAAGAAGCATTACCACGTATTACTTTTGCTAAACAAAGACGCCTATGCGTGGCCTGGGAAGATTAAACAAGATCCTGGTAATGTCTTCAACCAGAGTGTTTTTAATATGGTTATTCAGGCATGGATAAGGGCAATCAAACGAGAATATGCGGAATGCAAGTATAAGGGGCTGATTCACATTGCTCCAAGTGGCTTTTATCAGTTAAACCGTAATAACCGTTACTTCGAGGATACTTACGAATATTTGACCTCAAGAGTAATGTATTTGGCTAAAGAGTACAGCAAAAACAATTTAGATGGCCAGCGTAACTTTGGCTGTTCTCAGAACTGATACGTAATTAATTACGCGGGAGTGGATGTTGAGAAGGAGAATGCGTCAACGGTCAACCACCAGCAATGGCGCTTCTCCTGATTCACTCAATATCAGGATGGAGACAATCCCATGAGCAACAACGACCAACAATCCTACCTCACCAACGACAAAATGGTCGATATGGCATTTATCACCAGCTTTACGGGCTTAACCGATAAATGGTTCTACAAGCTGATCAAAGACGGAGAGTTTCCGAAGCCAATTAAACTGGGTCGTAGTTCCCGCTGGATGCAAAGCGAAGTGGAAGCATGGGTTCAAAACCGCATCAACCGGTCGCGACAGTAACATGGCTGTGAATAAACTTGATAAGTTGACTCAAGTTGCCGACTCAAAGCACCTCTACAGTCCCCAGTAAAACTTTCTACTGTAAAACCAGTCAGTTATCCCTCTTAATAAGAAAACTTGTCAGAAACGCATACAGCGTATATCGAAAATACCAACAGAAAGGCTCCGGGCATTTACGCATCTCGTGCAGCCACGTCGTTGAATCGTAAAACAGCATGTCTGGTGGACTTCGTACTGGCTCATCTGTATGAAACAAAAAGGAATCATAGCCATACTCAAGATAAGCATATTGCGGGTAAAGCAGTATCTGGCACTCGACGCTGACAATCGTTACGTTCCTGCAAAAGAGGTTCAGCTCGGGACTGACAACCTGTGGCGCTGTCCTGATTGCCATTGTCCGGTAAGGCTGCAGGACAACATCATTGGTGAAGAAGCCTGGTTTGAGCATTTTCCGCCTACTAAAGTCACTAAAGCCGATGTGTCAAAATGTGGTTACATTCGGGCAGAAATCAGGAGGCAGGCTTTTCTTCTACGATTGCGCGCACTGGTTGACAGTATGGATATCATCAACCCGGTTACGCACTGGTTCTGTGTCTGGTGCAATACTCACTATCAGGGGGAGAAACATTGTAAGACCTGCAAAACGGGGATATATAGTATCAGCAGAGGAGACTGGAACTGGAATTATAACCAACCGGAAGGTAAATCGAATTCGGGGAATAAAGCGACAGCTCAGATACCGCCCTCAGGCGACCGGTAAGCCACCCTGAAGGCCGTTGCTCACCATAGCGGAATCCCACGATCTCATCATCAAAACAGCCAGAAATGCGCTTACAGGCCCACACTATCCCTTTATTTTGACCGCCTTACTGGTAGCGAGAGAAGGATGAAATACAGAACTCAGGCCACCTTGCTGAAAAGCATGGATAATTTTGGTTTTATTTTCAACGTCCAAAGCGTCGAAAATAAGGCCCCACCATTTTTTGATATCTTCTTCTGAAAAGTGTTCCTGCTTGGCGTTGTCCGTAAAGGGGTCGCCTTCCCCCGTAATAAGCCAGGTCAGAGAACGTCCGGTACAGACGGCAATCATAGCCACGCTATCGATACCTGGCTCTGTACCGGTTTTAAGGTATTTTCTCATGGATGCTTCGGAGACCCCGCAATCCCTGGCAAAAGAAGCGACAGACTGCTTTCCTATAACAGCTTTGAGACGCTCGCCGAAATGCTCCGGTCCTTTCGGGATAGGGCGCTCCCCCCAACTGAGCTGACTATGATTACTCTTCATACTGATCAATCCAAGCTATTAGAAAGAAAACTATAGTGCGATACTTAACTTAATTAATAGTAATATTTTACCGAAATCATAGTTATTCGTCTTTATTATTAGCTTTATGCCGTAATATAGTACGGAAAATTCATTTCATTATATTGCAACCGGAAGATTTGTTGAAGGTGGCAGTACGAACCTACACTTTCGAAAGCAATCCATCCAAAAGCAACGAAAAAAATTACTTCTTACCTGTCATCAGTAATCACAACGTAAGTTGCGCTATGCCCCTGATATCATTAGGCCGGGGTTTTGATACCACGAAATTGAGATAGAATCGCGTTAACAGCAGATGCCAAGGACAGATCACAGGATAAAAAATGACAAGCCTTCAACAGTGTGCAGAACTACATCGTCAAATCAGGGCCATTGCCAACGATGTCAGAGGCTCAGTAGATGGGTGGAATTTTAAACAGTATATTCTCGTGCGCTTTTTTACCGCTTTATCAGTGAAAACTTCTCTAATTACATCGAAGCCGGTGACGATAGTGTCCACTATGCTGCGCTCGACGACAGCATTATCACTGATGACATTAAAGAAGATTCAATCAAAACCAAGCGTTATTTCATCTAAAGTGATGCCGTGGAGAAAGAGCATTGCGTAGAATGTATTCTTAGATAAGTGATCTGAACGTCAGCCATGTGCAAAATATAGTAAACCACTACACTACATTATTGATAACAATAAGCTGTGTAAGACTGTGATCCTCTCATGGTCCAATCCAATTCTGGCATGCTTTCAGTTGCCATCTTCAGATGATAAAATATGCAAAACCTTTCTAATTCAAAAAGGGCTGCTTGTGGATAATTCATTTCGTGCAGAAATAAAGGTTCTTTCCGTTTTCGACTTTGATGGAACGCTTACCCGACATGACAGCTTTATCCCCTTTTTGCGCTTTGCCTTCGGTAACAGTGTCTTCACCCGCCGGTTGGTTAAACTCGCTCTTCCTACCCTGCGGTGTTTGAGTCGCAAACTAACTCGTGATGAACTCAAAGAAATTTTGATATCAACGTTTCTCACTGGTATCGAGGAAAAGTGGGTCAAGGAGAAAGCTGAAGCCTATTGCAACATTTATTGGGGGCGTCTGATGAGAGCATCAGGCCTATTGGCCGTGGCATCAGAAGTGTCTAACAATGTTGAGGTGACACTCTGCTCAGCCTCACCGAGGCTTGTACTTGCTCCGTTTGCTGAACGACTGGGGATCAAGCTCATCGGTACAGAGCTGGAAAGCGTTAATGGTATCCTGACCGGGCGCATTACAGGGCACAATTGTCGTTGCATACAGAAAATTAACCGGCTGGAGTCTATTTACGGACCATTAGATCAGTATCATCTTAGAGCCTGGGGGGACACTCGAGGCGATTATGAATTGCTGGCAGCCGCCAAAGATGCCCACTGGCGGCACTTCCATCCTCGTTGGGACAGAAAAAAAGCTTTTATACACCGCTTAAAAAAGGAGTCGTTCAGGGTCTAAAATCGCACCACATGAACGTTTTAAAGAATAGACCGGGTTAGCTTTCACAGTTTCCTCCATGACCAGTGGTTGACCGTTGATACCTTTAAGACCCAGCTGGCTGGGTCTCTCGCCAGAGCCCTCTAATTAAGCTTATCCGGAAGCAAGCTAAAGGATACCTAACCTTTTTGTTTCATCGATCCACGGTCTGAATTCTTCCAGTAAGTTATCGTATAATTTTTCATCGCTGATAGAGCCGAAGTCATCCATGGCAAAGAAATGGGTGTTATCAACGCGGCGGTCTGTAAAGTCATCCAGATTTTTAAGGATTCCATAGCTTGAACCCCCCAGGCCGACAAACTTCCAGAAGATTGGATAGTTGGCAGAACGCCGGATTGCATCTTTAATTGCCCGGGTCTTGCTGATCCCGCCATCGGTAATAAATACAACATATACCGGGATTTTTGAGTCCTTAAAGTAGTCGACTATTTCTTCCATTACCGGAGGCTCGTTGTTTGTCCCACCAAGACCCGGCAGATTCTCCCAGGCTGAACGCTTTCCCGACCCACGAATGGTCTGAATATAAGTGTCCAAATTGTCGAGAGTGACGTTTGGATACTTCTTATGCTTCTCTCCAAATCCCCAGACATCCATTTCACCGTCGTCGTCGAACTGGGCGGCGAGAACGGCGATGCGGTCCAGCACAGACTGAACGTTACCCTTACTGAACTGGCCACTCATTGAGCCGGATGCGTCAAGTACAAATGCAACCGCTGCCTCAAGGGTGTCCAGTTTGTTTTTAGTGAGACTGACCGAGGCTTTTTTTGCGAGGCTTACAAGGCGCGGAGATTTTGTTTCAAGCTTCTTTTCCAGACTGATACGAGCTGGTTGTGCTGGCTGCGGAGCTGTCTGCGCGACATCAACACCATAACTCATCGCCAGGGGCTCAAGCCCACCGTTGAAACCGAGGCCAAGCGCCCGTAGCTTCCAACTGCCGTTATGGCGATACACCTCCGCCACGATAATAGCTTTCTCACTGCGCCCTGCGGTTTCGGGATCAAACGATGCAATACCGGGGGCCTGCAAATTCAGATTCTGCAAGCCTGTAATGGTATCGCTTCCGTCGATTACGAGGGTTATGGCGATTTTCTGAACAGCCGAGGAAACGCGGTTAAGTTCAATGTGAACGCTTGATTGCTGCGTCCCTGCCGTTAGTTTTAAAGCCCCCTCTGGTGAACTCAGGTTATTGAAAAAGATGAAATCGTTATCACCGCTCACCTTACCTTCTGCGTTGAGCATGAAAACGCAGGTGTCAGGTTCGCCATTAAAACCAGGACGTACCGGGTATCGCAGATTAAGAGTGATTGATGAGGGTGATAGAAGAATATTTTGACCTGACTGTAATTGCATGACTCTGTTCCTTGTTTAGTAGCCGTAGTCTCTGCCACCCTTTACGCGGGTTCTGGCCTGAAGTGCTGAAAGACACTCATCGCGCTTTTGCTTGTTCGAAAAGTTGATGCGTCGGGATCCAAAATCACCATGTATATAGAAGTTGACACCTTTCTCTCGTGTGATATTTGATATCTTTCGAATCTCAATGCTGTCCTGCTCGCCCATCCTGCTCAGAAACTTGAGGCGAAGCCAGTCACCCAATCCCATATTTCCTATATCAGCAGGAAGAATTATCGTCCTGTCATTGTCGTTAAAAATTATACCGAAATATTCGATGGCGATGCGTTCCGCCATTTTTTTCATCGGCCAGATCATTACAATCGGATAGAGAACTAATATAACTCTTGCAATATTACGTGAATTTTCCGGCGATAAATCTTTCGTAAGAAGCGCACAGAATTGCAGAGCGAACACAGCTGAAACCACAATAACAGCGATGGAGGCACCCAATGTTTTAAACAGGGCGCCAATATCATATACACGCTGAATATTAGGAATTGCTGAATATTTTCTTTTTAGTCTCCGGTAGAAAAACATCCCGAATATCAGGAATGGCAGGAACACAAAAAAAGCCACAACAAAAAGTAATATTACAGCTGAACCATCATCTTTTTTCTTTGCCATGTGCTAACACCTATAAAAAACCCCGGTGACAGCACCGGGGTTGAGTTTATTTTTATTATTAAATGTTCACGCCGTGCTGGGTTGCCAGTGCAGATAACCCGCCTGCAAAGCCCTGGCCGACAGCTTTAAACTTCCACTCAGCGCCATGGCGATACAGTTCACCGAAGACCATAGCGGTTTCGGTTGAGGCATCTTCAGACAGATCGAAACGAGCAATTTCCGCACCGTTGTCGTTGTTGTAAACGCGCATGAAGCTGTTGCTCACCATACCGAAGTTTTGTTTACGCGCTTCTGCATCATAGATGGTAACGGCAAACACCAGTTTTTTGATGTCTGCTGAGACTTTGGTCAGATCGATTTTGACCTGCTCATCGTCACCGTCGCCTTCACCGGTGCGGTTGTCACCCTGGTGCTCTACCGCGCCATCAGGGCTGGTTTTGTTATTGAAGAAAATGAAATGGGCATCTGACAGTACTTTGCCTTCTTCGCCTACTGCGAATACGGAAGCGTCCAGATCAAAACCCTGACCGTCAGTTACACGGGCATCCCAGCCCAGGCCAACCATAGCGACATTCATGGTTGGTGCTTCTTTGGTCAGAGATACGTTGCCGCCTTTTACGAGAGAAACTGCCATTTTTAGCTCCTGCAAACAGTTGAATTAGGGCTGAATAAACAGCCCGGATACGAAAAGTAACTTTTCGGTCAGGACGCGTTAATACCGTACTGAGCACATACAGATGCCAGACCACCAGCATAACCCTGGCCGACTGCGCGGAATTTCCACTCACTATTGTGGCGATACAGTTCGCCAAACAGCATGGCGGTTTCAGTCGACGCATCTTCGGTCAGATCATAGCGAGCGACTTCAGTCTGGTTATCGTCATTTGCCAGACGAATAAACGCGCCGGATACCTGACCAAAACTCTGGCGACGAGCCTGAGCATCATGAATCGTCACAACGAAGATAATCTTGTCAACATCAGACGGGACGGCGTCCAGTTTAATTTTCAGCGATTCATCATCACCATCGCCTTCACCGGTACGGTTATCGCCGGTATGCGTTACGGAACCATCAGAAGACGTCAGGTTGTTGTAGAAAATGAAATCAGCGTCACTACGCACTTTGCCGTTAGCGGCCAGCAGGAATGCTGAAGCATCCAGGTCAAAGTCCTGACCGTCGGTTGAACGCGCATCCCAGCCAAGGCCCACCAGGACGTTTTTCATTGTCGGAGCAGCTTTACTCAGGGAGACGTTCCCGCCTTTTGAAAGAGAAACACTCATAAAATAACCTCTTCGATTAGTAATTGTTCAGGTGAACACTTCAGGGGATTAGCTCCCCTTTTCCTCAGATTCAGGTTTGCCCGGGAACATGACGCTTGCGAGAATGCCTAGCGCCAGAACACCCAGTACGACATACAGACTGGTTGTCGCCGCGATGCTGTAACCATGGTGCCAGATGTGATCGGTCGCGTTCAGGCCCAGTTTTGCCGCAATGAAGAACAGCAGCACGATAACGGCCTTCTCCAGATGAACCAGGTACTGTTTCAGTGCCTCAAGGACAAAGTACAGAGTACGCAGGCCCAGGATAGCAAACATCATGGCGCTATAGACGATAAGCGGTTCGCGGCTGACGGCAATAATTGCCGGTACCGAGTCAAATGCAAACATAACATCCGAAAGTTCAACCACAGCCACACACAGGAACAGCGGGGTCGCATACAGCGCCGCCTTTTTACCACGGCCAATGGTCACATCGCTGTTTTCTGGCTTCGCCAGTTCGGCATCCACTTCCTTCTGACTAAGCAGGAAATCATGACCTCTGAGCTTCGGCCAGATAGGGAAGAAGCGTTTAACCATGCGGTAAGCCAGATGCTGAGAATAATCCTCAATTTCACCATCATCATCACCACTTTTAAGCATCATGACCGCCGTCCAGGCAACGATGATAGCGAAGACCACTTCAACGTACGGCCCCAGACTCAGCAGGCTCGTACCGATGGCGACAAAGATACCCCTGAAGACAATGGCACCAATGATCCCCCAATAGAGAACGCGGTGGCGATAACGATCCGGAACGGCGAACCAGGAGAAGATGGCCATCATGACAAACAGGTTGTCGACCGACAGCACTTTCTCCAGCGCATAACCCGTGACAAACAGACTGGCAACCTCAGCACCGTGGTGGATATAGAGGAAACCGGCAAATGCCATCGCAACCACAACCCAGAATACGGACCAGAGCGCCGCACTCTTCAGGGAGATGGGCTTATCATCACGGTGCATAAACAGGTCAATAAAGATGGCACCGACTGAAAGCGCAATGAAAACAATGACCGTTTCAGTCGGGAAGCCGATGTGTGTTGAAACCATATTTTACCCTTAGGGATGTGGATCAGAGGCCAAATTCAGCCGGGTCGAAGCCCAACGCGATAGCGATCTCGCGGGAGGCCAGTTTCTCATCCTGATCGAAGCTACCGTCACTCTTCGCAACGGCAATACCAACACGTAAGGCCAGCTGTGCGGCCTCAGGCTGATCTTTCAGAGCAAGGATGTATTTCATGGTTTCGCCCTTACCGATTTCAACATCGAAATCGAAGCTTGAAACCAGTTTATTAAAGAACTCGATCACCTCATTGGTATCGAAGACCTTAAGCTCTTCAGAAGAGCGCAGAAAGCCCATCATTTTCTGCTTTTCTTCTGAGCTCACGCCGTCACTCGATACGGCAATACGGGCGCAGACAGCAACAGTGCCCTGCATAAATTTTTTGTTTTTGAAACGCCCAACCTGGCGGGTCAGTTCGTCCCGGCCGGAGTTAATGGCACCTTTAACTTTGTCGAAAAAGCTCATACCTGTTTCCTTTGTTGCTGTGTTATTTAGAACCGGCGCTCCAGCGAAATCCCCAGCCAAATGCCCGATCCATTTCGTCCTGGCCTTTGAAGTACTGGTTGATACGCTCAACTTTAATCGCGCCGTTTTCGTTTACGAGTCTGGCAATGGCGCACAATGTGCGACGGTTTTCACCTTCGGTCAGGCGGGTTTCAATGGGAGGCTGATCCGGCACATGAATGGTGACCACCCCATCAGTCTTGTCCCAGCTGGGAACCCCTTCATAAATAAAGGCGTATATCAGCACTTCCCGGATATGCTTCCATTCACGGCCATTGATATGCAACCACTCACCGTCTGACACATCACCCGTGCGGTCATCGCCTTTGAGCTGAACGTAAGGCTCATCACGATAATCACCGAAAGCATTACCCAGCGCCTGAATGACCGACTTATAACCGTCCTGAAGTTCAATAAACGCCCCCAGGTCCAGATCGATACCTTTGGAGCCGAACATGCCTGCAAGCCCGGATTTACTGCTACCTCGGTGCCAGTTCAGATTAATACGGATTTCACCGAAGTTATCCCGCTTGGTCAGGCTGATTGCAGGCTTCTCTTTTGTCAGAGATACTTTACTCAGGCTGATTTTTGTCTCAGCGGGTGGAGGGGTTACAACTGGCGGCGTCGGGGCAGCGGGGGTGGGTTCTTCGGCAATATTTACGCCGAAATGTTCTGCCAGTGGTTTGAGTCCACCGTTGAACCCCTGTGCAACAAAGCGAAATTTCCAGTCATTATTACGGCGGTAAAATTCACCCAGAATTAAGGCCGCTTCCTGACGGCCGCTCAGTTCGACAATGCCGCTAACCAGGTTGGTCGCCCCCTGCTCCACGTCGATGGAAAGATTACGAAGACCAGACACTGTCTGCCCACCATCACAAGTAACAGTGAAAGCAATTTTCTGTACATCAGATTTCAGCCGGTTGAGCGCGACGGTAAAGGTTGAATACTGGCCTTCACTGACCAGGCTGACGGTACCATCGTCATTACGTGGCTGACCATAGAACACCATGTCCGCATCACCTTGCACCTTCCCGTCTGCATACAGGCGAAACGCCGAAGCGTCCACCTGGCCGCCCGAGGTGATCCGGACCCGCAACTCCTGTGCTGGAACGGGGGCATTGCCCCCCGGCGTCAGGTTCATTAGCGGATAACCGCTGAAACGATATCGGAGTGCATATCGTCGATTGTACGGCCGCGACAGGCATGGCCAAGGGCAGTAAAGTCCCAGTTGCCATTATTACGACGCAGCGAAGCAATAACGATCCCGGTATGCGAGCCCTGTTCAGTCAGTTTATAGCGAGCAAGTTCTTTGTCGGTTTGATCGACCACGCGGCAGAAGGCATTTTCGACATCATTAAACGACTGACCACGGAAGCTGTTAACCGTAAACGCCAGATATTCAACGTTTGCAGACAGACGGGACAGGGCAACATTAATCACTTCATCGTCGCCGTCACCTTCACCGGTCAGGTTATCGCCACTGTGCACAACTGCGCCGCAGGTGGATTCCAGTTTGCGGAACCAGATGGTGTCAATAGTTTTACCGGTGCTGTCCATTAATACGCAGCCAGCATCGAGATCGATTGAGTCGTTGCCCCCAAACAATCCTCCAAGAAGACCTTTTTTCTTAACCGGATCCCAACCGAGACCGAAATGAAGCTGGCTTAATGCAGATGATTCTTTGCTGAGTGATACCGTCTGGTTCTTACTTAACGAAACCATGTTTTATTCCTTAAAATGGTAATGACCGAGACAATCAATGGTATGTTTTTTAACTGACAAAGAAAATCATATCATGATGAAGTTCTCTGACAAGGGAAATTTTGGTAGGTTTCTCTAAAAACACAAAAAAATTACTTTTTTTGCATCTATTAATTCGATTAGTTTACATATGGTTCAATTACTTACGATGGTTAGTGAAAACAAAAAATCACTTCTTTCAAATAAAAGATATAAATCATATTATGATTGACATGTTGTGATCGCGACCATAGACTCACTTCTCAATCTAAAAATTACATGGCGTTCCGGATAATTAAAAACAATGAACAAAAAAATTTGGTTTATGGAAGGTTTATCCTCACAGCGAGACATTATTTTGGGGGTAAAATCATTTACACATAAAAATAATTTTGCCATCACCGTTTTTGCCTCCCACCGTAACGAAAGAAATGAAATCCTTTCCGTTGCCGATTATTCTTTGACTGAACCTGAAGATCCTCAAAAACGCCTTCAGTTTATTCAGGAAACTATCCTGAACCACGGCATCCAACATATTCATACTGGCCGTAATAGCCAGTGGTTTGAAGAACACCGTACAGCCATTGAATCGACAGGAGCCACCCTTACTACCGGTGCAACGGGCGTCGACTGGCTCACTCTGGCTGACGAAAAAGTAACTTTTGCCCGGTTCATGGAGCAAAACGATCTCCCGGTAGTGCCATCCTGGCGCGTGAATACCCTGGATGAATTAAAAGCGCATCTCGTGTCCCCGCCTTTTTCGGACAGTCCGGTATGCGTAAAGCCGGTGACGGGCATTTATGGCATGGGATTCTGGCGCTTTGATGACAGTGCTTCGCCCATGGACGTCTTTAATCATCCAGAACATCGCCTGGTCAGTCCGCAACAGTATATTGCAGCAGCAGCGGCTTCTGAGTCGTTTAAACCCCTTGTTTTGATGCCGTACCTGCCAGGCCCGGAATTTTCTGTCGATATTCTCGCGGATAAGGGAGAAATACTCGCCGCCGTGGGACGCCGTAAGGAAGGGGCTATCCAGTATCTGGTTAACGAAGGATGCGCCTTTGAGCTGGCATGTGCCTGCGCCCGGGTGATGAAGGCAGACGGACTGGTAAATGTTCAGACGCGAAACGATGTGAAGGGTAACCCGGTGCTGCTTGAAACTAACATGCGTCCGTCAGGCGGGGTGGGTTATACCCTTCACAGCGGTGTCAACCTTCCCGGGTTGTTTGCTGCCTTTAAGCTCGGTCTGATGTCTGAAGATGAGGTTATCCAGAGCGCTAAAAACACCTTTTCCCCGGTTGCGGTGAGATCCATCACGGATGTAATCGACTACCCGGAATCACTTTCTAACCGACTGAATTAAGGCGTGTTTATGTCTGAAACCCTCGAAGATATGATTTATCGCCGCACACTCTCATGCGGTACTATCCAGGTTACCCGGGACCGGGGTGATGTTTCGCTCGATGAACTGTTTGATATCGCTGAAAGACGCAACCCGAAACGGGCTTTTCTGTTTGTCAGCAAAGTACTCGGCAGGCATATTCCCGTGCCACCCTCGGTCATGCGGCAGGCCTACAGGCAGCTTGCCAGCCAGTTCCCTTCAACACTGACAGGGCCCGTGCTGTTTATTGGTATGGCTGAAACGGCCGTTGGGCTTGGGGCCGGTGTGTTTGATGAAGTACGCCACCAGCATCGTGAATCGGTCTATCTGACTTCAACCCGTCACCCGGTCGATGGCACGTTGCTTTGCGAGTTCAAAGAAGAACACAGCCACGCCACCGATCATCTGATTTATCTGCCGGATGATGAAGAGAAAAGACGTCGTGTTATCAACGCACGAACGCTGGTTTTGATTGATGACGAGGCAACGACTGGTAATACCTTTATTAACCTGCTTTCCGCCCTGCGCAATACCGGCATGCTTCAACATATTGAACAGGTTATCGCCGTAACGCTTACCGACTGGAGTAGCAACGCCCTGTCCAGGCGCAGCCCCTTACCCGTCACTTCGGTTTCTCTTGTAAGCGGTCAGTGGGGATGGACACCATTACCCGATGCACCTGTCCCGGACATGCCGAAGGTCAACGTCACTTCACGCGGAAAATGGGACATCCAGGGAAAACAGTCCTGGGGTCGACTGGGAATGCTCGCACCTGCGGCCGATCTCGGCCATGAGGTCTCCGTCAGCAAGGGGGAGCGTGTTCTGATTCTCGGGACAGGGGAATTCGTCTGGGAGCCGTTCCTGCTTGCTGAACGACTCGAAGCGGCCGGGGCACACGCATTCTATGGTTCTACCACCCGCTCTCCTATCTCCGTTGGTTATGCCATTGAGTCCGCAATTTCCTTTACGGATAACTACGGACTGGGCATCCCCAATTTTGTCTATAACGTCGCCCACCAACAGTTTGACCGAATTCTTGTGTGTACTGAGACACCCGCAGACAGTATTGACACGCAGCTTCTTAAAGCGCTGGCTGAGGTTGCGCCCGCCGTGGAGATTGTTACCTATGAATAAACCCGTTGTTCTGAGCGACCTTGACGACACGCTCTTTCAGACCCGTCGTAAAATGGTGGACGAGCTGGCCCTGGAACCATTCCGTACCGGTGCCGTTGATCGCACCCTCAATCCACGAAGCTTTATGACGGAAGAACAATCCATGTTAGTGGACTGGCTCCTGGAGCAGGCTGAACTCATTCCCGTTACCGCACGGGGAACTGAAGAAATCAGCCGCGTCCGGATCCCTTTCCACTCCTGGGCAATCACCACGCACGGGGCCGTTGTTCTCACGCCTGAAGGCAAGCCCGACGAGGAGTGGAAGGCCCATATGCTCGGCCAGCTGGCTCCCTACCAGGAAAAGCTGACATCGATGCAGCGTCTGATCACCGAAATGATGGACGCGAAAGGGATTAATGCCTGGGCAAGACTGAACTTCGAATACGATGAAACGGCGATTTATATGGTGATGAAACACCGCGACAGCACCCGCCTTGACGAGCTCAATGCCATTGCAGATGAGATAGAAACGGTGTTTCCGACTGAGGGATTCTACATCCACCGCAACAGTAATAACGTGGCCTGGCTGCCCACCCCGGTTGAGAAAGGGCTGGCTGTAAGTTGGCTGCTCGAAAAACTCCGGGCTGAACGTGGTGTTTTCCCCGTAATTGGTCTGGGTGACAGCCTGAGCGATCATCGTTTTATGAAACTGTGTAGCTGGTTTGGCATACCGCGTCAGAGTCAGTTTGCAGAGGCCATTTCACAGCGAATTTTTGGAGAAAAATAAAATGCAGCCACAAGAAACATTCTCCGGCTCATACCAGCCCGGTGACGTGGAATTTCTGCTAAAGCCGGTAGTCATTGAGATGACGCCGGTTGAGCAAAAAGAAGTGCTGATTCAGTCCGGGAAGAAACATTATTCGGACATGCTCAGCCAGGAGCCAGCGCCAACAAAATGGCATCTTGATTTGTTTCACCTGGCGCTGGATCGGGGCGCAGACAGACTTGCAAAAGAAGTCACGCAGCTCGCAGTTACTCTGGCCAAGCGCTTCGGTGATGAGCCCATTGTACTGACCAGTCTTGTCAGGGCAGGTGTACCGCTCGGCGTTATGTTGCACCAGGCACTGCGTGATATGGGGAAAATCTCATGGCATTACGGTATCAGCATCATCCGGGACCGTGGAATTGACAGTGCAGCCCTCGACGTCATTGAAGAGCGGCATGGTACCAGCGGTATTGTGTTTGTTGACGGATGGACAGGAAAAGGCGCAATTACCGGAGAGCTGGTACGCGCACTGAAAGATCGCCCGGGCTATCCTGAGCAGCCGCGACTGGTTGTCCTGGCCGATCCCTGTGGCTGTTCCTGGCTTGCTGCCAGCGATGACGACTGGCTCATCCCTTTTGGCATTATGGGTGCGCCGGTGTCAGGCCTGATCTCCCGGTCAGTATGGTCCTCTGAAGGGTTACATGGGTGCATGGTTTGCGAGCATCTCAGTGAATTCGAATGCAGCCGGATGCTTGTCGATACCGTCGCTCAATTCCGTAAGAAGTTAACACCGTCATTCCTCGCTCCTCTGAGTTGGAATACGGAATCAGCCCGGGCCTTATGGCAGACAAGTCGCGACGTTATCTCGTTCCTGGCCGATGAATTTAAAGTGGACAGCGTCAATCGTATTAAACCTGGTATTGCTGAAGCAACCCGGGCTGTATTGCGTCGGGTACCGGACCATGTATTTGTGCGTTCGATTGACGACCCGGACGTTGCACTGCTTGTAGGGCTTGCCCGTGAGAAGGGAATAGTTGTTACAGAAATGGGGGAAACCCTCGGCCAGTATCGGGCTGTAACCATTATCAAGAAGGTGCTCTGATGAAAAATCGTCTTTCTCCCTGGAATCTGGGAGCTACGCTATACATGCCTGCAACACGGGAAGATATTGCTGATGCCCTCCTGCATGGGAAAATCCCGGGTTTGCGCTCTCTGGTGATTTGTCTGGAGGATGCTGTCAGTGAAGCAGACATCCCTGTAGCCCTCAAAAATCTTGAGCAGCTGCTGCACGAGCTCAGTAACAGCATGCGTAGGCTGGGTAAAAATGACTGGCCTCTGGTGTTCATTCGCCCCCGGCATGCCGAAATGGGCAAATGGTTAAAACAGCATTATGATCTTTCCGCTGTCGACGGGTTTGTATTGCCGAAATTTACCCTCAGTTCGTTGACTGAATGGTGGGATATCATGGGCGGGACGCACCTATGCATGATGCCAACGCTGGAAACAGAAGACGTCTTTGACGTGGTTCAGATGCGCGAGCTCGCCACCCGTCTGGTGGAGCATCCCTGCCACGAACGCATTATTGCGCTTCGAATCGGCGGCAACGATCTTATGAACGTTGTGTCGCTTCGCCGTCCCCGGGACCTGACGCTGTATGACACCCCGATGGGCTACGTCATCAAAATGCTCGTTTCAGTCTTCGGGCCGCGTGATTTTGCCCTGACCGCGCCCGTGTGTGAGCATATTGACGATCATGCCATTATGGCCAGCGAGCTGGCTCTTGATATGGCACATGGGCTTGTTGGGAAAACAGCCATTCACCCGGGTCAGATAGAGGTCATTCAAAACGCGCTGATGGTCACTCAGGGTGAGCACTCTGACGCTCTGCGGATCCTGAACTCTACTCAGGCGGTGTTTAAGTCGCAGGGGGCAATGTGTGAACCCGCCACACATCGCCGCTGGGCGGCTGGCATTCTGGACAGGGCTCGTTTTTACGGATTACAGAACGAGCAAAGCGCTGATGGAATCAGATTACTTACCGTGACCCAGAATCATTAAGGAAATCATAATGGGGTTCAGGTTCAGAAAGTCGATCAATATTATTCCTGGCGTTCGCCTCAACCTGAGTAACGGTGCACCGAGCCTGAGTGTCGGGCCGAGAGGTGCTTCCGTTTCTTTAGGTAGCCGGGGGACCTTTGCCAATCTGGGATTGCCCGGTACCGGGCTGAGTTACCGAACCCGGCTTGACCGGGCCGCGCGTTCCGGAGGTGGCAACCGGACGGCAACCGATCCGGGGCTCAGACAGGCGCTTGAGCAGGAAGCCGCTGAACTCATGTCAGCGGTGACCGCAATCCGTAATATTCACGAGCTGACGCCAGATCCAAAAACAGGCTTCAGCTGGGCTGAGCTGGAAGCAGTATACCTGCATAACAGAATGTCGCCTTTTCAGGTTCCGGCACCAGTGCGTCCTGAAAAGCCAGAATACCTTGCATTACCGGAAAAGCCTGCCGGAAGCGAAGGCATTAGTTTTCTGGGTAAATGGTTTGAATCGGAATCAGCTAAAGCTGAGCGCCACGCCGAGAATCTTGGCCGTTGGCAGCAGGAGCTGATCGATGTGGAGCGTGAGAATACCCTTCGACAGCACCGATACCAGCAACAACGCACGGCCTGGGCCGAACAGTATGCATACTGGAAGTTTGATGCTGAAGAACATGAAAAACGCCTCGCCACAGCTCAGGCTGATGCCCAACAGCAGTTCCTGACAGACGCAGCGTTTTTCGAATCATACCTGTCGGGTGTGCTAGCAGAAACTGAATGGCCGCGTGAAACGCTTGTTGCATTTGAAGTAAAGCCGGAACTATCAACAGTCCTGCTGGACGTTGATTTAGCTGAGATTGAAGATTTCCCTGATAAGATTTACGGCGTCAATGCCAGGGGCACGGAACTGACGGAAAAAGCCATGACACAAAAAGCCGTACGCGAAAACTATGCCCGCCACGTCCATGGCTGCCTGTTCCGCCTGGTCGGTATCGTTTTACATACGCTACCGTTCGACAACGTGATTGTGTCAGGCTTTACGCAACGGGTCAGTAAGCGGACCGGCTATCTGGAGGATGAGTATATCCTGTCCTGCAAATGCACTCGCAGCCAGATGTCATCGGTGAATTTTGAGGGCATAGAACACATTGATCCGGTTGAAGCGTTAGGCGATCACCCGGTTATTCGAAAGATGAGCAGCACATTCATTTTTCAGCCTATTGAACCACTAACCCTTTAAGCAGGCTAAACCTAACGATGCAATTAAATACCAGACAGTCCCGGATTTTCAAGCTTGCCAACTTACTGGGCACCGGCAAGCCCGTTTCCGCTGCCGAGATTATAACCAGTCTGGAATGCTCAGAGCCGACATTAACCCGGGCCCTCAAAGAGCTACGCGAATCATATTCTGCGGAAATTAAATACAGCAAAGCCGGTCATTCCTATCATCTCGTTAATCCGGGCCAACTGGATAAAAAGACCCTGCGCCGGATGAATGAAGCGCTCGCACAGAATGCTGAACTGAAAACCAGTGAGTCAACAGGAAAGGTCGTACTCGACAAGGATAAAAAAACAGCCGTGTCATTATCGCTACGCATGCGGATTTTAAGAAAAATTGACCGTCTGGCAGCACTCAGTGGAACCACCCGAAGTGAAGCGGTCGAAAAGCTGGCTATGCACTCCGTTGACGAACTGATAAAAGAATACAGCGTTAAAAAAACCTGACGCTAAATCTCAGACCGGGGTGAAAGCCCCGGTTTTGTCATATTTTAACATCTGTATTGGCGTGACGTAGTTTTCATCTGTTAACCTGCCGCGATACCATCTGCGTCTGACTGCCTACAAAACCTGGCGTCTTGACAACCTCTTGTGCTACACATCAATCTTTGCGCGTTTTACACTCCATTCATGCAGATCTGTGATGTATGATGATTTTCATACACAAGACAGCTTATTTTTGCCGGAGTTTTTTCAGAAAAAAATATTCCAGCCCGGTCTGAATTATTTGCTGTTGATAAGAGGCCATTCACATGTCGGTAATTCAATGGCGGTTAACTTATTTCTTTAATGCCGCTTCTAAGTATTTAATCTCCACCCGACAGATGTTGTGCCGTTTTATCAAATCAACAAACTCTGGCATCTTCCTTAAACTACTCTTCTCTTCCGCTCTCTTAAGAAGGAATTACATTTGAGACGCTTACCCGTATATTTGCTACTCGACACGTCCGGCTCTATGCACGGAGAGCCTATCGAAGCGGTTAAGAATGGCGTTCAGACGCTGCTTACCACGCTGAAACAGGATCCGTATGCACTCGAAACGGCTTACGTGTCAGTGATCACCTTTGATTCTTCAGCCCGACAGGCAGTCCCTCTGACAGACCTCCTGAGTTTCCAGTTGCCAGCACTAACAGCCAGCGGTACCACGTCTCTTGGCGAAGCGCTTTCTCTCACGGCCAGCGCCATTGCCAGAGAAGTTCAGAAAACGACGGCTGACACGAAAGGTGACTGGCGTCCCCTTGTATTCCTGATGACGGATGGAAGTCCGAATGATGACTGGCGTAAAGGTCTGAATGACTTTAAAGCGGCCAGAACCGGCGTTGTTGTGGCATGTGCAGCCGGGCATGATGCCGATACCAGCGTCCTCAAAGAAATCACTGAAATCGTGGTTCAGCTGGATACGGCTGACAGTTCGACAATTAAAGCTTTCTTTAAATGGGTCAGTGCGAGCATTTCGGTTGGCAGTCAGAAAGTGGAGTCCAGTAAAAAAGAAGTCATCGGTCTTGAAGACCTGCCGCCGCCGCCGCCAGAAGTGAATGTGGTCTTATAATTTTAATGATTAAGGGGATGTCATGTCTGTCAGTCTGAGCAAAGGCCAGGGCGTAAGCCTGAAAAAAAATGAATACGATCTCTCTTCCGTTACTATCGGCCTCGGTTGGGATATTAATGAGGAAAAGAAAGGTATCCTCGGCGGGATCTTTGGAAAGAAAGAAGAAGAATACGACCTTGATGTGATCGCTTTCCTGTGTAATTCAGCCGGAAAGGTGACCGATCTCGGCAACGTGGAAAATGGCAAACCTACGCTGGTTAATGGCGATATCATCTTTTTCAACAGCCTTCGCCATAAGTCAGGCAATATCTGGCTGACGGGCGATAATCGAACTGGAGCCGGTGACGGTGACGATGAGCAGATCATTGTACGCCTGAATTCCCTTGACGCGCAGTACGAGAAAATTGTGTTTATCGTTCAGATCTACAATGGAGAAAAACTACAGCAGCACTTTGGCAAGGTTCAGAATGCCTTCATCCGGGCAGTTGATGCCCGTAATATTGAAATGGCACGATTCGATCTTTCTGGCGGACCCGCCTTCGCCAGCCAACGTTCCATGGTTTTTGCCGAGCTGATACGCGAACCTACAGGCTGGAAACTCAGGGCAATTGGTGAGCCTTCAGAATCAGATTCGTTTGTCTCACACCTGAGGAATTACATCTGATGCGTCGCCTGCCTGTTTACCTTGTTATCGACACATCCGGCTCAATGCGCGGTGAGTCCATCCATTCCGTTAACGTTGGAATTCAGGCGATGCTTAACGCTCTCCGCCAGGATCCATACGCCCTCGAAAGCGTTCATGTCTCCATTATCACCTATGACAATGAGGCACGTGAGTTTATTCCTCTCACGCCGCTGGAAGACTTCCAGTTTTCTGACATCGTAGTGCCAAGCGCTGGCGGGACGTTCACCGGTGCTGCCCTTGAATGTCTGATGCAGTGTGTAAACCGTGATGTGCGTCGCTCGGATGGCGATACAAAAGGAGACTGGCGTCCCCTGGTATTCCTGATGACTGATGGTACGCCTTCTGATGCCCTGGCGTACGGTGAAGCAGTAAAAGCTATTCGCGGGCGAGGATTCGGCTCCATCATTGCCTGCGCCGTTGGTCCTAAAGCAGGCCACGAGCACTTAAAACAGCTCACCGATAAGGTTGTGTCTCTGGAGACTCTCGATTCAACCGCATTTGCAGGTTTCTTTAAATGGGTTTCGGCCAGCGTTTCTTCCGGCAGCACAAGCGCGGGGATCAATACCGGAACAGATACCCTCCCACCTCCTCCACCAGAAATACAGCTGGTGCTCTGACAGACAGGAAGGTGCTACTTTACCCGGCGGCGCCTTCCTGTACAGAACCGTTTTCTGCTGGCTGTTACCAGCCGTACGAGGAATATTATGAGACGCCTTCCCGTTTTTTTTGTTCTGGACTGTTCAGAGTCCATGATCGGTGAAAACCTGAAAAAAATGACTGATGGTCTGCAAATGATCGTCGGAGATTTAAGAAAAGATCCACACGCACTTGAAACAGCCTGGGTCTCGGTAATCGCCTTTGCCGGAATAGCCCGCACGATTGTACCTCTGCACGAAATTGCATCGTTCTACCCTCCACGCCTTCCCGTTGGCGGCGGCACGAGCCTTGGGGCTGCATTGCGTGAGTTGACCGTGCAAATTGATACCCAGGTAAGAAAAACCACTCATGAGACTAAAGGCGACTGGAAACCCGTAGTGTATCTCCTTACCGACGGGCGCCCTACTGACGACACAACCGCAGAAGTGAAACGCTGGAAAAATCACTACGCGAGTAAGGTGAATCTCATTGCCGTTGGCCTGGGCCTATCAGCGGACCTGAATATCCTGCGACAGCTGACAGAGAATGTCATGCTATTCACAGAATCACAGGAAGGTGACTTTACCCGTTTCATCAAATGGATCACGGCCTCGGTTACCGCCCACAGCCGCAGCGTCGGGGACGAAAAACAACCGGAGCTCAGCCAGACTGAATACATAGTTCGCCTGTCCAAAGACGAATATGTAAAAGCGTACGACGAAAACTGCGTTACGCTCACCGGCCGTTGCAGCAAGACCCGTCGACCGTACCTGATGAAATATGAACGGCCACCAGCAAGGGTTTCCGGACTCGATTTCAACCTGAACCTGAACAGCTTTAATATTGCCGGATGCTATCCCATCGATGAGGACTATTTTGCGTGGTCAGATGCCACCGCTACCGGTTTGCAGGTAAACACCAGCGAACTGCATGGCGTACCGGGTTGCCCCCACTGTGGTAATGCCAGTGCGTTTGCCATGTGTTCATGCGGGAAGCTGCTGTGCATTGACGGCCCTGATGACGTGATCTGTCCATGGTGTGAAAAAGGCCTTTCATTCAGCAATGATGGCGGAAACACTAACTTCGACGTAAACAGAGGGAGAGGTTGATGTCGCAAGATACTTCACTTGAACAGAAGATTATCCGCTTAGTACTGTCTGAGTTGGGCCACGCTGTAGAAGCGGAGCGGCTTTTCCATCCATCGCAGGATCCAACCCTCTCCGGCGAGGTTATGCAGCTTATAAAGCGGATTGAGAACCTTGCACAGGGTTCATCTGCCCGGGTTAACGAAGGTGAGAACGAATCAGCGGCTGCCGTCTCGTCTGCTCCCGGCCTTTCCGATCAGCAACAGAAGGTCGGAGCTGATGCTGATCACCCGGACAACGACACTACCACTAAACCAGAGACGCAAACAGTCACAGATAATGAAATCAGCCCTACCTTCTGGAAATTGATGCCTTTTTACGAACTTCAGAAACCAGCTAAAAATGAAACTGCAAACCTGGCTTCTCCGATACTAAAACCTGGGCAGGTACCGGCAGGCCAGCAGCGGACCGGGTCAGAAGTGCAATTTGTAATGCCCCCGAAAGCGAGAATAACCATACCCAACGCCCGCGCAGGCGAACGTTTCTCTTCGCCGGTTGCCATCATACTGGATGAGGGTGGGCTGGCGACGATAAGAGACGTCGTCTTTCCCCGGGACATTGGCCTGTCGTATAAAAAAGAACAAGGGTTGCTCACTGGCATCCCCACTGAAAGTGGCGATATTGAGCTTTCAGTACTGTGGTCATGCACTTCGCACGACGAATGCGAAACAAAGTTACTTTTTGTAGTAAACCCGGATCCGAGAAGCCTGTGGAAGGTAATAGAACCACCAGCAGACGCTCCCTACCCTAAGTCCCATCTGGACGCTGCTAGCCTGGTCAGGGATAACATACGTATTGCTGCCGCCAGTCGCCGGGGGCGCTCTCACGAGCATGCCGGGAGCTTCAGAGATGATGACTTCTATATCAACCACTGCCAGGAAACAGGATGGTCTGTCATGCTGGTCGCAGACGGGGCCGGTAGTGCAGTAAATTCCAGAGAAGGATCGCGAATTGCCGTCAGGACGGCTGGCGATTACCTTTTCAATCAGCTCAGTGGAGTAAAAGGCGTCTATTTAAAAGAGCATATCTCGACGTGGGAAGGGAGCGATCGGCAGGCAACCATAAACGCGATGCTTCATCATTTTAAACAGGCAGCTACGCTCGCGGTCAATAGCATCCAGAACGAAGCCATTTGTGCAGAACAACCGGTGAAATCCTATTCAACAACCCTTCTGGCAACTGTAGCACTGCGAACTGATACGGACCTGTTTGCAGCTGCTTTCTGGCTTGGCGATGGTGCGATAGGTGCATACAGCCCTTCAGGTAAAGTCAGGATACTGGGAAATCCCGATAGCGGAGAATACGCAGGACAAACCCGCTTCCTTGACCAGAGCATTATCGCAGACCCACTATTTACCGGCCGCATCAGCGTGGGTAAATGGAATGACGTATCTCACTTGATCCTCATGACCGACGGCGTTTCAGACCCTCTGTTTGAGACGGATAACGGGCTTCGCAGTGACGAAAAATGGACCCGCCTCATTAATGAGCTCTCCCCTGTCCTCGCAGACGCCAGTATTGCGTCTGAGAGGTTAGGCGATTGGCTAAACTTTTTCTCCACTGGGAACCATGATGACCGCACTATTGCGGTGTTGTGGTAAGGGATACGCTTTTTCGGTGATCAATATGGCAAATATCGTTACGTGCAAAACAAAGGACGGCGAAACAGTCCAGTATGTTGACGAGGTGATTGGTTCAGGCTCGATGAAGGATGTTTACTTTTCCCCTGATAAATCTTACGTCGTCGCTTTTTATCATAAACCGCAGAATGAGCAGGCCCGGGATCGTATTGATATGATCACCGGCCGCTACAGGCAAAACATTTTTGGCCAATCCGGTGGCGAATACTGGAAGGATCTGTTTTGTTGGCCGACCCACGTTGTTGAGCATGGGAATAAAATCGGTATCGTGGTTCCAACCTACCAGAACCATTTTTTCTTTAAATATGGTTCCAAAAACGATGATTTCCTGGACATTAAAGGCCGGGAGAAAGAAGGCAAATGGTTTGCCAGCGCCAGCAACCAGAATAAATTCCTCGATCCGCGTGAACGAGGCAATACGCTTACCTATCTCAAAGTCTGTCTGCTGCTGACAAGAGCTGTCAGGAGGATGCATGCAGCGGGCCTCTGTCACAGCGATCTCAGCTATAAAAACGTGCTGATTGATCCAGAAATGGGCCATGCCTGCATCATTGACGTAGACGGTCTTGTCGTTCCAGGAAAGTATCCTCCCGATGTGGTGGGCACTCCGGATTTTATCGCTCCGGAGGTGGTGAAAACCAGCCATCTTTCTAAAGAAGATCCTAACCGCTTACTGCCAAGCATTACTACTGACCGCCATGCGCTGTCGGTGCTTATCTACATGTACCTGTTTTTCCGTCACCCTCTACGTGGCGGAAAAATACATGACATGTTGGATGAAGTACGTGATGAGACCTTATCAATGGGTGAGAAGGCACTCTTCATTGAACATCCGACAGACAAAAGTAATGCAGTCAAACTCAGTCAGTTATCCCCCTTTTCACTACCTTGGGCTGACCCAGATAAAATTCCATACACCATCATGGGCCCCTATCTGACACCGTTGTTTGAACGAGCCTTTATTGATGGCTTACATGATGCCACTAAACGCCCTACCGCAGATGAATGGGAAAGCGCTCTGGTAAAAACAGTGGATCTGATACAGCCGTGCCAAAACAAGGGCTGTGAACAGAAATGGTATGTTTTCTCGGGTAAGACAAAGCCGGTCTGTCCTTACTGCGGTACGTCGTATAAAGGTAAATTGCCAGTGCTTAATTTTTATTCTTCGCGAAAAGAAGGCAGCTATCGTCCTGACGATCACCGGTTGATGGTCTGGAGCGGGCAGTCTATCTATGCGTGGCATGTGAATCGTCTTATCGCGCCAAATGAACGTACAACGGATGCACAAAGGAAACGGGTTGGTTATTTTGTTTACCATAACGATCAATGGTGGTTGGTAAATGAAGGCATATCAGGACTAATGTCATTACCGGATAAGCGGCAGATTATGGTTGGGGAAAAAATAGAACTGACGAATAACGCTCAATTTGTTTTGTCAAAAGAGGAAGGTGGCAGGCTGGTAGTTGTTCAATTAGTAGAAAACTAACAAATATCTCTCACCAGATTATAGCAGCTACGGTATTCACGTGATCGATAACCATGGTCAGTAATGCCATGATCTTCACCATGTCGACCGCACCCGGACTGAGTATCAGCCATCTGTGCATCTGCATTTCTGATGTTGTTTGCGGGGCTTTTGGTCGTTGATACTGGTTTTGTCATGAGTCACCTCTGATTGAGAGTTTACTCACTGAGTCGCGTATTCACTAATGGTGGGTAAGATCAACCAGACCTGTGCGAATGACAAAGAAGTCATATCCAATTACGGCTTAGGCCGTAGCTGCCCCCGGTGCGACAAGGCCAGTGAAAGGAATTAGCGAGCCATTAACCAGGGATGGTCTGAATATGGCCAGTGTTTACAGGCCCGCGAGGAAAGTGCCCGTACCTACAATCTGGAATTCCCTTCGTCTTTAGATAAAATGAGGTTATGGACATTGCTAAATGGACGATGAATAATTTCACTTATGACTCTTTTACCAAACTTGATATTATTCGACATAGCTCACAAACTCAGTTAATTTGGGAAAGAAAAGATGGACTTACTGGCATGGTTAATTGTGAAGAAGGTAGTAGGCCAATCGTAATCATTGTTCTAGAATCTTTACCACAAAGGATGATCGTGGATTAACATGAATGTAAGTTGCAATGCTTTTTTAGAAAAAACAAATAATAATTTCATTAATTGTCATTAAGTGGATTGTATGAAAAAAATAACATTGATTCTCCCCATGGCTATCATTCTTGCTGGATGTGGGGAAAAAAACATTGAGTGTTCTTCTGATGTCAGCAAAGATACAGTCATTGATATAATCAGAGATTCATCTACCAATAATCTAAATGGTTTTTTTAAACGAAATAACATCATTAATGATTTTAGCGATAAGTTAAAAAAATCAACCTTGGATGATCTTGATTTTGATGTTTCAGAAGTAACTACAATTAAGAAAGACCCTAACAGTAACATTAGAGAGTGTGAGGCGGTTGTAAGTATAAATGTTTCGCCTTCGGAATTTAATAAATTAAAACTAGAGTACAGAAATTATTTTTCTAATGGAGATCTTGATTCGTTAATAGGTCGCAATGGATTAAAAAATAACTCCGGGATTATATCTACCACTGTATATTATACAGTGAAACCAACAGATGATAAAGAAAATGTATACGTTACCGTTACAGAAAGTGACCGTCTTTCATATGTCTCTGGGATTATTTCTTTTCTTCAAATAGCAGAAAAGAAATTAGAAGAAAAAATAGCTGAACAAGAAAGAATTCAGAAGGTGCAGGCAGAGCAGCAAGCACAACGGGAGGCTGAGCGACAGGCACAACAACAGGAAAGAGAACGAGTTTATAAAGAGCAATTGCAAGCCGAGCAGGCACAACAACAAGAAAATGAAAGGGTTTATAAAGAACAGTTGCAAGCCGATCAGGCTCTGCGGGAAGCTGAGCAAGCACAGCGGGAGGTTGAGCAGGCACAACAGCAGCAGCCAACAGGTGGTCAGGAAGTAGCCCCTACACCACCTAAAGAAGAAACGGTTAGTACTGCAAAAAGTAAATTTATTATTTCAGATCAGGAGCTCAATAAAAATTGGCGAGCGTTGGATCCAACCGCTAAAAAAAATCTTCTTAGTGAACAGAGGCAGTGGTTGAAAAACAAAGATATGACTTGTGGAAAAGTTGATATGCAAGCCACTGACTCAATGACTATAAAGATGTTCAATTGTCAGTCCGAATGGACACAAAAAAGAGCCGCTGAACTTCTAAATATACATTAAGTATTTTTAGGGGCCTGGAAACGGAAAATAAACCACGCCAAGACTACTTTTTAATCAGGATGGTTTTGCCTGTATCCCGAACGGCGTGGTTACGACGTTTTTAGGTCAGAAACCGAGATATTATGATAACGAGTTCAAAAGTAAGCAAAATCTTTAACAGATAGGAAAATGGCCCGTCAGGTGATGGAGCATCATGGGTATCAGCTTGACCAGATGGGAGTTCGTCTCAGAAGAAATGAGCTTTTCCTTAGCGCGGCACGCTATAAAAAGTAAAAAAATAAGAGCGCCATTAATGGTGCTCTTATTTATATGTAAAACAACTAACCTTGGTGTTGGCTGAAAATGATTTTGTGTTTCTGGTACTCAGATTCCATACTGTTAACGCAGTAAACGATGTAATAGACGTTGAAAAGGAATGTGTAAAATACGTTCACTTTGAGTTCAAACTTGAACTCTTTCAAAGCGTAAGCCTGTAATGAGGTCTTAGCCTTAAAACCCCAGATGATATACATAACAACGGATACGAATGACAGCAGCGCGGCGAGGTAGTCCAGAATGGTATCTTTGTCACTGATTTCATAGCTGAAATCCGACAAAAACCACCCCAGACCCGTAGCAACGGCTATCCATAGCGGGTAGTTGCTATCGACAAAGTTATCCCTCATTGCTTCGGTTAATTTCCTCTGATTGAGAAATAACCACATCAATGGGTAAATACCCCCCGTAACAGCGGTCAACAGAACAAAATTTAATACCTTAGTATCAATGCTTATCTTTAATAAATTTATATCGTTCATAGTTAATTTTTCCAGCGGAAGGTTGAAATACCTTTATTGGTTTCAATAAGGGCTTCACGAGGTCTGCACTTGCCATAATCACTGTCAGAAGAAACCGTAAAGTAATAGACGCCACCAGTGTTAAGATCCCAGTCTGTACGGGGCATTTCATTGTCTTCTGAAATCTGATTCCGTCCACCATTATGCAACCGATCAAGCATATTGTGCTCACGTGCTTTGGTCATAAAGACTCGTTTCTTTTCATTTATCAGGCAATGTCCACTGTTGACAGTAATTTTATTAATTGTAAGATTATCCACGTTACTAATTAATTGATATTTCCAGAAGTAATATCTCCCTGCTGGGACATCTTTGTATTTAGATGACACATTAAGTGTAATAGTGTCATTAGCATTAGCGTTATTTGAGAATTTCTCTATGTGATTTTCCAGCGTATCTCCACTCAATTCAATTTCACTAATAAGTTTCTGCTGTTTCCATACCTGAATAGATGAGCCACCACGCAGGGATTCACCCACAGTGTAGCTGTAGTCACCATTAGGAATGGTTACGCTCTGATCGCCATTCCCGGATATAGTGAATTTAACTTTATCCGCAGGTACATTTAATAAAATATCCGGCTTTCCTGAATCCTTACCGTACACATAACGAACATTTCCAGCGACATGACACACACCAACGTGCTTACCGCCCTTAATGGCATATGCATCAAAGATAGTTTGTTCACCATCACAGGAATCAGCCGGGTTTGCATAAACAGGCACAGAGAACATTTCTACACTTAATAGCATGGCACTGCCGAGTAATCTTTTCATATGTAATCCTTCAATGAGAAATGCCTCCTGAGATTCAGGAGGCTGAACAGGCTTTTAACCGAAGAAGAAATTCCAGGCTTTCTTTAACCCACTGACAACCATTGTTTTGGCTGCTTTCACCACATTTGCCACTGGCTTAGGAAGAGAGGCATCAATGAATTCATCAATCACACGATCAACGGTGTCTCCGAACCCTTCTGTTGCTTCTTCTATTACGCTTTTTGTTTTGTGCTCTTCCTTTACCTGCGACGCTACGCCGCTTTGTGCGTGCTTTGGGAGTGCCCGCACCATTGCCTCAACTAGTTGAGTGACGTTATAGCCCTCGCTGGCAGCAACAGCGATGACAGGATGATCAGTAAAACCGAGTCGGTGAGTAATGTAGGTTTTCTTATCGATGATGTTTTTTATCTGAGCTGGCGAGGGTTGAGCATTCTGTACATCCCATTCACGGAAGGGCTCAATCTTGTCTACCTGATTAAGCACAAACAGCGTCTTTTCTTCACCTCCAGCGGGTTGCAGAACGTTCTTGTAGAAATGTTCATCCGCTGAGAATGCCCGGTCATCCCCTTTAATGACCCAGAGAACGAGATCCAGCTTCGGCAGCAATTCCCGGTAGAGTTGCTCATACTCACTGTCACGTGCTGTGCTTTCACCTACCCCCGGAATATCAATCAGCCTGATTGAGCGCTTGCCAAACTGAATTCGTACTTCCTGCGTTTCCCGCGTACAGGATTCCACATCACTGACAGCACAAATATCTCCTTTGAAGATCGCATTACAGAGGCTGGATTTACCCGCCCCGGTCTTACCCATAATGCCAATCACTGGCTCATAGTTAATGACTTCGTTAATGCGTCTTGAAATACTCTCCCTGATGTTTTCAGGCAAAATCTCCAGCGCATCTTTAACCGGGTTATGCCTTGAGTTCCCTTCATCTTTCATCATGTAGTCCACCTTTGTGACCAGTCAGATTACGGTTTTAAAATTCGCAAAAAACGCCGAAGATTCAGGCGTTAATCCCCCTTAAAATTATTTATTGTTTGGTGCCTTACGGCCCGAAACTACGAGATCCTTTCAAGAACAGGTATAACTGTAAAATCGGTAATTCAGATCAATTACTAGTTATCGATCGTTATAATAAATCATAAAAAACGATCAATAATTAACAATTGATTTGTTTTGACTATCAAAATTTGGTAACTGATCGTTTTTGCAGATCATAATAGGAAGGGAAATATTTAATGGGCAGGTAGAACAGTAAGTTATAGCAACAGGCCGGGATTGACCCGGCCTGTTGCAAAATAATAGATGGAACGTTGTTACGTATTAACTTAAGTTAAATCAAGGTGGTTCACCGGTTTAAGTCTGTTTATATGAGATAAATTAGCAGTAGCTACGCAGACTTACCGAATGTTCCCTGTATAACGGTTCTTTCTGCCAGGGACTCAATATAAGTCGCATACCACTGCATCATTTCTTTCCTGCCTTCCAGATACTGTGCATGGTTATACGTACCGCGAATCGCGTTCTTGTCTACATGGGCAAGTTGTGTTTCGATCCATGCTGAGTTAAAGCCTTGTTCGTGCAGAATGGTACTCATCGTGTGGCGGAAACCGTGCCCTGTGAGCCTGCCCTTATATCCCAGTAACTCAATAACCTGATTAACACTCTCCTTACTGATAGGTTTACGCGGATCGTTCCTGCCAATAAACACGAGTGGATGATGTCTGGAGATCGGTTCAAGCTGCTTAAACAATGTGATGACTTGTTCAGAGAGCGGCACAATGTGAGGGCGTTTCATCTTCATTACCTCCGCAGGAATTTCCCAGAGCCGTTTTTCAAAATCGATATTTTCCCAACGGGCAAAGCGGAGTTCCTGTGTACGCACCCCTGTTAACATAATAATCTGAGTTGCGTTTTTAGTGATGATACTGCCTGTATAACCCGCTAGGTCGTTGAGAAAATGAGGAAGTTCACTAGCAGTAAGGAAGGGGAAATGCTCCTTTTTCGGCGTCGCTAAAGCGCTGGCAAGATCGGGGGCTGGGTTATATTCAGCCCGCCCCGTAACTATGGCATAACGAAAAACCTCCCCGCAGCGCTGACGGACTTTACGCATCTTTTCTAGTGCGCCACGTTTTTCCATTCGGCGAAGGACTTCAAGCAAGTCCATTGGCTTGATTTCGATAATTGGCCGCTTGCCAATATAAGGGAATATATCTTTTTCAAAGGTATCAATGATTTCGTCACGATACCGTAATGACCAACGGTCTGCTTTGTGCTGATGCCATTCACGGGCAATCGCTTCGAAAGTATTTCCAAAGTTTAGTCTCTGAGCGATTTTCTCTGCCTTCTTGACTTCACCAGGGTCACTTCCAATTGATAATACTTTCTTAGCAGCATCACGTTTTTCACGTGCTTCGGCGAGCGAAACCTCTGGATAAACGCCAAAGGCTAACCGCTTTTCTTTGCCTGCATAACGATACTTCAAACGCCAGTAACGTGAACCATTGGTGGTTACCTCAAGATAGAGGCCACCACCATCAGATAACTTGTACGGCTTGTCTTTGGGTTTGGCTGTATCGACTTGTCGGGCTGTTAGCTTCATTGGGGGCACCTCGGAAAGGGGGCATCTTTTATGCCCCCCATTGTGCCCCCAGAATGTACTTGATTCTGGTAGACATGGGTTGACCTCGGAAGGGCATGATCGATTGCAATATCAGGTAGTATAAGGGATTAATTGATGAGAGTGGAGTTCAGGAGAGGCAAACTGGCGGAAGATCACAGGAGTCGAACCTGCCCGGGAACGCTGGCGTCCCCAACTGGATTTGAAATCCAGCCACCTCACCGGAGATGACGATCTTCCGCGCCTCGATTGCTACATGGAGGCGGAG
>Ga0105250_10000345_pt1 | contig 35691 bp, 34 predicted proteins | sample KBSS54metaG_FD_80425 | JGI IMG/M metagenome (GOLD analysis project Ga0105250, IMG submission 80425) | Switchgrass rhizosphere microbial communities from Kellogg Biological Station, Michigan, USA - KBS S5-4 metaG | ecosystem: Host-associated > Plants > Roots > Rhizosphere > Soil | place...
CAGTCTTGCGGCGCGCGGCGTTTGAGAGAACGGCAGGAAAGGCCAAAAGGGGATCGATATGGCCAAAAGAATTGACCGGAATTCGCCCCTCTGTGGCGAGGGAGCTTGCTCCCGCTCGGCTGCTGAATTTAGACAATAAAAACCGTCTGGAAATAATAAAAGCTGTCTCAGAGGTTCAGGAGCTTGCTCGAGCATTCAATCTCTGCGAAAGACACCTATATTTGATAAAGTGATGAATCAGCATTCTGGGCTGCATCGGAAAGCGTTCATTGCCCTATCAATCTGGCAGGGGACAGTCACTGAGCGCTTTACCCATGTCGCTATCTGCTGCGATTTTCTGTTCGACCATCCTCCCTATGTGTGGAGGAAGTCAGTAGATTAAGCAGAGTCTTACTGATCGAATGCCTATCTAAAAATTTTCCAGCCTTCGTGGCTGCGCATTTACTAACCGATTCGGATCGTTTTCTAGCCTTGCGATATTGTTCGCATTGAGTCGAAAGTGGTCTCGTACGACGATAACAATCGGCCTACCGAGCATATCGACCTTCTTAGATAGAGTTTTCCCGCATACCCCCGTCAACTGTGCTTATTTCAGATGGCTGTCGATGACTTCTATATTCCAAAAGTTTAGGTATTCCTCCCGGTACTTAGTCATGCTACAGTCCTATCAAGAGCCATACCATGGACGAAGTTATGAACTTATCACCGCTTAAAAATAAGATTGTTCGCATGCTATGGATTCTTGGTTCATGACTATTTACGTTGATAACGTCAAAGTGAAATGGGCTGGTCATGAATGGTGTCATTTAGTTGCCGATTCATTAGATGAATTGCATAGTTTCGCTTTAAAAATCGGCCTTAAACGTAAGTGGTTCCAAAGCTCTGCTTCCTATCCTCATTACGATGTAAAACTCGCGGTTCGTGTAAGAGCGATTCAGTTGGGTGCGGTTCCAGGAACTAGAAAGCAGATAATTGACTGTGCTAAAAAATTGAAGGCAGAATATCAAATGCTATCTACTGATTCTGGGTCGCAGCTAAATCTGCTGTTTTAAACGGGAACTTCCACTCGGAGCTCACAGTGTTTATTCAGGGCGATACAGTTGATGATCTTTTGAAGAAAACCTTCAAAGAAATTCTAGACAACGGCGTTGAAGCGGACCCCACCAAAGGCAAAACTAAGGAATTGTCCGGCGTGCTGCTTAAGCTAAATAATCCGCTTGGTAGATTGAGCCGTACTGAAGGAAAAGGAACTATTTTCAGTTGCTTGGGCGAATTGCTTTGGTATTTGTCTGGTTCGAATAAACTAGACCAAATTCAATATTACATAAAAAATTACCAAAAATATTCTGATGATGGTGTGACGGTCTTCGGTGCATATGGCCCAAGACTTTTCGGGCCTGAAGGTCAAGTTTCGACAATCATTCGAGATTTACAAAATCGTAGTTCTACTAGGAAGGCAGTCATACAGCTGTTTTCCAGTTCAGACATAAAATCTCCTCACAAAGATACTCCTTGTACCTGCACTCTTCAGTTTTTAATCCGAGACGGCAAACTCAGCCTCTACACCACTATGCGTTCTAACGACGCATTTAAGGGGCTTCCTCATGATATTTTTGCTTTCACTATGCTGCAGGAATTAGCCGCTCGAAAAATAGGAGTTCCGATAGGGGAATATGGACATTATGTCACAAGCCTGCATCTATATATTGAAGACATAGATAAAGTTAATCGTTTTCAGAACGAAGGTTGGCAGGAAAAGGTTTTTATGCCTCCGATGCCTGAAGGTGATCAGACCGGTAATGTTCTCAGGCTACTTAAGCATGAAAGAAGATTGCGAAAATACAGCAGAGTAGATTGTAAAACTCATTTTGATGATTATTGGAATGATCTATCAACGCTGCTTGAGGTTTTTGCTTTTATCAAATGCAGGGACTTCGCAAAGCTGGAAAATATTGATCGCTCTATAAAGAACGATGAATTAAGAAGTTTTGCAACTCGGAAAATTTCGCTGTCTCAGGGTAATGGAGTGTAACTTTGCTAGCAACTGAGAATTTTGCTTCGATTTCTGATGCCCAACTGAGCATACTACGGGATATGATCAATCTCATTTCCGATCAACCGCTCAATAACTTGGAGGTTATTAGCTGGGCAGCTCCGATTCCTTATTTTGGAGACCCATGCAAAGCTACTATTGCCACGGTCGGACTAAATCCAAGTGATAGGGAGTTTGTATCTTCTGATGGCATGGAGCTTACGGGATCATTCAGGCGGTTCCAGACACTTGCATCTCTTGAGTTGACCGACTGGTTTAATTTGTCCGCTGAGCAGTTGGAGTCCATTCACTCTTCCTGTACTGAATATTTTTCCAGAAATCCATATGATGCATGGTTCAAGCCTCTGGATCTTTTGCTGAAAGGCACCAATGATTCATTTTATAGTTCTTTATTTCATGCCTGCCATCTAGATCTCATTCCATATGCAACAGGTATAAAGTGGGCTTATTTAAAGCCCGGTCAACGTGCATCGCTACTCGCTATATCCGCAAGTTTTTTAGGCGAGGTGTTGAAATACTCACCGATAAAAATTCTTATCTTAAACGGAAAGACTGTAGTAGAGAATTTCGAGCGAGCGACCGGCGTCTCTTTTCGGAAAGAGTCTGTGGATGCCTGGGATTTACCGCGAAAAAATGGAAACAATATCCAAGGGTTCAGCTTTGAAGGCGTAATCTCGCGCATGTCGAATATTGACATTGGAAGAGATGTACACGTATTAGGATATAACCATAACATTCAAAGTAGTTATGGGGTGACCTCTTCAGTGCGCCTATCCATCCAAGAGTGGATTTCGCGAAAAACAAAGGAGATTTTGAATTGACGCAGTCTAAACAAGCTCTCAAGGCGTCGTTGAGCACCAAGCTCGATCGCGTCATAAACGATGGTCTGCAGCTCCCTGGAATCAATGCGTTGGAGAACAAAGCAGCATTCGTGGAGCAGTTGGTTGAAAGTATTCGGAGGGTCGAATACGTAGCTGTTATCGGCTCGAGGGCAATTAGTGCAAATCGCGCTGATCCAAGCAGCGATTTTTTTGATCCGATTCGTGCAGCAGTTTTGATGGTGCAAGCTGGAAATCTAGAAGAGGCGAGCTGGCTGGTTTTCTTGGCAACTCATTTTGGTAAGGCGAGTCGAACAGGCTGGCTCTTAACGAGAGATGTGTACGGTGCACTCGGAGCGGGATACAACTGGACATGGCCATTGGTAAGTACAAACCCTGTCGCTATGAGCCAATGGATTGCCGATAACCATGCGACTTTGAAAAGTGGTGGCCGAAAGTTTGGGAACCATCGTAAGTACGAAACCCTCGATCCAGCGAAGTCAAACTCAACAGGGGAGATTATTGAAAGCTATGTAAACTGGGTGATGCAACATGGCTCTCATATAGGCCTGTTTAATCACGCGTTGATGCGGCCTGGTGCAGACCCTAGAGCCGCGTTCGGTATGCTCTATCGCTCTATGGGGGCGGTTAAACGCTTTGGTCGAACTGGGAAATTCGATTACCTCACCATGATTGCGAAGGCGGGTATATCTGACATCGTAGCGGATTCAACCTACATGGCGGAGGCTACTGGACCGCTTAAAGGGGCACGCTTACTCTTTGGTGGTGCAACCTCTGCAAACCTAACTACTGTCGTGCTTGAGCAATACATTCAGCAACTGGATAGCGTTCTGGAGGTTGGCATGCAGGTAATCGAAGATTCCCTATGCAACTGGCAAAAATCTCCGGGCCGTTTCGTGAAGTTTAGAGGTTGATCATATTGAGGACCATGAGTATCGAATTTTCAGTTTGTTCATATGATTTGCTTTTAGTATCCCACAGTGCTGCATCTGTCCCACCACAATACCGGGTGAAATCCCTACAGCCTTAGCAAATTTGATGATGCTTCTGTAGTTAGTGGAATGAGCTCTCATGTTTTTCCGGAAATTTTCTGGAATAAGCGTGAGAGCTGAAAAGTCATTGGCTTCTCTTTCCTCTTTAGTACATTCAAATCCATCGCCATCCACAAATGTTGATTTGCGGCCATGAAGGATTAAATGCCCAACTTCATGAAACAATGAAAACCAAAAATGATCATCCGATAAATACCTAAAACTCAACATGATAAGTGCTTTATCTTCTGATAAAAATTTCGCCATTCCACTAGCCGGGCATCCCTCTGGAGTTTTTGATATTACTAAAGCAACACCGCAATCATTCAATATATTTTTAAGTGCTGGGATAAATAATTTAGGTTCAGCAATATGCGTGAGTGCTTTGATGTTTTCTAAGCTGCTGATAAGTAGATTTTTATTCCAAAGTTTACATAGAATTTTTGATGCTTTTGTTTCACCGAATCTAACCCAAGCAGCTGTCGCACCAACTTCTTGATTAAACGTTGGGCTCGTTCTGAAGCGTGTTTCACTTACAAACTCTGCGCTGACGTCTTTCCATGCGCTGATATCTGCTATCCCAAAATAATCAAGGCAGTCAATTACTTTTTTTGATTTGCTGTCAGTTTTTGATATCCAGCCGAATGCCTGCATGCTCTTAACGGGAAGCTCATCAAGCCAATTATCTTCGGTTCTGGTGGTGTTTCTATAGATGCGAGATACATCATCCCTGTACTGCCGCTCTCGTGTCAGCCAGAACTCAGCATCTGGGCCAATTGTTTCAGCCAGTTTGTGAGCTAATTGCTCGCTTATTTCTTGTTTTCCATTGAAGAGATTTTCAATGTAATTTAAATCATAACCTACGTTTTTTGCCAAACACTCAGGACTGATCTCTCTATCAGAAAGTATATCCAGAATTGTCTCACCGGGAGGTGATACCCAAGTTGGCTGAAACATTTGATTATTCATCCTTTCCAATCTTCAACAATTTTACATAATTTACAGAGCCCCAGTTTACATTACCTGTAGATAAAATTGGGACTTGTTGATGAGCGGCACTGAATAGAAGGTGGTGGTTTTGACTCAGCTTTACTACAACTAGACCTGGAGGGGCGGCATTGAGTTCCGTGGGTTTTCCAACAGGTAAGTAAAGAATGTTTGAGGCTGCTCGAATGTCAGCGAGCCTTTTGAAGAGACTTTGTGCAACCGTTTCAGGGTATTCACGATAGGCAATCACTTCGCTAGTGCAAAGATCCCGAAGCTCCTCCGTCTCAAACGCCAATTTCAATGCCATTCTGTCCGATCTGTCCGTGATGTAAAGGCAACAATGGCATAATGATACCCCTTCGGTTTGGGAAAACACATCATCGATTGCGTCTGTACTGACGAAAAATTCGTCACTCATTCATCTGAAGATCACACCAAAACACCATCGAGTTACCCCTGCTTATGCTGCGCTTCGAGCTAACCCGTAACCTATTCGCGGACCCTGCTTCATCGGTATAGCAAGCAAGATGATCGCGCGCCAGAATCAAGGCGTGGTTTTGATCCGACATCGTGATCGGACGCCGATTCTCTGCGCTGCCACCGGCCAGTCCCAACTGCCGAACATGATACTGGGGAGCGCGATGGATTCGTCATCATTACTGCTGCCAGCGTCGGCGGTATGGTGCATATCCATGATCGCAGACCAGTGATTCTGACAAAAAAACGGGTCCAAGAATGGTTGGACCTGCGACACTGAAAGAGAGTGCAGAGCAGATGGTGCTGTTATAAAAGGAATCACAAGATGCCTATGAATGGTTCATCGGTAACGTGCGCAATCAAAGTTTATCCCTAATCTAACCGGTTGGACACATTGAACGATAAGATCGATAGTTAATGATTGAAGTTGTCAATAGTGCCCCGTATTGACTGCCAGTAAGCATCTGTTGTTCGAAATGCGAAAAAAGCAATTTTCGCTACTGATCCGAGGCTAGTGGTTGGATGCAGTTGACTAATGCTAAAATCGAACTTGTTTTTATGAGTAAACTCGCCGAGGCAACTGTTCACATCGGTGCACAGATTTTTCCAGTGGATATTGCCGCCCAACACATATCCGAGCTTTAAAAGCTGGTTATCAATTGCATATTTCACTTGTGAAAAACTAGTAGTGTGCGATTTTGAATGCAGTAAGAGTTCACGTACAAATTTTGAGTATTCTATATTTTTGAATTGGCTTTTACTTTCGTTGTTTTTAAAGATAAACAATTTGGCGCATTCGTGAAAACTAGAGTTTAAATGGTTTTTTATATGGATATTACAGGTTGGGCAAATTTCATCTAGTGATAGGCCGTGGAGATCGCAAACTTTTATGCTGGATAATAAGTGATGTCGACGGATGTAACCAACGCCAATATTTTCCAAGTCCGTCGCTATGCATTGTCTACATATGCGCCATGAATCACTCGGTGTGATAACTGTACACGGACTCCAGCTTAGCCCGAGTGATTTAGCTAAAGGAAGTAGCGTTGTTGTATCAGCCAGTGTTGCAAGTGAGGGATTGTGTTCTCGGATAAAACTCATCAATGGCAGTTTGATTTTATACTCTTTAAGGGAAAGCTTTCCTAAATTGAGTATCTCCTTTTTTCGCCGGATTACTGAGCCGATATATTCGTCGGGAAGTGTTGTAGGTAGTAAGTGCAATTTTTGTTCCTAGGTGCGCAATCGAAGTAGAATAGATTGTCTTTATTCGTAGTTGTGTTTTGTCGGAACAGTCTATGGTGAATATTTAATTGTCCAAATTTAACTAAAATAGTGATACGAGCTTGTGATTGGTTGTTGGTTCTCCAGTGCTAGGGGGGAAATTTCGCTCATTAGAAAACGTGGTTGTTCTAACTTTCTTGTAGGTGATTTTTTTGGGCGGGCCGGTGGATAAGTCTTGCGTGGTGCTGTTTTTATGGGGGTTACGGCACGGTCGAGCTCCATAGAATATCCATCGTATATAACGAAAAGTGACTTGCTGAGATTAAACATTTTTATACATAAATAATAGATATTCTTGTTTTTTTGCGTCAAGCTTATTCAACACCCTTCGCCTTAAATATTTAAATGTTTTAAATCCGTCTCGACTTCAGTGCTGTGTTCAATAAGATTGATCGAAAATTACACTAATGCGATAGGAGTACACAACTGTACACAAGATTCCGGTGATTTCATTCGCTTGGGATGTGGAGTATGTTTTTTATAGCATCCAACATTTTAATCAGCACATGCGGTAGCAGCATCGACCGGAATTTTGTGTACGGTCAATTTGGACCAATCAGTCCTTCGGGCGGGTGGAGAAAGATGACGGAAAAACCTGTGAGATATGGACCGGGCATCCAGCTTGATGACGATGTAGAGGTGCTCCCGCTCGATAAGAGTGAAATTGAGGTCCAGTTGGCCATCGCCAGCTTCGTGATCCGTCGAGTTCAAGGGACGTCTGCGGGAGAAGAAATTTTCAATGGTTTGATTAGACGCTTCGAGAATCGCTACCCGCATCACAAACTGCTTACCCAGTACCTGATCAACCCTGGTTACTTGGATTCGCACGCAGACGCTGAGGATATCTATTAACTAAATGGGTTCAATTGTCTTGACCTGTCGATTTCGACACTTGGAGGCTAAAAATGACAATGCCATTCGAACGGACAAGGTGTGTTGCGCAGGCTCACTCTTTCCTGACGGAACTCGCTAGCGACACAGAGGTGCCCGAGCGCGTTAGAAGAGACGCTCATTTTTTATTGCGCCACTTTCCTACTAAGCACGATGTGCTACAGGCTGGCCGAATCGAAGAACAAGCAAAAAAGATGGGGATAGGAACATTCAGCCCTGTGTTTTGCTCCTCAACGGAGGACTGGTAGCTACATCTAGCAGGCGCTGCAAGCAGCCTTTCGCAACAGACTACTCATGGCCGCGTGAAGTCGTTAAACAGGCACATGAGCCAGCACTGCTCATAGAAGATGACCTATTCGAGAAAATAGTAATAGTACTCAGCAACAACTCCAGTAATTCAAAGCGGGAAGTTGGGAGAAAATTGGTGCCATGACTGTCATAGAGCAAGCCGCAGCGGTACTACAAAAGGCTAAGAAGGTGGTTTTTTTCACTGGTGCTGGTATTTCAGCCGCTAGCGGCATCCCTACGTACCGCGAAAAACTTTCAGGAATCTGGGCCGGGCTCGATCCGAGGGACCTAGAGACGGCCAAGGCCTTTCGGGAAAACCCTGCCTTAGTGTGGGGATGGTATCTATGGCGCCGTCTTCGGGTCGCTCAGGCCGAGCCAAATGCCGCACATCTTGCTATATCACGCATGGCTCACTCACAGTGCCAGGTTTCTGTGATCACCCAGAATATTGATGACCTCCATGAGCGAGCAGGCTCTTCGAATGTCGTGCATTTGCATGGCAGTTTAGCAATGCCCAAGTGCTTTGCCTGCCATAGGCTTGGGGCTGTACCTTCTGATCAATCCGCAGTGCCCGAGGAAGGCGCTCTGATCGACCCCCCTAGATGTCTGCGTTGTAATGGGAGAATGCGCCCTGCGGTAGTCTGGTACGGAGAGGATTTGCCATCCCAGGCTTGGAAGGCCGCAGTGTTCTTGGTGAAGGATTCCGATCTTCTAATCTCAGTGGGCACCTCTGGCATCGTCATGCCTGCCGCAGACCTTCCAGATCTTGCATTGGCTGCTGGGGCTTCAGTCATTCATGTGAATAAGACAGACGTCGCAATGGGTGACCCAAAGGAGTTAATGCTGATAGGTGCTGCCGCTGAGGTGCTGCCAATGCTGCTCGAAAAGATAAGTGACGGCGCATAGTTGTCGGCCAATATTCCACCATCCGTTTTGGGCAGATTGCTGCTGTCGCGAAGGGCAGAATCCGACCCAGGCTGTGTGAAAACGCCAGCGTTTGTCTAACCTTCTGATCGTCGAGATCGTGGCGGGGACGATCATGAAGCGATTCATTGAAGGTGAGGCTTGGACGCAAGTCACGTTGCTGGCGGAGTGTCTGGACGATTACGTTGCCGAAGAAAATCCAGTACGCGTGGTCGACGTTTTCGTCGATGAACTCGACCTGGGTGCACTTGGTTTTGAGGGCGTCGACCCTGCTGCAACGGGGCGTCCGGCCTACCATCCTGCACGAAAGTTAGGTAGCCCAGATTTGCAAGGACAGATGGGAAAGCTAATCTCTTTCTGAATCAGTTGAGGATTAAACACTTGCATCTGCATTCCCGGCGATCACCAACGGCATTGCTCAGCTGTGGGATTTCGGATTGATGCTTCCACTTTTGCGGATAGATACACCTTTTTAGAGGGTGGCGATCGTCAGCCTTGGGCATATCTAGGAAAGCACCATGAGCCATCTCATTTCTAAGAAAAAAGCTTTCTACACTGCAATTTTGATTACGTTTTTTACGCAGATGCATCCAGCTCTTGTTCTTGGATTTGATATTCGGCTACCTCCACTGCCACGTGGGCCTTCGCTACCTAACCTGCCATTACCTCAACTACCTCCTGCGCCTTCGCTGCCTAACTTGCCATTACCTCAACTACCTCCTGCGCCTCCGTTGCCTAACCTACCTAATCTGCCTCCGCTGCCTAATTTGCCGTTGCCTCAACTACCTCCTGCGTCTTCACTGCCTAATTTACCGTTGCCTCAATTGCCACCGGCCCCACGTATTCCGACAGCAGACGAAACTAGTAAGGCTGTAACACAGGTTATCGATGACACCGGCAAGGTCGTAGGTAAATTTGCCACGGATGCAAGCAAAGAGGCAGGTATTGGACTCAGTAATGTCGCGAACGAATCGGGAATTGCTTTCGGCAACATCGCTACAACAATCCGCAAGGCAGGTTCAGACACGGGCGCTCAGCTGAACCGCTCCCAGCATGACCTGGAAGATGCGGGTACCGCGATTTATCGCTTCTCACTGCACCAAATAGAAGGAACAAAAGACACGCTGAGCCATGCAGAAAAACGCTTACGAGAGGGGAAAGTTGTGGACGCACTTTTTCACTTGGGCACAGAACCATTCCAAAATGCTGACAACAATGCAGCGCAGGCAGCGCAAGAAAGTTCGCTGTTATCAACCGTCGGATCAGTTTCTGCGTCGGTTTATGGGGGGCCGGGAGGTGCTGCGGCATACGCAGCTTGGCTGACTTACCACCAGACAGGTGACATCAATATGGCTATCCGGGTAGGGGTTATTGCAGGGGCTAGCGCTTATGCAAATTCCCAGGCGGCCACGATGCAAACTGGAACGCTCACCGACTCCATTAAACGAGCCGCTGTTGTAGGTGCCATCGGCGGAGCGGCAGTTGCCGCTTCAGGGGGTGACCCGAATGCCATAAATCAAGCCTTCCTGAAGGGAGGTGCCGCTATCCTGGTGCAGGACGGCTACAAAGCCTACACACAGAGAGATTTTACTCAGGAGCTCGGGCCCGCAAACGGCGCAGCGATGTGCATGGCTGCGCCGGTCTCCGACGCAGCCAACGGTTGCCCTCACCCTGAAGACTACATGAAAGACGATCAGGGCAGGCTTATCATGACCGATAAGGATGGTGGGTTTCACCATGTTGAAATCGGAACTGCAGAAGATATCCCCAAAGATTGGCGTCCTATTGGGAACGCCTCGGCGACTCCATCAGGAACACCGGTCGTTGGCATACAGACAGACCAGTTACCTCCGCTATCTCAAGCTAACGAGGGAAGTGCGACAATGATTGCCTTGGCGAAAGTGCCAGGTATGAATGCAATGGCCATATTCCATGATCGTTGGGCAGTTGCTTGGGAAATGGATCCTGCAGTCACAAAAACTTCAATCGTCCCAGCAATTGTTCTCACATACCTTGGCGCAACAGCAGTTATTGACAATGCATCAACCACCGGAATTACCGATGCCGCTACAAAAGCTGCTACCCGTCAACCATCGACATCAGGTGCTTCGAACTCGGACACATCGCCCCAACAACCCCCCAGTACACCAGCCGACCCTGTGGCCCCACCAAATATGAGCCCTGAAAGCACTGCGACAGGAGTAGAGCATGTCCCTCTCCAACAAGGGCCTCAGCCACCGACGATAAAAGATGTGAAACCAGACCGAGCCCCATTGGAAACCCTGATATGTACCAGAGGAGACTCATTACGACTCGCATCTGTGATCCCTGGCAAAGAGCCCGGGGATCTTCAATGTATGCTTTACATCGAAACGGATGGAAAACCAATCGCCCCATACATAGCCAGTAATATCCCCAGTTTTTGCGCAATTAAACTGCTGGAAATGGGTAAGTCCATGACCGAGCAAGGATGGGCGTGTAAAGGGCGCTGATAACTGAAGGGCTGCTCGGCAATTCCGTTGTCTGTGGATTTGCTGATGGATGGGTGGCTTGTCGCCCTCGATGATAGCCGCCACCCACAACATGGGCCTACTCTTGCCTTGCATATAGGGCTGTTTGCGAAAGAAGGGCGGCATGCAGGAGGACCACCCGTCAGAGGGGACACAGGCAGAGGTCACGGGCAAAGAAGTACTCGACGCTGGTGACCGCCGCTTCTCCGTTGATGGCTGTCACCGCAAGGCGGTCAAGGCGCCCGGAAGGAAAGCCGCCATGCGCCCACAGGAGGGCGGTGGGTGACAGCGGCACCGCATACAGCTCAAAGAAATTGTCCGGTACGACAAACTCCCCTTCGTCCGCCTGCAGCAGCTCCCACGTAACGCCGCGCATCATTCTGACGGAATCGGAAAGCTGGAGTCTGATCGAGGGTGCAGCGATTTGGCGACTTGGGAGTGTGAAGTCGGGTCGAATGTAGCCGATGCCCACCGCCTCCAGCTGCTCCTGCTCATCCTGGGTGTACTCGCGCAGGAGAACCGTTACCTCGAAAGTGCTGGTGACTGAGGGGTCAGCCAGCCGCTCGTTCATTTTCCACTGCGCTCGGATGTTCCAGAGGCAGTAAAACTCGTTGATCACGGCGAAGTGCTGTGAACCCAAGCGAAAGGCTGTGTCATCGAGGATCGCACTGGCGAGCTCTTGGAAGGCGTCCTCGATACCCTTTGGGAAATCCGCCCTCAGCCTGCTGATCCCAGACCCGCTGGGCGCAGAAGATCCGGTCAGCGGGCTTGGCATGAAAGAGCTTCTCTGACGCCTTGCGCAACACCTGAACCACCCCTTTCTCGTTCGCGAAGCGGGCGATGCTGGTACTGGGGAAGGTGTGTTGGTTCACAGTTAACTGATGCGGATTGCCTTTCTGAGGCGGCTCAAAAGTCATGGCGTCGACTCCGTGTCGATTTGGTCTTGGGATACCGACGCCGTGGCCGTGCTTTTTTGACCGAGAACGAATCAATCAGTTGAAGTAGCCCATACAACAGGTGCTTCTCGTCGTTTGCCGTCTACGAAACAGGATCCAGCTGTTTTTGTACCACAAACACAAAGCCCACCTTTCGGTGGGCTTTGTGTGTACTGTCGTACTTCCCTCGGCGAAATCAATCCTGCTGTAGGTTTGACTCCTATCCAAGTGGTTAGTGGCACAATAATATGGCTAAATGACGGCTTCGTCAACTTCGGCTCAATTTCATGTCTTTCACGTCGCCTGATCTTGCCAAGCAGACTGCCATGTCCCTGCCAAGGATGAGCACCTACTTGGCCGCTTGCAGCAACAAGCCTTCGCCGCTGAGCGCCGCCGTCCACTTGTACGCTTGGAACGCAGCGATTTCGGCTGCTTTCATCCACCCGCTTCATTTCTGTGAGGTTGTGGTCCGAAACGCTGTGTCTGAAGCTTTGACCGCCACCTATGGCGCTCAGTGGCCCTGGAGCCAGGGTTTTTTTCTGAGTTTGCCTGAAACTGCCGGTTCAGTGTTCAAGCCGCGTCAAGCTCTATTGGCGGCCAGGCAGAAAGCAGAGCAAAGCGCTGGTGGTAACCCGCCGTCTGCGGACAAGGCGATTGCCGAAATGAGTTTTGCTTTCTGGGAGTCGATGTTCACTGCGCGTTACGATCACGGGCTCTGGGACAACCATATTAAGCGCCTGTTCCCCCACGCTCCGGCTGCTCTTCCTTATTACAAGCTACGCGCGGAAATTCGAAGCGCCTTGGAGGCGACCCGGAAATTTCGCAATCGCATTGCCCACCATGAGCCCATCTTCGCACGCCAACTCGCGCATGACTACGCGAGGATCCAGAAGGTCGTCAAATATCGCTGCGACCAGACGGCTGCCTGGATGTCCCAATCTCAGACGGTCAATGTGGTGTTGGCTACCAAACCCTGACGTCGACATTGGCTGTTGCCATCAGCAAGAAAACGATAGGCATCGCTGATTTTACCAGTTACGTCTGAAGTTTGAAGCCGGTGAAAGACAGGGGCATTTGTCACCCTGTCTTTCACTGACCACCAAGCTCAAGGGCTCGGTAGCCGACTTTCCGATGCAGTCCTGTACGCGCTACACGCCATGCCTGGCGCACCCAAAAAAGGCGGCACATTGGCCGCCTTCATTCATTGTACCCACCGCAAATTACGCGACCTGATTGGTCCGCACATCTGTAGCACCGCTTCTTCTGGCTGAGCCATCGGTTTCATACCTATCATGCGGCGGCATCGGTGGCAGTTCACAAGACGGGGATGATCCCCCAAAAAAGGGCCCAATGGTCAGGCCCCCTGTCTAATCTATGGCCTTAGACGTACTTGTATTCTGGCAACGGCTCATCGTCACTCAGCCAGCCGAGAATATAACGCGATACGGCCCCATCGGATTCGCGCGATGCGGCAGCTGCTACGCTAAGCAGCACCCAGCCTCCTTTGATGTGTTTGTTCACAGCGTCGACTTGGTTCAGCTCCCGAATCTTCTTTACATCGCTCATCAAAAAATCAGCCATTGGTATTGCTCCTTGTATTGGCCTTGTCGTGTATCCAGCGGTCAGCGCCTCTGGGTTACAGATTACGGCTTGAGTCTTTATTCGGTGCAAAGAAATAGGCGTGGTCAACCTGGGTGCCCCAAGCCATAACGTCTTCTGAATTAATAAGCCCTAGATCTGCAAAGGCCCGAATCTTACCGTGCAAAAAAACCTTCTGATATTCGGGATCAATTTCCTGACCACTACGCAGATGCTCGATGTCTGCCTGCAGCGCCTCGCAGTGGGTTACGATCGACGCTGCAGTAACAATAATGTCTGCCATTCAATTATTCCGTTATGTCTGTGAGGGCTGACAAGGCCCCGTATTTGCGCAAATGGCCTAGCCCGCATGGCTAGGCCGTTTACGTCGCTTGATCTGCCTGAAATTGAGCTATCGGCTCAATCAAACCAGTTCGATGCTTGCCATCTCAGTGACGATTTTTTTAAATTCAACCGGGTCGTTGTGGTGAGCGCTGTAAGCGTCGAACTGGCTATTACGGAAGGTGCTGTATATCGACTCATTATTGAAGATGGCATACCGAGCGGCCCGTGTGGCACGGCATAACAGACGGGCTGAGTCGGGCAGGTCACTCCCCTTGTATTCGCCCGCATCCCACGCAGATCGAGGGGCATACGTCCCTTTTTTCAGCTCAACAATTTCCTCTACGCCGGCATCAGATACGGATTTATTTGGGCATTCTGGCCGTAACGTGCCGACCTCGAGGACAAAATTCGCCTCATGCGCTTGAGGGCCGGGATTCCAGAAAATCAGCTTCAATGGCTTAACTACGGATGCATACCGATCTAGGCTGTCAGTTTCGCCAGACCATTCGAGCAAACCCTCAGCGGTAACCCGGCAACTTACAAGATCCTCACCGCCACCGCCTGGCAAGAAGACATGAACGTCCCGGCCGCTCAGCAATTCCAAAACTCGTTGAATTTCCTCGGGAGAGGTCCACTCGGCATCGGCTGGAGCCACACCGCCAAAAACCGTTTCCAGCTTGGCATCCCATTTCTCCAACTTCTCTTTCCGTTCAGGATCAATTGCCATTGTCATACCCAGGTCCCCTCTCTAAAAAATGAATAACGGATTATTTTTGGGCAAAAAAAACCGCCTCGACCTAAGCCGAAGCGGTTCACCTCTCAGACCTTAGCGGTCTTCAAAGTAGTCTCGTAGTAGTTCCGCGACGTGAACAACACGTACGCAAACCACCACGAAGTCCCACGCATGTTTCAAATGCTTAAACATGTTTTTGGCCCCCCATGATTGGGCCAAACCTCCAGCACACTCTCCGGATTTGTGTGCCTTCTGGAAACGTGAATGCTCCCTGTGAGGCGGCTAAGCTGATAGTCACCTTCCCGAGTCATCCGCACGGCTTCCTTAAGGCCGTGTCGGGAGGTAGTCAGCGCGAGTCGGGCTACACCAGCCAGGACCCACGCGGTACTGGCCCCATGGTAACGACTTTTTTTCGTCCGTGGTGGGGCGAATCCGCGCATAACGTGGTAGAGAGGCTTAGTTTTTCGGCCAGAGCGAGGATTTATGGGGCTTTGCCGGTAGAAGAATTTTTTTCGCAAATTTCGCTTGACGCAGGTTTTGCTTAAAAAACAGACAAAAGCACCGCAGCCCTTGTGTGCCGGACCTCTCAGCCAGGACGCTCCCCCCCAGCTATCGGGGTTAGGCCATAATTAATTGCTAGCGCTGGTGCCACCTTGTACTCTGTTGCTACGTGAATGCTCCCTGTGAGTACGCAAGCCCGGCACCTTAACCGGGCTTGCCACGAAAAAGCCGCCCTCCTTAGGCGGCTTTTTTTTGCCCGCGATTCAACGCCGTGACGCGTCACAGCTCGACGCTAAACCCGCGCAGGCCGATACCATCGGCAAAGCGGCAACAAGGCCGATGCACATCTAGTGTGCATATTTTAGTTTAGAAAATATTTTCACAGTCATTTTTCCCACGGCAGAAGAATGTTCAGGATCAAACCATTGATATAAAACGATTTTTTATTTATACGAAAAACTATTAAATTTTTTTCCCCTTACTTTTCAAATATTTACATCCGGCCTTTTGACGACTACTCATGCCAGCCGAGTGGTGCTATAGTGCCACCATTCAGAAAAATGAGGTGTTAAATGGGCGTCGTAATTTATCGTGCAAAGTGTCTAGATTGTAAGCATGAGTGGACTTCCAAGACCGGCAGTGGTACCCCAAACGCTTGCCCAAAACCGGCATGTCGCAGTAAACGCATCACTATTAGCCCAATCGGTTGAGATAACTCGTATGCACGACAATGATCAGGACGATCCTCTTCCGCAAAATGAGTTCTTTAGCAGCTTCGAACTAGATAAAGCTTGGGACGACGTTAAAACTGAGTTCCGACAAGGTACAGTAGCTACGAAAGCCACTTCGACCGCAAAGCTCTTAGGTAAATCGCTGTGGAATGCTGGACTCCATATCGCAAAAAATGCACCTGCATATCTAGAGAAAGCAAAGGCTGGACTTGAGAAAGACGCGGAAGAACGGGAGAACAAGAAGCTTTTTTTTGAGAGTAAATCAAACTCTGATTTAGTCGGTATTGCAAAAAATGGCTCGGACGATGTTGAGCGAAGGATAGCCTTCAACATTCTAAAAACTAGAAAGGCCGAGTACGACGCTCAAAAAACATCTGAAGTTCCTTCGCAGTAGAAAGTCTGCCGATGAAGGTTGGCCAAGGAAAGACACTGTCACTTCTCACTGCGCGAGTTTTTATCTCTCACTAGCAGGGTTCGAAGCTTGAATCTGCCCTGATTTCGTTTGCACGTTTACCTGGTGATTTTGGCCGATCACTGCCGGTCATGGTTTCTAGGAGTGCGGGTCAAATCCGTTGCAAATAGCTCGCTAGGTCGATTGCAAATGAGTGTTTAGGGCAATCTTTTTGACATCTTTATACGACGTAAACTCGCAGTAGGGATACTTATGAAAGTTGAGCACATAGTTGAGACGTTGATAAATAAATACTTGACCATGTCCGAGGATGCGTCATTAGATGAAGAAACTAAAAAACTATACATTTCGCCTTTGATTGGGCTAGTGAATATAGCTGCAAATTTAGCGACATTTACAGAAGACAGAATGCAAAGTGTCCAAAATTTTGTTGGCTTGATCCAATTTGTATCAACCGCTTACGCTAACAATTTGAGGAAAGGCATTGAAAGCAACTTTGGCATTGATACCGAAGCTGATGATTCTGCTGTTGATCTTTTGTATACGCCGCAGGTAATTTTCTATCCGGATTTTTTCGATCTTCTGATGTCAAACAAGGATGGAGCAAAAGAAGCATCAGATAAATTTATAATGATTGCTCGATGGCTGTCTGATAACTCGCACAGGCTCGATAAGGCAGACGCTATAGCATTCTTGATGAAAAATACAGGCCTGAAAATTGATGATGTGTCTATTTCTTCTTTGGACTCTGCCATGACCGAGGCTGTTATGCAAAGTTACATGGTCACGATCTACTTGCTGAAAAAGAATTGATAATATTGGCTTGGATGAAGTGGTCTGGTCACTGGCCACTTCTATTCCGCAGAATATATTAAAGCCCAAACTGCGATCTCTCCACAGGCAGGGTGAATCGTCCCCACTTTCGTAGACACCTCGAGCGACCGCTTCTGGCCGCTTTTTGCCTGTCGCGAGAGGCAGAAAACGACCCAGGCTGTGTGAAAACGCACTGAATACGTCGAAAGCTGAAAGTCGCGAGGATTGCCTGTGGAGTAAGCGGGCGGAAGCGCGAATAGCCCTCGTCAGCTATATAGGCGCCCGTAAATGCTGTTTGGGCCGCGTCAGCGGCCCAAACAGCCACTAACGGACGATCAAACGGCTGGATTCACGCCCTGATCGCTTCAAGCAGTCCTGCGATGCCGAAGATGCTCATCATCCGTTTGAGGTTGTAGGCGAGCACATGAAGGCTCATCTCTGTGCTTACCCTCGGAAGGGTTTTGGTCAGGAAGTGGGTAGCTCCCATCCAATATTTGAGTGTTCCGAAAGGATGCTCAACTGTCTTTCGGCGAACCCTCATCATCGCTGGATCATGTTCTAGTCGAACCTGCATCGCGTCGATTACCTGAATTGGAAAATACTATCCAGCCTGTCGCGCCTCATTCATGGGAGGGTTGGTACGAAGAGGAACATTATGCTGATTCAGGATGAAGCCCGTTTGCAAGTCGATGCAACGGGAGCGGTATTCAAATGGCGTTACAAGGACCGGCAGTCCACTGAAATGATCGATCAGCAGACATTGCGTGGAGCAAAGCTGGTGAAGGACGATTATCAGGAACCACTGTTGGCGCTACGCAATCGTCAGGGCGAGCACTACAAGGTCACCGATCTGTTGCCCGCCTGTTTGCCACTTGATAAACCTTTACATGTTATCAGCAGCACGTATACGGATTCCTGTCTGCTGCTCAGGCTTGCCTTCGAGGGGCAGCAACGCACCCTGCAGTTCCTCAAGGATTCTTCCTTCGCCACCGAGTTTGCCTGGGCCATTGATCAGGACTTGCTGCAAACCGTGAGCCTGAGTAAAGGCAAGAGCGAGTTCGAGATCAAGCCTGTCGATTTCACCCGATTCAAGCTGTCCGGCGCAGTGCTCAGTGACTTGAATGAAGACAAAGGGAATTATCAGGGCACGCTCAAGTACCTCGATGCCAATACGGGCCGCAGCTACTCATTGCCCTGCCTGTTACCACGCCCGAAGCTATGGACTCGATGCATCGATCATTTCTCTGCAATCGGGCAAGTCAGCCTGTCAGTGACGGCGCAATGGTCGCCCAAGCTGCGGCATTACGAAGTTACCGGCATTGACCCTTTGCTGCCAACGGGTGAGCAGAGCTTGCAACTGGTTGCATTGAAAGCGCGCGCCGAAGCGAAACCCCTGTTGTTGCTGGAAAGCCCGTTTCCGGGCTGTCATGGCCTGGTGTTCAGTTGCCAGGTCTGGGTGAATTTTATCGAGTTCGAGCCATCACCGCTGAGTCCGTTCAGGGTCAGGGTCGAAGTCAGTGAAGGCGATGGAAAGTCCCAATTCAAGGCCAGGGTTTTCGAGCCGGATACCGAGGGACCGTACTGGGCGGATGTGTCGCTTGTCGAGGGCGCTTGCTCTGACGATGACGCGGCGTCTCAGACGCAGGAGGTCCGTATCGAGGTCAAGGGCCGGGGGAAGCTGATTATCGAGCAGAGTCTCGCGCAGAAGCAGTCCATGTACCACGTCGCATACAAAGGCACAGAACCTCAGCGTGTGCCGCTGGTGTTCAGCACCAAGGCATGCGTTTTTGAATATGCCGTAGACGAGTCGGGTATCACGCTTGAAGGCGTTTTCAAGGTCCGTGCCGGCGCTGATTCTCAGGCGTTGTATCTGCAACTGTTTGAGGGCGGCAAGGCGATCAGCGACCTGCTTTACCGGGTTGAACTCAAGGAGTGGCTGCGTTTCGGGATTGCCGGTTTGCGCGAGGGTGTCAGCCTGGAGTGCGTCATTGAAAGCCAGTGCCGCAGTGGCAAGAAGTCGTTCCCGTACTGGCATTTACAGGTAATCAACACTGACCTGACAGGCAAGATCACGATGCGCCAAGGGCTTGAGATGAAGCTCAAGGCGCTCTGGAGTTGGTCCTGCTTTGAAAAGTCCCCCTATGCCGACGTCTTGCCTGACTTCTACCGCAAAGGTGCGATTGTCGTTGCCCAACCCACATCAGAAGTATCCTTTGCGCTGTTTCTGTCGCCTGGCCTGCTGAGCAAGGCAGGTTACCTGGCCCTGAGCGAAGGCGGCAGCCTGACGCTCGATTACGTTGTACGTAAGTCCGATGACCCCAGTGGCTTTGCCTTGGTGTGTACCACCTTGTACGAGCTGCCTGCCGGTCAACAGGGTGAAGAGTGTCGCGCCCGATACGTTAGCCAGACATCCGAGGGTAAGCATGAGCTGGAGCTGCTGAAGCCAGCACCGCCGGGCGTTGCGCCAGGCACACTGGTCCGCTATCACGAGTATCAGGGGCAACACCAGTTGAAAAAGATCCCGAATCTTGAGGGGGCTGTGTTCGTTGTGCGCCTCAAACGTTTTAACGCTGGGCATCAGGTCAGCAAGGTATTGAATGTGGAGTTAAGCGCCGATGTCTGATTCACGCCGTTATCTGAATCTGCTCAAGTATCTGTGCGCATTGCCCGGTTTTGACAAGATTGTGCCGGTTACCGGTACCCGCATCCGCGATATCGAGCGCTCCGATCAATTGTCGGAGGCCATTTTCGAGATCCCGACCGAACCCGATCTTTATGACCGGTTCGTCACGGCGGTAACCAAACCCGCCAGGAAAACCGATACCCAAGTTATGGTTTTTCAGCCTGTGTATCTGGTTTATCAGCTTGAAAGCGCCGGGCAGCCGTCATTACCCTTTCTGGCGGTGCCGGGGATCATTGGCAGCGGGCCTTTTTCAGCGAGTTCGGAGTTCTACACGCTCAGGCCTGCGCTGGAATGGCCGGTGCTGTTCAATACTCAACTGCTTGAACACGACAGCAAGGCCGAACCCGATATCGTGCTGGGACAGGAGCAGGATTGCGTCGATTTCAAGCAGCAGAATCTACCGCCCATTACCGATGCCTGGTCGGTCTGGCACGAGTACGCCCTTGAACTTTGTCTGGCCACTACAGGCTGTGAACTGAGCAAGTTGCCCGCGTTGTTGAAAGCCCGCTACAAGCGCTCATTTACCCTGAGTGCGCAACTGGCGACCTACAACGAAGCAGACAATAAAGCGATCAGCGGGATTCTGGATCTTTACAACGCTCTGGAAGAGATTCCCGATGACATGCTGGTCGAGACGCCGCTGGCGCATGTCATGGGCATTCATGACGGCCTGCCAGGCGTTACAGCGAGTGAAGAAGACCGGCTGGCGAGTGATATCGAAAGCAATACCCGTTATCTGCTGGGCCATATGGATGAGCAGAAGGCCGTCAGCCTGGACAGGCTGTCGCATCGGGAAATGTTTGCGCTGGATAACAGCCAGCGGCTGGTGCAGGAAAAACTGGCGCGTTGCGAGGCGGGTGACGTTCTGGCGGTCAATGGGCCTCCCGGCTCAGGCAAGACCGCCATGCTCAAGGCCGTGGTTGCCCATAAATGGGTGCAGGCTGCGCTGGACGGTGAGGCTTGTCCGATCACCGTGGCGGTAGGGTCGACCAACCAGTCGGTAACGAACGTGATCGGAGCGTTCCCCGCCGTACTGTATCGCGCTGAACCCGATCCGCCTGCGCACCTTCTGTATTTCAAGCGCTGGTTTTCGGCACCGCAAAGCTATGGCACCTATTTCCCTTCTGGCAAAGCCTACAAAGACCTTGAAGATGAAGGGCGGCTTGAAAATTTTGTTCTCGGCAAGCTCAGTGCCCCTGACGACCTGACAGTCTTTGAGTGGAGCAATAAAAAGGACAAGGCGGCATCCGATATCACGCGCTTGCAGGCTCACATCAAAGAGTATGCAGGGCATGCCGAACGCTTTTTTGGCCAGCCAGGCCTGCAACTTGAGGACGCTATCGAGCGTTGCCGGGCGCATATCTCTACCACCACCCGGAAAATGGAAAACACCCTGATTCAGGCACGCAGGCTGACCGGCTTGCATGCGCTGCTGGCCGATCTGGTACCGGGTTACCCCGATAACCGGGAGCTTGAGCGTGATCAGTCATTCATGACTGCCGGCCAGTTGCATGAGCTGTTTGGCGTATCCCGTGAAAAACGCAGCGCATTGCTGCGGCAAGTACTGCGCGAGCGGATTGCCGATCAGGCACTCGACCTCGATGAGTTGAGCGATGCGGCTTTCGAGCAGTTGGCCAGTGATGCGAAAGTGTTGTTGATTGACCGCCTGCTGGATCTGACCTTACGTCCGTACGCCTTCCACATGGCGGCGCGTTACTGGGAAGGTCGCTACTTGCAAGAGTGCTCTGAAGAGCTGTTGATCACCCGTACGGCCAAAAATGTCGAGAAAGGCTTGAGGCGTTTATGCATGCTCACGCCGTGTCTGGTGTCGACAGTGCACAAGTTGCCGCAATTGTTCGGGCTGGAAGGCAATGCTCAGTCGGGCAAGCGGTTTCTGCTGGCCAAGGCCGATCTACTTATCATGGATGAAAGCGGCCAGGCCCAGCAGCGGCTGTGTCTGCCTTTGCTGAGCCTGACCCGCAAGGCACTGGTCGTGGGCGATGTCGACCAATTGCGACCGGTTATCACCGATATCAGCATGGTGGATGAGGCTCATGCCTATCACGCCTTCGGCTATCGCTCACAGGCGTTCATCGATGCACTCCAGCGCCGGATCACCACTCGCAACGGCAGCATGCTGGCCCTGATTCGCCAGGCTTCGCACTATTCCCACCAAGGACAAGGGTTGATGTTGCGCGGTCATTATCGTTGCCAGACCAACATCATTCAGTGCTGCAACGAGATGGTTTACAACAACAAGCTGATGTTAATGCCTCACGATGCCATCGAGCGTGGGCCGTTACCGTCATTCAGTTGGGTGCATTCGGACTTTATCAACGAGTCGTCTGAAGGCTCTCGGATAAGCAGGGATGAGGCCCGTCTGCTCGCGGGTTTTCTGGCTGATCGCTGGTCGGAAATCTTCGATTTTTACCGTAAGAAGGATCAGGCCAGGAACAAGCCCCAGCGTGGCGCAGCCGAATTGATTGCCTTGGTTACGCCTTTCAAACCGCAGGTAGGGGTCTTGCGTCAGGCATTGCTGGAAGTGTCACTCAAGATTGGCCAGCCGCCGGGCTTTACCGTCGTGGATATCGAGAGAGTCACCATCGGCACTGTCGACTCCCTGCAAGGCGCTGAAAAGCCAGTCGTGATTTTCAGTGGTGTACATGGTTCAAAAAGCCAGGGGCAGCCTTACTTCCAGGACCAGCCCTATCTGCTCAATGTGGCCATTTCCCGTGCACAGGACTGCTTTGTCGCGTTTATCTGCGAACACACCTATGGCGTCAATGCCGATCATGGTCAGGTGGATCTGCAGGAATTGCGCAAGAACTCGGCTCGCTACATGGGTTACTACCTGGGGCATGCCAGTTTCGAGGGCAGTAATGGCATGCGCCGCTGTGAGCGGTTGTTCCCGAAACGGCTGGTGATTATCGAGGCCGGTGGCAAGCAGAAAGCACTGGCCGAGTATCTGGGCTCTGACTATGAAGTGTGGGTGACTGGCGGAAGCATCACTGAGGTGGAGGCCTCCTGTCATGACTTGCAGAAGCTGATCGCTTCCGGTTTCAGGCTGCGTTATCAACTCAAGCCCGATGCCCATGCTCTGGTCGAAAGGATCCGCCAGCAAGCGCCTTTGTTTGAAGAGATCATTCTGGCGACGGATGACGATTATGTCGGGGAAACCATTGCCTGGCACCTGAGCATGCAGTTTCGCAACGAGCCTCTTGTGCGAGCCAGGATGAGTCGTGTGCGCCTGAGTGCCATTACTCGTGAAGCCATTGAAGAAGGTTTTCAGATAGAGGCGGTCAAGGCTCATGAAAAGCTGCTCAAACAGCTGAAAAACGAGCGCAAGGCCGATGTGGCCGAGCAGATTGAGGCCGAGCGGGCGTCCTTTCACACGCGGCGTGCAGGCATCGACACTTCCAGAGTGCGGGCCGAACTGTTTCGTGAACTGGTGGATGTTCTGGTGCGTATCCAGTGCCAGGCCGATTCGCAGCAGCCTCATGTGGTGCCGGCCGAGCTGGGGGCGTTGCTGGAATCGCAGTTGCTGGTGCCGGGAGGCGACTCTTTGTCCAGCGCGGCCTTGGGGCGTGTCCGCATGGGCATTCTTGACGTGCTGTCCGGCTCGGTCAAACGACGTCATCAGGCCATGGAGGCTGAGCACCTGAGCGCTTATCTGGCGGTCGCTGGCAAGCAGTTCCAGGGTCGCATTGCAGGCGACTCAAGCGAAAGCGTGGCCTCTTTCCAAGACAAACTGCGCAAGAAGATGCGAAGCGCTGAAAGCAACTCGACGGCAGGAGATTCGACCCGCTGGAGCATGGTTGAACCGTCGTGCACGGTGATCACGCGTTCTGCGCCAAGTGGCTCCACCTCTGATGTGCTCAAGCTTGCGCAAATGACCCTGGGTATAAAGCCCGGCGTCACCATGCAATTGCTGCAGAAACTCTATGAAGGAAGCTTCTGATGGGAAACAGTGCGCACGACGATATTCGCCTGACCATCGATCAACAACAGATTGGTCTCTACCAGCAGCGGCTGGACAGTTGCCCGGTTGGGCAACGCGGCGATGCCGCCAGTTTATTGAGTCTTATTGCCCGGATCGGCCGCGCGGCAGAGCATGAGGATGCCCGATTGCAGAAGGCCAGTCTGCATTTGAAGCACTTTAGCCTGCCGGTATGGGCCGAGTTCGACGTGCAGGTAGTGGAGCAGCAGGGCTGGCTTGATGAATTTCCCCATGAAGGCTCGCACTATCTGCAATCTGGCGACTATGAGGCCGTGCTGAGTGCGCTGAAAGAGTCGGATTTCGAGCTTGATTTTCGTCTGCCTGAACCGGGGCATCCGGGTTTTGGGCAACTGATGGACAGTCTTGACCAGTTGCGGATCGGTCGGCCTTCGACGCTGGGTGCAACCCTTGAGGCCATGGAGGAGGGCGGCATGCTGATCATCGAGGGCGATGAGGTGCGTCTGACCGCAGGGGCCTATCAGACCTTGCAGAGCATGCAGCAGCGTTATCCGGCCATGGCGAGCAAAGGCTTCTCGACGCGCTTGGCCTTGCTCCAGCAAAAACTTGAGCGTGATGCGATCAGTGTCGATGCCGCATTGGCCGAGCTGCTGCCCGATCTGCTCCAGCGCACGAATGCCGCCTCGCTGGCCGTGGGTGTCTGGGAAGATATCGAGTCGCTTTACAGCCCGCTCGACGAAGCACCTCAAGCGCCACTGCAAGGCTTGATCAGGCACTGTGCCGGAGGTGAGTCTTGAGCGGTGTAATCAGCTATCCGCGTACCGATGGCAGCGACCGGTTCAAGCGTGATCTGGAGCGCATCGAAGCCTTGATTGTGGAGATTGAGCAAACCCTGAATGTTGAAAACCTCGAAGGCATTCTGGCACTGATCTCCCTGGTCGGTTGGGACCAGTTGCCCGAGGCGTTGCGGATTCGGTATCTGGGGTTGTTGGCGCAGAAAAGCCGTGAGCTGGAGCGTCAGCAACGGTCAAGAGGTGACGCCAGGGATGAAGCAGGCCGGCTCGCTGAACAGAAACTGCACATGATGATGCAGCAGATGGATCGTTGCCTGATTGCACATTGCCCATGGGAAGCCCGCCGCGATCAGGAACCGCTGACCGTGGAAGGGGTACATGACCGCATCAAGGATGCCCGACAGCGTATCGACGACAAGGGTTATCAACCGCTGTTCAGCGATGACGAACTTCTCGCACTGTCTCTGACCGATACGGTGGCCCAGTCGCGTTACAAGGTGCGCTTCATGGAGCGCAAATATTTTGGCGACAACGGCAAGGGCGGTTTCATGGGCGTGGCCTTTGAAGGGGCGTCCGGGGTTGGTGTGAAATACTGGAACACCAGCTTTGGCCAGATCGAGGATGCTGACAGCGATTACAGACTGATCGCCAACAAGCTCGGGCTGGAATATGACGAAGACCGCGAATATATGCTGCTGGTCATCGATTCGGAAAAGGCCCAGGCTGTCTGCGAATCCACCAGTGTGAGCGCGACCTTTGAAAAGATCGGCGCGTTCGCCAATCAGGAATTGCCTGACCTGTATCCTCCAGAATTGACTCGTGAAATCCTGAGCCCGGATTTTCAGGCGCATTATCGCGACCTCTATGGGCAGGCCAAAACGCACTGGAATGAAAAGTGGCGCCTCAGCGAGACTCAGTTTCATGACTTTCTCAGGGAGCAGAACGTGGAGCCCGAAACCAGGATTCTTCTGCTGGAGCGTCTGCGCATGCATATGCAAGTGGGTAATAACGAATACTTTCGCGGAGACGGCATGACTGCGAATCTGATTGAAGGCAGTCAGCAACAGTACGGGGTGGTCGAGTTGTTCAGCTTCGACAAAAAGAAACTCGAGCTCGACGCCTATTTGCGCGCCGGTGCGGTTCACGTTGCACAGGGGTGAGTCATGTGGAAAAGAGCTGAACGTTACCCTCTCAAACCGCCTCTGGCGCTGATTGATGATCCGCAGAGCCCGCCGGCTGGCGTACGCCTGCTGAATCAGATCGAGAATCCGCAAGCGCCTGGCGAGCACTATCTGTTCTTTGCCAATAACGGCGGCCTTTCGATTCTTCGCGCCTATGCACGGCCCGATGGCGGGTATCGGTTCGAGCAGAGTGACTTCCCGCAACGCTTTATCGACTGGTTCGCGCCAGCCCTGCGTGATTTTCGCAAACCTGCTGCGCAGGATGCCTCCAGCCGTCTTTCTTCACCGGCTCAGGAGGTGGGTGGTGAAATGCTCACCCTGGAGCGAGGCATGGCGGTAGGGGGCGATGGATCACCGGGGTATATCGTCAACAACTGGTCGCGCAAGCGCTATCTTCCGGGGCTTGAAGGCCACTTCATGCCCATGAATGTGGCCTGGACCGAGGACTTCCTCTTTAACGGAGGCTTGATCCGGCTGTTGGGTGATATCAGATTCTGAGCCTGACATGCGTCGTAAACCGAGTCAGCACATCCTTGATTTTGGCAAACGTGTCATTTCGGTGAGCCGGTGCAAGCCTTGAAAGCCGCCGTCCTGATGCGGTGCGAGGCACCATGCTTTTTTTGCATAGACAGCCTAAAAGAGGATACTGTGCATTGGTACGCGTTCACCCCACCCCGGCAGGAACGAGTGAAGGTGTTGGGTTTTTGCCGAAGTGTGAATTCATGGCTTGGGTCATGAATTCCAAGACGTTGCGGCCCTGCAGCTTGCAGCTGCCCACGACGGTCATAACGCGCTGTGTGTACAAAGAGCCGCGCGCGGACTGCGTGCCCAGGCTGATCTTTCGCCAAATCACGTAGTGGTGAATATTGCGTTCGGCCAAATTATTCATTGGCGTTACGCCGGGGGGGCGCACAAAAGTCCACAGTGCTGCCCGTGCGTTGAGTAGCCTCTTGCAGGTATTGGCGGTTTTGCTCTGCCCGCAGTCCACGCCACGCTGCAAAGCGTGCTCGATGTTGGCTGTTATCAGGGCCATTACTTTCTCAAATTGGCTCTGTTGAAGTTGGCCGCTTTGCAACATCCAGTGCCGCGCATGCAGCTCTTTGTGCCCTGTCTCATCGCAGTGCACTACCGGGGATTGCTGCACATGGTGGTGGGCTTGCTGCGTAATGGGGGCCAATGCGGCGCTGATGACAGTCTCGCTTTGGCTTATCAACCCCAAGCTCAGGGTGGTTCCAAATACATCGTGCAGCAGGCTTTGCACCATGCGTTTGCTCAAACGGTTGGCAAATGAGCTCTCCATTACCCCGATGTTCTCAGATCCGCGTGTCTATGCGGATGCGCTAGGGAAGCCACGGTTCATCAGCAGCATGGGCCCTGACGATGGTTCACACGCCTACATACGACAGGACATATTTGAGCGGCTGTTGAAAGATAAAGATTTGGTGTGCGTGTGGACGTTTGTAGCAGAGCGAGGCGTGTGGCCAGGCGGAGGAAATTCTCATGCAGCATGGAGAAGGTCTGAAGGTGTAGTTTGGTTCGAACGAGGGAAGCCAAAAATGGAATCATGGAAGGAAGATATGAATCGCCCCGGTTTCGTAGGCACCCCAAACCCTCAAAATCGAGCCTTCCTAAGCGCCCGTTTCTGGCCCAGAGTGTGTAAAAACGCGTCGCCAAAATTGAAGTGTGCGCATCTACGTTAAATCTGAAATTTATAGGCACATCAGCAGATGTGGATTTTGCGTAGAAGCGCGATTTTCAGTCTGGTTTTGAGTGCCTGTCGCGCTGAAAAACGTTTTTACACAGCCTCGGCCGATTGCGGCCCCTTCATGGCGGGTAGCAATCGGCTGGCTCTATCCATCGGCAAGTTCAGCTAACCTTTTTGCTCGACTTACTCATTGATGATACCCATGCCAGATAATTCTGAAGCCAACATTGCCACAGCAGATGCTCTCACGCTGCTCCTGCACAACCAGCACGCCATAAGTGCGGCCATTGAAGAGGTGACAAAGTGGCTCTCTGATAATGGAGCGAGGAGCGTCGCCGCGAACGCAATTGCGGCTATGGAAACGCAAGACGCAAATGCTCAAAACATCTCAGACGCCATCATACGACTACGGTAGTTATAGATATCATTTAACGCTTCCCTGCCTTCTTCATGACGAGTGCCGACCCTTTGCCACCTTCGCGATAGATAGTCATGGGCCAAGAGAGGCCGATGAGCCAATTAATACCGGTTGCTTAATATGGCTTTCGTAAACTGATGGAGTGATGTGTACGTACTATTGCCTTGCCGGTCGAGCCAAAACCCGTGCATACCGAATGCAGTAGGTCCCTCACAATCGCAGCGCTGTGAATCGCCAATCATCCAGGCATCAGCGGGCGAAACCGACACCAGTTGCACTGCATGCCGGTAGATCTCGAGCGAGGGTTTGACTGCACCCACGTCAAAACTGTAGCTATAGCCATCCAGCCCGGGATATAGACGTTCGATAGCCGCAGCATATGGTTTTGCCAAATTTGAACACACCACCACTTTTACGCCGGCGTCCTGCAGCATTTGAACGGCAGATAGGCCGTCCGGAAAAGCTTGGATTTCGGCGAGTTCGGCGAGTTCGGCGGCGAGACCGCGTTCGATTTCGGCCATCACCTGTCGATCGACTTGAATGCCAAAAAAATCCGCCGCCTCGCGTAGGTCCAATGGCAGGGTGAGCAGGCATTCTGCATCAGTGGATTGTGGGCGACGTCCTTGCTCAATCCCGAGTTTAAGAATTTTCCGGTAAGGGTGAGTGCCTTCGCCGATTTTCACCAACGTGCCAAAAGCGTCGAAAATAGCCGCCAAAACAGCCATAAAGTTTTCCGTTCACATGAGGTTGTTTGGTGCCCGTAACCATTTGAACAATAGGTAGTTACAAGACTTGGTGTGTTTACGTCCGCTCGCTTGTATCTGTGTTGACTCCCGTTTGCGCTCCCTCTGATGGCGACTTTCCGCAACGTAGGTCACGTGTTTGTGCAAGCAGCCACACTCGATCATTTCGATATAGCCATGCATAAATGCCTGGTATCTCTAGGCGAATGCTTTTTGCGCTAGCGCCTGAATGGGCCAAGACGGTGTCATGCCATTTTGATCGATGTTCTCGAATAGCCTTCTGCTGGCGCCGCTCAGCCCGCAATTTCAGTACCGTTTGGGCCGAGCTGGGCAACCCATTGGCAGTGCAAATGGGTTGCCCGAACTTGGCAGTTATTGAATCAGTAGAGTCACCATTCAAAAGGCGCTTTAAGGCAGCGTCACGAATCTCCGGCTTGAGCTTTTCGGGTTTACAGAGAATGTTTTCACTTGGCAGCTCATCGGTCATTGGTGCAACTGTCACAGCCAGGGGGGCTTCCTGCTGCGTGATGGGACGCTCTGAGTGCTGGAGTAGAACTTCTAGCCGGTCATAAGCTTCGATGAACGATTCCAGTCGATCAAAAAGCCAGGTGATTAGCGTTAGGTGCTTAAGCGGATGGTAATGACCACAGGAATTGCGGGTGAGCTGCCTTAGGAAGGCTTCTGCGCCCTGCGTCGTCGTGGGCAGGGTATGGAGAGGCGCGTAGGTCTGAAGCAGTGATGCATACTCTGAGAAAGAGGTTGCGATCAGCGTTCTATCTTGGCCGGTGATGCACAGTCGGGTTAATGCATTCTGATAGACGGATCTCACAATCGTTGGCTTAAAGCGCCTGGACATCGCGTAGCTCGCAAGATCCAACACCCCCTTTCCTAATCGCTGAAGTGCTTCGTGAACTGCGGTAGAAGATACTGTCGCTGTCTGCGGCGCAAGAACATCGTCGCAAGGTAAAGCAAATTGAAGTCGTCCAGGCCATTGGCAATTCACGGCGCTTTCTCTTAGCACCAACCCGTGAATAGGGCACAGAACTACCCCAGGATATTGATGTGATAGGTGCCAGAAAGCTACCCCATGGATGTCTAGATCCGTAGCCATACAGGCTGTGCAGGCTTTCAAAGGATGCTCTGCACTGAAACGCCCAGCTAGCAGCCCCAAGCGATACTTGATCGCTCCAATATGAGCTCTCTCCGTGCTTTGAACCGGTTCTGGGATCTGCTGATCCGACTGAAATGGAAAAAATAGTGGGAGAATCGTGCGTTCCCTGATGATCGATGTCGGATCACCCCATGCCGACGGTGCTTGAGTTGTAAGGGAGCCAAGATTGCGAGGAAAGTCCTGCGTGATGGTGTCGTGATGACGGCTGAACAGCCAATCTAATGTGTCTGAGGTATTCAAATTCCCCAAGAATTTATGCTGACGGCAGCAAAGACTGTAGAACGTCTCATCCTCGAACCATCGGACGAATACGTCCTGCGATTGAACGGTTGAACGATTCACGATTCACGATTATGGCCGTTAACGAACCACACTCATGGTAAACATTTCAGCATACTTTGCGAAGTGCTCTGTTAGCACTAAAAATAGTAGTGCCGTTACTGTTCAGTTCGATCCGCTATTTTGACAATAAATAGAAGAACTCGTTAATGATGGTGAGGGTGCAGAGGCACGCTTCCAGAGTGAAGCCGGAGTGGCTTTTGGTTGTCATCGGATAAATTCAAGCGGTACCATATTTCGTTTTACCGAAAAATGGAGCTTTACAATCGCTAGTTTGTACCACGGGATCTCGAAGTTTGTACTACGCAGATCTCGCATTTGTACCACAGACTTGTATATCGCCCGCGCAACGGGAGTGCTAATTGATAGCGGAGTTCAAATGAAAACTTAGCTAATTCTAGAGCTAGAAATCAGATAGACAAAGGCCCAAGTGCTACCTTGGGCCCTTGTGGATAAGTCAGAATTGCGCCCTGACAAATCCATTGTCTATTCCATACATGTGGGACGTCAAGTCTTGCACGACTTCGTTCGTCCACAAGTTGGTACGCGTTATCCACAGACATACGTGTGCTCGACTGCCCGCTGGATAAGGGGCTCGTCCAACGTCATAGCTGTTATCCCCAGCTAACCAGGCGTAGACGTTCCTATAAGACATTGGATTAGTAATATGAATTTTCAGGATAAATTTACCCTGATCATGAGCCGCCAGAGTCGGTTCGAATGGGGAGATGAATACATTCCGTCGACGCTCGCGGTACCACGTGAAGCACCCAAGGGCTCTCGCATAAGCAGGCTTAACAGTGCAAAGCTGGGCCGTGCGCTGCATGCTCTGTCGACACCCGAGCGGGTATTCACGCAACTCGCGCTTTGTCATCCAGACCTGCTTGATATTCACGAGCAAAAAATGCTGTGGCCTTACAGCGCGGGTCACCCACTTGATGGTCACCCGCTGACGAAAGGAACCTTTCCGGCGTCTGTACGTGGAACAGTTGAGATAGCCAAGGAAATAGGATTCAACCACCACCTGTTCGTGTACGAAGGGCCGGATGGCACGCGCCAGAAGATCCCCTTTCCCTACCAAGGGGACCTTCTCCTATACATGAATGGTCATGACGGCATCCCCTACGCCGTTAACTGGACTGTCAAAGACCGAGAGGAAGCATTTCGCGAGAGAAGGTATTCGAAGCCCAAAACACCAATTCAGCAGAAGAAGGACCGCGACCATGGTGAGCTGCGGAGAGAGCTGGAGAGAGCCTATTACGCCAGCGCGGGCGTCAGAACGGTGCAGGTTTCCCTTGATAGGGTAGAGCCTGAGGTTATCGCGAATCTTGATCTGCTTTTCGTCGTGCACGACATCCCTCTGAGCCATGACCCTGCGTTGCTCAATGAATTCAGCGCAGAAGTAAGGGAGGCAGTTCTTTCGGGAAATCCGGTCGCTTATGTGGCGATACAATATGGAAAGCGCTGGGGTAAGCGTGATCAGTTTCTTACTAGAATCTATCAGGATATTTGGAATCAGAAACTACCCATAAATTTTTTTGACAACATTCATGTCGACCGTCCATTTAACACCGACGGAGGTGATCTCTTTTCTGTGTATGGTTCGCTCTTTGAAGAGTCGGTACCATGAGGATGGGGTCTCGAATCATTGCGCCTGAGGGATTTCTCTGTCTCTCGAAGGACGTTACGTATCACTTCTTAAACAGTAATGGCAATACCAACAGGGTTCGACTAGTACTGTTTATTGATGACGGTAAGATGTTGGGCGCGAATTTAATTAACCTAACCAGGATTGAATTTGAAGACGCGCTCGAGCATGGGTTATTGCTGGAGGACGGTCCTGTAGACAAATTTCCTCCTTGGCTTTCGGGTATTCAAGGTGTTTCTATCCAGCAGTTGGAAAGCCGAAGGCATTCTGCAAAAGAAACATATGATCAAAAGGTAAATAAGCGATTTGCAGCTATATCGGATCTTGTTGTACGACGGGATGAAATTCTACTTTGTGATGATCCTGATACTCTAATTAATGCGCACGCTAAATCGATGCGCCCCGTGCAAAATACAGTACGACTGAGATTATGGTTTTACACGTATCTTATATTTGGATACAACAAGTGGGCGTTAATGCCCCCCTTACATCGCATTGGCGGTTGGAATCGCCTTGATCCGGCACGAAAAAATAAGCTGGGCTGCCCTTCGAAAAAGGGTAAGCACTATGGGTATCATTCTGACGCCGAAATGAGGGAAAAGATAATAGAAGGATTTATAAAATATAAATGCATTACTAAGACATCGGAGGAAGTCTATGGTGATGTGGTTACCAAAACCTTCGGGTGCAAATCATTTTATTCAAATGGCTCTATGCAATTTCAGCATCCTGAGGGCAAGGCTTTTCCCACGTACAATCAGTATAGGACCCAAATTAAGCGGTATTTTAGCTCACGAGATCTTCTATACGAGTTAAAAGGCCAACACAAAGCAAAATTGAAGTTGGGAGCCTCGGGAAGCTTTGCTGATAGCATTACTAATATATATCAACGCGTTGAGTTTGATGGCTATTACATATCTGAAAAGCTCAGTGGGGTTATTGAGGGAAGCGCGATAGAGGGCTTTTGTGTTGTCCGAGCTTTATGCGGCTTGTCGGGTGCCATACTGGGTATAGGCTTTGCCGAAACTAAAGAGAATATGGATGCTTACAATATGGCGTTGTTTTGTATGGCCATAGGTAAGGTTAAATTTTGCGAGCTCTTCGGGGTTGATATAGAACCGTGGGAATGGCCAGGTGATGGGCTTTCAGGCGGCATCATATTTGATCGAGGGCCTGCTGCGTGTTATCCCAGTAAGCCAAATATTAACTGGCTGAAAGCTCATGAGCTTACTCCAGTGTATTCTGGTCAATCCAAAGCAACCGTAGAATCTTCTCATCCTAGGGATAAGAAATTATTAGGTCAGCCTTCGCATAAGCATAGCAAGTTTAATTTTGTTGAGATGTCTCGGCGGGAGATTGTGCAGGCAATAGAAGACAATAGCAGTTCAGATGCGTCCCGCCGGATGAACGACGATATGTATCTCGACGGTGTCAAGCCCACACCTCTAGGAATTTTCAATTATCACGACGGTATTGGTCGTAATTCGTGTATCAGCATGGAATTTGATGTGGCGGTAAGATCATTTCTGAAAGCGTGTCCAGCATGTATAAGAAGAGATGCAGTCTATTTATACGGACGGAAATATAGATCTCCAGGGTTAGAGGCTAGTGGAGTATTCGATTTGGCTGCAAGGGACGGAGTCATTAATGTTAGTGCCTATGTGTTGACGATGTGTGTTAGGCATATATGGGTTGAAGTTAGTGGGGTTTTGTACGAACTAGACTTTGTCCGACCTGCTAGTGCGCGCTCTGGAATGGCAGATATTTCATTGCGGGATCTACAGGACATTGACCAATTGCGACGTGATGCAAATGCGGATCATAGGGAAGAAAAGCCAGCTATTCAGCAATTCTACGGGCAAAAAATCAAAAGCCTGACCGAAAAAGAACGGGATGCTGGCGAGCGCAAACTCGGGAGACCGCCTAAAAACGGAGCGGCTGAGCGTGATACGGCAGACTATAAACGATTTCAAGGAACAGCCAAATGAACGTACAAGTAAGAGCGCGTTTTGACGATTGCCTGGACTTGGACCAAATCCGAACGCGGGTAACGGTTAGGCCTCAACCACTCATTGAGTTGAGCGGTATTGATCCTCTTATTGCTGCAGAAATTATGGAGGAGTCTTTGAGGAATATTTACGTGCCTAACAAATTTTCTCTGGATTTTATAAGGGAAATGTTGGGTCGGGCGTCTCTCCATAATGCAGATCTGTTTAAAAGCGAAACTGAGTATGTTTCCAGAATTTACAACCCACCCGAACTAGAAAAATTCCCAGTATGTTTAACTGGTTTGGCGGGAGTCGGTAAGAGTCAGACTGTTGCAGCTTTGAGAAAAGTCTGTCCACCGGCTATGGATTTTAACTGCAGTCATTTCCAAGGTTCGATTGAACTGATTTCTCATTGGTATGTCAGTGCCAGAGGAAAGTCTAGCGGCAAGCAACTGTTGTTAGACGTTGTGTTGGGCGATTTAGAGGCGGGGAAAAAAACTAATGTCGCAAAGTTACTCATTGAAAGTCGGCGGCGAGCAAATCTATACGGCGTCTCACTTGCAATGCTTGACGAAACTCAGCACATAACCGGCTCCGGCGCATCAAAGGTAACTGACATTCTGTTGACGATGGCTGCTATCGGTCTACCAATAATATTCGTTTCAAACTACAGCCTCGTGCATAAGCTGATTCGCCGAAATAGCGAAGATAAACAGAGGCTCCTCTCGGAGCCTCGGATCATGCTGCCCGATCACCCTGATAGCCAAGACTGGAAAGATTATGTAAGCGAGTGCATTCGGGTCTGCAATGGTCACATTCAGGTTGGGATGAATGACCTAACCACAGAGCTTTATCGTTCTACTTTTGGGATTAAGCGGCTTGCTGTACAGCTCCTTAAGCTTGCTTACATAGAGTGCCGCAGCGCTGGCAGGAAATCTATAAACCTCGCCGATGTGAGTAAGGCATTTCGTTCTAGTGCGTATTCAAGCAATTCGCAGGATGTCCAACAGCTACAGCTTCAGGCGCTGCAGCCTCGTATCACCGGCACCCATTTGGATCTGCGATGTCCATTCGATCTTCCAGTTGATAGAAATTCCAATGTCGTGAGTTTCGCTCGTGAGGATCGAGACAATCGCATGAACGCAGCGGTCTTCGACTCAGCACTGAATGAAAAAGAGCGAATGGCAATGAAGCATATTGGGCTGTTACCAGGTGACGTTGCACGATCTAGTAGGCAAAACCGCCCTCCGCCGGTACCTAAGGTTTCAGATGAAGAAATGACAAAATCTTTTTTCGAAATCGTAGGCTCCTTAAAGCAGACAACGAAGCCGAGGAAACCTCGATGAAGGCGCCATCGCGAAACCGCGAGTCCAAATAGGATGGGGCGGAGGAAGCGTAGAGATGCGACCTGAAAAAATCTTTTTATTTCAATAAGTTGGCGCTGCGAGACAGTTTTTATTCCCTAGGGCTTCATGAGCAAGTAGCTTTTCGGGTGGCTGGGACAGTTTTGCAGCGTTGTTTTTTCGTCCTGCGAGCCGCGGAATGCGGGGGCTTCGCAGGACAGTTTTTATTATCTAAATTCACTGCGCAGCAGTCGCAACCCGGCAAATGCTATCTGAAGGGAGGAATGCGGTGGTTGGTTTGGGTCTGCTGCGCAGACCAGCGGGAGCAAGCTCCCTCGCCACAAGGGTGGTCAGGGCCTGAACTGACTCGGCGCCACGCCGCTCCAGCGCACGA
>Ga0105250_10000348_pt1 | contig 35617 bp, 30 predicted proteins | sample KBSS54metaG_FD_80425 | JGI IMG/M metagenome (GOLD analysis project Ga0105250, IMG submission 80425) | Switchgrass rhizosphere microbial communities from Kellogg Biological Station, Michigan, USA - KBS S5-4 metaG | ecosystem: Host-associated > Plants > Roots > Rhizosphere > Soil | place...
ATCTGGTACTGCTTCGCCAACCACGAAAAGGCCCCCCTGACCGTGGTGGAGTTCCACGATCACGTGGTCGGCTACGCATTCGACGTGGCGCTGCCGTACTACCCCCAGGCGGGCCTGGCCAAGGACGGCGAGGACAGCGTCTGGAACCTGCAGACCCACCACCACGTGGTCGAGCAGCACGTCAACGTGCGCACCTACCGCTACCGAGATGCCAAGGCCTGGCTCGACACCGAAATGGACCAGACCCGCGGCGCCACCACCACCTACGGCGAGGCCTACCACTTCGGCGACGGCTACGCCGCCCTGGGCGACCGCCACGCCTACCGCGACGACCTGGCGCCGGAAACCGGCGTCTTCTACGCGCGCATCCGCCACGAACGCTACCTCAACGACCAGTTGCGCCTGAGCGGCACCACCAGCAGCCGACCCTGGCGCCACGTCAGGTGGTGACCATCAGCGGCGGCGCGCCCAAGGCCTTCGCGCCGCGCGTGGTCATTACCCAACTGAGCACCTGCGCCGCCCGCGACCGCAGCTTCATCGCCCACTTCAGCGGCATCCCCTTCAATGACGACGTGTGCTTTCGCCCACCGCACCTGCCCAAGCCCCTCATGGCTGGCACCGTGCCGGCGCGCATCACCAGCCACACCGTCAACGACCCCTACAGCCACATCGACCTGGAAGGCCGCTACCGCGTCAGCTTCCTGTTCGACCGCGACACCTGGCAAGCCGGTCGCGAAAGCCTGTGGCTGCGCCTGGCGCGCCCCTATGCCGGCGACACCCATGGCCTGCACCTGCCCTTGCTGGCGGGCACCGAAGTGGCGGTGGCGTTCGAACAGGGCGACCCCGACCGCCCTTACATCGCCCACGCCCTGCACGACAACCTGCGCCCCGACCCGGTGACGTTGCGCAACTACAAACGCAACGTACTGCGCACGCCGGCCAACAACAAATTGCGCATGGACGACACGCGCGGCGAAGAACACATCAAGCTCAGCACCGATTTTGCCGGCAAGAGCCAACTGAACCTGGGACACCTGGTGGATGCGCAGAAGCGCAAGCGGGGGGAGGGGTTCGAATTGCGCACGGATCATTGGGGGGCCATTCGGGCGGGAAAGGGGGTGTTCATCACTGCGGATGCGCAGGCCAAGGCCAGTGGTGATGTGTTGGCCATGGAGCCGGCAAACGCTTTGGTCGATGGAGCATTGGCGCAGTTGAACCAGTGGCAGGCGATCGCAGATACCCACAACAGCCGTGAGCCTGCCAGCCGTGGTCTGGAGAAGCTGCAAGGCGATATAAAGGATTTTCAGGAGCCGGCCATTCTGCTCAGTGCGCCTAAGGGCATTGCTGCCGTCACCTCGGCAGGTCTGTTGCTCAAAAGTGGCGATGCACTGCACGTACAAACGGATGACGATATCCACTTGGCAGCGGCACAACGATTATCCGCGCACGCTAACCAAGGCATTTCCTTGCTGGCGCAGCAGGAAGGGGTGCGTCTGGTTTCCGGCAAGGGGCCCCTGGAAATCGAGTCCCATGATGATGTGCTCAACCTGATTGCCCAGCAGGACATCACCGTTCAGTCAGTGCAGGGCCATTTGCAACTGACGGCCAAGAATGGAATCACGTTGGGCTGCGGCGGGGCCTTCATTCGGATTACCCCGCAAGGCGAGATTCAGATTCACGGCCCCGGCCTCATCAGTATCAGGGGACAGCACCGCTTCAATGGCCCCGATAGCGAAGCATTTCCATTACCAGAGTTGCCAGGTTCCGTGTGCAGGGAGTGCCTCAAACGGGCGCGCGCCGCCGCGCAGGCTTTGACGTTCAGGGGGGAGCAATCATGACCCGCGCTCAAGTGAAAGACTGGCTGGAACTGTTGGAGTACGGCTGCACACAAGTCTCCACCACGTACCTGGACATCATCATCGACCAAGCCGGCCACGACGAGCCCATGCTGCCCAGTGTGCTCACCGTGGAACCTCCGCTGCCTTGGCAGTCGCTGTTCGACGGTTTACCGGAAGAGGGCGCTGTAGAGGTAGCGCCGCTGATGGTCCGCGTCGACTTCTCTCAACCGCTGCAACGCCAGTGGCTAGTAGGGCTGATGCATGAGCTGCAGGGACAGGATCAGTTACTGGTGCTGGCATCATTATGGCCTTTCCACGCCTTGGCCGAACACCTTGGCCAGTGCCTGGAGGCACGCCATGGCCGTCGCACCGGATTGCTGAGATTTTATGATCCTAGGGTTTTTCCGTTGTTGTTCAGTCACGTCCTTACGGCGGACCAACAAGCGCCGCTCTTGCTGCCCGCCGTGTTCTGGAGTTGGCAGGATCGCGATGGCAAGGCTCAGTGCCTGCCGGGTGTTGGGGGTTTACCTCTAGATGGCGTGCGGTCGCTGCCGTTATTGCTGAGCGACGACCAGATTCAGGTGTTGAGTTGCTGTAGTGAAGCCACTCTTGCAATCGCCACTGCAGAGGAGGCGTTATTTGGTGGCAACAGCCCTGAGCAGCGCTTTCAGGCTTGCTACGGCGTGTTGCTGGAAGCTTGTCAGGCAGGCTTGCTGCTTGCTACTGAGCGGACTGCCTACCTCTTTGACAGGGCGGGCAGCGCATGATCTCGAGCAGGTTTTGCCAAACAGCGCAGTCCGACATGCTTGTCGGAGGAACGGATATGCCCGTTCTGAACTGCTCTCCCGTTCCAACATGGAAGCTGCTCATCAACCGTTCGATGCATTGGTTGGGCATGTCCGGACGATCTTCAGTTGTACCGACTCTGTTCCGTCCGGCACAAGCGGGCAACGTAATGCGAGGCAGTTGGTTCGCACTACTAACGGTGGTCGTCAGTCTGGATGCCGAAGCCAGTGCCATCCATGGGATCAACCACACTGATTTGTCCATCAGCCAGTTCAGCGTCAATGGGCGTTCGGGGATTGATGTGATTGGACCCTTCCAAGGTGGTGGAGGTGGATGCTGCTACGTCGTACCAGAACATTGGCAGCCGGGGATGTCAGTGGAGGTAGATTGGCAGACGGGGGCGGGGGCGGGAAGCAGTTTATCTAAGGAATTCCCAGGTTTTGCAGACGAAGCAAAATATGACGAATGGCTTGATAAATTGGAGGCGCAGAGACGCAAGCATTCCAGGATCATCCCTGTTCCCGACTACACCGGCCAAAAAGCATGCGGCATTACGGTCCACTTTCTACCTTGCGATGAAGTACAGGTCACTACTTCCTGTTTCTCCTTTGGCGCTCCCGAATATCCAATTAAAGCGGCGCTGAAGGTGCCGGAGGCCCAAGCATGCCCGACGTAAAGCGTAGCTCCGTTTTGGGTTGGCTGTTGGCCAGAAGTCCAATGTGCTGGGTCGAGGTGTCCGAACAGTGTTCGCTGGTACCAACTCCGTACCGTCTGGCGAAAGCAGGCAACTTAATGCGCGCCAGCGGGTACGCATTGTTAGCGGCGGTCGTTAGTCTGGATGCCGGGGCCAGTGCCATTTATGGCATCAACCACACGGATCTAGCGATCACCCGGTTTAGCGTCAATGGACGCTCAGGGATCGACACTATTGGTCCTTATCAGGGCGGCGGAGGTGGGTGCTGCTATGTTGCGCCCAAGCATTGGATGCCGGGGATGACCGTTGAAGTTGATTGGCAGACCGGGGCTAGTGCCGCAAGCAGGGTCGCTGACGAGTTTCCAGGATTCTCAGACGAAGCAAAGTACGACGAATGGCTTGATAAGTTGGAGGCGCAGAGGCGCAGACATTCCCGGCAGGTGTTGGTTCCCGATTACACCGATCAAAAAGTATGCGGCATCACCGTCCATTTTTTGCCTTGTGATGAAATACAGGTCACCACTTCCTGTTTTGCCTTTCGCAGCCCCGAATATTCGATCAAGACGCCATTGCTCCCGCAGGCGCCGGAGGTATGCCCGAAATGAAACATGCACCTGTCTGGTATCCGCCAGCGTTCCCAGTTGAAGGGCGTCTGCCGCAGAGCGTCAACCAGGTGCAGGAGAATATCCTGCGCCAGTGCGAACTGGAGCAGGGCTATCACGACGCCCTGTGTCTAGCCGCAGGCTATCGCGTGACTCCTCCCTGCTGCAAAACCCTGCACATCAGCCTTTTCTTCGACGGTACCGGCAACAATCTCAATAACGACTTGATAACAGCCACTACCCCGCACCCCACGAATATAGCGCGGCTATTCCGTGCCACCATCGGCGAGGGTATTGCAGGCGGTACTGGCCACCTTGGACAGCGGGCCGAGGATTTGACCGATGCAGAAGGCACGGGGTATGGACAGTATTTCAAGTATTACATGCCGGGGGTAGGCACACCCTTTGTCGAAGTAGGTGACCTTGACTACACCACGCTGGGCCTGGCGGGTGGCAGGCTGGGTGAAGAGCGGATCAACTGGGCATTGCTGATGATCATCGATGCGTTGCGACGCACCCTCGGCCAGCCACGGTTGGATAACGAGGCGCTACGAGTCGCGGTCAAGGCCATGGGGACTTGGGTCGGCATGGGCGCGGCTACGGGACGTACCAACCGTGCTAGCCAGTTGCCAGGCAAATCAAGGCTCTTGAAAAGCCACTGCGCAGTGCGCTGGTACAACCACAGCCTGGCCAGTCGAAATTATTGGGTATCAAGTTGTATGTGTATGGGTTTTCCCGGGGGGCTGCCGCAGCACGGGCCTTTGTCAGCTGGCTGAATGAGTTGTTGCGAGGTAGGTCGCTTTTCAAGGTGGGCGACCTTGAACTTCCTGTCAGTGTCGAGTACTTGGGCGTGCTGGATACCGTGGCATCTGTAGGCATAGCTGATCTGTTGCCAGGTGCCAGCGGTCATATGGGATGGGCTGATGGTAACCAAGAGCTGCCTAGCAGTGGACTGGTCAAGCGTTGTCTGCACGTGGTAGCTAGCCATGAACAGCGCTTGTGTTTCCCGCTGGAGTCAGTCCGACGCCAAGGTGGCTTGTATCCAGCCAACTGCCACGAGGTGATCTATCCGGGAGTGCATTCTGATATTGGGGGAGGATATCCGCCTGGAGATCAAGGAAAGGCGGTAGGTAGAGATGATCGCTCACTACTGTCACAGGTCGTTTTGCATGATCTATACGCAGACGCATTTACGTTTGGTGCACCGTTCAAAGTGCCGGAAAACGCAGTGCCAGTTGGAATTTACTTTGATAGATGGAGAATAATGGATCCCGATATAGCCGGACAATTCTCTATCTCGCCAGAACTCATAACGCGCTTGAATGCTTGGCGAAAATTGACGTTAAATTTGCCTGGTCCGCAACTCTCGTCCGGTGAACAATCTACTCAGTACCGCCCAATACCCGCAGAAACAATCCTAGAACACGCTCTCCGTTCCCAAATGGGGTGGCTCACCGCCTGGCGCATCGATCGCTACGCTTTCGCCAGCCTGCACGATAGCCCTTTCTACAGACAATCCACCGATACCCATACCGACCCTATGGAGCGGAAGCGGGCGGAGCAAAACCGCAATGACCAGCAATCAAGGATAGAGAAAAGGCGCAAAGAGCAACTGGCATTGGAGCGCGATAGCTACTGGCCCAGAATTCCGCTTGAGCCCGGTATCGCGGACTTCGATCCTGACATTGCAAAAACTCAGCTACGCGAAGCCGCTCAAGAGTTCGCTGTAGCCTACCGCGATCCGAAACGTTTGGTGTCATCGTTGCACCCGCTGGTCTCTGCCAAGAGTGCCCCAGCGTTCGTCATGCGTATCATTACTGCTGATGCCCGCCTGGAAGGGCAACAAATGAAGGCAGATGCCCAGGGCAAGGTCCGCCGACTTTTTCCGCCACTGTCCGGTTATCGCAGCCATCTTGATGAAAATACCCGTGGCTTCGTCGATGAGCTGCGCAACGCAACGCTGGCGGAGGGTTTGCTGCGTTCCCTGTTCGATGATCAGGTGCACGACTCCCGCGCGTGGTTTCTTTACTCATTGGGGCGCGAGCCGCTGGGCAGCTATTTCCGTGAACGCATGGTTTTCTTCGGTGAAGCCAGCCGCCGGGAGGTGGCAATGCATACCGAGAGTGATGCCACATGCGTGGCGGGCATGGAAAAGTGCATGAAGCCGGAGCACATCGCTCAAGCGCAGCAGGCCATAAAAAATCGCTGGGAGGCTTACCATGCAGCAGCCAAGGAGGTGACTGATGGCTTGGCTTGACTCGATTCGGCCTACCGCGAAGCGGGACGCACAAGTGCATCCAAGATCAGGGTTCTGCTTTAGCCTAGGTTCAATGCGGGAACCTCAGTCACGCCCGGCACCCGATCAGGTTCATTCGAAGGGGGGCCGCACGTGAGGCCTTTCATTCGCCAAGGCGACGCATTGCGAGAGTACGGCGGCAAAGTGCTGCGGGGGCGCTATGTATCAGAGGACAAGCCCATCGCCTGTCAAGGCGATGCGGTGCAATGCGCGCGGCATGGGTTGAACCATATCGCCGAAGGCAGTGACCTGATGACGTTCGATAGCAAGCCGGTGGCGCTGGAGGGGCATGCGTGTGCGTGCGGTTGCACGCTTGTTAGTTCGATGCCTGACTCTTTGGTGGCTTCATGAAATCGGCACCGGAGTTCGGCGCCTACCCGCTAGCGCCGCCGCCTGCCTACTCCAGATGGTTGGCCAGTGGATTTGCCCTGCTGGCCCTGGCCGGTGTTAGCAGCAGGGTGCTGCGCTCCTTCCTACAACAGGACTTGGTGAGCCCTGTAGTGCTGATGGTGGCAGGGGTGTGGGGGTCGGCTTTTTTACTGCGCGTGTTGCGTTATCGGCTCAATCGCCATAACGCCTCGGTTTATGCCCAAACCGCCCAGCACATTGAGCGGGCCTGGTGGACGCAACATCGGCAACAGGTAGCGCTGCTGGAGAGCGTTTTGCTCGGGCCGCAATGCAGTGAGCCCGCGCACCGAAGTCGGTTTTTCGGTTCCCATCACCCTATGCCGGTGGCACGGCAACTCGGTGGGGGCGAAGTCCTGCGCCTACCTCAAGTGTTTGGTCCTGATGCCGCTGGCCGCGAATCGCAGTTGGCGAGGTTGCTTGCCGTGCAGTGGCAAAAGCAGACGCCGGATCCTGCCAGCTTAACCATTCAAGATTGTTATTGGCACGGGTCCGCCGAGACTTGGCAAGCCTTCTCCGAACAGATGTCGACCAGTTGTCCGCACGTCAACCTACCCCCTTTACCCGTGGTCTGGAACGGTATTGGCACGCTTGATTCAGTCATCGACAAAATTCAAAACGCGCCTGCTGACACTCGCATTCTCTGCGCTGGGTGTGAGGCGGCCGTGCCGGTACCAGGCACGGCTCTCCCAGCTGGCGAAGCAGCAGTACTGTGGGTATTGGCCGCCGAAGGCCACATTCGATTTTTTCGAGGTGAGTGGGCCGGCGCGGGCACTGATGCTCTCGATGCAGCAGCCCGGCGTGCATTGCAGCAGGCCGAAATAGAGGGCGCGGTACCGGCATGCCTCGCCACATCTGCGTCGGCAATATTCGATATGGGGAATATGGGCTGGAGCAGTGAGCGATATCCGATAGAACGGCGTTTTGGTGCATTGCCCGCACTCGGAGGCATGGTTGTCCAAACACTTGCTGCCTGGCGCGCCGAGATGCACGGCGAACCATGCGCCTGGTTAGCCAATGACCCTCATCACACTCTGGCCCTGGGAATTGTGGAAGCTCATGACTCAACTACTTGAAACCCCGAAAATCGGTGTTTGGCCTACTGTACTGTTGATGGCGCTGGTGATCGCTATATTGGTCAGCGTTGGTGCCGCGGCTTGGTGGTTTTGGGCGGCCCCCCAGATATTTAGCCAAGCCTTTTTGACGGATCTTTTACTCAAGGCGGTGGCATGCTGGGCGCTGTTGTTCAGCATGGCAGTGGTCGTCTGGCACATCATGCAGCGGGGAATTGGCACGCTGGTGAGGCGTCCACATCAACCGTCGTTACCGCCTCCATCTGAAACAATTGATGCATCACTCGTTGGGAGCTTGCGCCACCACCTGCGCCTGCACTACGGCCTGTTCTGGCGCCGCAAAGTCCGCTTCCTGCTCCTGGTAGGCGACCCCGCCCAGGTCGATGCCATCGCCCCCGGCCTCACCGAGCACCACTGGCTGGAAGGCAATGGCACCGTGCTGCTTTGGGGTGGCAACCTCGCTGATACCGCGCCGACCGACCAGGCCAAGTGGCTGAAGCAAGGCCGCGCCGGGCGCCCTATCGACGCCATCATCTGGGCCCTGACCGAACCCCAAGGCGAAGACGCCCAGGCCATGAACACCGGCGCCCGCTACCTGCGCGACCTGTCCCGCGCCCTGGGCTGGCAGGCGCCGTTGTACCTGTGGCAGGTGTGCCACTACCGCTTCGCCATGCCCACTCCCACGGCCCAGCCCGTCGGTTGCCTGCTGCCGCCCAAGGCCACGACGGTGGAGCTCACTGCGCGGCTGCAGGCCCTGGTCGAGCCGTTGCGGGCCCAGGGCCTCGCCCAGATGCAGGGCGGTGACACGGCGCATTTTTTCCTGTTGCGCCTGGCCCGTGACCTGCGCTCCACCGGCATCGCTCATTGGGCCCGCGTCCTGGCGCCGCTGCTCGCCGAGTTCGCCCGCGGCACGCCGTTACGCGGTATGCAGTTCAGCCTGGCGCGCCGGGAGGGTCCGGTGCAGGGGGCCGACCACCTGCTGCAGCTGGATCGCGCCTGGGACGCGGTGCTGGCGGATCGGGGCGCGCGCGGGCGGCGTCTGGGCTGGCATCCCAGGCGGGCGCTGTACGTAGTCTCGCTGGCCAGCCTCGGGGTGTGTGCTGCTGGCCTGCTGCTGTCTTTCATCGGCAACCGCGCGCTGGTGGCTGAAGTCGCGCACCTGGCCCAGCAGCCGCTGTCCAGTGTGAAGGCACTCACCACCCTGACCTATGAACTGGACCGCCTGGAATACCGCCGCGAACACGGCGAACCCTGGTACCTGCGCTTCGGCCTGAGCCAGAACCAGGCGTTGATCGATTGGCTGTGGCCTCGTTACGAGCAGGCCAGCGCCTTGCTGATGCGCGACGTGGCGGCGGCCAGCCTGGAGCAGACACTGCAGGCCCTGGTGGCGGCCCCTCCAGGCAGCCAAGACCGCGCGCGCCTGGCACGCGCAGCCTACGCTCCGCTCAAGGCCTACCTGATGCTCGGGAACCCGGAAAAGACCGACCCTGCGTTTCTGGCACGTGAACTCGAAGCCCGGGTACCGGCGATGCCGGTGCTGTGGCGCTTCTACGCCGAGCAGTTGCCCGCCCACCCGCAGTGGCGCATCCAGGCTGACCCGGCGCTGATCGCCCAGGCTCGCCAGGCACTGCTGGCCGAACTCGGCCAGCGCAATGGCGATGCCAACCTGTACCAGCAGTTGCTTGCACGCGTGGGCGAGCACTACCCGGCCCTGCACCTGGCGCAAATGGTCGGTGATACCCACGCCGCTGCCCTGTTCAGCAGCCACGATGCCGTGCCCGGCGTGTTCACACGCCAGGCGTGGGAAGGGCAGGTGCGCGCGGCCATCGACGAGATCGCCGAGGCGCGCCGCGAACAGATCGACTGGGTCCTCAGCGACCAGCAGGGCAGCGTGGCCGGCGAGCTGTCACCCCAGGCCGTCAAGGTCCGCCTCACCGAGCGCTATTTTCGTGACTTCGGCAACGCCTGGCGGGTCGTTCTCAACGATCTGCGCTGGCGTCAGGCGGATGGCCTGCCCGACGTCATCGACCAGCTGACGTTGATGAGCGACGTGCGCCAGTCACCGCTGGTGGCGCTGCTCAATACCGTGGCCTATCAGGGCCAGGCCGGGGCCCAGGTACCGGCGCTGGCGGACTCGCTGATGAAGTCGGGGCCACAGGTGTTCGGCAAGCCGCCGCTGCTGGCGCTCGATCAGCCCGCACCAATGGACGGCACCTTCGGCCCGCTGGCACAGCTGCTGACCCAGCGCGACAACCAACCCGGCCTGCACGCCTACCTGAACCGCATCACCCACGTGCGCCTGACGCTGCAACAACTGCTCACTGCCCCCGACCCGCAGACCATGACCCAGGCGCTGGCGCAGTCGGTGTTCCAGGGCCGCGACGTGGTCCTCACCGACACCCGCGACTACGGCAACCTGATCGCCGCCAGCCTTGGTGCCCAGTGGGGCGGCCTGGGCCGCAGCCTGTTCGTGCAACCGCTGCAGCAAGCCTGGGAACAGATACTGCAGCCGTCCGCCGCCGGCCTCAACCGCCAGTGGCAACAGAGCATCGTCGAGCACTGGAACAGTGTCTTCACCGGGCGTTATCCCTTCGTGGCCAGCGGCAGCGATATCTCCCTGCCCATGCTCGGCCAGATGATCCGCACCGACACCGGGCGCATCGAGCAGTTTCTGCGTCAGCAGTTGGGCGGGGTGGTGCGCAAGGACGGCAGCCGCTGGGTCGTCGACCCGCGCCACGCCCAGGGGATGCAGGTGAACCCGGCGTTCCTGGCGGCGGTGAACCAGCTCAGCCACCTGGCCGACGTGCTGTACACCGACGGCGGCATGGGCCTGGGGTTCGAACTGCAGGCCAAACCGGTGCGTGACGTGGTGCAGACCACCTTCATCCTCAATGGCCAGCGTCAGCATTACTTCAACCAGAAGGAGTACTGGCAGCGCTTCAACTGGCCGGGGCGCAGCGACCACCCGGGCACGAGCCTGACCTGGACCAGCGTGCACACTGGCGAGCGGTTGTTCGGTGACTACCCCGGCACCTGGGGATTGATCCGCTGGCTGGAAGCGGCCCAGGTCACGGCACTGGACGACAGCGACACACACTTTCGCCTGGTGCTGAAGGCCCCGGACGGCTTGCCGCTGACCTGGCACCTGCGCACCGAACTGGGTCAGGGCCCGCTGGCGTTGTTGAGCCTGCGGGGCTTCACGCTACCATCGCGGGTATTCCTGGACGAAGACAATGAGGCCGCTGCCTACGCCTTGAATGAGGCCACCCAATGAGCCTGGCTACTCTGCTGAGCACCTGCTTGGGTGACCGTGATGGCGTGGCGCTGGGGCGCGAGCAGGGCGCACGTTGGGCCGATTGGATGGTGCCCATCAGCACGCAGGTCCCTGAGGGAAAAGACCCGGGCTATGACGATGATTTCCAGCGCTTGCGCGAAGAAGTGAACAAGCTCTCGGGTGCCGATACCGAGCTGGTGGCGCGGTTGGCGCAGCAATTGATCATGCAGCGCTGCAAGGACCTGCGCGTCGCCACCTATCACCTGTGGGCACGCTTGCAGCACGATGGCGAGGCCGGCCTTGCCGACGGCTTGAGCCTGCTGGCTGCCCTGGTGGAACACTTCGGTGCCAAGGTGCTGCCCGAGCGCGCCAATAGTCGGAGGATGGCATTGGAGTGGCTGGCAGGTGAAAAGATGCTGGGTAGCTTGTCATTGCACCCCGAGGTGGTGCGCGCGGAAGCTGAACGCACGGTGGCTGCGCTGGCGTGGCTGGATCACGGCCTGCAGGCATGGCCGCGGGAACATCGCCCGGATCTGGGTGCCTTGCATGCGGCGTTGTCGGCACGCCTGGCGCAGTCCGGAGGCGTCGACGCCGTGGTCCCGCAGCACAGCGCCAGTTGTGCCCCCAGCGCGACAGCGGCGCCCATGGGCCCGATTACCTCCGGTCGTGACCTGCTCGACAACGGCAAGGCCCTGGCCACGTACCTGCGCGCCCAGCCCCAAGGCTGGCTGGCGGCCCACCGGCTGATGAAAAGCCTGCGCTGGGACACCGTCCACCAGCCGCCACCCCAGGATGCCAGCGGCAACACCCGTCTGGCAGCGCCACGCGGCGAATACCGGGCTCAGCTAAAACGCTTGTACCTGCAACAGCGTTGGGGCGAGTTGCTCGATCAGGTCGAGCGCGTGTTCGCCGAGGGCGTCAACCATTTCTGGCTAGATCTGCAGTGGTACTTGTGCCAGGCACTCAGCAAGCAACCGTCACCCCAGGATGGCTGGGCAGGCATCGTCGAGCACGATCTGGGCATGTTGCTGGAGCGCCTGCCGGGGCTGGAAAGCCTGCAGTTCAATGACGCCAGTGCCTTGGCCGATGAAGTCACGCGCGACTGGCTCGCCCAGCACGTCGGCGGTAACCGTCCGGCGCAGTGGCCAGCCGCTGCGCAGCCGGCGGGGCCTGCTGATGAAGATGACATCTTCAGCCTGGAGGGCGAGGCCCTGGCCCTGGCCGACAGCCAGGGCGTGGAAGCGAGCCTGGCGTGGCTGACCGAGCGCGCCAGTGCGCGTAGCGGCTGCCAGCGCTGGCGCTTGCGCCTGCTCATGGCGCGTGTGGCCGAGCAGTTCGCCAAGGCCGACCTGGCACTGCATCTACTGGGCGAACTGGACGCCGTGGGGCAGCGTCACGGCCTGGATGGCTGGGAGCCGGAGCTCGATTTCGAGGTCAAGGCGCGGTTACTCAAACTGCTGCGTCACAAGGCCCAGCGCACCGACGCGGACAAGCCGGCCCTGGCCCGGCGCACTGAAGCGTTGTTGGCAGCCCTGGTGGCTATCGACCCCGTCCGCGCCGCCGTGTTGTGCGGCTGAACTTTCACCCAAGGAGGCTAATCGTGAGCATGGATAATTTGACCCTGCAGTACTTCGAGGCCGAGATGCGTTACCTGCGCGAGGCAGGCCACGAGTTCGCCCAAGCCTACCCTGACCGCGCCGCGCAGCTGAACCTGGACAAACCCGGCGCCCACGACCCCTACGTGGAGCGCCTGTTCGAAGGCTTTGCGTTCCTGATGGGGCGCCTGAGGGAGAAGCTCGATGATGACCTGCCGGAGTTGACCGAAGGCTTGGTCAGCCTGCTGTGGCCTCACTATCTGCGTACCATTCCCTCGTTGTCGGTGGTGGAACTGGCGCCAGACATCGCCACGCTCAGCCGCAGCGAGCGTATCGAGCAGGGCTTTGAAGTGTTGTCACAGCCCATCGGCCCCCAGCGCACCCGATGCCGGTACACCACCACCCAAGCCATGACCCTGCGCCCGCTGACCGTGGACAACGTTCACCTTGGCCATGACGCACAGGGTCGCTCACGGCTGCGGATACGCTTTTCCCGCGGCCCTACAGCTGCCTGGCGTGACATGGACCTGGCCAACCTGGTGCTGTACCTCAACGGCGATGCGCCCCTGGCAAACGCCCTGCACCATGCCTTGACGTTGAACGCCCAGGCGGTTTACCTGCACGTTCCAGAGGCTGCGCAGCCCCTGGCAGTGGACGCCTATTTCGCGCCCAAGGGCTTTGCCGACGAGGACCGCCTCTGGCCCAAGGGCGATAGCGCATTCAGCGGCTACCAGTTGCTGCTGGAATACTTCACGTTTCGCGAGAAGTTCATGTTCGTGACCCTGCGGGGGCTGGAGCATCTGCAGTTGCCGCCTGACGCGATGTGGTTCGAAGTGGACGTACTGCTCAAGCAAGCGTGGCCCCAGGACTTGACGGTGACCCGCGAGCACCTCTGCTTGCACGCGGTGCCGGTCATCAACCTGTTCGTGCTGGAGGCCGACCCCCTGGTGCTCGACCCCCTGCAGACCGACTACCTGCTACGCTCGATGCGCTTGCAGGACGGCCACACGGAAATCTATTCCGTGGACCACGTCACCGGCACCCGTGATGGCAAGCGGTATGACTACGTACCCTTCGCCAGTTTCCGCCACAAAGGCGGCATGCTGCGGGACGAGGCGCCCGAGCGCTATTTCCATACACGGCTGAAAAAGGGCGTGAATGGCTTGCACGACACCTGGCTGGTACTGGGAGGAGAGGGATTCGACAAAGACCGGTTGGTCGGCAACGAATGCCTGTCATTGACCCTCACCGGTACCCACGGGCAATTGCCCCGCAAAGCCCTGCAGAGCAGCCTGATCGACGCCGTGGTGGAGGCGGCCCAGGCTGGCCTGAGAGTACGCAACCTGTGCCCGCCGACGTTACCGTGCTACCCGCCCAGCCGCGACCGTTTTCATTGGCGGGTGCTGAGCCACCTGGGGTCCAATTTTTTGCCGATGCTCGATAGCGCGCAGGTGCTGCGCGGTACCCTGGCGCTCTACGACTGGACGGCGAGCGAGCTCAACCGGCGACGTCTGGACGCGATCGTCGAGGTGCGCCACCTGATCATCAAGCGGTTTGAAAAGGGTTTCATGCTTCGTGGCGTAGACATCGAAATCACGCTGGACGCCAGCGGCTTTTGCGGCGAAGGCGACATCCACCTGTTCGGCGAAATGCTCAACCGTTTCTTCGCCCTGTATGCGGATATTCATCTATTCAACCAGCTCACGCTGATCCTGCAACCCACCGGCAACTGCCTGCGATGGAGCGAAAACCATAGCCAGAGGATTCCTGGATGAGCGTGCAAAACCTGCTGGCGGTGCTGCAGCATCGGGTATCCCACAGCTCGGTGTTGCGCTTCTGCCAGTTACTGGAGTACGCGTCACCTGACCGCCCGCCACTCGGCAGCACCTCGCACCCCGCCGATGACCCGGTACGGTTTCGTCCCGACCCCGGCATGGGCTTTCCCGCCAGTGAACTCAAAGGATTCGAAATCTGCGCTGAACATCCACACCGGCCGCCTACCGTGCGTACGCGCCTGCTGGGCCTGTATGGCGTAGACTCGCCGTTGCCAACCGCCTACCTCGATGATATCGCCCAGCGGCGCGAGGGGCATGAAGCACTGGAAGCCTTTCTGGATATTTTCAATCACCGTATTTTTACCCAGTTCTACCGCATCTGGCGCAAGTATTCCTACCCCGCGACCTTCGAAGCCGGTGGTACCGACGCCACTTCCCAAAGCTTGCTAGGGCTGGTGGGCCTGGGCATTCCCGGCACCGCCCAGCACATCGCCACGCCGGTATCGCGGTTCCTGGCATTGTTGGGCGTGATGCGCTTGCCGACGCGCAACGCCGAGGGCATCACCGCCTTGGTGAAGTTGCTGGCGCCGGGTACCCGGGTGCAGGTAACACCCCACTGGCCGCAGCGCATTGCATTGGCCCGGCCTGCCGGTTTGTGCCCTCGACACCCGGTTAGCCTTGCCCAGGGCACACCGCTGGGCAACGTCGGGCGGGACGCCAACAGCCAGTTGCTGATGACATTGCTCACCGAAGACCCCGGCGAAGCGGTTGGCTGGCTGCCAGGCGGGTCGTTGCACAGCGACCTGCTGGTGCTGCTGCGTGTCTACATGGGCTGGCGCTGCACGGCCAGGCTGCGATTGTCCCTGGCGCCTCACCTGCTGCCCCCACCGTCGCTGGGGCGCGCCGACTTATTGCTGGGCATGACCGGCGTGTTGGGCAAAGTCGGCGACGCGCTCGTCACCATCGATCTAGGCCGTTACCAAGGCCTGCCGGAAAATCCGCAATTGAGGAAGACAGCACATGTCGCGTACCGTTTTTAAGGCAATGATGATCGCCGCTTTCAGCGTTCTGCTCGGCGGCTGCGGGGTGACCCAGGCCGTGAGTGACGGCACTGCGTCCACCGCGCGGGGACTGTTTCAAAAACGCGTGGACACCTTGCGCCTGGACTTCGATGGGCGTGCGGCGCTGAACACGGCGGGTGCTGACATGGGGGCGTTGTCGGTCACAACCCTGGTGCGGGTCTACCAACTGGGTGACGCCATGGCGGTGGAGCACGCCAGCTACGACCGCATCATTTCCGACAGTGGGCCACTGCTGGGCGCCGACTTGCTGAACGAACACGCCGTGGTGGTCAAGCCCGGCCAAGGCGCGGTACTGAGTGTGCCACTGGCCAAGGAAACCCGGTTCGTCACAGTGGTAGCGCTGTTTCGCCAACCGGATACGCAGTTGAACACCTGGCGCCTGACGCTGCGCCGCGACCAGTTGGACGCCGACCAGCCCCGGCGCCTCGAGTTGGCCGGCAACCGCCTGACGCTGCAGCCCATGGCCAAGGAGTGAGTCATGGACGAACCCTCGCTCTATGAGCGTCTTTTGCTCAATTTCACCGGCGAACTGCCCGTGCAGGCCGTCGACGAAGCAGACCATGCCATCCTTTCGGTGCTCGACAACCTGCAGCGCATTCTCGATAGCCGCGCCGGTACGCTGGCCCACCTGCCGGACTATGGCTTGCCTGACATGGGCTTGATCCTGCAGGGCCTGCCTGCGTGCGCCCATGACCTATCCAGAGCCATGGGCAATACCTTGCTCAGGTATGAGCCACGGCTGGCGAACCTGCAGATCGAGCTGTTACCCCAGCGCGAGCCTGGGCAGTTGGAGTATGCCTTGAACGTTCAACTCACATGCGGCGCCAAGGTTGCGTTCGGTACTACGCTGGCGCCCGGGGGCAGGGTAGTGGTGCGACACCTGACCCGCCAGCATTACCTGAGCTGAATACACCCTCGGCGCAGACGCCAGCGGTTTTGATGGGCGCCGACGGCTGCGCGACGAACTGGGCAAGCTGCACCATCCGGCTTGTCCGGACATCGACGGGCCACCGTGTGTAGCGCTCAGCCTTTGCAAGCCCTGGATAACTCCCGCGCATGAGAATGCAGTGCAGTTGTATCCTGTTTAATAACAATTGATAATGGTTTGCATTAACCCGCCACGGTTCTGAACCATGTCTTCGACACCCGCCCTCCACGGCCCTGCATTACGCCGCCATGTGCTGCACTGCCTGTTCGGTGACCACCATGGCTGGTTGTTGCAACGCCTGCGCGCTCGCCTGGGTTGCCAGCATGACGCCGCCGACATGGCGGCCGAGACGTTCATGCAGGTGGTGGCCTTGCCGGCCCCCGAAGGCATTCGGGAACCGCGTGCCTTGTTGACCACGATAGCCAAGCGCCTGATGTACGACACCTGGCGGCGCCGCGATCTGGAACGGGCCTACCTGCAGGCCTTGGCGTTGCAGCCCGAGGCGGTGGAACCCTCGGCCGAAGAGCGTGCCCTGACCATGGAAACCTTGCTGGCCATCGACGCCTTGCTCGATGGTTTGTCACCCCGTGCGCGCACGGCGTTCCTGTGCAGCCAACTGGATGGCATGAAGTACGCCGATATCGCCGCCATGCTCGGTGTATCGACCATTCGCGTGCGCCAGTACGTGGCCAAGGGCCTGAAGCTGTGTTGCCGGGAGTTGCTGGAGTCATGAACCTGCCCCGTGCGGCCCTGGAACAGGCCATCGAATGGACCGCGGTGCTTCGCGATGAACCGTTGCCCGCCAGCGAGCGCCGCGCCTTTGAACGCTGGCTCGGTGCCGATCCGGCCCACTCGGAAGCCTGGGCGCGGGTGCAGCAGCATCTGCATCGCTCGCTGGGGCCGCTGTCGGCCCGTGATGCACCGGTGCGCCAGGCGTTGCAGGCACCGCGGCCCAGCCGGCGTCATCTGTTGCGCGGCGCATTGGTGTTGGCCGGCGTCGGCATTACCGGCATTACCCTGACACGTCAGGGCATGCCGCTGGCAGATGTTGCTGCCGACCTGCGCACCGGTACCGGCGAACGGTTATCCCGTGACCTGGCCGATGGCAGCCACCTGCAACTGGATGCCCGCAGTGCGGTGGACCTGGCGTTCGACGCCCATGAGCGGCGCGTGGTACTGCGCACGGGCAAGTTGATCATCGACGCCCATGCCGACCCTCGCCCCCTGCGGGTGGTGACTGCTTTTGGCTGTGTGCAGACGTTCGATGGACGCTGCATGGTCGCCACCTACGAAGACCGCGCCCATGTCTGGGTGATGCGCTCCAGTGTCACCGTTGAACTGGGCCGGGGCGGGCAGACGCAGGTGGTACGTGCCGATCACGGTGTGAGCGTGGGCCGCACCCTGCAGCCACTCACGGCCGAGCGCAACGGTGAAAGCACCTGGGGCGATGGCTTTCTCAATGTTGTCGACTGGCCGCTGGGGGATGTGATTGCGGCCCTTCAACCCTACCGCCATGGTGTATTGCGCATCAGCCCCAAGGCGTCGGCCTTGCGGGTTTCCGGGCTGTTTTCCCTGGATAACAGCGACCGGGCACTGGCCTCGCTGGAACAGACCATGCCGGTGCGCGTGCGGCGCTATTTCGATTGGTGGGTCAGCGTCGACACCGTGTGAATTTTTTTTTCGAGTGCCTATATCGCTTTTTCGATCTCGCGGGACATAGCTCAAGAACCGCACTGATATGCGGACACACCTGGAGCCCTTTCATGTCCCGCCGTAGTCCTCGCTTCGCCGTTTCGCCTTTGTGTCTTGCCCTGCTACTGGCCGGCGCGCCGCTGTTCACCAGTTCCGTCAGCGTTGCCGCCGAAACACAGGCCACCTATAGCTTCAACCTGCCAGCGGCCCCCTTGGCCACGACCCTGGGGCGCATCGCCCAGTTGAGCGGCCGCGAGATCGTCTACGCGCCCGACCTGGTCAGCGGCCGGCAGGCTCCGGCGGTTCAAGGTGAGTTGAGCACCGAGGTGGCGCTGGCGCGGGCACTGGAAGGCTCCGGGCTGGCATTGCAGAGCACCGATGGCGGCGTGTTGACCCTCAAGCCATTGCCGGTTGGGGCGCTGAACCTGGGCGATGTGAACATCAACGGCCGTTCCCAGACCGATGCCGGTGACAGCAACCAGACCTACGTGGCCAAGCGCAGCCGCGGTGCCACCAAGACAGATACCCCGCTGGTGGAGGTGCCGCAGTCGATCTCGGTGGTGACCCGCAAGCAGATGGACGACCAGGCGGTGCAGGGCGTCAGTGAAGCGATCCGCTACACCCCGGGTGTGTACGGTGAATTCACCGGCGCCAACAATACGCGCGAACAGTTTCGTATCCGCGGCTTCTCGCCGTACGTGTTTCAGGACGGCCTGATGCTACCTTACGGCGAAAGTGGCCAGGGCAGCGTAGCCGAGCCTTATGGGCTGCAAAGCATCGAGGTAGTGCGTGGCCCCAGTTCCATGCTGTACGGCCAGAGCCGTCCCGGCGGCCTCATCAACCTGACCAGCAAGATGCCCACCGAGACGCCGCTGCATCAGGTACAAGTCCAGGGTGGCAGCCATGACCTCAAGCAACTGGGCTTCGATTTCGGCGGCCCGCTGGATGCGCAGAACACCCTCAGCTACCGCCTGACTGGCCTGGTCAAGGACAGTGGTACCCAGGTCGACCACGTCGACAACAACCGGCAGTTCATTGCCCCGGCCCTGACCTGGCGCCCTGACGACGACACCACGCTGACGGTGCTGGCCCAGTACCAGCGCGACTGGGGCGGCACCACCGAACAATATTACCCGGCCAGCGGCACGCTTCATGCCTCGCCCTGGGGGCATATCAGCAGCCACACGCTGCTGGGCGACCCGGATTTCGACAAATTGCGGCGTGAGACCTTCCAGCTCGGCTATCTGTTCGAGCATCGCCTCAACGACACCTGGACGATGCGCCAGAACCTGCGATGGAGCAAAGTCAACGTCGAGAACCGCTCGGCCTATGGCAATGGTTACGTCAGCGCTACCAGCCCGTTGCTGGCTCGCGCCACCTCGGACATCAAACGTAACCTGCAAATTTTCAACGTCGACAACCAGGCCCAGGCCAACTTCAACACCGGCGCCCTTGAGCACACCTTGTTGATGGGTATCGATTATCGCCGGACCGGCTTGCTGAATACGGCGGTGAACGGCACGTTCACTTCCATGAACCCCTACACGGGTGCAGGTACCGATGGTACCCAGGGTACTACTCGCGTGGGCCGTGACCTTTATCAGACGCTCAAACAGACCGGCATCTATTTTCAGGACCAGATCAAACTGGACCACTGGATCGTCACCTTGGGCGGGCGCTAAGACCGCGCCGATGCCGATAGCCATTTCCGCCCTGACGGCAGCAACCCCACCGACCGCTACATTCCCCAGGATGATGACAAAGGCACCTGGCGCGGTGGCCTGGGGTACCTGTTCGATAACGGTCTGATGCCATACTTCAGCTACTCGCAGTCCTTCGACCCGATGCTCAACACCAGCGTCAGCGCCACTACGCCGATCTTCAAGCCGACCGAGGGCGAGCAGTACGAGGCGGGGATCAAGTATCAGCCACCTGGCCAGGACAGCTTTATCACCGCGTCGGTTTATGACCTGAAACAGAAGAACCTGACCACTCCCGACCCCCTCAACATCAACAACACCGTGCAGATCGGCGAAGCCCGCAGCCGTGGGCTGGAGCTTGAAGGCAAGGCGGTGCTCAATGACAACCTCAGCTGGCTGGCGTCCTACACGTACACCGATAGTGAAGTGACCAAGTCGGGCTACCTGACCTCGCTGTATCGCGACAAGGGCAACGAATTGCCGTTCACGCCGCGCCATCAAGCGTCGACCTGGTTCGACTACACCGTGCATGACGGTGTATTGGATGGCTTTGGCCTGGGGTTGGGCGCGCGTTACACCGGCACCTTGTGGGGCAGCAGCGTCAGTTCGACCAGCGCCACTGTCAACCGCATCAAGACCGGTAACATCACGGTGTTCGATGGCGCCGTGCACTACGACCTTGGCCAACTGAGCCAAGGCCTGCGCGGTACCCGCGTGGCCGTTAACGCCAGCAACCTGTTCGACAAGGACTACGTGACAGCCTGCACCAACGCCAGTGCCTGCTACTTCGGCCCGCGTCGCAATGTGATCGCCACGCTGACATACGACTGGTAAACGGCCCGTGGCCGGCGTATGACATACCCGGCATCAGGCCAGGTCCGCTGAATGGGGCCTGGCTAGGGCCGCGATGCCAGCAGGCGCCACAAACCGCGCACGGTCTTTCTGTTCCAGTGGCGCAGGGGGATATCGCGCAAGGTGCTGCGTGCCAGGGGCTTGTCGCGGCTGGCATACTTGAGGAACATCGAGTTGCGAAAGCGCATGCACACCTGTTCGTACTGGGGATGCTCGCGGAACAGGGCGTAGGTCTTGAGTACGTTCTCCACCATGAAACGGCCATTCTTGAAGGTGTTGGTAGGGTGGTCCCGGTATTGGGCCAGCACCTCGCCCAATACGTCGATGCAATAGCCGACCCGCAGGATCGACAGGGTGATGTAGATGTCCTCCAGGCGGATGTCGGGGTCGAAGCCGCCCACCTTGTCCAGCGCCTCGCGGCGGAACATCAGGGTGGCCGCGGCGGGGCCCGGCTTGCGACCCAGGAAGAGGTCGTCGAAGTCCAGGCGTCGAAACGGCAGGTCCCGGTTGCGCTGCTCCCGGGCGCCCATGACATTGCCCTGATGGTCAATCGTCTCGATGTTGGCCGAGCACACGCCCACTTCAGGCTTACCCTCGAGGTACTGGACCTGGGTGGCGATGCGATGGGGCAGCATGATGTCGTCGGAGCCAAACGGAACGATCAGCGTGCCCCGGGCACGTGCAATGGCAGCATTGAGGGTCGCGGACAGGCCCTGGTTGGCCTGAACCCGCAAGTCGAAACCATGCGTGGCCTGAAGCTGCTTGAGCAGGGCCACGCTATTGTCGGACGAACCATCATCGATGACCAGCAGTTCAATATGCGGGTAAGTCTGGCGAAGCACACTGTTGATACTGGCCTCGATGTAAGGCGCATGGTTATAAGACGCAATGATGACCGTGACCAGCGGTACGTCGGGAACAACATCAAACATGGCACTACCTTCGAAATACCAATACAGGGCGGCGCGATGAATATCAGGCGGTGTGGAATCAGGGCCGACGGGGCGCTTAGCCATTCAAAGCTGGAGAAACAGGGACTGGAAGCCTGCCATGCCCAGGCATTCAATGCACGTTTTTTATGTATGTATTAGTAACTTGAAGAGTCGGTGTCAGTGGTAATGTCAGGGCAGGTAAAGTTGAGTATTTTTTGCGTACGAAGTTGTTTGGTTTTCATCATGACAGTTTCAAAGTCTACGCGAAAGATAGAGCGTCGGGATGACGCTCAAGTGGCGGGCGGGTCATAGCGCCCAAGGCAGGCGCGCGCCAGCACTGCCAGCACCGCCAGGTTACCGCGCACGCTACTGATCTTGGTCGGCACCTCGCCCTTGGGATAACGCCGCACGGTAGGCAGTTCGACACAGTGGTAACCCAGGCGAGGTGCACGGTATGACAGGTACGCCAGCAGTTCATAGGTCATGAACACATCGCGAAAGATCGCCACCTGAGGGTCCAGCAGTAGCCGGCGACTGTAGGCGCGGTAGCCCTGGGTGGTGTCACTCCAGCGATACCCCGAGGCCCAGCTGAGCAGCGGGGCGTGGATGTAGCGGATGGCGAAGTCGCGCGAGGGCGGTGTGTTTTCCGCCACACCGCCCTCGATGAACCGCGACGCCTGCACGAAATCCACGCCGCGGCGCAGGGCCTGGATGAAATCGGGAATGGCCCGCGGGTCGTCCTTGTCGTTGCCGTCGATAGTCACCACGCCTTCATAGCCCTGGTCCAGGGCGAAGGCGTAGGCGCAGCGCAATTGGGCACTGAGCTTGCCCGGCCCGGTCTTGACCAGCAAGGCCCGTACCCGGGTCTTGCTCAGCAGTGCGCTATTGAGGGAGTCATCCTGGCTGCCGCCGTCGACGATGATGATATCGGCCAGGTGGTCCAGGGCCATGATCGCCATGCGCTCAAGCAGATGGCGGATGCGCTCACCTTCGTTGATGACGGGGATGACCACGCACCAGTTGCGCTGGCGCCCCAGCCACAGGGGCAGGTCGTAGGTGGGAACCTGGCGTGCGGCCAGTTGGCCGGGTAGAAATTGGGCGGATGTCATGGGCAATACCTCAGGCAACCCGGGCGGTGATCAACGCCACCCCGGCAATAACCAGAAAGACCCCGGCGCCGGTGGTCCAGTGGAAGGGTTCACGCAGCAGGAGCACTGATGACAGCGCCACCGTTGCCACCGCGCCGGCGGTCAGCACCGGGTGGGCGACATTGAGGGGTAAACGTGCCAACGCCGCGGCGTACAGCAGGAAGGCGGCGCCGTACAAGGCCAGGCCGAGCCAGAAAGGCCAGTTCGCCAGGGCCGCCAGGGGCTCGGCCAGGGAGGGGAAGCGCCGGGGAGGCATCATCGCCATTTTCACCAGCACGCTGGCCGAGGCGTTGGACAGAATGCCCAGGATCAGGATCGCCCATTTCATGCACGTACTCCGCTTTCATGGTGTCGGTAATGGCGGGTCGCGGCGTGCAGGGCACGTTCGATCGCCGGGAGTGTGGGCTGGTCGGGTGGCGTGAGCATTTCGATGGTCACCACCTGTTCGGGCAGGTAGCCACGCAAGGCAGTCAGCATGCGGTCATGGTCGGTGCACCCCTCGCCCAGGGGCACAAGGTGCGGCTCGCTGGCGTGTACATGGCCGATCAGGTCGGCGTGCTCATGCAGCACCCGGGCCGGGTCTTCGCCGTTGAGGGTCAGGGCGCCGGTGTCCAATTGCATGCGGATCGCGCCATGGGCCACCTGGCGTACCACTTGCGCGGTTTCATCGCTATCGAGCATGAAATTGGCGCCGTAGCAGGCCGGGTTCGGCTCCAGGCAAATCACTACCCCGTGGTCGTGGGCGATGTCGCCCAGGCGGCGGAAAAAGTTCAGGGCGATCTCCAGGCTGTGCTGGTCATCCAGGCCGGCCCGGTCACGGTTTTTCGGCGAGCCGAACACCAGGCGCCGGGCCCCCAGCCCAGCAGCAATGCGGCACACGGCAGCCAGGTGGTCGAGCATGCTCGCCTGGCTGTCGGCACCGGCGAACAGGTTCAGACCACGGGTGCCAAACAGCAGCGCCTGCATGCCGTAGATCTCGATGCCCCGCGAGCGCCACCACCGACGTACCTGGCTTATCTGCGCCTCGGTGGCCTTGGCCGGGTTGGGAAAGTATTTGCCGGGGGCCACGTCGATCGCATCGATCTGCAGTTGTTGCAGCAGCCTGCTCACGGCCGTGTCCTCGGCGCGGTCCCAGGCAATATTGGAAATGGCCAGCCTCATGCGTGTGCCTCCAGGGGCAGGGCAATGCCCCGCGGTTCAGACTGGGCATAGGCGCGTACCGCCAGCAGGGTATCGCGCGCGCTGTAGGGGTAGCGGCCGGGCGCGCCATACAGGTTGGCGAAGCGGCTGTGCAGGTCGTAGCGGGAGGGGCTGGCGCTCAGATGCTGCTCCAGTACCCGGCCGAAACCCTCGCGGGCCAGGCGTGCGACGCTGATGGGTTCAGCGCACAGGTGAACCAGCGAGAGGCCGGCCTGCAGCGCGATCTGGATGTCATACCAGAGGTTGACCATGGGGTAGAACTGAAACACGCCACGGCTGTCGACAGCGGCCAGGTTGTTGTTGTGCAGCAGGTCGAACACCACGTTTTTGCGTAGCCCCGGGCCTACCAGGCCAGGCAGGCGCACGATCAAGTGGCACGGGAAATGTTCGGCGACGAACTTTTCCAGGCGCCTGCGGTGCAGGCCATAGGGCTGCAGCCCGGTTTCATCCACGGTGCTGTATTCGTCTACCCCCACGGGGTGGGCAAACACGTCCACCGTACTGATCAGCACGAATACCTTGCAGCGCACGGTGCGCAGGTGTTCGATCAGCGAATCGATGGCATGCAGGTCGGCTTCCGGCTCGCGGTTGGCGAGCCACTTCTGGGCCGGCGCGCCGGCGCATACCAATGTGTCGAACGGCAGGTGATCGATCTCGCCAATGGTGGTGGACCGGTAGTGGGCGGCAAAGGTGGTCTGGCGCAACAGGGTCGAGCCAACGAAACCGGTGTAGCCGATCAGTGCATCGCGGGTCGTGGTCATAGGGGGCCTCGGCAGTTGAGGTGCAACAATTCGGCGTCCGTCACGCTCAGTTCCGAGGTGTAGGCGCAGCGGTACTTGTCCAGGGCGGCTTGCATCAGGTTGCCCACGCCGGTTTCTCCCGGTTGCAGGTCCAGGTGTGACGTCAGGAAGTACACCGAATCACTGGGCCGCTGGGCGAGCAGTTGGTCGATGTCGTTGGCCATGGTGGCCATTTCCTGATTCGGGTCGCGGCGCCGGGTGGTGTCGTCCAGCCGGGTGAAAAAACGCTGACGGGCCAGTCCGGGGTCCAGCAACTGGTAATACTCCAGCGACGGCTGGGCATTGGGGTGCACCAGTATCTCGCTGGGGGGCATGGCTGAGAGGTACTGGTACAGGGCGTTATTATCGGTGTACTGGAAGTTGTCGCCGTCCAGGTTGTTGTGCACGGCCTTGCCGGCTTGCAGCGCCAACAGCGCCAACAGCGCCCAGCCCAGCACCTTGAGGCTTTTGCTCATGCCCTGGGTAAACGTGAGAATGGCGAAGGTGTCGATGACCAGGCTCAGGGGCACCATCCAGATCACGTGGCGGGGGTAGGTGGCGGGGTACACGCCTGCGACCTTGCCTGCCAGCACCAGCAGCACCAACACGCAGAAGAACTGGTTGACCCGGTGAATGAAGGTACGCGGTGGGTACACCAGCAGCATCAGGCTCGACACTACCGAAACCGCCATCAGCACCTTGCCATAAGCGCCCAGCAGCGCGTGCAATACGCTTTCCAGCGCGTCCAGCGGGCCAGAGCTGGCGTAGGTGTTGTAGTTGCTGATCTGGTAGGTGGTCAGGTATTTCATGCACAGGTACGAGAGCGCCACGCAAGCGGCGGAGACAACGAAGCCGCCGATTTTGTACAGCCGTTGGCTGCCGTCATCGCGGCTCACGAACCACCAGCACGCGTACGCCAGCAGGCCGCCAGCGATGATCAGGGTGGAAAACCCCAGCAGGCTGATCAGCGCCGCCACCAGCAGGGTCCAGTAGATGTCGTCGTGGTCTTCGGCTTCGCGGATGGCCAGAACGGCCATGAAGCTGCCGCTCATTTCCAGGAAGTAGAACTTGAGTTCGGTGAAGTGGAAACCGGTCGAAAACGAGTTGCCAATCACCGCCACCAGGAACACGAACACGCCCCAGCGATAGGGGCGGAACAGCAAGGCAACCGGTATGGCCAACAGCAGCGACACCGCCAGTACCGACAGGCGCAATGGCCGAATGTCGTAGTGAAACACGGCCATCACGAGCTTGAAGAATACCGATGCCAGTACCGGCTCGGCCTGGTCGTAGTAGGGCAGGGGAGCTGCGAAGTCGGCGGGGTTGCTGATGGCGATGATGTTCTTGAGCAGCATCGCCTCGTCCATCCACACCGAGCGCGCCGACAGTGTGACGAAGATACTGGCCAGTACCAGCAGGGCTACCAGGGTGCAGAGTTTCGACAGTTCAAAGTGCTTCATCATCGAGTTTCTCCAGCACGTCGTAGAGGTTGTCGATTTTGCCGCCCAGTACCGAAAAGCAACCGGGTAGCGTGGCATGGCGTTCGAAGAGAATCGGCCGGCCGTCGTCGTCTTCGTTGCGCTGCAGCACGGTTTTCACTTCGTACAACGAGTCCACATGCTGGGCATCGGCTACCGCGGGAATGTAGCGGGCCACGTCGCGCACCATCCGCTCGACCCGGCTGACCCGCTCGTAGTCGCGCAATTTGCGATAGGGGTCCAGGCCGGGCCTGTCCTGCCAGTTCAAGTGGGGGGTGAAGCGCACATGGGACAAGGTATGCAGGCCCCGGGCGGGGAATGGCATCAGGGAAAAGAACGGCCCGTCCATCACCGTGATGCCCAGGCCTGCCAAGGCGGGCGGCATGGCCATCAGTGCCATTTCGGTGATTTCCTGCTTGAGGGGGCTGGCGACGCCCGGAAAGTCACCGCCCAGCTGGTTGGTGCCGCTGTAGCTGCAATTGAACACGTAGCGGCTCTCGACGTGGGTCTTCTCGCCACGCTCGTTTTCCAGGTGCACCCGTAGCCCTTCCGGTACCTTGTCGATCGCCAGGGCACAGGTTCGGTAGTGCACCTGGACCGCGAAACGGTCAAGTTCGCGCAGCGCCCACTCGGCCAAGCGGGTACTGTCGAAGGCGTATTCCTGCACGGCGAACACGTCTTCGATCAGCCGGGTCTGAAACAGCTCGCGCAAATTCGCTGGTGCCTGCTGCACCGGCGCGCCGATGTCGCGGCAGAAACGCTCGAATTGGCGGGCGGTCAACTTGGAGTTGTGCCGCGCGATGGCGTAGAGCTTGGTGAAGTCTTGCCGCACTGCCTGGGGCCAGTCGCGCACGAACCGCGGCAGGTTCACCCGGCTGCGATAGGCCGTGGTGTAGCTGCGGGGGTAGTGGTAGCCATTGTGCACGCGGGCCTGGTTGTTGTAGGAGGCGCGCAGCATCAGCGCCGGTTCGCGCTCCACCAGCAGCATGTGCCTGAACCCACGCTGGGCGGCCAGGTAGACGGCAATGGCCGCGCCGTAGAAACCGCCGCCGATGATCACCGCGTCATGGCGTGGCGGGTGGGCGGCCATCAGGAGAACCGTCCAGTGACGACGACCGCCGAGTCGATGGCGGGCGCCGCTGCTTCTTCGATATTCAGCCGCTCGCGCCGGGTCATGCGCGCGCTGGTGAACTCCTGAGCCACGTGATAACCAGGGCCTTGCTGGGTGGCGCTGGCCATGTTCATGAGGTATTCGCCCAGCACCATCAGTACTAGCGAGATCAGGAAAAACATCCCCGATTGTTGCAGCGACAGGCTGATCCAGCCGGGTGCCACATCAGCCTTGAAGAAGCCGATGGCCACCACGTAGACGCAGTACACCAGGTTCATGACCGCACCGAACAGCGACAGGGCCGTGACCAGGCGCATGGGCCCGCGAGTGGTGGACAGCAGCAGGCCGACCCCGCGGTCGATGTTGTCGCGCAGACGCTTGCGTGGCTGGGGCCGAGGTGGCTCGCTGTAGCGCAAGTTGGCGCGCGCGAAGCCGCCGGTCGCCGGCAAGTGGCGGTAGCCGATCACCGGCTTGGGGTGCTGCAGGATGAAGTTGATCACTTCCCGCGACATCAACCGGTAGGGCGGTGCTTCCTTCGCCAGGTTGATGCCGTTGAAACGGTGATAGCACCAGTGGAACACCCGGAACGCCAGGCGGTAGAGCGGCCCCTGGCGCGGCCGTTGTTCGTTGCACACGAACACCACGTCGGCCCCTTGGCGCGCTTGCTCCAGCAGGTTGGGCAGGTAGCGAATGTCATCGGTCATGGGGTCGATCACTGCCACATGGTCACCCAGGGCGTTTTCAAGGCCGACCCACGATGCGGTGTCGATGTCCACTTCCTTGGTCAAGCCGTAGACCTGCAAGTTGGCAATGCCTGTCTCGCTGCTCAGGTGCTTGAGCACGGCGATGCTGTTGTCCGTGGAGGCGTTGTCGACCACGATCAGTTCGTAGTCGCGCACCATGGCACTGACCACCTTGGTGGCCTCCAGCAGCAGGGCTTCAAGAAAGTCGGCATGGTTGCGAACGACAAACACCACCGACAGGAAACTCGGGACGTGGGCCATGGGGGCGGTTCTCTATTCGACAGGGGCGAGGTGCCGGGCAGGCGCAAGCTGGCCAGACGGCATTGGCAATCACGTTGAGGGTGGGCAGTGCGAAGGGGGAAACGGAATAGCGGGTAGGCTACCGCCAGGCAACGCAAAGGTTGCCGCGGGCCTGTCTGAGGCTGGGCGTCAGGTTTTCCATATATGTATCCTGACTTTAAACGTCCTGTTACAACTGAGGCTAGCGCAGCGCCATGATCTTGGCTACCGCTGGATAATTAAAAGCGCCGAATGGCCCACGGCTATCGGGTTGGAGATTGAATGTTCTGTCAGCCAATGGTCGGCTGCGCGACGGCCGGATACATCGGGTACCCGTTGCGGGTCCGGGGGGTGGTGCCTCTCGGGCTCAGCGCGCTCCATTGCCGGCCTCCACAAAAAAATCTTTGGAAATCATTCCGATGGCTGTAGCCTTCCTCGGCCTGGCGGTCTGTACCACCAGGGAAACAACACCCAGGCTCGCGTAAGCCGGGTGGTATACTCGACTTTCGCGCACAAGCGCCTGCAGGTCTTGCCAACATGACGCAGATTTCCGAACGCCTTCTGGTCCAGGCCCACCTCGACGCCAAGCAGCCCAAACCGCTGACCGTCGAGCAGGAAGCCGACTACCGCGCTGCCATTGCCGCCGAGCTCAAGGCTCAGGATGCCGTGCTGGTGGCGCATTTCTATTGCGACCCGGTGATTCAGGCCCTGGCCGAGGAAACCGGTGGCTGCGTGTCCGACTCCCTGGAAATGGCCCGCTTCGGCAAGAACCACCCGGCCAGGACCGTGGTGGTGGCCGGTGTGCGGTTCATGGGCGAGACGGCCAAGATCCTCACCCCCGAAAAGCGCATTCTGATGCCGACCCTGGAGGCCACCTGCTCGCTGGACCTGGGCTGCCCGGTGGAAGAGTTCTCGGCGTTCTGCGACCAGCACCCCGAACGCACGGTGGTGGTTTATGCCAACACCTCGGCGGCGGTGAAGGCGCGGGCCGACTGGGTGGTGACGTCCAGCTGTGCGCTGGAAATCGTCGAAAGCCTGATGGACAACGGCGAGACCATCATCTGGGGGCCGGACAAGCACCTGGGCCGCTACATTCAGAAGCAGACCGGCGCCGACATGCTGCTGTGGGACGGTGCCTGCATCGTTCACGAAGAGTTCAAGTGGCGCCAGTTGGAAGACATGAAGGCGTTATACCCGGACGCTGCGATTCTGGTGCACCCCGAGTCGCCGGAGTCGGTCATCGAATTGGCCGATGCCGTGGGTTCCACCAGCCAGTTGATCGCCGCCGCTCAGCGCCTGCCGAACAAGACCTTCATCGTGGCCACCGACCGCGGCATCTTTTACAAGATGCAGCAGTTGTGCCCGGACAAGATCTTCGTCGAGGCCCCCACCGCCGGCAACGGCGCGGCATGCCGCAGTTGCGCGCATTGCCCGTGGATGGCCATGAACACCCTGGAGCGCACCCTCACGGCCTTGCGCGAAGGCCGCAACGAGATCTTCGTCGACCCGGCGCTGATCCCCAATGCCGTGCGCCCCCTCAAGCGCATGCTTGACTTCACCCAGGCCGCGCGCATGAAGGCGGCAGGCAACGCCTGAGGCCTAAGCGCTGCTGACCACACCCGTTGCCGTTGGCGATGGGCTGGTCAGGCGCTTGTTCCACTCCAGCCACTGCGCCAGGCCAAGCATCAGGCCCAGGCCGGCCAAGGCTGTGGCGACCTGCATGGGCAGGCGGTCATCGCCCAGGGCGTTGGCCATGTCGGCCAAGGGCGCCAACACCACGCTCAAACAGAAAATTTCCAGCGAATAACGGCCCATCATCGCCACTTTCTGCACCAGCCAGTGCTGCACCCACGTCCCGGTGGGGATCAGCTTGGCCACGCAATACGCCAATGCCAGGAAGTGCACCAGGCGCACCGGCGCCAGGTTGGTCTTGCTGATGGGGTACAGGTGTTCGCTGACCCACTGGGGCATGACGGCGTCATGCAGCGCCGGCCACTTCCAGCTCAGGGCAATGGGCACGCTGAGCGCTGCGATGCCGGCGCAGGCCATGAACAGTGGCTGGCGATGCAGCGGGCGCGGGTCCGCGGCGTGGGGCTGCTGGCTGTGCAGGGCCGCCGCGCCCCCGAGCACGAACAGGGCTTGCCACGCATAAGGGTTGAAGTACCACAGGCCATTGCCATGGGCGGGAATGTTCCAGCCAAACCACTGGGTCAGGCCGTAGACCGCCAGCGACAGACCCACGGCATGGCCGGTGTGCTTGACCAGCAGTGGCAATACCAGCGGCAGGCCTGCCAGCAGCACGATGTACAGCGGCAAGGGGTCCATGAGGTTGGGCTTGAAGCGCAGCAGCAGTTCATCCACCAGGGCCTGTTGCGGGTCGAGGAGGAAATAGTTGAGGTTCATTTCCTGGATCATGTCGCGGGTTTCGACATGGCTGTTGGCAACGAAGATGATGCCCATCAGCAGCACCAGCAGGAAAATATGCACCACGTACAGCACCCAAGCTCGGCGCAGAATCCGCACCCCGGCGATCAGGTAGCCGCTGCGCTCGGCAATCCGGCCATACGCCAGCACGGCTGCGTAGCCCGCCAGGAACACGAAGATCTCCGCCGCGTCGCTGAAGCCGAAATTGCGCAGGGTGAAGTTGGCGAGGGGATTTTGCGGTATGTGATCCCAGAAAATGAAGATCAACGCCAAGCCTCGATAGAAGTCGATGCGGTGGTCGCGGCGGGTGATCATGACGATTGGCCTTGAACGAAAGGTGGTTGAATAAGGATAGGTGCGCGGCAGGGCTGGTTCCGCCAGAACGCAGGCTGCCGATCAGCGGCGGGGAGGTTGGCGCTTTTTGGGGGGGAATGCAAAAGAGGGTTATTACCGGATGTCACAGCGCCCCTGATGACCCGCATCCCCCTGTGGAACCGGAACGGGGCGCCGCGCACGATCAGGAGGCCGGAGGTGCCTGCTTCCCGAGCTTGCGCCCGGTTCCACAAGGGCGCGCCGCCTTGGCCTGACGCGCCCTGGTGGTCACCGCTCCCCTTGCGGGACCGGGCGTGAAGACAGATGGCTAAGGTGCGGTTCCAAACCCTGCATTGCGCGCATGCCGGTATTCGCTCACCGCCTCGTACACCGCTTTGCGCAACCGGTTGATACCGCCAATCGGCCGGTGGGCTTCGATACCGTGCCAGGGGTTGAACGACAGGTTGTCGCACATCAGGTTCTGCGCCGGTGTGTCGAAGTCCTGCGGCGCAACGCGAATGGCGGCGACCGTCTGGAAGGGCGCGTCGCTTTCCTTCCACTGCACGCTGGTATCCTCGATGGGCATGTATTTGCTCGGGTCCTGGCGCTGCACCTGCAGCATGAAGCACGCCGGTTGCTGGTCGGTGGTCAATTGCTGGTGCAGGGCGGTACGCAGGAAGTTGGGCAGGTCCTCGTTCTGCTTGGCCACTGTGTACGGCGGGCAACTGGCCGGGTCGGGCACCACGCGGAACTTGGCGTTGGCGCTGCCGAACTTGTACGGCGACACCGAGTAATAGGTGGCCAGCGTCGGGCTCAGCGGGGCGTTGGCCAAGGTGGCCTTGGCGATCAGCAGGTGGCGCAATTGCCAGCTGCGTGGGTCCAGGCTGGGGAAGAAGGCCAGCGCTTGCTTGCCATCCGCCTGGGCGCCGATGTTCTGCCGGTATTCAGCCACGTCGCTGACAAAGAAGTTCGGGTGCTTGAACATCACGAAATCCTGCTCGTGACGCTCGGCCTGGTCAGCCATCAACTGCTTGCCCGGCACATCCAGCAACTTGATCGCCATGCCGCGTGCGTCCTGCAACTGGTCGAACTGGGGGTAGGCGTTGCCGTTGGACAGACGGATCCAGGCCTGCCACGTCTTGCCCGGTTCGGCGAACACGCCCTGACGCAGGTCGGGTGCCAGGTTCTGCGGCACGCTGACCTGGGCCGTGACGCAGCCGTGGGCCTTGGCGTGGGCATCGCGCAGGTAACGGGTGGGTTCACGGTGTTGATCGACGATGCGGATGGCGGTCTGGATGATGTCCTGGGTCATGGCCGCTTCCCCGGGTGGAACCTGTTCTTCAGCGGCCACCGGCCCGGAAAATTTCCAGGCGTAGTAGCCATAGCCAGCGGCGAAAGCCAGCGCGGCGATGGCCAGCAGCCATAGGGCCAGCTTGAGCAAGGCGCGGCCAAGGCGGCAAAAGAATCCCGGACGGCGGGTTGTGTCACTGAACATCATGGCAATTTCTCCTCGAGCGGGCCGCCCAGCACTTTCAGGTATTCGATCAGGGCGCGGCGCTCTTCGGGCGCCAGGTAGCGGCCGATCACGCCGCGGCCACGGGGGCCGTCGCGGAATTCATGGCCGCTGTTGTGGTTGCCGGTGATGGCGGTGTCGTACAGGAACGCGCCGTCGAAGCGTTCGGTGCGGTAACCCAGGTTCCGCGGGTCGTACTCCAGGCTGCCCCGGTAGAATGTGCGGGGGCGTTCGTCCTGGGGCGAGAGCAGCAGGTAGACGCTGGGTACCGAACCGTTGTGCAGGAACGGCGGGGTGGCCCATACGCCATCCAGTGGCCGCGCCTTGTAGGCTTTCACTTCCAGCACGCCGATGCCCAGGCCGAAGCCGTCGTAGCGCGCCCGCTCCGCGCCCTCGATACCGGCCGCGCGGTAGGCGTGGTCTTCGACGAACGCGGTGACATAGGCCAGGCCCTGGGCCACGGATACCTGGGTGAGGTCCAGCGTGCCCGGGTCGGGATGCACGGTCACGCCCAGCTTGCCCAATTCGTCGGGGTTCCACTTCAGGCTGCTGACGTCATAGCGGTAGGTGGCGATATTCTCGGCCACGGCAGGGTCGGTGCCGATTTCGTCGACCGGCTTGAGCACCATGGTGCGCACCGGCCGGCCTCCTTCCTGTTTTACCGGGGGCACGTGGCACATGGCGCAGTTGGCATCGAACAGCGCTCGGCCAGTGGCCGCCTTGGCCAGGTCGACCTTGCCCAGAATGTCTTCCGGCCAGGCAGGGGGCTTGAGGTGCTGCAGGGTTTCCTCGATGCGGTACAGGTCATGTATCCGCACGCTGGAGGGGTAGCGAGCGTCACCGGTCAGCGGCTGGCCATGGTCGTCGAAGAACTGCAGCGTGGTGCCCACTCCCAGCGACTCGCCCACGTTGCGGGCCATGGGCTGCTGGGCCGAACCGGTCCATTGCACCCAGTCGAACGTCCAGATGTCCCACAACTGCGGGTAGTCCACCGGGGCGTTGGCCACCCGGTAGTTGGCTGGCGAGATGGCGTCACCGAACGTGGCGTTGGCGATGCGCCCGAATGCGTCGGTACGGCCCGGGCCTTCCTGGGTCGGGTACAGGCCGCGATGCCAGTCATTCCAGGCCGTGTGGGCGAAGGTGTCCAGCGAAGCCTTGAATTGCTTGCGCAGGGTGTCCTTGTCACGGTCGTAGTGGTCGCCCAGTACCCGGTGAGCAAAGCGGCTCCACTTCCAGGGCAGGTAATAGGTGGCCGCCAGGCTCGACACCAGCGCCTGGCCGAAGCTGCCACCGCGCAGCGTGGGCACGCTGGAGGGCAGCACGTGCTGGGCCGTGCCGCCGTCAATGCGCACAGCCTGGCCATTGAAGCGCAACTCGCCGGTGTGGCAGGCGGCGCAGGTGATGTCCAGGTACTCGGCGGGGTCGCCGTCGTTGCGGTGGCGCGCGAAGCCTACCGGCAGGTTGCCAGGGTTGGCGGCGCTGGCCTGCTGGTTGGGCTCGGTCAGGAAGCCGAAGCGGGCCATGTACTGCGGCGCGGCGAAACGGTCTTCGGAGAAGGGCAGTTCCAGCTGGGTGAACCAGTCGTAATGCAGGCCCTTGACCTGGGTACCCTGGGGCGTGAAGTAGTAGAGCTCGCGGTCGGCGGCGCTCCATTGGTCGAGGTAGCGCAGGTTCTGCACGGGCTCGTAGCGCGGCAGGTTGGGCCGGGCGGTGTAGTAGAGCACCACCGCCAGGGCGATGATGACGAGAGCGAGCAGCACCAGCAGGCTGCGACGGATCAGGCGCACGGTAAACATCCATGTAGGGAAAAGATCGCCTGTTATGCCTGATTATATATACAGTGGCAAGTGGCTATTTCCCTACTTTTTGTAGTTTTTTCGACAAACGTTGAAAGAACATTCCTACTCAGCCGAACCGCCTGCACGGCTCGCTGGCAAGCCGGCGCTCACCTACGTAACATCAGGACATGAATCTCGACACCCGTATAAAATTTCGCCACCTGCTGTGCTTTCTCGAAATTGCCCGCCAAGGCAGTTTCGCCAAGGCCGCCGACGCGGTTGCCATCAGCCAGCCCGCCATCTCCAAGACCCTCAAGGAACTTGAGGATTTGTTGCAGACTCGCCTCTTCGACCGCGACAAGAGCGGCGTGGAACTGACCCCCGCCGGCGTGCGCTTCATGCGCTATGCCGCGCCCTGCGTGCAGGCCCTGCGCGATGGTGTCAGCACCCTGCGCAGCGAGGAACATGAGCCGCCCCAGGTTCGGGTCGGCGTACTGTCCACCGTTGAAAGCCTGCTGATGCCCGAGGTGCTGTGCCGCCTCAACGAACGCCACGCGGCCCTGGTGGTCAGCGTGGCCACCGGCCCGGGCGCACACTTGCTGGCGCAATTGCACGTCGGCGAGCTGGACCTGGTGATCGGGCGCATGACCGACAGCCCGCAGATCCAGGGCCTGATGTTCGAACACCTGTACAGCGAAGCCATGACCCTGGTGGTGCGCCCCGGCCACCCGCTGCTGGGCCAGGCGCCCATTGACCGCGCCAGCGTCAACCGGTATCCGCTCGTGCTGCCACTGGCTGGCACCACCATCCGCAAGCATGCTGACAGCCTGTTCGTGCAGTGCGCCATCGAGCCCGCCGCCCAGCGCCTGGAAACCCTGTCACCGACGCTGAGCCGCCGCTACGTGCTCAGCAGCGACGCTATCTGGGTGGCGCCCCGTGACGCTGTATTGCTGGATATCCGCCAGCAGGAGCTGTTCGAACTGGACTTGGGGGTACGCGAACCAGGCGGGTCGGTGGGTATCTGCAGCAATGCGTCACTGGCGCTGCCGTTGCCAGCGCAATGGTTGTGCGATGTGGTGCGGGAGGTGGCGGCCAGTTACCGTGAAGGCTGAACCCGGTGTTGCCTGTTCAACTGTAAGGTTTCGGTAAGGTTCGCCCTCATTTCGATGAAACCCTTTAAACCCCTGAACTTATCGTCATTTCCTGGCTCTCATGCCGGTAGCCATTGGTCGTGGCCGCCTGATAAGCTCGCGGCTTTACTCGATTGCCCATTTGGCGCATGAACAAGGAAATAGCATGAAACAGCATCGGTTGGCGGCGGCGGTTGC
>Ga0105250_10000349_pt1 | contig 35603 bp, 41 predicted proteins | sample KBSS54metaG_FD_80425 | JGI IMG/M metagenome (GOLD analysis project Ga0105250, IMG submission 80425) | Switchgrass rhizosphere microbial communities from Kellogg Biological Station, Michigan, USA - KBS S5-4 metaG | ecosystem: Host-associated > Plants > Roots > Rhizosphere > Soil | place...
AGGGTATATTGTTCGTTCAGGTGCTGCGTTTGGCTTGCCAGATGGTATTCGTATTACTGTTGGTTTAAAAGAAGAGAATGATGAGATTATTGAATTGCTGACGGAACTTGTGAAAGAGCAAAAAAAGAAAGAAGAAACATATTCTTAAGAAAAGGCGCGGCTCCCATTATAGGAGTCGTTTTCTTTAGGCTATACATATTTGCACGATGAAGAAGGAAAGCAGTACAATAAAGATATATACATACAAATTGGAAAACCGCCATAAAACATTTCTTTTTAGGAGGGAGAGAGGATCCGGTCGTGCATAGAAGCGGTCAGAGCTTTTTTCAGTCAGTCCCATGCCAAGTGAAAACAAAGAGAGAAAATGAGTGGGGATCTTCTTTTGTTTTTATAGCCGCGACTTATATGTTGGAAAATCAAAATGGATATATATAGATGATATAGGTGTACAAAAGTATATATTATTTTTAATAGGGGTGATAAAAATGAGGAGACTCATAAGGCGGAAAAATGGTTTGAATGGAACGATTGCTGTGCCTGGAGATAAATCTATTTCACACCGCGCTGTGATGTTTGGAGCGATAGCAGAGGGAACAACAAAAATTTCAAATTTTTTATTAGGAGAAGACTGTTTAAGTACGATTGCTTGCTTTCGGAAATTAGGAATAATGATTGAGCAAGATGGTAACGATGTCATTGTATATGGAAAAGGATTAGCTGGATTACAGGAACCGAAAGAGGTGCTAGATGTAGGGAACTCAGGAACCACTATTCGTCTCATGCTCGGTATTTTAGCGAATGCTCCTTTCCATTGTACTATAATTGGGGATGAATCTATTGGAAAACGTCCTATGAAACGTGTTACAGCCCCTCTTCGTGAAATGGATGCACAAATTGAAGGTCGGGAAGATGGACAATATACGCCGTTGTCGATTCGTGGAGGAAACATAAAAGGTATACACTATCATTCTCCTGTAGCAAGTGCGCAGGTAAAATCAGCTATTTTACTTGCAGGATTGCAAGGAGAAGGGGTGACATCAGTAATAGAACCGTTACAATCTCGTGATCATACGGAAAGAATGCTGCGTGCATTTGGTTGTGAAGTGAATGTAGAAGGGCGAACTGTTTCTTTACAAGGGGGGCAATCGCTTGTAGGAACGGAAATAGAGGTTCCAGGTGATGTCTCTTCAGCTGCCTTTTTCTTAGTAGCGGGTGCAATTGTACCAAATAGTAAACTTGTATTGAAAAATGTTGGTTTAAATCCAACAAGAACAGGGATTCTGGATGTGTTATCAGAAATGGGAGCGCTTATTTCAATTCGTAATGTTCGAAATGAAGAGTTTGAACCATGTGGAGATATTACAATTGAAACTTCTGAACTGAAAGGAATTGAAATTGGCGGTTCACTTATTCCAAGGTTAATTGATGAAATTCCTATTATTGCTTTACTGGCGACACAGGCGACAGGAACAACAATTATTAAAGATGCAGAGGAGTTAAAAGTAAAAGAAACGAATCGCATCAATACGGTTGTTGATGAGCTTCGAAAACTGGGAGCGGAAATTGAAGCGACACCAGATGGTATGATTATTAATGGGAATCAGAAGTTACAAGGGAATATTGTTAATAGTCATGGGGACCATCGCATTGGCATGATGCTTGCAATTGCGTCTTGTATAGCAGAAGGAGAAGTGCAAATGGAAAACGGTGACGCAGTCGCTATATCTTATCCGAATTTTTTTGAGCAGCTAGAATCTCTGTGAAGATTCTTTTCTGCTCCTTTGAGTTGCTTACATGACAACTGTTGTTTATGATTAATGAACAGAAGAGAATATTATAAGAATTAAAGGAGACATTTATGCAAAAGTTTGAACAGGCTGTTTCTTATATTGAAAATGGGGAAGCGGAAAAAGGATTAACACAATTAAAAGAATTGGTAAAACAAGGGACAGATGAAGAGAAGTATGATATTGCTCGCTACTATCATACGCTTGGATTTATTGATGAAGCGTTAGCGATTACAGAAGATTTACGTTTGTTATATCCAGAAGAAAGTGAGTTTACAATATTTTTAGCAGAATTATATATTGATTTAGATAAAGAAGATGAGGCAATTGAAGTGCTTCATGATATCTCTGAAGACGATGAACTGTATGTTCAATCTTTACTACTTGTTGCGGATCTATTTCAAATGCAGGGCTTCGATGATGTTGCAGAGCAAAAACTATTAAAAGCAAAAGAAATGATGCCAGAAGAGCCTGTTATTACTTTTGGACTAGCAGAACTTTATAGCAGTAAAGGTGAGGAGCAAAAAGCGATTGCTTATTATCAGTCATTACTTTCTGATCACAAAGTAATGGGAGGCGTTGTAATTGCTCTTCGCTTAGCTGAAACGCTAAGTGCAATTGGAAACTGGGAAGAAGCGATTACGTACTATGAAGAAGGATTAGAAGAACAAAAAGATATTCATTCTTTATTTGGGTATGCATTTACACTTTATCAAGGTGAAGAGTATCAAAGGTCGATTGGAGCTTGGAAAGAATTAAAAGAACTAGACCCAGAATATGCATCCTTATATATGTATTTGGCTAAATGTTATGAAAAAGAAGGAATGCTTCAAGAAAGCTATGAAACACTTCATGAAGGAATTAAAATTGATGAATTATCTGTGCCTCTTTATGTAGAACTTGCAAATATTGCAGCGAAGATAGGGAAATTAGCAGAAGCAGAAGAATTGCTTCAAAAAGCATTACAGATTGATCCAGGACATTTAGGTGCGATATTAAAATATGCATATATCTTAAAAGAACAAGAGAAATATGAAGAACTAATTGTTGTTGTAGAAAATGCAATGGATAGTGGAGAACAAGATACACAATTACTTTGGGATCTGGCATTTGCGAAAAAACAATTAGAAATGTATTCTGATGCATTAAAACACTATGAGAGTGCATATACTTCTTTTAAGAATCATTCGGATTTCTTGGAAGAGTACGGTTATTTCCTATTAGAAGAAGGATTGCGAAAGGAAGCGAAAGAAGTGTTTACACGCTTACTACAACTGGATCCAACACAAATTCACATCGAAGAATTGCTATATAATTTAGAGGATTTTTCATAAGTTGGAAGGAAAGTGAATGCTGCTTCTTGAATCTAAATAAGAAAAGAGAAAGACAGAGGAGGGACTGAGCGCTATGAATACCCCTGTTTCTGTAAACGAGAAGAAGGATTTTGTAAAATGGTTTTTAAACAATTATCAACTGAAACAGCGTGAATGTGTATGGATTTTAAATTATTTAATGAGTCATGATCAATTAATGCACAAAGTCCACTTCGTAGAACATGCAAAATATTGCCCTCGTGGTTTAGTGATGTCAGCAAATTGTGTGAAAGATACACCGTTTCACTTCTTTAAACAAAATGTTATGACGACGGATGCAGAAAAATCATTTCATGACATTCGTTTAAATCGAGATGAGGATATTTATATTCAACTTAATTTTAAATCATCGTTCCAAAATGCAAATTATGTAGCAGTATTAGAAGAAAATCCGTACTTGCCAAAGCATATTGAAGTAAATGAAAAAGATCGTTTACTTGCAGAACGATTTTTAGAAGAGAGTGTATTTTCATTTCGAAGAGATCGACTTTTAAAGCAAATTGATGAAGCGCTGGACAATCAAGATAAGGAAGCTTTTTGTAAGTTAACAGAGGAATTGAAAAGCCTGTAAGGAATGTTCATTTTATTTAATTTTGACAAATTTCTAACTATTTAAAGAAAAACTACCTAATATAGGTAGTTTTTCTTTTTTTACCTGTTTTAGTATGGTTTAATAGATATAAAGTGAAAGTTCTGTCATTTAGAATGGGATAATGGGCAAAGGAGGGAATTATGATGAAATGGGTTGTAAAAGATGCGGAGCAATTTGAACAAGCTAGAGAGTATGTGGATACTGGTATTATACCCCTTCTTTCTATTTCAGTAGCAAAAGAAATGAAGAGTGTTGTAGCGCAAGGGGAATTTATTGAAACTTTAAGCATGGAGTTAGAAAGAGAATATAAAGGAAGAGTGCTTTTGTTACCGCCGTTTACGTACTTAACGGAGCAGCAAAAGCAAGAGAAAGGGCGTTTACAAGATTGGACAAGTCATTTGCAGGAGCAAGGATTGAAACATATTGCTTATGTTACAAGTGACTTTGCATGGAAAGAGGGTGTAGATACGTTACCAGGTCATTTGTTTTGGTTACCTGCTTTATCGCTAGAGGAATTTAGTGATCAAGCGAAAAGAGAAGTAATTCATGCGCATGTAAAAAATATAATGGAATTATTGACAGAAAAGTGGGAAAATAAAAAATAAGCAGATAGTTCTTATGATTATGAGTAGTATGATATTGACCTGCGCATGTGGGTATTATATCATGATAGTGTCCTAGTTTTTATTTTTTTATACTGTTTTGTCACGAGGGGACAATTTCTGATAGAGGGGGGAAATTTTCGTGAGCGAGAAAGAACATCGTGTGTCAAGAAGACAATTTTTAAACTACACGCTTACAGGTGTAGGAGGTTTTATGGCAGCTGGAATTTTAATGCCAATGACGCGCTTTGCACTTGATCCAGTTTTAAGGAAAGAAGCGGGGGGAGAGATGGTTGCTGTTGCGCAAGTTAAAGAGATTACAACAGAACCAAAACGCTTTGACTTTAAGGTAAAGCAGGTTGATGGATGGTACAAGTCCGAAGAACCAAAATCTGCTTGGGTGCATAAAGATGAAAGCGGAGACATTGTAGCGTTTTCTCCAGTGTGTAAACATTTAGGGTGTACGGTTAACTGGAATTCAGACAAGTCGCATCCTAATCAATTTTTTTGCCCATGTCACGGGGGACGTTACACAAAAGATGGCATAAACATAAAGGGAACGCCGCCTCTTGCTCCACTTGATGTGTATGAATCCAAAGTGAAGGATGGAACGCTTTATTTAGGAAAAGCAAAGCCAAGAGGGGGTGCGAAATAGATGTTAAATAAAATTTATGATTGGGTGGACGAACGGTTAGATATTACACCGATATGGCGTGATATTGCCGACCATGAAGTACCCGAACATGTAAATCCAGCACATCACTTTTCTGCATTCGTCTACTGCTTTGGAGGACTTACGTTTTTTGTTACTGTAATTCAAATTTTGTCAGGAATGTTTTTAACAATGTATTATGTACCAGATATTAAAAATGCTTGGGAATCGGTTTATTATTTACAAAATGAAGTTGCGTATGGACAAATTGTACGTGGCATGCACCATTGGGGTGCCAGCCTTGTAATTGTAATGATGTTTTTACATACACTTAGGGTTTTCTTCCAAGGTGCATATAAGAAACCTCGTGAATTAAATTGGATTGTCGGTGTTCTTATTTTCTTTGTTATGCTAGGTCTTGGTTTTACCGGATATTTATTACCATGGGATATGAAAGCGTTATTTGCAACAAAAGTAGGGATTCAAATTGCGGAGCAAACACCGCTTATCGGCCCTTATATTAAAACATTACTTGCTGGTCACTCCGAAATTGTCGGGGCTCAAACATTAACTCGCTTCTTTGCTATTCACGTCTTCTTCTTACCAGCAGCACTTCTAGGCTTAATGGCCTTCCACTTCATCATGATTCGCAAACAAGGTATTTCTGGTCCGCTATAAGTAAGAGATTGCTAATTTGAAAGAATAGGAGAAAAACTGAATTGAAGGAGGGAGATTATGCATCGCGGCAAAGGGATGAAGTTTGTGGGAGATTCACGAGTACCTGTAGCACGTAAACCGAATATCCCGAAAGATTATTCTGAATACCCAGGGAAAACAGAAGCGTTTTGGCCGAACTTCTTGTTGAAAGAATGGATGGTTGGTGCGGTTTTTTTAATCGGTTATTTATGTTTAACGGTGGCGCATCCGTCGCCACTTGAGAGAATGGCGGATCCTACAGATGCAGGATATATACCACTTCCAGACTGGTATTTCTTATTTCTGTATCAGCTTTTAAAGTACTCATATGCATCAGGCTCATTTACTGTAATCGGCGCGTTTATTATGCCAGGGATTGCATTTGGAGCATTACTATTGGCGCCATTTCTCGATCGAGGTCCTGAAAGACGTCCATTGAAACGTCCAGTTGCAACTGGATTCATGCTTTTAGCAATTGCTTCTATCATCTTTTTAACATGGGAGTCTGTGGCACATCATGACTGGGAAGCTGCAAAAAAACAAGGTGCAATTGTGAAAACGACACCAGTAGATAAAAATGATGAAGGTTATAAATTGATGCAAAAAAATACATGTTTAACATGTCATGGTGATAACTTGCAAGGTGGTGCAGCGGCGCCAGCGCTGCAGAATTTAGCATTAAAACCAGAAGAAATTGCAAAGATTGCGAAAGATGGAAAAGGTGCGATGCCTAAAGGCGTATTTAAGGGCACAGATGAGGAGTTGAAGAAGCTCTCAGAATTTATTACGAAATATAATAAAAAATAATTGAAGGCTGACTACGAATTTGTAGTCAGCCTTTCTGTTTGTAACACAAAGTTTGCTATAATAAAAGCATAGCGTTTTAGAGAATAAAAAAGTTACTTTGTTTGAAAGGTGTTGTATATACATATTGGTCTACGTGTATGCGTTATTAAGACAGCGTTCGGTTTTACTACTTTTGTTCATCATTAACATTTTAGGGACAATATATGGTTTTATTTGGTATGGAGATCAACTGATGGAAACTTCATTGATATTCTGGCCATTTGTTCCTGATAGCCCTATTGCAAGTTTCTTCTTTGTTTTTGTATTACTAGCCTTTTTGTGTAATAAAAATTGGGGACTAATAGAAGCTTTGGCAATCGTTTCCTTAATGAAATATGGTATTTGGGCTGTTGTTGTAAATGGCATTATGTTTATGGTTAAGGGCAATCTTGAGTTTATAAGTTATATGTTGGTGCTTTCTCATTTTGCAATGGCTATACAAGGTTTATTATATGCCCCGTTTTACCGTATAAAAAAGTGGCATTTTATTGTAGCAGGTATATGGACGTTACATAATGATGTAATCGACTATTTGTTTTGGCAAATGCCGAGATATGGTATTATGCATTTGTTTGTAGAACAGATTGGTTACTTTACATTTTGGCTAAGTATTGTTGTATTAGCTATTACATACTATTGTTGTTTGAGAAAAAATCGAAAACAGTTTTCGTTATGAAATTAGATGAGGGATTGGGGAAAGAAAATGAATAAAAATAAGATAGGTGTAAGAATATTCGATCGTTTGATAACTACTATTGTCTCATACTGTATAGCATTTTCTATTTTTGCTATTGCAACTACAATTGTTGTATATGGGAAATGGTTATATTATGCAGATATACATTTTTTAAATATATCAGATTTAGCAAATATGACAGAATCAGAAATTAAGAAGAACTATGATGTACTGATGACATACCTTTCTCCTTTTTATCATGAATCATTACAATTGCCTACACTAGATATGTCAACAAGTGGAAGAATTCATTTTGTTGATGTGAAAAATATTTTAGTGAAGATTCAATACGGGATGTGTATGGCGCTCAGTATTGCTTTATTGGGCGGGGGGTATTTATTGCGTAAACGAAAGATGAAGTTTTTATTACATGGTGCAATTTTGACCATTATATTTCCGATTGCGCTTACGTTGCCTATTGCAATTAATTTTGAAAAGAGTTTTGTACTATTCCATAAACTTCTTTTTAGCAATGATTATTGGCAATTTGATAGTGAAACAGACCCTATTATTTTAATGCTACCAGAACAGTTTTTTATGCATGCAGCATGTGTAATTTTAATATTGATTTTATGTGGGAGTGCTTTTTGTTATTGTATGTATAGATATTTATTAAAAAAGCGGAAGTCTTCAATGGAAAATCTTTATTCATAAAATATTTTTCGGTTTCGTTCTGTTCTATTCTTGTCCACCTTAACATATTTTGTACTAGTAGTTATAGGGGGGACCGGAATGAAGAGAGTCTTAATTGGAATGATAGCATTTCTGATTATATTGTTTCCAGTACGTATATACGCTGAAAAATGGAATGAGTTAACGGGGCTATTAGATGATTCCTTGCAACTTGTAAAACAAGAAGAATATAAGAAAGCAACGCAAGTATTGCAACATTTTTCAGAACAATTTGTATTGCGGGAGAATGAAAAGGAAAATAAACTAACACCCATGCATTTTCGGGTAATCTCTTTAGCGTATGACAGGGCACAGCGATCGCTTGGGGAAGAAAGTTTAGATCAGCAAATAAAAATAGATGATGTATTGGCACTACAATTGGTGGTAGATGCGGAAGTATCTAAGTATCAACCGCTTTGGATAGAACGAGAAGGACGTGTTATGGGGGCTTTTGCTAAAGTTGAAAAGGCACTTCAAACAGAAGATGATGAACGATTCCAACAATCATTAAATACATTTTTGCATGAATTTGATGTGATTTATCCAAGTTTAATGATTGCATTGCCGGAAAATCAATCACAGCGTGTAAATGCGCATTTATCGTATTTGGATGAATTTCGTAATGTGATGTTAAAAAATAAAAGTGGACAAATGCAAGTAGGGATTATAAAAGGAGATTTACAAAAAATATTTCAAACAGCAAAGAAAGATGAAGTGGACTCTTCTCTCATATGGTTTATGACAATTACAGGTGGACTTATTTTCTTTACATTAACGTACGTTGGTTGGAGAAAATATAAGGGAGAGAAAGCGAAGCGTACCAGTGGGATACATTCTAAAAATCGATAAGATCACTAATATAGACAAGGATTGTAAGGTTTCTTTATTGACAATATATAAAGAAGAAAATAGAATGGATAGTACTATAATTACGACTTCAATGGAGGTTCATAATGGCTTTTTATTTAGTTTATTTCGCGATCATTATGATCATACCGTTGTATGCACAGTCAAAAGTACGCAGTGCTTATAGCAAATATTCACAGGTGTATTCAACATCGGGTATGACAGGAGCGGAAGTAGCTCGGAAAATTTTAGATGAAAATGGTTTGTATAACATAGCTGTGGAAGAAACACCAGGGCATTTGTCAGACCACTATGACCCAACAGCCAAAACGGTTCGCTTGTCAACTGATAACTATTATGGTCATTCAGTTGCTGGAACAGCTGTAGCAGCTCATGAAGTAGGGCATGCGATTCAAGATGCGAAAGATTATAAGTTTATGCGTTTTCGTCATTCTTTAGTTCCAGTTGCAAGCTTCGGATCGAACATGTCATGGGTGTTCATTATGATTGGTATATTTGCATCGATGACAAAGCTATTGTTACTAGGGATTATTTTAATGGCAGCAGGTGTAGTTTTCCAGCTCGTTACATTGCCGGTTGAGTTTGATGCTTCCAAACGTGCAATGCAGCAAATTGAAGCACTTGGAATTGTATCAACAGACGAATATGGGCAAGCACGTAAAGTATTAAATGCAGCAGCTTTAACATATGTTGCAGCGGCGGCAGTAGCGGTATTTGAATTGCTTCGTCTAGTATTAGTTTATACAGGGATGCAGCGTAGCGATGATTAAAGACTATCGATTTCGATAGTCTTTTTCTTTATCCCGCTATTTGTGGACAGTAAGACTTAAGCCTTAAGTTTCAGAGAGAAGCGATGAATTTTGTTTTATAATTTGTTTATTATTGTAAATTGATAACAAGTAGCATAATGAAATTTAAAGAGCAAGTTATAATAGTAAGAAGCATAGGTAAAATGATTATGAGTGAAGGTGATGGAAATGCAATATCCAGATTCATTAGTACTGCATGTGAAAAAACTTAGTGCTCCCTATCCATTAGAAGGTTTTTTATGTGGACAAGGTCCTGAAAAGCCGAAACTAATGCTTGTTGGAGAAGCGCCAGGAGAAACAGAAATTCATAATGGCATTCCGTTTAGTGGAAGAGCAGGTAAGGAGTTAATGGGATTTTTAGAACGTATCGGCCTTACAAGGGAAGAAGTATATATTACGAGCACTGTACGTAGCCGGCCTTATATATGGAGAGAGAAAAGAGAGCGGAGCGGGCAAGTTGCTCAGAAGAAATATAATCGAACCCCAAATCAGAGAGAAATACTTGTACATGCTCCTTTGTTAGATTATGAGATGGAACATGTGCAAGCACCGGTTATTGTCACACTTGGAAATATTGCATTAAAGCGTTTAGTGGGACCAGATAAAAAGATTACTGATGTTCATGGGCAATTATTGCAGCAGCCAGTACGAAGACTAAAAAATAATCAAAGTACAGATTTTATATGGACCGAGAAGATATATAATATTTTTCCGACATTTCATCCAGCATCAATTTTTTATAATAGAGGCTTGTTGGATTTGATTTATGAGGATTTAGAAAAATTAGGGAAGTATATATAGTAGAAGTTTTCTTTATAGTGGTTTACAACTTAAAAAGCTATCGGGTTCGATAGCTTTTTAAGTTGTGTATTTGGAAAGTGTAGTAATGTTAGAGATCTAGCATGTTTAATTATGTAATGGATTTTTATTTTCGTCTAATGTAAAGCCTTCACCAACTACATCATGTACATCACTTACTGCAACAAATGCATGAGGATCTACTGAAGTAATAATATTCTTTAGTTTTACGATTTCATTTTTTGCCACAACACAATAAAGTACGTTTCGCTCAATCTTTGTATAAGAGCCAACTGCTTTTAAAAAGGTTGCCCCGCGCTCCATCTCGGATAAAATCTTGGCAGCAATTTCGTCGTTTTTATCTGAAATAATGGTTGCCCCTTTTGCTGCATATGCTCCTTCTTGCATAAAGTCAATGACCTTTGCTCCGATAAAGACCGCAACTAACGTATACATGCCCTCGCGATAAGATAGATATGTAAGAATGGAGATGACAATGACAACAGCGTCAAACATAAACATTGTTTTTCCCATGCTCCAGCCAACATATTTATGAGCTAATCGAGCAATAATATCGACGCCACCAGTTGTTCCACCGTATTTGAATATAATTCCGAGACCAATCCCAATAAATGCTCCAGCGAACAGGGCTGCTAATGTCATATCATTTTGCAAATTTAAATGTAAATTTAATGATTCGTAGCGCTGAAAAATCCATAGAAATAAGGAGACGCTAAACGTTCCGATTAATGTGTATAAGAAAGTTGTTCGGCCGAGTAATTTCCAACCGACAAAAAAGAGAGGGATGTTTAAGATTAAGTTTGTATAAGATGGATCAAGCGAAAAGAGAAAATAAAGCAATAACGTAATTCCTGTAAAGCCACCTTCTGCTAAGTGATTTTCAATATTAATATTTACGATGCCAAAAGAGAAGATAGCGGAACCAATCAAAATAAATATAATGTTTCGAATCTTTAAGTTGGTTTTCATGTAGCAAGCCCCCTAATATGTAATTGTTACTTCGCTCCGTTGAAATAGCTAATGACGAAGAAACACGATAAGAATAGTAAGTCACTTGTATGATTGTAATTGGTAAGAGGTAACCTTTTACAGGAAGAACATTTGCAAAAGAAAGTTTCACTTTACCCCGCTCCAACGGTTGGTAGGAAGCGAAGGCGAGAAGAAAAGAAAAGACTAACCAACCGTAAGAGCCCGATTGGTTCAACTAATCTTTTGCAAGAAGAACATTTGCAAAAGAAAGTTTCACTTTATTATAGTCTATCCCAAAATACGTGGCAAATAGGGACGAAAGAGGAATAATATTTGTCAAATCGCCATGAATTGGCTAACATGAAAGAGGAAGGATTAGAGGTGAACAACATGGAACAAAAAACGATGAAAGATATGCAGAAAGAAGTAGATGCATATATTAGTCAATTTAAAGAAGGTTATTTCAGTCCGCTTGCAATGATGGCTCGTTTGACAGAAGAAATGGGTGAACTTGCAAGGGAAGTGAACCACTATTACGGTGAGAAACCGAAGAAAACGACTGAAAAAGAACGAACAATTGAAGAAGAACTTGGAGATGTATTATTTGTTATGATCTGCATGGCAAATAGCTTACATATTGATTTAGAAACAGCACATAACATTGTAATGGGTAAATTTAATACACGTGATAAAGATCGCTGGACACGTATTGAAGAGGGAGAGAAAGAATAATGAAAGATATTAAAGTGATTATTGCTGGACCAAGAGGACGTATGGGACACGAAGCAGTACTTCTAATGGAAAGAACACCACATTTTCAATTAGTAGCAGCAGTTGATTATAAGCATGGTGGTGAAATGATTTCAAATCTTCCTGGAATGCCTACATTACATGCACCAATCTATGCGGATTTACATACTTGTTTAAATGAAGTAGAAGCGGATGTATTGCTAGATTTAACGACACCAGAAGTCGGCAAAGAACACGTTACACTCGCTGTTGAACATGGTCTTCGTTCTGTTATTGGTACGACAGGGTTTACAGAAGAAGAACTTCAGCATTTAACAGACACTGCGAAAGAAAAACAGGTAGGTACTATTATTGCTCCAAACTTTGCAATTGGTGCAATACTTATGATGAAGTTTTCTCAAATGGCAGCGAAATATTTCCAAGATGTTGAAGTGATTGAACTACATCATGATCAAAAATTAGATGCACCATCAGGTACAGCTGTAAAAACGGTAGATTTAATTCGTCAAAATCGTGAACCAAAACAACAAGGTCATCCAAATGAAACAGAACAATTAAAAGGAGCACGTGGTGCAAATGTAGATGGTATTCATATTCATAGCGTGCGTTTACCAGGGCTTATTGCGCATCAAGAAGTATTGTTTGGCGGAGACGGACAGATGTTAACAGTTCGTCATGATTCATTCAACAGAGCATCATTTATGTCTGGAGTAAAATTATCTATTGAAACAGTAATGAATCTTGACCATCTTGTATATGGATTAGAGAAGATCATCGATTAAAGGGGGGAAGACGGATGAAGATTGCCTTAATTGCACATGACAAAAAGAAAGATGATATAGTTTCGTTTGCATACGCATATAAACCAATTTTTGAACAACATGAACTTTTTGCTACGGGAACAACAGGCCTTCGCATTATGGAAGCGACAGGACTTACAGTCACAAGATATCAATCTGGTCCTCTTGGCGGCGATCAAGAAATTGGTGCAATGATTGCAAAAAACGATTTAGACATGGTGATTTTCTTTCGGGACCCACTAACAGCACAACCACATGAGCCAGATGTAAATGCATTGCTTCGTTTATGTGATGTGTATGCGATTCCGCTTGCAACGAATATGGCAAGTGCTGAGATGTTAATGCATGCATTAGAACGAGGAGATTTAGACTACCGAAAGTTACGAAAATGAGGGAACAAATTATGAGGGGATTACATATATTAGCGTTTGGTGCTCATGCCGATGATGTTGAAATCGGCATGGCTGGCACTATTGCCAAATATACAAAACAAGGATATGAAGTTGGCATTTGTGATTTGACAGAAGCCGATTTATCCTCAAATGGGACGGTTGAACTAAGAAAAGAAGAAGCGCAAGTAGCCGCTCGTATCATGGGAGTGACAGAGCGAATCAATTTAGCAATGCCAGACCGCGGTCTGTATATGAAAGAAGAATATATAAGAGAAATCGTAAAAATTATTCGGACATATAAGCCAACGCTTATTTTTGCACCATACTATGAAGATCGCCACCCAGACCATGCGAATTGTGCGAAACTCGTGGAAGAAGCTGTGTTTTCAGCAGGTGTTCGTAAATATATGCCAGAAATGTCACCACATCGCGTACAATCTTTTTATTATTATATGATTAATGGTTTTCATAAACCGAATTTCTGCATTGATATTAGCGAACATCTTTCTGAAAAGATAGCCGCGTTAGAAGCCTATGAAAGCCAATTTACAGCAGGAAGTGATGGTGTGAAGACACCTTTAACAGAAGGTTATGTCGAAACAGTAATCGCTCGTGAGAAAATGTTTGGAAAAGAAGTTGGAGTTATGTATGCTGAAGGATTTATGAGTAAAAAGCCAGTTTTATTACATGCTGATTTAATAGGGGGATGTAAATGAAATTGAAAATAGGTATAACATGTTATCCTTCTATTGGTGGTTCTGGGGTTGTAGGAACTGAATTAGGAAAACAATTAGCTGAACGAGGTCATGAAATTCACTTCATTACCTCTGGAGTTCCATTCCGATTAAATAAAGTATATCCAAACATTTATTTTCATGAAGTAACGGTAAATCAATATTCTGTCTTTCAATATCCACCTTACGATTTAGCATTAGCAAGTAAAATGGCAGAGGTTGCACAGAGAGAAAACTTGGATGTATTACATGTACACTATGCAATACCACATGCAATTTGTGCATACTTAGCGAAGCAAATGATTGGAGACGATATTAAAATCGTTACGACGTTACATGGAACTGATATTACTGTACTTGGTTCAGATCCTTCTCTAAATAATTTAATACGGTTTGGTATTGAGCAATCTGATGTTGTTACAGCTGTATCTCACTCGTTAATTCAAGAAACACATGAGCTTGTAAAGCCAAATAAAGAAATTCAGACTGTATATAATTTTATTGATGAGCGTGTCTATTTTAAGAGAGATATGTCCCAACTAAAAAAAGAGTATGGCATACGTGAAGATGAAAAGGTATTAATTCATATTTCGAATTTTCGCAAGGTCAAGCGTGTACAAGATGTTGTCCAGTCATTTGCTAAAATTGTAAAAGAAGTGGCAGCGAAATTATTACTTGTTGGTGATGGACCAGAATTTTGTACAATTTTACAGTTGGTGAAAAGCTTACATATTGAAGAACATGTTTTGTTTTTAGGAAAACAGGATAATGTTGCTGAGCTTCTTGCAATGAGCGATTTAATGTTGCTTTTATCAGAAAAAGAAAGCTTTGGCCTCGTTTTACTAGAAGCAATGGCGTGTGGTGTACCATGTATTGGTACGCGTGTTGGAGGTATTCCAGAAGTTATTCAACATGGTGAAACGGGATATATATGTGAAGTTGGAGATATCAAAGGTATAGCTAAGCAAGCGATACAATTGCTTAAAAACGACGATTTCCATCAAAATATGGCACAGCGCGCCATGGAAGCTGTATATGAGCAATTTCGTTCGGAAAATATTGTTTCACAATATGAGGCAATTTATTATGACATACTAAGGGATGACAAAAATGAAACGATTTAAACAAGCTGGAGCAATTATTGAGACATTGAAACAACATGGGCATGAAGCATATTTTGTTGGGGGAAGTGTGCGTGATTTTATTATCAATAGACCAATTGGTGATATTGATATCGCAACATCAGCTCTTCCAGAAGAAGTGATGCATTTATTCCCAAGACATGTCCCTGTTGGTCTTGAACACGGTACGGTTATTGTTGTTCAAGAAGGTGTTCCGTATGAAGTGACAACATTTCGAACGGAGAGTGGTTATGAAGATTTTCGCAGACCAAGTAGTGTTCAGTTTGTTCGTTCATTAGAAGAAGATTTAAAACGACGAGATTTTACTATGAATGCGATTGCGATGAATGAAGAAGGAAACATCATTGATTTGTTTGCAGGGCAAGAGGCAATTCGTAAACAAGAAATTGCAACAGTAGGGAATGCTGCGGATCGCTTTCAAGAAGATGCACTACGTATGATGCGGGGTATTCGCTTTGTTAGTACTTTAGGATTCTTTTTAGAGGAACAAACGAAACGTGCGATTGAGGAGTATGGGCATTTACTGGAACATATAGCGATTGAAAGAATTACAGTTGAGTTTGAAAAGCTGTTGACGGGTAAATATTGTGTAAATGGGCTTCAACAACTAGTAGAGACGAAACTAGTTACGCACTTACCATATTTACAAATGTCAGAAGAAAGAATTTTAAAAGCTATGCAATATAACTGGGATTCTTTTGAAACCGATATCGAGGCGTGGGCATTTTTCTTATATTGTATTGGTGAAGAACATCCAGCAGTTTTCTTACGTCAATGGAAATTTTCAAACAAAAAAATAAAAGATATTGTAGCTGTTATATTAGCAATCCGCTCTAGAAAAACAAAGTCTTGGGATGCAGTTTTTCTATACAAGACAGGTTTACATACTGCTTTAATGGCGGAAAGAGTATATCAAGCTATTATACAAAAATATGATATATCTTCTGTAAATCAGGTACAGTCATTATTTGGTTCATTATCCATTCATAATCGTCAGGAAATGAAAGTAAGCGGCAATGATTTGTTAGGTTGGACAGAAAAAGCGCGAGGACCATGGGTGGCAGAAGTGTTGCAAAGAATCGAAGAAGAAATTTTACAAGAACGATTAGAAAATGAGAAAGAGAAAATAAGGGAGTGGCTACAAGGATGCAATCTACTATAAGAAAACAATTGCTGCAGATTTTTTCTGCAGCAGATGGCGAGTTTGTATCTGGTCAAACAATTAGTGACAAGCTTGGCTGCTCAAGAACCGCTGTTTGGAAACATATGGAGGATCTTCGGAGCGAAGGATATGAACTAGAAGCTGTGCGTCGTCTAGGATATCGGATTGCTAGTAAGCCAGATAAAGTAACAGCGAATGAAATTCAATTAGGCTTACAGACAGAATTTATAGGGAGAACTGTTTATTTTGAAGAATCTGTAGAGTCTACGCAGCATATTGCAGCAAAACTTGCTTATGAAGGGGCAGCGGAGGGAACAATTGTCGTTGCGGAAGAGCAAACAGCAGGACGCGGCCGTTTGAGTAGAAAATGGCACTCACCAAAAGGGACAGGGATTTGGATGAGTATTATTTTACGTCCAGCTATTCCCGTTCATCATGCCCCTCAGCTTACTTTATTAGCAGCTGTTAGTGTAGCACAAGCAATTGAGAAATGTACAGGTGTGAATGTGGGAATTAAATGGCCCAATGATATTTTAATTGAAGGAAAAAAAGCTGTCGGTATTTTAACAGAGATGCAGGCTGACCCAGATAAGATTAATGCTGTTATTATGGGAATTGGAATTAATGCAAATCAAGGGCAAGAACATTTTGCAGATGAGATTAAAGAAATTGCAACATCTTTAGCAATTGAATCAAAAAAACCAATTGTGCGAGCAGAGCTTATGCAACAGATCTTTTTACAAATGGAAAAGTTATATCAAGAATATGTAAAGAATGGTTTTTCGGTTATTAAACTTCTTTGGGAAAGTTATGCAATAAGTATTGGAAAAGAAATTACGGCCCGAACGATGAAAGATACGATTACAGGTGTAGCAAAAGGAATTACAGCGGATGGTGTACTTATGTTAGAAGATGATAAAGGTCAACTTCATCATATTCATTCTGCTGATATAGAAATTAAGTAAAGAGAAGTTCCTGCTTGGGAGCTTCTTTTTATTTGTATATTGGATGACAGTAAGAATTGTTTACTGTTATATTCGTTGTTATTATTGAAATTTCACATACCGTAATAGAAATAGAAAATTATTTTTTCGAAAAAATGTAGCAATTTTATTTCTTAGTTTGCTATAATTAGTTCGAATATGGGCAGTATCTGAGTGAACTGCACCATTATTTCAAGCAATGAAGAAAAATAATTTGGATTCTGCCTTGATCCAACAACGGACTGGGACAGAGGGATGAATTTTGCCGACTAACACAACCCATCTGCCCTTTTTTGGTCAGATGGGTTTTTTATATGATTTCGGCCATCTCCTCTCTCCTGAATAAAGGAGGAGTAGTTTTTGAAAACGACAACAGATTTTTTAAAAATGAAAGAGAAAGGTGAGCCGATTACGATGCTTACTGCGTATGATTATCCATCTGCAAAGCTCTCAGAAGAAGCTGAAGTCGATATGATTTTAGTAGGGGATTCCCTTGGAATGGTTGTACTTGGATACGATTCAACCATTCCAGTAACGGTAGATGATATGATTCATCATACGAAAGCAGTGCGCCGCGGAGCAAAGGAAACTTTTATTGTAACGGATATGCCGTTTATGTCTTACCATGTATCTTTGCAAGAAACGATGCATAATGCGCGCCGCATCGTGCAAGAGAGCGGAGCACATGCAGTGAAAGTAGAAGGAGCGGATGAGGTAGTATCAATCATTCGCTTCTTAACGAATGCAGGAATTCCTGTTGTATCCCATCTTGGTTTAACACCTCAATCTGTAGGTGTATTAGGTGGCTATAAAGTGCAAGGGAAAGATGCTGAAAGTGCAAAGAAATTGTTAGAAGATGCTAAGAAATGTGAAGAGGCTGGTGCAATGGCAATCGTTTTAGAATGCGTACCAATGCAATTAGCAGAGCTTGTATCACAGCAGCTGACGATTCCTACAATAGGTATTGGTGCAGGTAGTAAAGTAGATGGTCAAGTACTTGTTTATCATGATCTCATTTCGTATGGAGTGGAACGTGTTCCAAAATTTGTGAAACAATATACATCAGTTCAAGAAGAAATTGTACGCGGAATCGCGCAATATGTTGCTGAAGTAAAAGCAGGACAATTTCCGGAAGAACAACATTCATTCACAATGAAAGAGGAAGAATGTGTAGCATTATACGGAGGGAAACAGTGATGAAAATTGTAACAACAGTGCAAGAGATGCAGCAAATTGCTAGTGAAATTCGTGCAAGTGGTAAAGATAGCGGTTTTGTTCCAACGATGGGATATTTACACGAAGGGCATGCAACTTTATTACGTCAAGCAAGGGAAGAAAATGAAGTTGTTATTTTAAGCGTATTTGTAAACCCATTACAATTTGGACCAAATGAAGATTTAGATCGCTATCCTCGGGGTATCGAGAGAGATGAGAAAGTAGCAAAAGAAGCCGGGGTGGATTATTTATTTTATCCGAGCGTAGAAGAAATGTATCCTGCAGAACAGACAACAAAGGTTGAAGTTATAAAGCGTACAGACGTATTATGTGGTAAGCAAAGACCGATTCATTTTGCAGGTGTTGCGACTGTATTGATGAAACTATTTAATATTACAATGCCAAAGCGTGCCTACTTCGGTATGAAAGATGCACAGCAAGTCGCTGTTATCCAAGGATTTGTACGTGATTTCAATATTCCAATCACAATTGTACCTGTTGATATCGTTAGGGAAGAAGACGGATTAGCAAGAAGTTCTCGTAATGTATATTTATCAGAAAAAGAACGTGAGGAAGCACCACATTTATATCAAAGCTTATGTATAGCGAAAAAACGAATTGAAGCTGGAGAGCGTAATCCGCAAATCATTACACGTCTTGTGAAAGAATATATTGAGGAAAATACACAAGGTATCGTCGATTATGCAGATCTATATGCGTACCCAACTTTGACGGAAGTTGAAACAATTGGTGGGCGTATTATTCTTGCAATTGCAGTGAAGTTTGATAATGCACGTTTAATTGACAATATTACATTAACGGTTGAATAAGGGGGAGTCATCTATGTTTCGCACAATGATGAGAGCAAAGTTACATCGCGCGACTGTAACAGAAGCAAATTTAAATTATGTAGGTAGTATTACAATTGATGAAGATTTAATGGATGCAGTGGAGATTGTAGAAAATGAAAAAGTACAAATTGTAAATAATAACAATGGAGCTCGCTTAGAGACGTATGTAATTAAAGGAGAACGTGGCAGCGGTGTTGTTTGTTTAAATGGTGCAGCTGCAAGACTTGTACAACCTGAAGATAAAGTTATTATTATTTGTTACGGTCTCGTAGCGACAGAAGATGTAGATAAACAAGTACCAAAAATTGCGGTGTTAGATGATAACAATCAAATTGTTGAAATGTTAGGTGCTGAAAAAGCAGGTACGATTTTATAAAATGAAAAGCTATCTCATATGGGATAGCTTTTCATTTTATCTTGCTATCACGGCAGTAAGAGATCTACCTCAAGATTCAGAGAGGCGCGGCAAATAGGTGAGTGGGGATAATAGCATGAAAAATCCCGCAGATGGAAGCTTACTTTATGTAAATATACGTAAAAAAGCAGTTCGGAAAAATTATTCATTAATAAAGAAGATTAAAGATTTTTTTGAAACTATATACTTGAATGAATAGAAAGAGTCCTTTTTTCAACACCAGGCTCTTCTATTTTTTGTCCATCTTTTCATTAAGATGATATAAAACGTGGTATAGTAACAATATATGAATTTTTGTTGTTTGAAAGGGTAAGAAATTGAGGTGTTACATATGAGTAAGCGTTATGTCGTTGTCGATTTAGAGACGACAGGGAACTCCTGGAAAGATGGGAAGGACAGAATTACACAAATTGCAGCTGTTGTAGTAGAAGATGGAGAGATATTGGAAATCTTTTCGTCTTTTGTTAACCCGAAGAGAGAGATTCCTCCATTTATTACAGAATTAACAGGGATTGATGAAAATCTCGTGAAACAAGCCCCGCTATTTTGCGATGTAGCGCCGATGGTAGCCGAACTATTACAGGGTGCTTATTTTATTGCACATAACGTTCACTTTGATTGGAATTTTTTGAAGGAAGAATTAAAACAAGCTGGATATGGAGAAGTAAACTGTCTAAAAATTGATACGGTTGAATTGGCACAAATTTTATTGCCGACAGCTGATAGCTATAAATTGCGTGATTTAGCAAAAAAACATGAATTGGAACATGATCAACCGCATCGTGCAGATAGCGATGCTCTCGTGACAGCAGAATTATTTTTACAATTTCTAAATCAATTAGAAAAACTACCGCTTGTCACATTACAATCTTTATATGAGCTAAGCGATGTATTCCAAAGTAATATAGCGAATATCATTTCAGAAAATATTTTAAATAAAGTGATGCTTGGTACAGAAGATGCAAAGGAATATGAAGTATATTGAAATATTGCGCTTCGAAAACGAAATTATTCATTAGAAATCGGTGATGATTGTTTATCTAAATTTGATGCTTTTTTACATAAGTCAATGGAACAACTTGAGCTAAAGATGCCAAATTTTGAACAAAGAGAAAGTCAGCAGCGAATGATGAAGGAAATATATACAGCATTAAGAGATTCTCGTTTTTCATTAATTGAAGCAGGAACAGGTACAGGGAAGACACTTGCTTATTTACTTCCAAGTATTTATTTTGCAAAGAGAAGAGAAGAGCCAGTTGTTATTAGTACGCAAACGGTACAACTGCAACAACAAATGATTGAAAATGAAATTCCTTTATTGCAAAGTATATTACCATTTCCATTCGAAGTGGCTCTTTTAAAAGGAAGAAAACATTATCTTTGCTTACATAAATTTGAATATGCATTGCAAGAAGAAGAGAAAAACTATGATGCTGCGCTTACGAAAGCAAAAGTATTAGTATGGTTATTGCAAACGGAGACTGGTGATCGTGACGAGCTTAATATTCCAGAAGGTGGGAAGTTACTGTGGGATCGGATTTGTAGTGATACGTACAGTCCGGGCGGCATGCAAAGCAACTGGTTTAGTCGCTGCTTTTATCAACGAGCAAAAAATAAAGCGTTATTTGCAGATATTGTTATTACAAATCACGCTTTACTATTTCAAGATTTTGTTAGTGAAGATCCACTTTTGGCATCTTGTGAACATATTATTTTTGATGAAGCTCATCACATCGAAGAAACAGCGACTAGGACACTTGGAGAGCAGTTTTCATGCATGTACTTTCAATTAATCTTATCACGCTTTGGTACGTTAGAAACGGACGATGTGCTATCAAAGGTATATGAATTGATGAAAAAATCTCATCATTCGTCACGTTCAGCTTTTCGAATGGTGAGTCATAGGTTGAAGGAAATTAAATTTGATGCTGATGAATTATTTCAAATGTTACGTACATTTATATTTCAGCAAACAAAGCAAGAACAAGGGGCAAATAATATGCCGCTTATTTATCGATATAACGCGGACCAAGAGGATGGAAAGCTATGGAGAAGTATAGCTGAGTTAACAAATCGCTTCGTATACGAATTGAGAAAAATACTTACTGCGCTAGAGCAACAAGCGGACTTATTACAAAGTAAAATCGAATGGGAGATGCATGTTGTTACAGGCGAGTTTATGCATTTAATTGAATTATTGCGTAAAATGGTCGACTCATTGCAGCTGCTTATATTAGAAAAAACAGAGTATGTGACATGGATGGAAACGGAAACGAAAGGTACAATTCATTCCACTGTGTTATATGCACAACCTGTCCATATAGGAGAGAGGTTTGCGGATGAGTTCTTAACAAAAAAGCGAAGCGTTATTTTTACTTCTGCGACTTTAACTGTTAATAATACATTCGATTATATACAGGAACAACTTGGATTATATGACTTTGCACCAGACACATTAACAGTTCCATCGCCGTTTCATTATGAGGAACAAGTAAAGCTAATGGTTTCTACTGATGTTCCTCTTATTAAGCAAGTAAGCGAGGATGTGTATATAAGAGAAGTATCACATCATATTATGAAGATTGCTAAAGCTACAAATGGGAGAATGCTCGTTTTGTTTACATCCTATGAAATGCTAAAGGAAACATATACAAATTTAAAACAAGCGGATGAATTAGAAGGCTTTGTATTACTAACACAAAGTGTTCATAATCGTAGCCGAAGTCGTTTAGTTCGGAAATTTCAAGAGTTCGACAAAGCAATTTTGTTAGGAACAAGTAGTTTTTGGGAAGGGATTGATATTCCTGGAGATGCATTAAGCTATCTTGTTATTGTTCGGTTACCATTTACACCGCCTCATCAGCCAATGATGGAAGCCAAAAGTGAATGGTTGAAAAATAAAGGAGAAGATGTATTTACGAAACTGGCACTTCCGCAAGCAATTCTTCGTTTTAAGCAAGGGTTTGGACGATTAATTCGTGCGATGTCGGATACTGGAACGGTGTTTGTTTTAGATCGTCGTTTAACCAACTCTTTCTACGGAAAAAGATTTATGCAATCTATTCCAAATGTTCCTCTTTATGAAGGGTCGTTAGAAGAACTGTTAGATCACTTAGAAGAATAAAGCGGATAAAGTGAAACTGTAATCACTGAGGGTTCCTTCATTTCTCACTGATTCTTCGTCTTCGCCAATCGTTTTTTGACGGGTAGTATATCCTACCTCACTTTTGTTATTTTTTAGATAACTTTGAGGTAGGTGGAATTACTATCGGTAAATAGCTAAAGGAATAACAGTAAGTGAAAAAATATGCCTGAAGTACGACGTACTTCAGGCATGAAATGTGGGTAGGAGGAAATTTATTTTTTCTTACTTCTTGTATACAAATGTTTCGGTTTTCAATTTGAAACCTTTTTTTGCTGAACATGTCCTGCTATAATAGATGGGTGATGAAGCAGGGGTTGTAAAGAATGTACTCTTATTGTAACCGTATTGCGTTCTTCTATAATTAGAAATTTTTGTGTAACGGAGGAGTTTTCATGGAGAAGAAAATCGAAGTGCTATCAACGACGCGTATTAAATATTCGTCTGACTTATATAAAATTGTTGATAGTTTGAATCGCACTTTAAAAGAGCAGGACCTCATGTTCGGATTGGCATTAGACGAAAACGAAAAAGAAACAGCAGTATTTACGATATACAGAACGTAGTGATACAATGAAAAAATGGATTTTTACCATCATTATTGTTATCGTTGCCATCGGGTTATATGGGGTGCATGTATATAATGCGACAATGGAAAAGAAAATTCCGAAAGAGTCAAAAGTTGTAGAAATTGCAAAAGAAAAAGCAAAGCTTACGAAGGTAAAAACGGTTGATTATTATAACGGAAAATCTTCATATGCAGTCGTACAAGGTGTAGATGAAAAAGGAGAACAAATCATTGTTTGGGTACCTGAGAAAAAAGGGAATGTTCTAGTACGTAAAAAGAACGAGGGCATTTCTGAAAAGAAAGCTTTACAAATTGTGGCTGGGGAACGCAAGCCCAAAGAATTGGTAAAGGCAAAATTAGGTGCTGAAAACGATGTTCCGTTGTGGGAAATTACATATATTGATCAAGAAGGTCGTTATACGTATTATTATCTAGAATTTCAAGATGGGAAATATGCTGGATATTACAGCATTGAAAAATAGATGCAGGGGGAAACCACAAATGAAATTAGCAAAGCGAGTAGCTGCTTTAACACCGTCTTCAACTTTAGAAATTACAGCAAAGGCACAAGCATTGAAAGCTGAAGGCCATGATGTAATTGGATTAGGAGCAGGAGAACCTGATTTTAATACGCCAGAGCATATTATGGATGCTGCACATAAAGCAATGTTAGAAGGACATACGAAATATACACCAACTGGTGGATTAGCAACATTAAAACAAGAAATTGCGAAGAAATTTACTCGCGATCAAGGATTAGCGTATGATCCAACTGAGATTATTGTATGTAATGGAGCAAAACATGCACTTTATACACTATTTCAAGTGCTACTTGACGAAGGGGACGAAGTTATCATTCCGACTCCTTATTGGGTAAGTTATCCAGAACAAGTAAAGCTTGCTGGTGGTAAGCCAGTTTATGTGGAAGGACTAGAAGACAATCAGTACAAAATTAAGCCAGAGCAGCTACGTGAGGCAATTACAGAGAAGACGAAAGCTGTTATTATAAATTCACCGAGCAATCCGACAGGGATGATTTACAGCAAAGAAGAATTACAGCAGCTTGGAGAAGTATGTTTAGAGCACGACATTTTAATTGTTTCTGATGAGATTTATGAGAAATTGGTTTATGGCGGCGTGGAATATACTTCAATTGCCCAGCTTTCTAATGCATTAAAAGAACAAACACTTATTATTAATGGTGTATCTAAATCGCATTCCATGACAGGATGGCGTATTGGCTATGCAGCAGGAAATAAGCAGCTTATTAAAGCGATGACGAACTTAGCAAGTCATAGTACGTCAAACCCTACTTCAATCGCTCAATACGGCGCAATTGCTGCGTATGCTGGGTCGCAAGAGCCTGTGGAAATGATGCGTCAAGCATTCGAAGAACGATTAAACATTATTTATGATAAATTAATACAAATTCCTGGTTTCACTTGTATTAAACCACAAGGTGCATTTTATTTATTCCCGAACGTAAAAGAGGCTGTGGCGTTAGCTGGATATGAAACAGTTGATGAGTGGGCAAAAGCATTGTTAGAAGAAGAGAAAGTAGCTCTTGTTCCAGGAACAGGGTTTGGTGCACCAAACAATGTTCGTTTATCCTATGCGACATCTCTTGAACAATTAGAGAAAGCGTTAGAGCGAATTAATACGTTTATGAGAAGTAAAGTACAGGCTTAAAAAGCTAATTACTTTCATTTTTACCACATAAGTTACTTTGAACAAATGAAGATGACCTCCCTATCTATAGGGAGGTTTTTTGACGAATTGTGGTAAAAGAAAATTATAATAGGTGTGTTATACTAGAAAGCGAGGTGTATGGTCATGAAGAAAAAAATGATGTTACAATGGTTTGAACAAGGCAGCGTCGCAATTCCAAAATTACTTATGATGCATTATAAAAAATTAGGCTTAAATGAGATGGAATTTATGGTTGTACTCCATGTGCATACTTTTCTAGAATCGGGTAATTCTTTTCCAACTCCTTCAGAGATTGCAGAACGAATGACAATAACAGAAATGAAATGTATGGAAATCATTCAAGCGTTAATTCAAAAAGGCTTTTTAGCATTAGAAGGTAGTCAAAAATCTGAAGCGATGATGTGTGAAAGTTATTCATTACAACCGCTTTGGGAAAAAATCTTGCATTTTTTAATGAATGAAACAATAGAAGAAGAAAAAGAAGAACAAAAGAAACTTCAAGTAAATTTATATACAATTTTTGAACAGGAATTTGGGAGACCATTATCGCCTTTTGAATGTGAAACATTAGCGATGTGGCAAGATCAGGATCAACATCATCCAAATTTAATTCAAGCAGCTCTTCGAGAATCTGTAATGAGTGAGAAACTTAACTTTCGGTATATTGATCGTATTCTCTTTGAGTGGAAAAAGAATGGAATTAAGACAGTTGATCAAGCGCAAGATCAAGGGCGGAAATTTAGAGCGAATCAACAACGCTCGCAGCAAGTAACAAAACAAGAGACAAAATATACAGGGAAAGTGCCCTTTTATAATTGGTTAGAGCAGTGATATAGGAGGAAAGGTATGTTAAACAAGACACAAATTCGTTATTGTTTAGATACAATGACAGAAATGTATCCAGAAGCACATTGTGAATTAAATCATGACAATCCATTTGAACTTGTAATTGCAGTTGCATTATCTGCACAATGCACAGATGTCCTTGTAAATAAAGTAACGAAAAGTTTATTTCAAAAGTATAAGACACCTGAAGATTATTTAAATGTGTCCTTAGAAGAGTTGCAACAAGATATTCGTTCAATTGGATTGTACCGGAACAAAGCGAAAAATATTCAAAAGTTATGCCGAATGTTGCTTGAAGACTATAATGGAGAGGTACCACAGGGTCGGGATGAACTAACAAAGCTACCAGGGGTTGGTAGAAAAACTGCAAATGTAGTTGTTTCTGTAGCATTTGGTATCCCAGCTATTGCTGTTGATACACATGTGGAACGTGTAAGTAAACGCTTGGCTATTTGCCGTTGGAAAGATTCCGTTCTAGAGGTAGAGAAAACATTAATGAAGAAAGTGCCAATGGAAGAGTGGGGAGTTACGCATCACCGAATGATTTTCTTTGGACGTTACCATTGCAAAGCACAGCGGCCGCAATGTGAAGAATGCCGGCTACTAGAAGTGTGTCGTGAAGGTAAGAAGCGAATAAAGGGGAAATAAAAAGATGGAACAAGTTGTACAAGTACCGGATGAGTTTCGATGTAATCCCTTTTTTGAAGGGGATATAGACAAGATTATATATCATACAGATGAATCGTTTGTGCAATTGCTAGAAAGCCATTATTTCTTATTTGATATAGGAAAACAATATGAGCCATGGAATGAAATAGAAATGGGAATTCCAGCTGTATTAGATATATGGAAAGACAAAAAAGAGGATATCTCGATATTTTTTCGGGATCGAAAGCGAAATGAAGCAAAAAGGCCAATGATTCACTTTGCAGCTCATTTATTATCGAGTTTATATTGGTTAAACGGAAAACCAGTGTCAGGGTTAAAGGATATTAAAAACATGATTGATGAGCTACAAATAAAACCGATTAACTTTATGGAACGTTATTCATTTATTACAAAGCAACCACATCACTATCATTCCTATATTCAATTGGCACAGTTGTATGTAGAAATAGAAAAGCTGTATGCAAAAAAAATAATACAAAAAAAGAAGTCACCATCTCGTTAGAGAAAGGTGACTTCTTTTTTGTATTATTGTACTGGATTAACCTCTGGTGTTGGATCTGGTTTTGGTTTTGGATCTGGATCTGGTTTTGGTTTTTTAGCATCCTCATCAGCCTTTTTCTTAGCATCCTCATCAGCCTTTTTCTTGGCTTCCTCATCAGCTTTTTTCTTGGCTTCCTCATCAGCTTTTTTCTTGGCTTCCTCATCAGCTTTTTTCTGTGCATCTTGTTGTTTTTTAGCTTCCTCATCGGCTTTTTTCTGTGCATCTTGTTGTTTTTTAGCTTCCTCATCGGCTTTTTTCTGTGCATCTTGTTGTTTTTTAGCTTCGTCTTCAGCCTTTTTCTTAGCATCTTCTTCGGTTTTCTTCTTAGCTTCTGCGTTCTCGCCAGGAACAGTAAAGGATACGCCAGCGGCATCACTTGTTCCCGTTCCTTTTTTCGCTACTACTGAGAAGCTGTAAGTGACACCTGGCTTCACACCGCCAAGGGAAGCATTTGTACCGCTCACGGATAGGCTACCACTAGAACCGTCGTTTGCTTTATAGCTTGCTGAGTAAGCTTCAGCGTCTGAAGGACCAGACCAGTTTAATGTAATCGTATTAGATGCTGCATCATAAGATGGCGTTACACCAGTTGGTGGATCTACTTTGATTTGCTTAACAGTATCTTTTTTCGCACCTTTTACATAAAGTTCTTCATTTAGACGTTCTACAGAAGAAGGTTGTTCAAAGCGAGATGTATCTGTAGCAAACTTACTCATCATTTCTTTGAATATTTGCTGTGCAATTCGGACTGAAGGTGATTTATCTGCAATATAGTTTTCTTCAGAATCTTTTTCATATCCTGTCCATACTGACATCGTATATTGCGGTGAATAACCTGCAAACCAGCTATCTCTGTTGGCACTTTCTGGAATGTTATATTTTTTTAATGCATCTGCATCATAGTTCTGTGTTCCTGTTTTACCAGCAACATCAATTCCTGATACATAAGCAGTTGGACCTGTACCACCAGAACCTGGTTTTACAACATCACGAAGAACATCCGTAATCATATATGCTGTGTAGTCTTTCATTGCTCGTATTTCTTTTGGTTTCAAGTTTTTTTCTTTTCCATCAGGAAAGACAACTTTTGTTACGAAATGTGGCTTGTTATAATTTCCTTCGTTACCAAAAGCGGCATATGCACCAGCTACTTGTAATGGAGAAGCCTCATTACTACCAATCGCATCGGCTTCGACTGCTTTTCTAGAGAAAGTCATTCCAAGTCCTTCAGCAAATGCTTGTGATTTGTCTAATCCAACTGCTTGTGCTGTTTTTAAAGCAGGGATGTTTAATGATTTTTTCAATGCCTCACGTAAAGATACATCACCTTTATAGCTGTTTGTAGCATTTCGGATTTTCTTTCCGTTAGAATACGTATATTCTGAGTCATTTAATTGATGGTATGTAGACCATTGCATATATTCAATAGCAGGACCATAGTCAAAAAGTGGTTTCATAGTCGAACCTACTTGGCGCTGCATATCAACGGCCATATTATGTCCTTTAAATGCCGTTTTATTTTCTTTACGGCCCGCACCAATTGCACGAACTTCACCAGACTGTGTATCCATGAATACGAAAGAACCTTGGAAACGATCGTTTGGATAGTTAATAATATCTCCATCTAGTAATTGTTCAGCGTATTCTTGTGCCTTTGTATCAATTGTCGTATAAATCTGTAATCCGTCAGATCCAATATTTACATCGGGCATTTCTTTTTCGATTTCTTTTACGACTGCGTCTAAAAAGGCTTGATAAGGCATTTCGGTTACATCTTTAGATGGAAGAAGTCCTTCTGTTACAGGGATTTTTATCGCTTCATCCATTTCTTGCTTTGAAATAAAGCCATGTCGATTCATTAACGTTAATACAACGTTACGACGTTTTGTTGCTCGATCGATATTTTCTTTCTTTGTTGGATCATAAATGTTTGGACCTTGAGGTAATCCAGCAAGCATCGCTGCTTCGTGTAATTTTAAATCTTTTAAGTCTTTCCCATAATAGTTTTTCGCTGCTGTTGCAACCCCGTAGGAGCGATTACCAAGGTTGATTTTGTTTAAGTACATTTCTAAAATTTCATGTTTGGAATATTGTTGCTCTAATTTATAAGCTAAATACCATTCCTGTACTTTACGTTTTGATGTTTTTTCCATCGTTAGAAAATAGTTTTTAATTACCTGTTGGGTAATTGTACTACCGCCTTGAGAACCAAAACCGCCTGTGACATTTTCAAGGATTGCTTTTCCAGTACGCTTAACGTCGATTCCGTTATGTTGATAGAAGCGAGCATCTTCTGTCGCTAGGAATGCGCTTTCTACTACTTTCGGAACTTGATCGTAAGTAATATTCGTTCGCTTTTCGGCACCATATTCATAAAAGAAATTCTTGTCTTTATCATAAAATTTAGTTGATAGCGGATTGACAAGTTTTGCTTTATTTAGCTTTGGAGCATCTTGTACCATTACAAAAAAGGCGGAAACTCCAGCTATAAGACCAACAATGCCAAGAAGTAGGCAACCAATTAAAAATTTCTTGAAAAAGGAACCTTTTTTCTTTGGTTTCTCCGGTTTGTTTGTTTCTTGTTTTTGATGTTGTGCATGTTTTCGTTCTGTACGAGAACGATAATTTTCTGACATTATACTTTCTCCTACCTTTCATTTTTTCCCCAAAAGTCGAAAAAAGAGCCTTATTGTTGACTCTATCACGAAAAATAAGCCATGTCTAGTACACGAATATAATCAATTCGAGGATGATAACCGCATGATAACAAGTATCCGTGCTCTTCGATTTCCTGTTTCGTAATCGATTTGCGTCCACCAGCATCTTGGCGATTCCAAAATGAAACGACATGTTTTGCATCAAGTAAATAAAACTCGTCATAAAGTGTAAATTTAATAATAACAAATGCAATTCCGTTATGAGCTATTACTTGTTCCATATGCTTAATTTGATGAAGATGGAAATTTTGCAGCGGAAAACTTGTTTTATTTTTTGTTTCTTTCGCTTCGAAGTCAATGTATTTCCCCTTGTATACACCGTTGTAGTCTGTTGTAGAAGGCTGTTTAAAATAAGCTTCTTTCACAACCGCCGCACTTCGAGCGGGGTAATCCACTTTTACAATTTGAAGAGGAGTGGGTTTTTTATGTACGCATGCAATATTATGGGTTAAATAATATTGATTTGTTTCATTTAGTTCCTCTTCCAGAGACATACCTCTATTGCTATAAGTATGTTTTTTAGATTGTGTTTTTTGGGGTTGTAACGCTTGATTATACCTTTTTCCGTTTGGATAACGAATGGTCATAGTTTGTCCACTCCAACTTACCTAGAATTACTTACAAAGGTGATTATATCAAAAAAAACAAAAAAGATGCGATTTTTTTCAAGAGAGATGTGGTGATTCCTGTATGCATATGCAGAATGAGTATGAGAAAATAAATAGAGAGCGCAGTGGACTTTCTTGTACAATAGAAGAGAAGCAATTAATAGCGTATATGAAACAACAGACGGCTCTAGCAAATATAGATAATATTTCACGCACACAGGCTTATCAAGAATATTACTTGAGAAATAAAGAAATCCGGTGGTCATTTTTGGCGAGTATGGTTTCGAGAAATTCTGGGTGGAATATGACAGATTTAGCAGGGGAATATTATCCGAATATTTTATCTGAAAGAATGAGGAAGCAACTGTTCCTTACTTATGAAAGTGCAAATTGGCTTATTTTTTCAGATGCATACCCACAATTGTTGTTATACGAGTACAGTAAGAAAATGAATAAACCAATTTTTCACTTATTACAGTTTTTTAACGTATCTATTTTTATGGAGAAGGAATGGAATGATTTTTGGAATAAAAGAGATCTCACACGTCTTATTACAGCACTTATTATTAATGAACAAAATAGGATTCAAAAACCGATTATTGAACACCCATATTTTCAAAAGCACGTATTCCAAACTTTACTGTTTAAATTTCAAGAGCTCTTTCATTTTAGTGCTGTAATTTTTCCGACTACAAAAGGGCAACTATATGGTTTTTCGGTTTATCAATTTGAAACATTACAAAAACGTATAGAACTCGGAAAGAAATTAGCTTGGCTATTATTTCATCCTAAATATGAAACGTTATTTTACGATTTCTCCTTGCGAACGTTTCCTACAGGATCAAGAATGGATTACGAGCGGTACTTTATAATTCCAAAAGAAAAAGATACACCGCAGTTAAGAGATGCTTTCTCAATTGTTTTACATCACCATAACGTAACGAAAGATTGGTTCCATAAAAAAATGGATATTGAGGCATTGTTTTTCTTTCAGGAACTGAAAGAAGAAGTTAATATTACAGAATGGTTTTTACAAAAACAACAACAAATACATCTTTTTTCTTCATTGAATAGCTTTTTTAAAAGGAACAATGACTTCATGATATAATAAGAAAAGTCCCGCTCTCTGACAGGGAGTCGGGACGAATGGATTACATAAATCGATTCAAGTTTTTATACAGTTTCAATAGGGCATTATAATTCCAATTGAAATGTAGGGAAAATTGAGGAAGCTAGGTAAGAGAAATAGACCCGCCGATTAAAGTTTTACTTTATGTAGCAGGAAAGTTCGGACCATCTAGCTTCGGATTTCCAGTTTCAGGTTTATTTTGCTGTGTGTTTTGTTTTTTCTTCTTCTCATTTTTATTTTTAGCCATGGTAAACACCTCCCTTTTGTATTGTTACCACTTCTATAAAACTCATACAAACCGATTTCTTTGCCGAATATCAACTAGTTTTGTCAGTCGTGCAGGAGTGGTAAGTGAACCGTCGAAATAACATGACAAAGGAAAAGCAAAGAAGGAGGCGTTTTATAAATGGCGATGGTTCAGAAGGAAAATGTAATGAAAAAAATGGATCAAATGTTAAGTGCTCTTGATTTGCTGGAAATGAATGTTTCACTTAGAGTTAATCATTCTTTAAAAGATAAGCGTGAAGATATATGTAATCGAGGAGAAATAACAGAAATGCACATTCAACATATGGAGGATAAATTATTACATCACGAAGAAAAAGGAAGTTGGCTTCAAACGTTTCAAAACGTCATAGTAAGTGCATAAGAGGGTGGAAATAAATTGGATTATGGAAAATTAATGCAGTCTTCAATAAAATTAATACAGTACAATGATGAAACGATTATAAAAAAAAGAGAAGAGAAAGAGTTTGATTTTTATCAAGATATGAAGCCTTTTGTGGATATGGTTGATCAGGAGTTAGAAGTGTGGAAAGAATTAGCTTATCAATGGATAAAACATGAAAAGCCTAAGTATATACATGTGCAACAAATTGACCAAGTGTATGAGAATTTACAAAATAATGCACTGCAATGTTTTGTAAATAAGGGAAAAGGTAAGCGGTTTTATGAAACACATCAGGCGATTTTATATACGTTGCAGAATATAGTAGAACAATGTAAGTGACAAGAGGGGAAACCCTCTTGTTTTTATGATTCTACAGTTGTATGTGTGGGTTTCGCCCCATTTATTTCTAATTCACGTATTAATACTCGGTATTCTGAGATGCAGATTTTTCCTTCTAAATAGTGATGTCTAGCAAAATCAAGTAACTCATTCATATCCTCTGTAGAGTACCCCTTTTTTTGAGCGAAAGCTTGTTTTAAATCCCCTAATATCATGTTGATTCCTCCCCAATGAGAATCTTCTTCTTCATTATCATAACATGAAAAGGCTTACTTTCTTATTTTTTTAAAAATTTAAACTTCCGACAAAAACAGACATTTATAAGGTTACACATTTTATTTTATAGGTACATATTCTATATGTAGAAACTTAGTTAGAGGGGGGAAATACATGTTTCAACAGCAGAATGCCTATTCGCAGCCAAATGCATATACACAGCCAAATGCATATATACAACCCAATGCTTATCAATATAATGAGGATACATATTTACGTTATAATATGTATCCATTCGCTCCTTATTACGGAAATCAAATGGATTATTATCAGCCATTTGAGGTATCTTTTATGAATCAGCAACCACAGGCTCATATGAATCAACAACCTTATGTACCGCAGCAACCACAGGCTCATATGAATCAACAATCCTATGTACCGCAGCAACCACAATCCTTTATGAATCAGCCATCAATGTTTTACCCACCGAAACAGCCTTTTCAACCATATCCAACGATGAATAAACAAAAGCAACAACAGCAGCCAAGTCAATTTTCTAGTTTCGTATCTCAATTTAAGACGTCAGATGGTAACTATGATGTGAATAAAATGATGAATACAGCAGGCCAAATGATGAATGCGATGAATCAAGTCACTGGGATTGTAAAACAAGTTGGAGGCTTTTTTGCTAAAGGATGATAGTTGTGTGTCCAAGTCATGGTATGTAAACAGCTGTCATATAGACAAATTTCCATTAAACAAATGGGTATATATAACAAGCGGCTTTTACTCCTTTCTCATATTGTAAAGTGTAGTCAGATTTTTTTATGAGAGAGGAGAGAAAAAACTATGTATCATTGTCATCCTTGTTTTGGAGGGCATAAACCTGTAGGACCTATTTGCACAACACCTCCTGTCGTTCATCCAACAAAACAATGTGTAACGAACACTTTTTCCACAACGGTGGTCCCACATATTCACCCAACTCATACAACACATGTTCATCATCAGCAAGTTAAAAGTCAACATTTCTTCCCGCAAACAGTTTCAAATGTGAATGTTGTAGAACCTGTTGCTCCAGGATTCGGCGGACCTGGAGTTGGCGGATTCGGCGGACCTGGAGTTGGCGGATTCGGCGGACCTGGAGTTGGCGGATTCGGCGGACCTGGAGTTGGCGGATTCGGCGGGCCTGGAGTTGGCGGATTCGGCGGGCCTGGAGTTGGCGGATTCGGCGGGCCTGGAGTTGGCGGATTCGGTGGACCTGGAGTTGGCGGATTCGGTGGACCTGGAGTTGGCGGATTCGGTGGAGCTTGTGGCCATGGCCCGCAAGTATCTCCATTCGGACCAGGACCAAATATAGGACCAAACGTCGGTGGAATGTTTAAAAAGTAAATGTTATGTTAGAACTAGCAAATTGCTAGTTCTTTTCTTTTGAAAAAAATGGAGTGTTGATATGAAAGTTGTAGCTGTAACAGGATATAAACCATTTGAACTTGGGATTTTTAAAAATGATCATCCGGGTGTTTCTTGTATAAAAAAAGCAGTACGTCGTAAATTACTTGCTTTTGTAGAGGAGGGGTTAGAGTGGGTCATTATAAGTGGACAATTAGGTGTAGAACTATGGGCTGCTGAAGTGGTTTTTGAAATGCAGTTAGAATATCCTGATTTAAAACTTGCCGTGTTTACCCCTTTTTTAGAACAAGAAGAAAGTTGGAAGGAAGGGAATCGAGAATATTATGAATCTATTCTCGCACAAGCAGACCATGTTGATAGTATTACGAAAAGAAAATATGAAAGTCCTGAGCAATTTCGGTTGAAAAATCAATTTTTCATTGAAAAAAGTGAAGCTTTGTTGGCTGTATACGATGAAGAGAAGCCGGGAAGCCCCAAATATATTGTGGAAGCAGCAAAGAAAAAAGGTGAAATAGAAAATTATCACAGTTATTTCATTCTTTTTTCTGATTTACAAGATATAATAGAAGAGGAACAGTGGAATAATGCAGAGTAATATGTAATATAGCTCATGTATATAGGATTGACAAAAGACATTGTTTCTGAAAAAATTTAGTTAATGAAAGTTTTGGTAAAAATTTGAGGTGAAGAAAATGATTTCGGATAAAATTAAATTAACAGCGAAAGATATTTTGGAAAAAGAATTTAAAACAGGTATGAGAGGTTACCAACAAGAAGAAGTAGATAAGTTTCTTGATATGATTATTAAGGATTATGAGGCATTTCATAAGGAACTTGAGCAATTACAGCAACAAAATGTTCGTTTGAAACGTGAATTAGAAGAGCAAAAAGTAGCGGCAGTGCAAGTACCGCAACAACCAGCTCCAACACCGGTTGCACAACCTGTATACAACAATACGAACACGGATATTTTAAAGCGTTTATCTAATCTGGAAAAAGCTGTATTTGGAAGTAAGTTATACGAGTAATCTAGGGATAGAAAAAGATTAAAGCATTTTACATATAAAAAAGCATTGCAAAATCTTTTTGTTTCCACTATACTAATGTTTGTCATAACGTTTGGGTAATCGCTGCAACGCCAACGTTGTAGAGGAAAGTCCATGCTCGCACG
>Ga0105250_10000357_pt1 | contig 34746 bp, 44 predicted proteins | sample KBSS54metaG_FD_80425 | JGI IMG/M metagenome (GOLD analysis project Ga0105250, IMG submission 80425) | Switchgrass rhizosphere microbial communities from Kellogg Biological Station, Michigan, USA - KBS S5-4 metaG | ecosystem: Host-associated > Plants > Roots > Rhizosphere > Soil | place...
AAACCGAGGTTTGTGCGAGCGTCTTCCTTGGTTGTTGCGCCGGTACCGCCCTGGTTAACTGCAAGTGCCCCATTAGTCCCTTTTTGCAAAAGTTTCCCGATAGCAGGGATCGTTAAACTGACGCCATTAATCGTGACGGTCACGTTTTGATTCGCTGTCGTGCTGGCAAAGCTCTCCCACGCACCAATATTCTCGTCGTATTCGCTTATCAGCAGCGAGATGCTTTGCGCCAGCCCATCGACGGAAAGGTTATCCGTGACGAGGATGCCGTATTTCTGGCCGTTCAGCGCCAGAGATGCGGCAGGGGTAACGGTGAGTGATGTCGCGCTATTAACGGTGGTGATTTGAAACATCTGAACCGGGTTTGAGAGAACTAAAATAGTCTGTCCCGCGCGGACCTGACTGGCTGGTGCGGTCCAGTTTGTTCCGGCTCCCGTCGCAGTATTTCCGTTAACAGAGATAGTTCCAGTGTTGTAAATCATAAGTTCTCCAGGCATAACAAACCCAGCCGAAGCTGGGTCTGGGAAAAGGCTATTTAAGTGAATCAGACGTACATATCAGGAAGAACGGGAAGCGTAAGAGGCGTGATCGAATTGTTGCCGAAAATGGCGTACTGATTGCGCCCAAGATATTTCCCACCCTGAACTGACGCGTTGCCGTTCTGCATCTTGATTCCGAACATTCTGTAGATGTAGATATTATTCACCATGTGGACCATTAGACCAAAGCGACCCAGCGGGACATAACCGCCGCCAGTGCTCACGGCGTTAGTCGAGGGGGTCCACAGTTTATTCAAATACACAAACGGTCTTCTTGTGGTGGAAAACGTACAGGTCCCGGCCGTGTTGAAAATGTTGAGTCCTGTTCCAGGCTGCGGCGCAACGCCACTGGCGAAGATAACGATATCTATCGTGCCGGTTGCCGGAGCGTCATCATTCGTTGATGGCGGGCTGAAAAACCTGACCGTGTTGCCGTCGAAATCAACCGTGTTACTGCTGTTGCAGCGGCCAAATACAATGTATTTCGATTTGTCATACCCCGCGATACTGGGCACCGCCCATCCGCCTGAGGGAACGTTAACTGTTCCCTTCCAGATACATTGTCCTGACTGCGTTGCATTAGTGATGGATGTAAAATCGGTGCTGTCGCTAATAAGAAGCCCCACACCATTCCTCTGGCCAGCCGGGAATATCTGCCACACGCTTCCCGGGAAAGTGTATGTGCTATCGCGTTCACTGATATCCTGAGCTTTCATTGTCGAATTTTGCGTAACGCGCCCGCCAGATATAGTCACTGAATTCATTTTATGAAGCAGGCCAGAATCCAGATAAGCCGTGGCGTAAGGAATGAACAAAACCTGGGCTCCGGAGACATAACCGGCGATATCAGCAAACTTAGATTTCTGATAGCCACTATCAAAACTGACCCCAAAAGACGGGCACCTCAGGCCCGCCGTTATTTCCATCGGCTTTCCGCCGTCATTAAGGTCGATCAGAAGGCCTCTTGGCATACTATTACCACTCCCCAAGAACAATTCTGCCACCACCAGTCAGATTGATAGTGACCCCATTGCTATCGATCACCGTCGCCTTATTCGGGCCACTGAAACCAAAATTACCGCTTGTGGCATAAACAGACCCGCGGACGGTCACGTTGTTTAACTCGGCGTTACCGCTCTTTGGCATATTCCACCCGGTAGAACCTGATACGAAATTTGCTGATTTCAGAGAGTCAGTAATTTTCGCAAACTGGATACTGGCATCGCGGAAGAAAGCATCGTTGATGAATGTCTGCCCATTCTGAATAACAAAGGGTAACGTAACTGTTCCCCCGGCCTGCGCCATTACAGCAAAGCGATCGGCCACGAACAGCACCTGTGACTGCATCCCGGAAGGTGTATTTTCAACACCGATGCCCATCCCCGCAGCGTACTGACGTCCGTTGGCATCAACTGCCACCTTGATGTTGTACATGGCACTGAGGTTACCATTCACATCAGCGACCGCTTTCGAGGTCTGACTGATCGCTGCCGTCTGGGCGTTCACTGTCACCGTCAGAGAATTTATCTTTATGGCCGAGGCCTGGGTGAAGTTCGCTAACGTTTCGGTGAGGTCTGTGGAGTTGGAAAGATTTCCGCCAGCAGAAGCATCCAGAGTGACCAGAGCTCGCGAAACGGCCTCACTGGTATCAACAATAGTGGTATCGATGCGATCAATACTGGCGCTGTTTCCTGAGTTCGTTGCCGTTTGCGACCTTCGGCTGGTCACCTGTGCAAGGCTGTTCTGAATAACGGCTATCGAGGAATTTTTGACTCCGCCCGTCATACCGTCCATAGAAACAGATATCTCTTCGATCTTTACAGCGGCCTTAGCCAGCCCGTCGGTATTCTCCTGAATGGCCAGCGCCTGCTGTTCCAGATCGTCGGCGTTCTGTTTAATATCATTAGCCATATCTGCAATTTTTTCATTGCTGTCTACGGCACTTTCTATCAGTTCCTTAAAGGTATCGGAGTCTTTAATTTCATCGAGGATCACGTCTGTAATATCGGATACATCGGTGCTGGCCTGCCCCCTCACCCAGCCGGTATAACCAGATTCGTTGCCGGTTCGGTCCACCAGCTGCGCGCGGTACCAGAATATCTGCCCTGCCTTGAGGCCCATCTGCTGATATTTCCGCTGCGGGTAAGGCACATCGGCCAGCAGCATCGCATCGCCTCCGGTCCCGGTCCCGGTCAGACTGTACTGAATTTCAGTCTTCAGTGTGTCGTCGGTATTCGCCGGGAATCCCCAGTTCAGCTCGATACCGAACACCACGTTTTCAGAAGCGATAAAGCCCACAGGCTTCGGCGGATTACCCACTTTACCCGTCAGCGCTTTCTCTTCTGAATAGCCCCATCCGGATGAAATCTCTGCGGCATTGATTGCGCGCACGCGCACAAGATAGCGCCCGGCATAAATCCCCGGGACGTCGAATGACGTGGTGGAGCTGCGCGGCACGTTAACCCAGTTCCCGTCGTTGCGGCGCCACTGCGCTTCATAGGCGATAGCGTTCTGCGCCTGGTCCCAGCTCACGCGCATGGTTTCAACGCTGATATTCTGCTGAACCACCGAGAAGGAACTGATCACTATGTTGGCTGGCGGTGACTGATTACCTGGAGGAATAACGCTTATCGGGCGCTGGTCGATGATCGCCCCCGTATCGATACGGGCATACTTATCAGGATCGTGATATGCCCCCGTGATAGTGAAGGTCCCATCGTTGTTATCTGAGACACTTACCACCCGATACTGCTGCGCATAAAGATCGTCAGATTCAACCACCCAGACAGCTTCTATTTGTGGCGTTTCGCCGAAGGCTGTGGTGACAGTGATGGCTTTGCCATTCACGCTTTGCACCGTGCGACTCTGTGACGCGCCGGAGGGCAGGTTCACTATCAACCGATTGCCAGCTACAACATCAGCCACACGATCCAGCGTAATGACCCTGCCATTCACTGCGCTGATCCGTCCACCAGTCACTTTACCTGAGAGCAGCTCGTCTGCGACCGCGATGATGTAGCCTGGCTGTGGGATGTTCCCATCCAGCCCGACCGAGAAAGAGACTATCCTGTCTTTGTTATTGGTCAGTATCCCCCAGCGACCTTTACGGTTGGCTTCTGATTGCCGGGTGCAGCCGATAGCAGTCAGCTCGAGCTGGTTATACCCGTAGCGGGCGACAAGCGACTGCTCGAAAACTGGCTCCATTGCATCTGCGTAGGCATTAGCCGGATCAGACCAGGAAACAAGCGCAGTGGTATAGCGTGTTTTGGTTGTGCTGCTGGAGTACGCAAATTTGCCGTCAATGACATTGGCGCGCGTGTAGCTGTAATCGATATCGCGCGGCATATCTGCCTGGCTGACAATCTGATCACCACCCCAGTACGTCATTCCTCGAAATATTGCAGCGAAATCACGAAGCACCGTATAGGCCTCGTTTCTGCTCTGCACGTACACATTGCATATATAACGCGGCTCAGTACCGCTGCCGCCCTTCCCATCCGGTACCATCTGATCGCAATACTGCGCAACCTGGTACAGCCCCCATTTATCGATATTTGCCGCAGTGAGGCGATTACCCAGCCCGAAGCGGTCGGTAACCACCAGATCATAAAAAATCCACGCCGGGTTATCAGTCCACGCCCACTTAAACACCCCTGTCCAGGTCCCGCTGTAGGTACGTGTTTCCGGATCATAAGTATCAGGAACGCGAATGACACGCCCGCGCGGCTCACAGGAAATCTGTGGGATAGAGCCATTGAACTGGCTGGAGTCGAATTCGATGTAGAGCAGCGCGGTGTTCGGGTAGCGCAGTTTGGCGTCAATCACCTCGGTGAAGCTCTGCAACGTCATCGTGTCGCCGATCTTCGCGCTGTTGGCGTCAGAGGTAATCTTACGCAGGCGTATTGTCCAGGTGCTGCCAGCCTGCGGTAAATCGATACGGTGGCTGCGCTCATAACCAGACGTCGTTTTTCCGGTCACGCTGGTATTGAGTACCGTCTGCCATGCGCCGCCGTCCGTCTGCAGGTCAATCGCATAATTGACCGAGTAACCCACCAGATCGCCGTCGTCCTCCTGTTTGAAAAGCGAGGGCCATTTCAGGCGTAGGCGAACTGCTGAAAGCTGCGTATTGGTAAACGTGCGCGTCCAGGCTGTAGCGCTTGATACCTCAGTTCCCACGCTGATTTCGTTTTCGGTACCGGGAATACCCTGAATATATTTTTGCGCCTGCGTTCCCGCGCGAAACTCCCACGTCACGCCGCTAAAGTTTTGGGAACCATCGGCATTCTCCAGCGCCGTTCCGTCCAGATAGATATCTTTGCCGGTTAGCTGCCCTGCAAACTCCCCTTCCCCAAGCGCAACGAGGATTTTTGCCTTCGCTACAGATTGCAGATCATCAGGCTGTTCGGTAGGGGTTCGTGAACTGGAGCTGCCGCCCTTGCGGCCCTTTAACACTTTATCTGTAGCCATATTGCGCCCATAAAAAAAGCCACCCGAAGGTGGCCAGAAAAAAGGTTAGTTATCTACTGCTGATCTTCGACATAAATTCCGGCAGAAATAATCGCTCCGCCTATCCGCCGGCGGCCATATAGGAGCGGTACTGGATAGCCTTGCGCCGCCGTGTTGGTCACACCGCCAAAGGCATAGCTTGCCTGGTTATCGGCACTTTGTTTACTGGCAAGCCCTGCGGCCTGTGGAGAAAGCATTTGGATTACGCCACCAGCCATTAGACCGATACCAGCCTGCATTGCGTAACCACCCCAAGTTGCACCACCAAGTGCCTGGCCCCATGGGGTAAACATTCCAATGGCACCAACGACAACAAGAACAGCTCCGAGTACTGTCTGTAATAAACCAGCCTTTTTACTTCCTATAACTACAGGGACAATACGAACAACTTCTCCTGTAACAGGGAAGCCGAGATCGTCTTTCCCAATATTTTTCTTTCCTTTGAACACAGCAAAAGTTAAACCACGCTGTTTACTTGTATTCATGAACTGCTCAAAGCCTTTAATTGTTGCCGCTAGAGCCCTGCATGCTTCATGTGTAGTGGTTACTAGTCGCTGATGTGTTTTCCCAAAAGTCTTTCCTAATATTCCACCAAGTTCAATTTGGGTCATAACCTCTTGCATATCTGTCTCCAATAAAAAACCACCCGAAGGTGGCTTATTTTGGTTTAATAACTTCTAATTTATTGTCATTGGCAGTATGTCTACATTACCACTCTGATCAATAAATATTCTTAGAACTCTTGGGGTATTCTCTTTAATTACAAATTCACGCTCTTTTTTGGGTGCCCCGCTACATAGCCCCTTACCTGCAAACCCAGCGCCTACAACTACTTCCCCAGCAGGCAAATACGCGGTGACTTTTTCTCCTGTTTCAAGCTCAGCCACAGGTTTCCCGTTCACATAAGATGTGATGGCACATGCACCAGAAACAAAACCTTTGTCACGAATAATAGTTACTGACGTTGTATTGGGCTTTTGCCGAAAATCCTTTGAAGCAAGAACCTCTTTTGCATGTTGAGGAAGCACTGGCTCAGTTGAACAACCAGCCAAGATTAACAATGAAATAACCACCAGACTTTTTTTCATATCCCTATCCCCTTTGGTTTTGCAAAAGGTTAGCACAGAGATTTGTGACGGAGTACCTTCATTGTCCGTTCCTGCCAATACCCTCCATATGGCACACGCTGGCTCAGGTGGCCATACAAGTGGTGCAGCAGCATGCTGCCTTCCAGCAAGATGCCAGCGTGATTCCACTTATTGGCCTGGACCTGCATGATTACCATATCACCCGGTAGCGGCGGCCCGTCAAACTCCCGGAATCCGCATTCATACCAGCAATCCTGATAGAAGTTATCCGGATAGTCGTTTTCCCACCAGGGATAATCCACCCGGTAATCATGGAGCTCGATACTATGCGTCTGCCGGAAATAACTCATCACCAGCCCCCAGCAGTCAAAGTGACCGAGAACAAATGGACGTTCCAGCAGAGGCAGCTCGCCGCGCGGCTGAATGGTGCGTAAATCACCCTCCGGCCAGCTGACTATGTGCCAGGGCAGCAGCGTTGCGTCACACTGCGCTTTGTCCAGTTCACTCGGCTGCGTCGTCGCGTCAGGATGGCTATGAACGATGGCGATCACCGTACCCCAGTCTTCAGCAGCGGCGTAATCCTCTGGTGAGAGGTGAAAATGCTCTGTCGGTTCCGCTGCAAGATTTCGGCACGGAAAGTAACGCTCAACCCGGCTTTTCTGCGCCACCACACCGCAACACTCGCGCGGGTATTCCGCAGCGGCGTGCGCCATGATGGTATCAATGGTTTTCTGATGCATATCAGCTCCTGATCAAAGACGTGCCCGGGAAGCCACCAAACGAGAGTTCGTTATTTTCGCCGAACCGAAGTTTGCAGGCCGATAGTGTCCCGTTGCATTCATCGAGAGAGGGATCGCTTACCGGGTTGTTGTTCTTGTCGAAGTAACGCGTCCCGGCATAGTCGCAGCTGTCGCCGGTCCGGTATTTATTGCGAATGCACCAGGTACACAGGGAATGCAGCTGGCGAGTGGGGATCATTAACCCCTGCAGGTCCATCGGGCTGGAAAGCGTAAATTCTACGACTTCATTGTCTTCGCCGCTTTTTGCATCGATGTAATAAACCTTCAGCTTCTCCTGCGTCGGGTCTGCCGTGGTGTTCCCGGCTGCAAAATTCTCAGCATCGAGATACTGCGCCAGCGTGTCGTGGATAGTGACTTTTGCCTGGAGTAAATCATCATAGGCCAGGCACAACGCGGTTATTGAACTGTCGATATTACCGACCGAAAGGCGAGGTTGCGCTGAGCTTCCGTCCGTGGACGTCTCGATATCCTCAATCTGGCACGGCCACGCCCGGTATTCATTCCCCTGCCACCAGATCGATTTTGCCGGAAGTTTAGACTCATCCCCGCCCGCGCTAAGTATTTCGGCTTCGGTATGAGGGATGTTGTATGAGTGAAAGTACATCACGTCGGTCAGGCCAAATGTTGTACCGTCTACAGAAAAAAGCCGGACATCATTGCCCGGCTCAAGTTTTTGATAATCAGCATTAAGACTCATGGTTTATATGCCTGCGTGAATGTTGCCGTCAGTGAGAAATTCCCGGCACCCATCGGGGTGGGTTTGTACTGCTCGCAGCGATAAAGACCCAGCGGCTCCAGCGGAGGTTTCCACTGGAATGATTTTCGCCCTTCATGCCTGTCCAGAAAGGCTTTGATAGCCTGAATATAAGCCTCGGTACCGACGAAGTTTAAATCCCATTCCTGAGATCGAGGGTTGATACCGTCGCCGGACACCTGGGTATATCCATCGCCAAACTGCGCTTTGCGTGTTCGCATGGAGACAGTCTGGCTGGGGCTGACACGCGGACTCCAGGTAAAGGTTTCAAGCGCCATTATCGGGTTCCTTTTGTACTGTTCCAGATTGCGCCGCCGGGACGCAGATCAGACTGAATCATTTTGCGATACCGCTGATCCACAAAACTGCCGATCTCCTTACCAAACTGCTCCCACCCGGCAGTAGTCTGCGTGCCGGTATTCCCGTCTCCCTCAATGGTGATATAGACAACAGGTGCAGCTCCGGAAGACTGGGAACCACCACCGCCGACTGATCGAACTCCCAAAGAACCATCTGACGCCCGGGTTAAAGGCATAATGGCTTCCGGCCCTGCCTCACCGAATACGCCAGCACCCTGCGCGAAAGCAAAGAGCTGCGGCGAGTCATACACGCCATTACTGAATGAACTCAGCGAAGGTGAATCGTACACCCCACCCTTGGCGTTAAATTTTACGTCACCAGCTGCGTTATTGTACGCCCCGGACGGTGTGCTTCCGCCCGTGGCACCACCAGTAAACGCTGAGCTCGCTACACCGAAGATACTCTGGAGGGCAGAAGACAATGCAATTCTGGAGGCAATTTTTGCCAGATCAGAGAGAACTGATGTTGTGAAAGTTCTGAAGCTGCCTTTCCCGGTTATTGCGAACGTGGCCAGTGAATCAGTCATCCCATCGAAAAGACTGGATGAAAAGCTCGCCATCTGACTGTTCGCATCACGTGCGCTGTCTATCCAGTTTTGGGTACCGCGACGAAAACCCGCGCTATAGTCACGTTCAGCAGCGAGCTTATCCTGCTGGGATTGCTGAACTATCTGCAATTCCTGCTGCTGTGCGGCTTCAAGATCGGCGAGCCTTGCCTGATATTCCGCTGATGTCGTATCAGTGAAATCTTTCTCCAGTGCGATACGGCGCTGATTAAAGCGATTGAGGATGGCGTTGCGCGCTTCGGCATCTGTTGACTCGCGATCTGACTGACTATATTTATCAAGGCTAATTGCCGCTTCACGCTGCATTGCGGCTGCCTCCTCAACCCACTTTTTACTTTCTTCCTGATATTTCAGGGAGGTTTTCCGAAGTGCAGCCTCTTTCTCCAGCTGAACGTTGGACTGTAGCTGCGCTCTTATTTGATCCTGCATATTGACCAGGCTTTGCTGCCCTTTGGTTAAATGCTGGTCCTTGAGGCTGGCAATCTTTTCGTTGAATACCACCAGTTGCTGCGCTGACTGCGTGAGTCCTTCCGTCGTTTTCGATTCTTCGAGCAGAACGGCATTACGTTGCTGAGCCTGTTCAAGAGCTCTCTGCCCCTCGCTCTCACCTTCATTCTTTGGTTTTTTCGGCTGGTCTCTTTTAGTCGCCTTATCGTACTCATCATTGATGCCTTTCAGGATCCGCTGATATTCCTGAGAGTCCGTTTTATAGATGCTGTTGTTAAGTTTTTTAATCGCCTCAGCGCGTTTCTCCGCAGCGGTCGTGCCTGCATCCATATAGCTTTTGAGACCGGCACTGTTTTTAATACGCTCATTCTGAGCAGCGGCACTGGCCGCAGCGATGTCTGCGGCGAGCTGACTGGCCATATTGCCCAGTTTTTTATTCACCTCCTGCGTTTTATCAATAGCCCCGCCAAGCGCGATCACCGCCTGCTCGCCCGCTGTTCCCCAGGTATTGCCGAGGTTTTTCACCGTTTCTGAGGTGCTATCCACCTCGATCCCCAGTTCCGACAGTCTGGCTTTTTCAGCCTGAATGGCGGTATCAATCAGGATTTGGTTCGCCTGCGCAGCCTCACCGCGCTGATTGAGCGCGACAACCTGACTGATGATTGAATCACTGAGCGTGACACCAGAGGCTGTGAGTTTTTGCATCGCAGCGACAGGGTCACCGCGAAGTGACGCTAGATTATTCACCAGATCCTGAGCACTTCCCCCTGCCTTCGCATAGGCGTTAGCCAGAGTCGCAACATCCGTGAGTAACTGCCCACTAAACCCGGCTTTAGCCGTCGCGGCCACCGCATCCACAGACGTTTCTGTGCTGCCCAGTTCACCGTTTAGATGCTTCAGCTCTGATGCGGTCACCAGAGAAGAGGTTTTGAGATCAAGGATCGCGGAGTTGAGCTTTTTGGTCTGGTCTTCTGCCTTTTTAAACTCGCTGTAAAGCATCGTGCCACCAGCGGCCAGAACCGTCAGACCAATACCAACTGGTCCACCCAGCAAGCTTAAAGCAGAGCTCAGCGCCCGACTGCTGGTCGCTGCAATGCGCTGGCTTATTGATAGCTGAGTATTGGCAGCGGCGGCGGCTTCCGTAGAGGCCACCAGTGCGGCTTTGCCACCACTCTCAGCCAGCTCCGCAGTAGTGACGGCTGCTTTTGCTGCTTTCAGTTTTTCAAGCGCGCCCGCTTCCAGACGATTCGCTTCAATAATGGCGCGTTCATTTTTCAGGTGCTCATCCTGATAGTTGACCGTCAGCCCATATTGCTTGTTCACGGCAGCCTGTTTCGCGTAATACTCATCAAGTGCAATGGCCTGATCACGCTGCGCCTGCGCGGCAATAATAGTTTTCTCGGCAATCGCCGCTTTGCCAAGCGCAGCCTCCTTTTCTGCCTGTGCAGCGGCAATCTGATTCTGTGCAGCCGTAGCCAGTTCAGCAGCAGCGTTGCGCGCTGCTTCCTGCTGCGTTTTCCATCCCCCCGCAGAGCCATCCAGCTGACTTTTGAGGGAATGCACCGCCGGGATTAACGCGTTAATGATACTGCTGCTGGCTACGTTGCTCCCGGCAGCCACTTCATGCAGTACGTAATTAAGCTGGCCAGCGCCACGGGTTACACCAGCGAACTGATCTGCCTCGGCACCCGACACGCCAATTTTCTTAGCCGCATCCACGGTTTTGGAAATGGCGTTTGCCAGTTCATTCGCCTGGGTAGTCGCCTGTTGATTAAATTTCTTACTCGCCTGCCCCGCATTCTGATACGCATCAGTGATCTGGGATTTAAACGCCGCAGAATTGAGGTGCAGGGCAACCGACAAGCTCGCAACGTCACTCATTGAGGATCCTCATTACGTCAGCACACTGTTGGTTAATGATGGGGGCGGGGGTAAGCGCGGGTGGCTCGGACGGCGACAGGTCTGCCACATTTCCCGTCAGCGCGAACCACGCCTGCCAGTGCAAAATGATGTCTGCTGGCAGGCTGGCGATTTTGCGGGGATCAGGCTCCTTAAAGTGGTCGGCAATCGAGTAAACCAGTGACAACCACCCGGAGCTGGTTAGTTTTTTTTCGCTTCCTCAAGCGTGCCGTAACTGTGGCGCTGGACCGTCGTCATGGCTTCGGTAATGGTTGCGTAGGAGTGAGACTTCATCAGCTCATCCGGCGTTGGCAAATCCTGCGCCGGCAGGCCGTTCTCGTCCACCAGAGCATTTAGCACCAGCGATGCCGCTGTCAGCATCAGCGGACGGGTATTGCCGGGGCCATTCAGCTCAGATGCCTTATCTTCGAACTCGGACAGCTCATAAGCCGAAAGGCGGCGAATATAGAGATCGGTACCGAGCAGATTTATCGGATGCGCGACACACACGGGTGCCAACAGGCGGGATTTCAGGTCTTGCATAAAATTCTCCATAAAAAAAGCCGCGCGGTGGCGGCATCATAATCAGGATGAGCAATTCAGCGATCAGCTGCCGGGTTCGTCATAGCCCCAGTCGATATTGTTCTGCTTTCCGTTGACGGTGATCTGGATAACCTCACCCGCCGGTGCCGTGATTTCATTCAGCTGCCAGCCCGACAGCGCCATGATCATTGTCGCCGTGCGCCCGTTAGGTAATTTGATATAAAACTGGACCGTCTGGCGCGCCTGAGCGGCATTCAGAAATGCCATAAAGCTGGTATTTGACGGATCATCGACAAAGCCAAGGGATTTTTCTGGTCCCTCGGGCATATCAGAAAGGAACTGTTTCTGAGTGTCGATAAGCGTGGTGCAGTCGACGAACGAACCCGTTGCGCCGGTTGCGCCGAGGGCTTTACAGTTCACCAGTGACTGGAAATCAGCCACGTCTTCACCTGTTGCACCCCATTTGACGATTGTCCCGGCGGGCAGCATTGCGTATTCCGGTGAGCTTTTATCAGCCATGTTTTTTCCTCAGTTAACGATTATTTTCAATCCCCTCGCGAATACTCACGGCGAGAATACGCAGGACTTTTGCTCGGTTGAAATCAAGTGCCTGGCGCATGAACGGATTGGCAACCTGTTTCACAGTGCCAAACTCCTGCGCCAGCGCTTTCATAGTGTGTTCTTTGGATGGACCTACGCGAATGGTAACCACCGTCAGCCAGCGCTCGTCTTTCATACGGCTCTGGTAGGTAGTTTTAATATTGTCCCGCATGTGGGAACCGGTGCTGTTGTCGTCGTACCCGGCGTGCTGTTCCATATCCTCACGGACAATTTCCATCGCTTCTTTACCTGCGGCGCCGAGCACTTTTACCGCAACCTTCTCGCCTACACTGAGCAGTTGCTGTTCCAGCTCTTTCAGACCCTGAACTTCCATACGGATCATGACGCCCCCTCTGGATAGTAAAAAATGTAATCCCGGCTTCGGCGGTATTTCCCCCCGTCGCTGGGATCATAAATTTCAGAGACTCCTGCGCGCTGGACATACTGCACAGGGTAGCGGCCTATGTGCCCGTGGATAAGATCGACCCAGACCTGCCAAAGCGTACCGTCCATCTCTTCAGTGCGGGAATGCAGGGAAGAGACGAAACTAATTTGCCAGCGTCCGGCCACCAGTTTTGTACGAATGGTTCCCGACTCAACAGGAGGATCGCTAACCAACTGCAACGTAACAAAATCACTTTCGGTTTGAGGCCCCACCAGCGGGTAAACATTGACTTGAAGCAATGCTTCAATTTCGGTCTTCAGGTCAGTAAACACGGGTAAAATCCTCCGTACACAGCACTTCCATATTTCGTCGGTCACGTGTTGGTAATGGCGCTGTAACGCTGTAAACACGTCCATTACCACGCGCGGTGATCTCGACAAAGCGCGTCGTTGTTGCCCTGATATCATCGCGATAACGCATGAAAATTTTAGTGGTAACGGATGATCGCTCCGCATTTCCGCTGATGAACTCCTTCCCTGTGACGGACCGAATATCTGCTGCGACAACGCCCAAACTTACCCATCCCAGCGGCTGCCCGTGGTCGTCGCGTTCGTCAGTTTTGACTTCAATCCGGATACGATGCCGGAGGCGACCTGGCTCCATCAGGATGCCTCCTCTTCACTGCTACCCCGCCAGTTCCGGCATGAAAACATCAGGTTTTCAGCTGCTGCATTTGTATAAAGCTGCACTTCCGTTTGACTAGTCCGGTGTTCGAACAGATCGCCAAACACCAGCAACATCGCGGAAATAACTGGCGACGGTACGTCTCCCGCCACCTTCCATCGCGGCTCATCACACCAGCGCAAACAATAATCAAGTGCAGCCTGCGCATAGCGTTTGATCACCGCATCGCGGTCATCGCTGTCGAATTCAATATGCTGGCGCAGCTCCTCAATAGGCACCACGTCGAGAACGTTTATTGCCATAAGCTTCAGGGCGGAGTTCACCGCCCTGCCTCATCAGCTGGTTTGTTCGGTGAAAGTACCTTTGATGAGCGCCTTCGGACGGTAGTGCGCCAGCGCCAGACGTTCTTCGCACAGAATGGTGAGCATGTTTTTAACGAAGTTATCCCGGTCTTCGCGGCTAACCTCAATGGTGGCATCCATGCGATCCCAGACCTGAGAGGCCATATCAAAGCCGCCGACGGTGAAGGTGCCCTGGCTCTGGGCGCGAGTTGGAACCACCGGCAGGCCCCACATGATGTTTTGGGTAAACGCCTGCGGGCCGCCGAAGATATAGCGCCCTTCGTTATCTTTTAGTAGCGCAATGGAGTGCCAGTCACGCGGATTCAGCACAATGCCCGAGGCGCTGAACTCGGATTCAGTCACCTGGAAGATCGCGTGGGCAATAATATCTGCGCGGGTGTCGCCGGAGACATTCAGACCAGCATCGTAGGCGGTGGCCACATGGTTGATGCCTTCCAGATCGTCGCCACTGCCGTCACCGTTGAGCAACTGGCGCTCTTCCTCCAGCGCCAGACCGTACATCAGGCGGTTATTGACGTAGGACTGAAGCATCGGCGCATCGTCCATGACCTGACGCGATGCCTGGATCCAGTGAGCGACGGTTTTCACGTTTGCAGTTTGTTTGCTGAAAGTGAGTTCAGATTCAGGCTTGAGAGCCTTCTCTTCCACGCTGGCAGCATTGTTGGTAAACAGCTCTTCACGGACATATTCAAGTGAATTACTGGAAATACGACCCTGGGCAAGCAAATCACGGATAGTCAGGCGACGCAGACCCGGCATGATGATACCCGGCACCTGCATCGGCTGGATCAAGCTTCCGGCAGAAGCCTGATCACTGCCCAGCGATTTGTTGAAGGTCTGTGCGTCAAAGTGGCCTTTGCTGCCGTTCCAGGATTTAGTCAGGCCTTCAGCGGCTCGCTCGGAGAAAGATTTCTTCTCGCCTGGGTTTTCTGCACCGGAAGCAAACTTTTGCTCCATATCGAACAGACGGGTACCGGCTGCCTTCAGTTCTTCCTGAACTTTCGCCAGATCGTCCTGCAGTTGCTTCGATACCTTACCGGTGGTTTCAATCTCAGTTTTCTGAGCATCAAACAGCTGCTGCATGTTTTTCTGAGAATCTTCGATCGCCTTCTGAATTTGTGCTAATTCGGACATATTATTTTCCTAATGATTGAGGGAATGAACTGATACTCGCTATTAGCGCGGAAATATCTGATTTGGTTTCATCAGGTTCGGACTCACTCCGGACGGCTGACTTAAACCGGGCAATAAGCCCCACTGCCTGTGATTTGCTTAAACCCACTGAATCCCTCAGCCAGTTCTCAACATCACGAATAGTTGCGATACCGTCGATACTTTTCATCGCGGACACACCCGCCAGCTCGTTCGCCGGGAAGGTGCAGACGCTGATTTCGCGTAACGCAGTAATGTTTTTGAAAATGCGCCCGCCACCTGTCGCAAGTGAGTAATCATCTTTGGTAACGGAAAAACCGACCGACATACCCTCCACGGTACCGTGCTGCATAGCGGCTTTCAGATCGCTGGCACCACTGTGGCCTGGCGTAAGTTGCCCACGGACAAAAAGCCCTTTGGTGTCCTCAGCCAGCGCTTCCCATTTGCCCACCGGCAGCTCCCATGCGCGATGATTGAAAAACATCGCCACCTTGCGGGTCTGCTGCTGAATGGCATTTTTAAAAGCCCCGGACAGGATGATGTCGCCATCAGAATCAACGTTGCCGAATACCGAGGCATAACCTTCAAAAATGCCCTGCGTACCGTCGCCGGTGAATTTGATTTCCGTCTCTTCGAAAGAGAGCGTTTTCTTAATGTCTGGCATGCTGCCCCCATAAAAAACTAAACCCCGCTTTCGCGAGGTTCTTTGTTTGATCCGAGATCGGTTATTGGTACGTATTGCGCCTGCCGCATGGCGACATCGCCGCCCGGCAATGGAGGCATATTATCGAGCCGTCGCATTTCGTTAATGGTTCGTAATCCCGCCTCTCCCATTGCTTTCATAAATGCAGCGCGGGAAGCAGAATCGCCTCGCAGCAGCCCATCAAGGTTATGCTCAGCATGATATTTCCCAACTTCACCAGGCTTTAACAGCCAACGCTGGATGCAGTTTTCCCAGCGGGAAATAAAAGGCTGCAGGGTGTACTGGAGGAACCCGAGATTCTGCTGCTCAATGCCGGTGCCCCAGCTCGTTGATTTTTCTACGTCACCCACCAGGTGAGGCGGCACGCCGAAGAAGCGCGCCAGCTCGCTGACCTGAAACTTTCGGGATGCCATCGTTTCAGCATCCTGCGGACTGACTCCAATATCGTGGGCAGCAAAGTTTGCTTCGAGGATCCAGAGGCGTTTCTTCACCGGGCCACCAGCAATTTCCTTAAAGTTTTCTTCCACCTGCTCGCGCTGCTCTTTAGTCATCACGCGGTCGCCAACGGAAAGAATTTTCGGAGACTTTGCGCCATTGGCATAGAAGTCGCGCTGCTGGTCTTCCATCGCCACCGCCACACCGGCAGACTTACATGCGTGTGCAATTGGCGACAATCCAACCAGCCCATTAAAACCGAAACCCTTAAGATGGAAAATTTCTCTCTGGCTGAAATTCGCGTATTCACTGTCTCGCTTATAGCGGTAAACGATTTTCTTGCCTTCCAGCCGGACATCCATATTCGCGGACATCAGAGGCAAAAGATTTATTACATCGCCTACAGAGTTACGTTCAATCAGCGCGTAAGCATTGCCATAGAAGCAAAGCTGCATCGTCATAGATTCACGGAATTCCTGGGCGGTCATATACTGGTTAGGTGAGTAACGCAGCAGGCGTGCCAGCGAGTTATCCATCCCCACCTTAAGCCGATTGTCCTGGCTGTCCGTCTCGAAAACATCAAGCGGTAATGTGGCAGTCAGCGTGGATATTAAGGAAACGCAGCGCCACACAGTCGAGATCTGGAGGATGCGTTCATCGGTTACCAGCGAATCACCCAGTGCGCCGTGGGCTGAAACAGGTCCAGTCTGTGAACCCTGATCCGGCGTCACCAGCCGACCACCAACAAACCACGACTGCAGGCGCGCCCACATGCCGTTATTTGTGCGTAAATCTATGCTGTATTTAGGTTCATCCATCACATGCTCAGCGGTTTAAATAAGAAATCTTCAAAGTCGCCACCAGCGATAACGACCTCCCCATTTGCTGCCCCGGCAGCCATTGTCATGGCAACCATTCCGTCAATGCGCCCGGTGGCTTTCGATTTATCCAGCTTACGGTTGCCGGCGGCGTCTTTCACTACCACTGCGTTCTGAGCGCACATTGTTAGTACGGGGTGCATACCGTGTCGGATCCTGCCGTTAAGCAGCAGAGATTCGACCGTATCCACTGCAGGCCCCATGTCTTTGAAGCCCTGCCCAAACTCCACCAGCGGCAGAGTCAGACCAATGTTCTCCAGCTCTTTTCGAAAAAGGTCTATACGCCAGCGGTCAAACGCCATTGATGCCAGCAGATCAAAGTCGCCGAGAATTTCAGCAATATCTTTAACTACGAATTCATAATCAACGGACGATCCCGGTGTTGTTCGCAAGAAGCCCTGTCTGACCCATACGTCATACGGAACGCGATCGGTTTTGGCGCGGTCCGCCAGCGTTTTTTCAGGTGTCCAGAAGAACGGGAAAATGTCCCATACCCCCTTACTGTCCTCTCCGGCGATCACCAGAGCAGTAAGGTCATTACGGGCAGAGAGGTCAAGACCAGCAAACCACTTGCGCGGCGTATTAATCGCTGGAGCTTTGCCACTCTCCCACACGTTTTTCGAGATAAATGGAGAGACAGTAGAAACGCGCTGATTCAGACAAAGGTTGCGGAAGGTATTTTCAAAACTTGGCATACGTCCGGCCATTTCAGCCTGGCGCTCTAAATCTTTGAGTGAACGGAAACTACCCAGCGCGGGGTTAGCTGCTGCCCAGCCTTCCCGGTCACTCACATCAGCCTCTTTGGGTGCCTGATAAACATGGGAGACGATATGCGGATCCCCGGAGCGCTCGGCATCGTCTAGCCAGATACTCAGCAAATCATTATCATTTGCAGCCTGGGTACTGATGGCTATCAGCAACGGTGATTCATGCGCACCCTGTGCCGTGATAATAGCGTCGATAAAATCACTTTGCGGTCCGACTACCTGCCCAACCTCATCGAGAATTGCCAGCACAGGAGAAAGGCCGTGGGTTGTTTTTCCCTCTGCGGCCAGCGCACGAAACTCCACATTCATCGGAAGTCCAATCAACTTTTTGCCGCTTGGGATAATATGCACGATGCCTTGCAGGTCCGGGTTCAGGTTAATCATCTTGACCGCCAGGCTAAACACGATCCCCGCCTGCTCCCGACTCATCGCACCGCTGACTATCTGGGTGTTCTGCTTGGCCTCTGGTCCCACCAAGTGAGCCAGAAGTATTCCGGCTATCAGGCCCGTTTTGCCGTTCTTACGGGCAATACTCAGATAGGCCTTATCTGTGCCAACCGGATTGTCATACATTGCCAGGAGAAATACCTTCTGGAATTCATCCAGCCGCATCGGGTTCCCGATAAGTTTGCCTTCCGGCACGATGCAGTAGCGCTCTATGAACGCGATAACCTTTTCACCACGCGTCATTGAACTATTACCCGTGTTTAGGGAAGGCGATCAGGTTGTCATCCTCTCCCGAATTGTTATTAACCTTCCCACGAGCATTTCGGTCGTTTTCGTTGCGATTCTTCTGGTCGCGACTTTCGCCATTGGTTGCATGGGAGTGGATCTGCAAATCACGGCGCTGCGCCAGAATAGTTCGCTGCAATTCAACAATCTGCTTACGCAGATCTTTGATGAGCTGTTCGTTACGCTCTTCACCCCGGATGCGTTCCTCTTTGCGCAAGTCTTTGCGTAAAACGGTGATATAGAGCTGATTATTTGCCAGTTCGGCAGCGGCCAGCAGATCGGCTGGCGTCCAGCTGTCCAGCGCTTTCGATCTGATATTGTCATGCCAGAAAGGTTCGGCTTTTTTCTCCAGACCCGCATGCACCGGAGGTTTGATCGTATCCTCTATTGCATTTTTCATGGCCTGAATCGCCGCCGCCGAACTGTCGGAGCGGGTTCGTTTGTCTGCCATTTTTAGCACCTGATAAAACTGAAAAAATCGGGTTAGCGTTTAATTTGAGGGACAGGCGCGGTCATTTGGGCCAAGAGGGGTAGAGTTTTACCCTCCCCCCAGCCCCTTCCATGCCGCTTTGATGCGATTAATTATCATTTACTTCCAGTGAGAGTTCGGGTCAAGCGGGTAGCCATTGACGTCACAGCCGATGATCGTGCCGCTCTTCTCCATCCTCTGCTTTGTTGAGTCGTGGTGCTGCTTACACAGGGGCTGCCAGTTCGACTTGTCCCAGAACAACAGCTGCGCTTTGGCTATCGACGTCTTATTACCGGACTTGATAGCGTCCTTAAGCTTGTGCGGCTCGATGTGGTCAACTACCGTAGCGGCTATTGTTCTGCCCTGCTCTTCACACATCCTGCATAGAGGGTGGCTACGCAAGAATGAACGCCTGGCCTTATCCCATCGGCTACCATAGATACGCGGTTCTTTGCTCATCCTGCTAGCCTCCACGCTTTGCGGCGCTCGGTACGCGGCATACCATCTATTCGCCGCTCCACAGGCTCTCCGTCGGCATGTTCTACGAGTGAGTAATACGGATATACCACTGCGCCGCCAAAGGCATCACCCACGGCATAATCCGCAGGCTTGCTGCTGTCCCATTGGGATAGCACACGGCTGATGCGTTGAGGCGGTACGCTGTAGCACACTCCATGAATCAGGCGCGGCAACGTGATGAAGTCTGCCCGAGTCTTATCAGCGACAATCAGCCGTTCGGCTATCTGCATCTGATACTGAGGCGGGCGTCCGGTACCGAGATAAAAGCTCAGCATGTCATCAGGGAAACGGGCCAGCCACTCAGCAACTTTCTCGATGAAACCGTGCACCAGCACCGCGTCGTCTTCCAACACCACTACCCGGCAGGTTTGCTCTGCAGCCCATTGGATAGCGCGGCGATGATTCCAGTTTGCGCCCTGCCCTGTTTCATCAATGAATAGATGAGCTTGAAGCTGGTCAGCCAGATGCTGAGCCTGTTTTATTCGTAGGTAATGACCAATCACAACAAAGGCAATATCTTTATCCATCAAATAAACCTCGCCCCAATTTTATTAAGGAGGTAATCTCGCAAAAAAAACAGGGGGCATTATGAAAAACTTGATACTCGGTGTGATTGCAAAAATTTCCAAAATGGACGCTGAAGCTAAACAACTTGCGGCCAAAGTAGAAGCTCAGTCTCTCCTGATAGGTGCGTTATTACTGACTATTGGGAAAAGTGGTGGAATGAATGAAATGCTTGAGAATGTCAGAAAAGCGATTAACGCAGCTCTTGATGCGGCAGACACACCACTAAAGTCTGACGCTGAAATATTATTGAATGAATTCAATAACCTTATTTTATTAACGCAGCTACTGGAAACCAACGATTCAGAAATCGATATCGAGTCGTTAAAGGAAGTTCCGGGTGAAACAGCCACTGACTAAAAACTAGCTCTCGAAGCTGGGGCTAAGTCTCCAGCTTCTATTTATGCTTCCACCAGGCATTCTCTTTGCCGACACCATCTGTTTTGAAAATGGTGTGTACCTTAGGCCCCGTAACTATCCTATCTCCGAAAGACTTGGCGGCCATACCGAATGCGCCCATGTCCACCTGCGTGGTGGGTGCCGTCTCCATCTTCCAGAAGCGGTGGCTTTCAATCAGGTAGTGCTGCCTGATGATCCGGTGAGCAAACTCCATGACGTCTTCACGGCTGCCACCTAACAGACCAGCATTAAGCAGTGGTTCATCTCGATTCTGGTCGATGAAATCGCTATAGGCTTTGCCGTGATGATTGCCCTTCATCCATTCGTCGGAATATGTTTTATGCTCAGAGCCAACGTAAATTTTACCCGGCTGCATTTCTGCCCAGGGTTCTCTCAGCATTTCCACATCGGTACCATCAGTACACCAGACAAGGTGATACTCAGGATGCGCACGAAGGTACTGGTAGACGTGCAGCCATCGAGCAAAGTAAGGGCTCATGTTCAACGCGGGAACTTCGTGCAGCCCTGCACCGCAAGGAACCTCTTTCAGTTCGTCGGCTATCACCATCAACTGCGCGCCGGATATTGAGTCTGCCCATAACTCGAGAACCTGCGGGTCGGGTTTCATCTTCCCGGTGCGCTGTGGGTCTGGCTGGCTTGTCAGTAATGATGTCAAAACCAGATTCTGATTACTACTGTAGGAGGCGAAACCGGTATATCCGCTATCACGCCGCGCGTTGTAGATGCCAACGTTACGCTTCACCAGCGCTTCACGGTCAGGTCGTGGGATTGAGCGTGTGCCCTCTTCATGTTCATCCATCGAATGAATAAGCTTTTCAGAACCAACGACATCAGCGAACGCCCAGGTTGATAATCCAGCGTTGTAGATACGAAGGGCAAGATCTGGATGCTCGTACATGCCGCGACCGTAAACAGGATCGAATCCGCCAACCTTTTCGATGGCGCTTCGGTGGTAGTAAAGCATCACGCCACGCTGCCCGGTGTAAGCGATATGCTTATCATCCCGGCACAGCACCGCCATATCATTCAGTTTGTTACGACCTGCTAGATCGAGAAACTGGTAAGCAAGGTGTGGCTCTGGCGATTCGGTGTATGGTACATGCCAGTTATCAGCAATCGGCCAAGCGTCATCGTCCCACAGGAAAAGATGCTCGCACCCCGCCTCAATAAGCGCGCGTAAGCTGGAATTTTTTGAGGCAACAATGCCGAGTGATTTTTCATGGTGAATAAGCTGCACGCCGTCACTCACAGTGGCTGCAGGATTTGAACCGTCATCTATAACAACCATCAGCGCTCCAGCTGGCAAATGTTTCTGGTGCTGTTCAAGTGCCCGCTTTAGAACGTCGACTCGATTGTGTGTGGTGATTGAAATGCCAATCCGTGGCGCTGAGGTACAGGCAGGCACAAACGGGACACCATCAATTGTAACTTGCATAGGAACTCCAATATAAAGCCACCAGCTTATACTAGCGGCTCACTTATAAATTAATATAAATCGGGGTTCATTTATAATATTTAGCGACCTTCGAATATGAAAGGTTGGTTGAATAAATCGTTCAATGGTTCAAAAAGAACTGAATGAGGATGTCCCCCCTGCATGTACTCATTAAATGAAACCATGAGGGCTTGCCATTTTTCTTCAATAATCGTACCAAAGAAAAGATGTTCGCACATAACCCAAGCATCATTTGCATTATTATATGAGAAAATCATGTTTTTATAGTTTTGAGAGAGGAAAATAATATTGATTCCAATTTTCCCTGTCAAGTTAGCAGCAGCGTCCGTGTTCATTCTTTCATAATTGATACTCAGAGCCAATTGTTCCCTGTCCCACTTTTGCGGCATAAATAGCAGAGTGTTGCGAATTGCAAGAATCGCTTTTTTAAAGTCGGCTTTAACTCTATTTTTTTCTTGATCCCTCCAAGTCGATAGTGCTTTCCAGGCGAAGATGAGCGCGAAACCTGTTATTGAAACACTGAACCATGTACCAATCATTGACCAAAAAGCCCAATCAGCTGCCTCTCTGCTCGCAGCAAGCGCTTCATACGCAATGTAATTAGTTTCCATTTCCACCTCACAATGTTGACTGAGGTAATTGTAACCAAAAGTAGTATTGCGGGCACTCAATGAATGCCTACTAATGCTATCTGACGATGTTTTATCCCCTTGCGAGGATATTTAAGTTTTATCCCTGCTAAGGGATAGCACAGTCTTTCTAAACTAATAAAAACCGCCCGTAGGCGGTTTGGTTAATCATCACATTGATCGCATAAGTAGTGGTCATTTATCGCTCGCGTGGCAGGTCTGGAGCAGTGGTCGCACTCCCTTCCATTTGGCACACGGTCAAAATCATCATCCTCGTCGTCTTCAATGTCATCCCCGTATTCTGCAAACATCCTCACACCTTCGTCAGTTGAGCCTACGCGCATTATATGACGCCCATGATTCTTGATCCATTATCAAGACCAACAGCTGATGAGCTTAGTGACAGCAAAAACCTTAGCCTAGTTTCAACAAGAGCTTACATCCATTCTTCGAACGGATATCCAACAGCTTCGATACGATCCTCACATTCGGTAATGACCCTAACATGTAATCCGGCAAAAATCTTTTTACCTGGGAACATGTTAAATCCTCCCATCTGGATAAATGTCCAGATGTTTTCACTAATCTCCAAACCAGTCGGCTCTACCCCTGTAGCTTTAAGCTGTTCGATTGATTCCAGTGCCTTTTCTCGACATTCTTGATTAAATTGCGACATTAAACTCTCCTTGTAACGATAATTCAGACAAAATCTAAAGTATCATTTAACTTCCTTTTATCAAGAAGATTAATGGATGGTTAACAATAACCAACTGAAATATATATATATTAGTGGGGGTGCGTTACTGCCTTTTCAAGGCTCGCCCATATAAACCGCGCTCGCAATCGTCACAAGCTCGAATATAGAATTTTGTGATGTAATACGGATTAACAATAATATTACAGACCTGCATCACAATTTTTCAACCACGCTTTGTTGTGCACTAGGATGTCTTTCTTCGTCTTACGGTCCATAACGTTAATGTCTTGATCAGTCAGGTAGATTGGCTTAACCCAGTCACAGGCGGTATCAACCACCACCGGGACGCTTCCACGTGTCACGCAGCTCGCGATCAACATCGTCATCAGGCATGCGGTTAACAGTTTGCTGTACATTGCTGGCCTCTTGGGTTACTTCGATGCGGCGTTCAGCGACTGCTTTTACCGCAGCTGCGTCATCATCGGTACGCTGCTTATCCGCTTTGGCTTCTGCCTTCTCGCGTCCACGCATGCTACCCAGACCGAAGGCGCCGAGCACCATCAGGATTGCGAATCCAATTGCCGCCAGCATGGTTTTCAGTTTCGTCATAGGTTCACGCGCTCCCGTACCCAGCCATACACGAATGACTCGTTAGACGGGCGCTGCTCTGCTAGCTCAAGATAACGCTGACCCTGACTGCAGTTCAGTGCGCGGAGCAATACGGCTTCCCCTTCACTATCGCGTTTCGTCAGGAAGGATTTAAGGGCGCTGATGCTTCGCGGGCCAATCTGGCCGTCGGCGATCAGATCGGGATAGAACTGCTGTTGGTTGTTGAATGCGTTCAGCCAGCGCTGGAACCACTTCACCTGTACCGATGGCCCCATGTTCACGCCGGTGTCGCAGAGTTCGGCGGCAATGGCCGGGGATACAACTGCCACCAGGTCAAAACGAGGGCCGTACCAATAATCAGCCTCAAGGATTTCCAGAGCCTGCTGACGTGTCAGATTACGCATATCGCCGCTATAACCATGGGCGCGCGCTGTTGCCAGGGTGATTCCCCAGTTCGTAGGGCCGCCTTTGTCGCTCGGGTGATTAACGTAGCCGCCCTCTTTGCCGAGAATGGCACTGAAGATGTCGTCTTTGTTCACGCTAACTCCTTTTGCCTGTGATATTCCCCCGAGAGAGGATCATCACTACGAGAAAACCGAGATTGACCACCAGCTCGGAACGGTCGATGACCGGATAGTCACCAACCCAGATTCGAATGGGGATCGAGAAGAACGAAAGCGCCAGCACATAGGCCAACACCGAGAAGTACCATTTGTGCGTGCGGCCACCACGACTGAACCCGGCGATAACAAGCCCTGTTGTCAGCGCGATAACCGCATGAAGCTGAAGCATTACGAATGGAGTCATTGCCCCTCCTCAGCCGCCTTTTTCTCAGCGCGCTTCTTAAGGGCGAGAACGATGGTGATCATCGATGCAGCAGAAACCATAGCGCCAAGGGATTCCGGAATGCCAGCTCCCTCAGTACCGGGCAAATACTGTCCGCCAATAGTGTTGATGACCCGCGTTACGGTTGCTGCTCCGAGAATTCCAGAAATAAAGGCAGCCACACCGTAAAGGCATCGTTCAAGAACGCTGAGATTGTGAGACGTGAGAACGTAGATGAGCGCCCCGGCCAGCGCTCCGAGAATTACGCCAGCCTCCGTATTAGCCCAAAATCCGGCGAACGTGGCAGTCGTAACCGCAGCATGCGCTGTGGCGCTGCCGGAAAGAGGTTCAGACATACATATCCTGTGTGCACAAAAACCAGGCTGATCGAGGCCTTGACAATCCAACCTGTGGTGGGTGAGTGGAAGTGCTCTAAAGGCTCGGCTTGTTTTTCTCCGTAAGTCAGTCATCTATAGCCGAGAATTGCATTTTGTAACTATTTCAAAGATATTGACCGCATTAGTTGTTTTACGTTGAGGAAATCATGGATTCGAACACATTGACTGTAATGGGTACATTTATAGTCGCAATAATCAGCGGCCTACTCGCTTACTCATCTTCCCTTTCTACAAAGGAAAAGGAAATAAAGTTGAGTGCTTTTGAAAAACTAGGATTAGATGCACACGCTATATTGGAAAGTCTATATTCACATACTGATTGGCATAGACTTACATTTGTTCATCGTGCAAATTTAAACCGGAGAGACTTGATAGCTGCTGGCAAACAGCAACCTCTAAATATCGATGAAATAAGAGAGCTAAAGGTGAGGTTGAAATTCTTTGATAAGGACTGTCATCAGCGATACGAAGCAGTCACTAAGGCCCAGGGTGACTTGATACCTAAAATCTATGGTTATATTCGATCACCTGGTGAAAAACCCGTTCCAGAGACACTGTTGTACACTACTTATGAAGTAAGGTCTTATATTTTTAAATTAAATAAAATCTGCGAGGAGGTTGAATCTCTCAAAGAATTTATTACTAATGAGGCATCACGGCGATACAGAGCAACAATATCTTCGTCTAGGTATGTAACATTTGCTGCAATTATTGTTCTCGTCTTTGCTGTCATTGCATTCGTTTATTTTCCGATGACAGGAAACTCATCTGAAAAATTTAAAGAGAAAGTAACTTTAATTTATTCGTAAAAAAACCCGCTCCGAGGCGGGGCGGGGCGGGGCGGGGCGGGGCGGGTTTCTTTTTTCTGTTGCTCAGTTCGCTTTAACGTCCTGAGCCTACCACAATTTAAGCACTTCGTTGCTCACTTTGCAACTTAAATCTGTCGCTATTTGTGCCGAATGCATCACAAAGTGGTGCGTACAGGATCGATTCTGCCAAACTTACCCAAGTATCAATGCGGCGGCGGCAGGTTATCAGGGTCCAGTCGGGATGTTTTTCATTCAGCTCATTGGCCATCTGTAGCTTGCTCTTACGCAGGCGATGACGATCAACGATCACACCATAGAGTGAGCGGTAATCGTCGTTCATTAGTACCGAAGCGATTACACCATCAACCTTCAGCCCCTCTTCGTCCGAGCAGAACGCCAGGCCGCTTTTGTTTTTACTGTCGAGAATCTCTCTCAGGTACGCTTCCAGTTCAGGTTTAGTGATGCCTGATTTCTTCATACGGCGCAGTGCGTCATTGATAGCGGTCTTGGTGATTTTTCCGGATGCCAGCAGCTGGTTGAACATATTGCCGCCCGAACCGCCGCCGATGTAAGACCAGCGGCCCCACATGCGGAGCTTTCCCTGAATCCAGATGCTTTCGAGGGTATGAAGGCGAACCATTTCGCCAGATTTGCCAACTTCGGAAGGGTTAATCATTTTGCGTCTCCACTTACGCCAGTACGCCAATTGCCAGCGCACGATCTAAAAACCGAACCAACAGCGCTAACTGGTCGCCGTGCTTCGCTTCAAATGCCACAGGATCAGCGTGCAACTCGTCGTGATGCCCCCTGCACAGAGGTATCACAAACAGGTCGTGCGCCTTGGTACCCATTCCACCCTGCCCGTGGCCTATCAGGTGATGGGGGTCGTCTGCTGGCTTATTGCAGCAAACACACGTCTGAGTCTTCACCCAGCGCGTGTACTTCTCGTTCACCCAGCGGTGACGCTTTGGCCTCAGCAGGAAGGATTCCGGTGACTCCGGATCTACCTTCACCGCAACTATCTTTTTGACCTTCTCCTGGAGGAGTTCCGTCGCCGGTACTGAGGGGATAATGTCGCTTTCCCTCATCACCGGATTGATAATTTCCGGCTTAATCCGCAGCGCCTTACTGGCCACTGCTTCAGGTATGAGATCGGCTAAGTCGTTCCTGACCATCCACCAGCAGAACTCCGGTAAAGTTAGTGTGTGGTCATCTCTGAAGCCTAATTGACCATTCACCATCTTCAGCAGCCAGGATACCAGGTTTTGACGGGCAATTCCCGCGAGTCTTTCAGTGGAATGATCACGAATTTGATTATCACATCCCCAGCAAAGACGGATGCTACCCGGCTGGTGGCGCATGATTGTATAGCTGCTCGCGTGCCAGTCGTTGTGAGGCCACTGACATTCATATTTGCGTTCTAACCATGCATCCAGACCAGCCAGACCACCAGCGCGCTGAATCACTCGCTCATTCTCAAAAATTGGCTGCATACTGACATCATCTGTCAGTGTCTGGTAAGCCTCAGGGATAACGCCAGATGGCAAATCGCTCATGGCTTCGGTAGGCGTTTCCACGACAACGCGGCCCTGTCGGAAAAGCCACAACAGCTCACTGCCAGGGCGAAGAATTACCACCCCGGCAATAGGAGCGATTTCAGGTGTGAGTAAAGCTTTCACGCCATATGCCCCTTACCGCGCGCTGCACAGCGTCAACGGAGTAATCAGCAAACGCTTCGGCAATCTCACGGCTGGTTAAGCCAGGATTGTCAGCAATGAACATCTCAAGGGTTTTCATCAGGCTGCTCATCAGTTACCCCCTAAATCCGTCAGGAATTCCGCCGTAGTCGGTATTCTGGAAGCTGGACTTGAACACACCATCCTGACGAGCCCACTCTCCGTTCACTCGTTCCGGGCGGTTCGCTTTGTTCCAGTTGTTCGCCGACTTCAGGTAGCCAGGGAATTTGGAAGGTTGGAAAAGCGTTTGTGGGCGAAGGTATTCGGACATCTTCAGGTCATCGCCCCACTTGGCGTTGCTGTAGTCCACCACCAGAACCAGCTCATCAACGGTAAAACCTTCACCGATTCGGGCGCGGATGTTTTGCAGAGAAGTCGTTGAAACCTGGTAGCGGGAGTTCGTCACTTTGTTCAGGTGATTTAAAACCACTTTGGCCTGATCGGTGATCAACACTTCACGGTCTGGTTGCGACGCAACCGGACAAATAGTGTTTTTTATATCTGTAGTATTCTCTGTTGTATTCTCTGTAAGAACATCAGTGCATTTTGACCTGATGACAGCGGTTCGTTTTGACCTGATGGAGCGTTCCACTTTGACCTCTTCCATCGGTTCATTTTGACCTGATGGACGAGTGCATTTTGAACTCTTCGATTTGGTCACTTTGACCTCATCTAAAAGCTCGCTTTCGTAGTTGATCGTGTAGTAGTTCGTCATGTCGCGCTGAGACTTATTCAGCTGCTCAATTTTGAGCACGCCGAGCGTCTTCAGACGGGTGAAGGTGCGCTTCAGAGTGGACTCAGACCAGAACGGGAACTGCTCCAGCCATTGCTCATTCGTGTTGTAAATCCAGCGCACGCCGTCACGCTCCAGTCCGGAGGTGGTTTCTTTCAGCCAGTAGTTCACCTGCTGCAACGCAATCGCCTCATTCAGGCCAATGCTGTATGCAAGGTCAGGGTTTATCACTATTGGCCGGGATGGCATCAACAGGCTCATGGTCGTCCTTTAACTCTGTAAATTTACGCTGGAATTGCTCAAGAGGGCTGAAGCACTCATGATCGTACCCTTCGCGAAGGTATATAACGCGTCGAGTCTCTGGCTCCCATCGAATGACTTGAACAGGGACCCCGTAGTGGTCGCGGAACCACCTGTTAAGCTCGCGCATAGTGATTCACCCTTGCGACGCCACACACCCACAATTGCCATCGCCCTGCCGTGGTTACAAGGGACCCAGCGGCCTGATACCATGCGCTCATACCGAAACGACGAGGTTCCATGTACTGGAATGCCACGTAGTTGCGGCAGACGGTTGTTTACCGTTAAACTGTTCATGCGTTAGTTTCTCCACTGATACGACACGCCAAGACGCCCGGAGCTGCACACTCGCGGGCGTCACTCTTTTCTGGTGCACAAAACACACGGAAAAGAAGCGTCAAATGTTCCTGCCACTTAGCCATTACTTGATAGCTGTTCTCTTCGATTTGGGCGCGCTCTGCTTCGTCAATGACACCATCAGCAGTTGCTTTACGCAGATACTGCGAGTGTTTCCCAATCCACTCCACTGACTCCATCAGGCGTTGATTAATGTCGCCGTTCTCCACTTCCCCAACGTCAGCAAGTGGAACAAACACACCGTTTGAGTAGCGCGCGATTGCATCAGCGATATGGTTTGAACCACTAGCACGCTGGAGAACCATTGCCCAGCCAAGTGGGAAGATCTGATCTCCATCAGTGCGGAGACGGTTAAACAACGCATTTTCAGTTACACCTAACCACTCAGCTGCTTCGGAATATCCGCCCGGCAACTCGGTGATTGTTTTCTTGATAGCACCCACCAGCCAAACCGGTTGCTTATCAACTTTCCATTCAGGTTCCATGCCCACGGTTAACCCCTTCTTTCTGTGGTTATGTTTAAACTGTTGAGCCAGTAGACTTCTCATATAGCTCTGGACAAAAACGCAAATCGCCACTTGTTCGATAAGCAGCTTCCGCTGCCCTTCCCTTTGGGATCAACTTGCCTGGACGATTACGCCACTGGTAAACGGCCTCACTTGTGATTCCAAAAAAGACAGCGACTTTCTCAGTACTGCCAAAGTATTTTTCAACATCATCGGTCGTCATAACACCCCCAAATCTAAGTTTAATTAGATATTAATAACTAATCTTTCTTTGGTCAATAAAAACTAAGATTGCTTAGTTTTGTAGATTAATGGTGCTTCGATGGAAACAGTCGGTCAGCGGATCAAATCGCTAAGAAAAATTACGAAAACATCCCAAAAAGACCTTGGGAAATTTTGTGGCGTTAGCGACGTAGCGGTTGGCTATTGGGAAAAGGATGTGAACGTTCCTGGCGGTGAATCTCTTTCTAAGCTTGCTAAGTTTTTCAATACATCAATTGATTACATTCTCTATGGTACAGAATTCCAAGACAAACTAATCACTAAGATGAGGCGGGTTCCAATTCTTTCATGGGTGCAGGCTGGTAGCTTTACTGAATCAAAACCAGCAGAGATCCTCAGTGAAACAGAGCGCTGGGTTGAAACGTCTCTTCGTATCAGTGATAACTCTTTTGCGTTAGAAGTAAAAGGGGATTCGATGACGAACCCAAGTGGGCTGCCAACCATTCCACAGGGTGCTACTGTGATAGTAGATCCGGAGGCAGAACCAATAAATGGCAAGATAGTAGTAGCGAGACTTGATGGCACTAACGAAGCCACAGTAAAAAAACTGGTCATTGATGGCCCTCATAAGTTTCTTGTTCCACTTAATCCTCGCTATCCAAATATTCCTATCAACGGAAACTGCACCATTATCGGCGTGGTTAAAGGCGTTCAGTACGAAGTCTAAGTATCACCACCCACTCAAACACTAAACTAAGAAAAGTTTGGTGTTTTCACTTGACCATAAAACTAAGTTAAGTTAGATTTCATTCATCAGGGAACAGAGAGGCCGTCAACAAAGCAGCTGCTAACAGCATAGGAATGACATGATGATTCTCAGGTAAACAAAAAGCGCCCATAGGACGCTTCGCTCTTTAACAAATACTTATTCAGAAGCTTTTAAAGGGGAAACCTTATTTACGGCGTAATTACCGAATGCAAAAAGGAAGACGAACAGGCATCCCGCGGTAATAAGGAATGCTTTAAATGTGTTCCAGAAGTCATCAACTGTAGTCAACGGATTATCTAGCATAGTCAAAGCATCGAATAGAAGAGCGCAAAAGGTGCCAATAACTATATACAGGAGGATTAAAAAACCACCAGCCACTCTTGGACGAGGTGTAGGATCTGTAAAAGAAATCAGCACTCTATTAGTTCTCTTGAAGGACACTATCCATATTACAAAGCATACGAATGCCCAGCCAAGCAATGCAATCATTGTATCAAGGCTAAAATTGCTCCATGTTAATTTACCTAACAATACAGCATAAAGGATAACGCCTAACACTGAACAAATAGAACTGATCATGAGACCACGAATACCTTCATAGTATTGATCGTTTCCCTCAAAAGGTACCTCTAATTTTTCCTTAGCCACAGAGCCCTTCCTTAATTAACGTTTTAAATAACCCAAAAAATTCAAAAATATAATCGGAAAAAAAAGTGAAAACTTTAACTATATTTTTGAGTTTTCGCGCTGTGCAGAGCGCATATTACACGGAGAAACTATCCATGACGAACACACAGAACGTCACCGAATTGCAACCACGTATGACCCGCGAGCAACTGGTGGATGCAGCTCGCACCGCAGCAAAGTTCCTGCCTGTTGCGTCAGCTCAGCTGATGAACGAACTGGCTACCCGTCTGGATTACACCAGCGTTGCGCTGTGTGAGTCGATGTTACAGCGCAAGACATTGATTGACGCTTTAACCACCATAGCCAATTCCGAGCCGTTTGAAGGTGAAACTGTAGTTTGTGAATTTTCTTCATTGGTATCTGTGGCTGCAGGTGCATTGCACAAAACGTACAACAGACAATGCAAGCAAGGTATTGAAGAGGTCACCAACAATGGCTAACTCATTCAAGCAAATGACCAAGTCTGGTCTGATTAAACGCACCGATACCGGAATGTTTATCAGCCTGCACGATATCCACGTTCGTGAAGGTTTCAATAAACGCCATGACGATGATGAGCGCACCCGTCTGGCAGACGATGACCTGTTCCAGTATTTGATGAACGGTGGCGCAGTTCCCCCGCTGGAAGTTATCGCACGCGATGAAGGTGGTGTGTGGGTTGTTGAAGGCCACCGCCGCCGTCGCTGCTATGCGCGCTGTGCTGAAGCAGGTAAGCCAGTAGACCGCATCCATATCATGCCGTTCATCGGTAGCGATGTTCAGCGTCTGGCGCGCATAATGACCAGTAACAATCAACTTCCGTTGTCAGATATAGAGCAGGCAGCAGTTATTCAGGAACTGCACAACGCGTTCAACCAGACCACAAGTGACATTGCTAGGTTAATCAATAAGTCAGTAACAACTGTAAGTAAGTTGCTGCTTCTAAGTACAGCAAACCAAGATGTTCAGCGAGAAGTTAAATCTGGTACAGTTTCAGTTGAAGTAGCTGTTGAACGCATTCGTGAATATGGTGAACAAGCCGGAACTGTTCTTCAACAAGATAAAGCTATGGCTGTTTCAAAGGGTAAGAAGAAGGTTACAAGTAGTATTATCAACCCAACATTTAGTGTAAAAAAAACACGTAGAATTGTTGAAATCATAGCCTCATGTACAATTGATGATGGAGGATGCATTACTGTGCCTAGCGGCTACTTAGAGGAGCTACAAAATCTATTGTTTTTTTACAATGAAATCCAAAATTCAAAATGCTTAGATAAACTACGTCAGAAAGTTCGTTTATAATATAACATTAATTTCTCCACTCTTTTTTTCAAGCGAGGACAGATGAACCAGAATCCATTTTCAATATATGATTTCCTCGGCTACCTGATACCAGGTGGGTTGTTTTTATATCTGTTATATTTTTGCGGAATCACTCTTGACTGGGATGTTATAATTCAGTTAAAGAAAACAGCAATTGAACAGGAACCATCCCTAAGTTTACTGGGATACTCATCAATTGTTATACTTGCATATGTTATTGGCCATGCGATAGCCATTTGCTCTGCTTTTCTAGTTGAAAAGTACATGAATGATACTTTACAGTACCCTTCAATCTATCTTTTTTGGGAGTTAAATAATAACTTCAAAGATGAAGTTAAAAAAGGCTGGGGGAGAACATTTAAGTACCTAATAATAAAGGTAATATTATGGCCAGTCTGGGTTTTTGACATAATAACCTTTAATAAACTTTACTCCAGAGAGCTGACGAAGGAGTTGGCCAAACCTCTATGGAGCATGCTTACAAAATCCTATCAAAATATTTTTGCAGTGGATTTAAACCATTTAACAAATAAATATGCATTACAAGGCGACCTTTTTAGACTAGCCTACCACTACTCATATGAGTACTCATCCAATCATCAACCAAAAATACAGAACTATGTAGCTTTATATGGGTTTTGCAGGAATGTCTGCTTAGTATTTTTGATATTTTTGTGGGTTTCTTTATCTACACTTTTTATTAATTTATGGTCAGGTAATATTGCAGGCTTCACCGTTATATCGACTTTGGTTATGCTGTTGATGACATATGTTTTTTATTGTGGGTTTGTTAAATTTTATAGAAGATTTACCCTTGAAGTATTCATGGCATTTAGCGTTTTAAAAAGTAATTGATAATTAACCGGGTGCAGCCGGTTAAGTGGAGGAACTTATGTCCCGCATGATTTCTTTAATCGACTGGGCACGGGAAGAATTTGGGGATCAGGCCCCGAGTGAGCGCTTATTAAAAAAGTACGCTAAGGGCCGAATGATGGTACCCCCAGCCGTTAAGGTTGGACGCTGCTGGATGGTAGACCGCGAGGCGCGTTATGTTGGGGTAATCGCCGAACCCGTTGTCCCTGCTAATTCTAACCCCAGATTAAAACGGATCATTGCTGATGGCTGCTAGACCGAGAGCTCATAAAATTTCCATTCCAAACCTGTACTGCAAATTAGATAAGCGTACAGGTAAGGTGTATTGGCAATACAAACACCCTGTCTCAGGCAGGTTTCATAGTCTGGGAACCGATGAAGCAGAAGCTAAGCAAGTAGCAACTGAAGCAAACACCATTATTGCTGAACAGCGGACCCGTCAGATCCTGAGCGTAAATGATCGTCTAGCACGCATGAAGGGGAAAAGAACAGACATTACGGTATCCGAATGGCTGGATAAATACATCTTCATACAAGAGGAACGAGTTAAACACAATGAGCTCAGGCCAAACTCACTAAAACAAAAAACCAAACCAGTGCGTTTGTTTCGAGAGCATTGTGGGATGCAAAATTTGAAAGATATCTCAACATTGGATATTGCTGAGATAACTGATGCGGTCAAGGCTGAAGGTCATAACCGCATGGCTCAAGTTGTCCGCATGGTGTTGATCGACGTATTTAAAGAAGCACAACATAACGGTCATGTACCACCTGGCTATAACCCTGCTCAGGCAACGAAGCAACCAAGGAATAGGGTCACACGTCAGCGCCTGTCTTTGGATGAATGGAAAACCATTTATGATGCCGCTGAGAAACAAGAACCCTATCTCCAGAGCGGAATGCTTCTCGCATTGATTACTGGCCAGCGCTTGGGTGATATCTGCAACATGCAATTTAAAGACATATGGGACGACATGTTACATGTTGAGCAAGAGAAAACTGGTTCCCGTTTAGCGATCCCATTGGATTTAAAATGCGATGCTGTGGGTTTATCTCTTCGCGAGGTTATATCCAAATGCCGTGACGCAGTAGTGAGCAAATATCTCGTTCATTTCCGACACTCGAGCTCGCAGGCTATGCGGGGAGACCAAGTTTCTACCAGTTCGCTAACCTCTACATTCAAAAAAGCACGAGACAAGAGTGGACTTCATTGGGACAAAGGTACCGCACCAACCTTCCACGAACAACGCTCATTATCGGAGCGACTTTTTAGAGAACAAGGTGTGGACACACAAAAACTGCTCGGTCATAAGTCGAGGAAAATGACAGATAGGTATAATGATGACCGGGGAAAAGATTGGGTGATTGTCAGCACAAAAACGGGGTGAAATCGGGGGAGTTTTGGGGAAACATTTTGGGGAGAGTTTTGGGGAAGAATATTTAGAGGATAAAAAAACGGGAACCAATCGGCTCCCGCTCTCACGTAACCCAGAGTCTGGATTACATATTCTTGATGATCGCGTCACCAAACTCTGAACATTTCAGCAGCTTAGCGCCTTCCATCAGACGTTCGAAATCGTAAGTTACGGTTTTCGCGTTAATCGCGCCTTCCATACCTTTAACGATCAGGTCTGCGGCTTCGAACCATTCCATATGACGCAGCATCA
>Ga0105250_10000359_pt1 | contig 34641 bp, 25 predicted proteins | sample KBSS54metaG_FD_80425 | JGI IMG/M metagenome (GOLD analysis project Ga0105250, IMG submission 80425) | Switchgrass rhizosphere microbial communities from Kellogg Biological Station, Michigan, USA - KBS S5-4 metaG | ecosystem: Host-associated > Plants > Roots > Rhizosphere > Soil | place...
CCGCCCACGATGGTGCCCAGCGACAGCGCCGCTGCGCGCACGCCCCCGGCGCGCATGCGCTCGGACGCGGGCAGCAGGCGGATGGCCAGGGCGCTGACGGGAATGTCGGCCCAGGTGGCGGCCAGCGCGGCCGCGAAGGCCAGGCCGAACAGCCACAGGCGCTCGGCCAGCAACTGCTGCCAGCCCAGGGCCAGCAGCACGGCCGCATAGGCCAGGCACAGGGCCAGCGCCCAGGCGCGGTAGCGCGGCTGGCCGTTCGCGCTGCGCGCTTCCACGGGCGCGGCCAGCGCGAACTTGATCAGCGCGGGCAGCCCCGCCAGCTGGAACAGGCCGATGGCCGTGCCCGACCAGCCATGCTGGCGCATGACCAGGGGCAGGCCCAGCCAGAGGTAGACGCTGGGGGCGGTGAGCGCCAGGTGCAGCCAGCCGAAAAGTGCCTGGAGCAGCCAGACAGGGCGGGGAGCTGCGGCCTTCATGGCGCGGCCTTGCGGGCAATGAGCACGGCCAGCGGCGCCATCGGAAACTCGCGCGACTCGATGCGTTCGATGCGCTCGAAGCCCGCCTGCGCCAGCAGCGCCTGCAGCTCGCCGCGCCGGGTCACGCTGCGGCCCAGCAGGCGCATGGGCAGGTAGTAGGGCAGGGTGCGCAGGGCGGCTTCGGGCGTCTCATTCACCTCGGCATGGGCGCAGACGAAGACGCCGCCGGGCGCCAGCGCGTCGAACACCTTGGCGACCACGGCTGCCGCATCGGGCACGAAGTGCAGCACGGACGAGCACCAGACCAGGTCGTAGCCGCTGCCTATGCCGTCCGTGGCCAGGTTGCCGCCCAGGGCGGTGAAGCGGTCGGACAGGCGGGCCTGGCGGGCGTTGTCCGCCGCCACGGCCACGGCCTCGGGCCAGTCGAAAACGCTGGCCTGCAGCGCGGGCTGCTGGTGCAGCAGGGCCAGCGCGATCCAGCCGGGGCCGCCGCCCAGGTCCAGCATGCGGCGCGCGGTACCCGCACCGGCAGCGACCTCGGGCACCTGGTCCAGCACCTGCAGCGCGGCAGGCACGCTGACGGCACGCTGCTCCTGGCCGATCTGGGCGCGCGCGGCGGCGGCCCAGCCTTCGGCATTGCCCGTGGCCAAGGGGGCGCTGCAGGCCGAGCTGTCCCCGGCAGGGCCGTGCTCGACCAGGCCGCGCAGCAGCGTGGCGGAGTGGCGCAGCGAGCGCAGGCGGAACAGCCAGGCCGCGCCGCAGGACTCGGGCGATGCGCTGTGCAGGTAGCGCAGCGCATCGGTGGCCAACAGATAGCTCACGGGCTCGTGCTGGCCGCGCCGCAGGAGGCCCATGCTCCACAGCAATTCCAGCCAATGGGAGGTATTGGCCTCGTTCCAGCCCTGGGCCTGGGCCAGCTCGGCCGGCGTCTGGGGCGTGGCCAGCCGGTCCAGCGCCCCCGATTCGAGGGCCAGCACCAGGGCCTCGGCCTGGACCTGGGCGGCGGCCAGGTCCCACAGCGGTTGCAGGGCGTGGGTGGGGGCGGGGGATTCACAGCGGGGTGTATTCATCGGAAGGTCCTTTTCACGAAAGGGAGTCACATGCGCCAGGTCAGCCGCACGCCGAACTCGCGCGGCGGGCTGTAGACCACGACCTGGCCGTTGAGGTAGCCCACGGCGTCGTAGCGGCGGTTGGCGGCATTGCGCAGGTAGGCGGCGATTTCCCAGGACGCCTGGGCATAGCCGGCCGACAGGTTGAGCAGCCCGTAGCCGGGGCGGCGGTAGGCGTTGGCGGCGTCCAGGTAGACCTTGCCCGTGCCCTGCACGGCGGCCTGTGCCCACCAGCGGCCGGGCGCGTCGTAGCGCAGGGCCACATGGGCCGTCATGTCGGGCGCAAACGGGTTGCGGTGGCCGTCGTAGACGGCGGCGCCGTCGCGGAACGTGCCGAAGCGCGTGCGGTTCAGGCCCAGGGCCGTCTGCAATTGCCAGCCGCCGCCGAACACATAGTCCAGCTCGAAGTCCGCACCCGTGGAGCGCGCCCGCGCCGCATTGGTGATGTAGACCACGCCCGGCAGGCCCATCTGCTGCACCTGCATGTCGCGCACCTGCTGGGTGTAGACCGAGGCCGCATAGCGCAGGCGCTGCCCCAGCAGCCGGCCCTTGGCGCCGATCTCCCAGGCGCGCACGGTCTCTGGCTCGTAGGCCGCATAGCCCATGGCCGGAGAGAACACGTTGAAGCCGCCCGCGCGGTAGCCCTCGCTGAGGCTGGTGTAGACCTGGCCCTGGGGCGACCACTGGTATTGCAGCGAGAGCTTGGGGCTCAAGCGCGACCAGTCGTCGCTGCGCGCCGCCGCGCCCACGGGGGCCAGTTCCACGCGGTTGCGCTCCACGCGCGCGCCGGCCGCCAGCGTCCAGCGCTCGGACAGCGGGACGGTCCAGTGCGTGAACAGCGCCGCCGTGCTGCCCTTGAGCCCGGCCGTGGGCCGCGTCAGCGCGGCGGGCAGCTTTTGCTCGTAACGCAGGTCATGGTCGTCGCGGTCCAGGTACAGGCCGGCCAGCCAGCGTGCGTTCCACAGGCCTGCGGCCTCGCCCTCCAGGCGCAGTTCCTGCGAGGTCGTGGCCAGGCGGTAGTCGCGCCGCACGTGGAGCAGGTCGGCGCGCTGGAAGTCCGTGTCCTGCAGCACGCGGTCGTCGAAGACATTGCGCGCGGTGATGGAGCGCAGCCGCAGGCCCGAGGCAAAGCGGTGCGAGACATCGAGCGACAGCGTCTGCCCGCGCGAGCGGTTCCAGCTGTCCGTGCCCGAGTTCACCGTGGCGCGCGGCGCGGCAATGCTGCCCCATTGCGCGGCGCCGTCGTCCCAGCGCTGCTGGGCGTAGCGCAGCGTGGCCTCGGTCTCGGCCGTGGGCGTCCAGCGCAGGGCCAGGCGGCCGCTGGCGCGCTCGCGGTCGTCCACGCGCGCTCCCGTCGCCTGCTGGCGAATGAATCCGTCCTGCGCGCGCCACTCGCCCGACAGGCCGATATGGAGCTGGCCCGGCACCAGGGCGCGGCCCAGCTCGAAGCTGCCCGCGCGCTGGCTGTGGTTGCCGGCCTCGGCGCTGATCGATGCATAGGGCGCGTCGCCGGGCTGGCGCGTGACGATGCTGACCACGCCGGCCTCGGCATTGCGGCCGTACAAGGTCGATTGCGGGCCGCGCAGCACCTCCACGCGGTCCACGCCCTGCAGGTTGTGCTCGAAGCCCTGGGCCATCAGCGTGGGCACGCCATCGACCAGCAGCAGCGTGGACGAGGAGAACGACACGAAGTTGGCCGTCAGCCCGCGCATCACGGGCGGTTGCACGCCCGACTGGCCGAAGGCCTGGAACACAAAGCCCGGCACCTGGGCGGACAGCGCGTCCAGCCCGCGCACGCCAGCCGCCTCCAGCGCCGCGCCGTCGAAGACGGAGACGCTGGCGGGCACGGCGTCCAGGCTCTCGGCCTGCTTGTTCACCGTGACCGTGATCTCGGGCAGGGTGGCTTCGGGCGCCTGGCCCTGGGCCGCCACCGTGAAGGGGGCCAGGGCCAGCGCGGCCGGCCAGCGAAGGGGGAATGCCATGGTTTTCTCGTCCTCTCCAAAAGGGAATCTCGTTGGAGACCGATGCTAGGGAAGATGAGAATCGCTATCATTTGAAAACGTATGCGCGCCGGAGCATTTCCTATGCGAAGCGCGCATCCATTCCCCTCCCATGACCTCCCGCATCCCTTCCTCGCTTGCCTTGCCCCAGCCCTGTGCGCCGGGCTGGACGCGGCATGCCCTGCCCGCCGAGCTGGGCGACTGCCATGCGGAGCGCTTCACGCTGGGCGACGGCATCGTGCTGGCGCGCTCGCACTACTGCCCGCTGCGCGACCTGGTGGAGGACAGCGTGCAGGCCGATGCCTCGGACCAGGGCCGCACCCTGGTCATCACGCTGGGGCTGGCGGGCGAATCGGGCTTTGTGGCGCGTGCGGGTGCGGCACTGCGCTTCGGCGCGGGGCAGACCACGCTGGCAGCCTTTCGCGGCAGCCAGGGCGAGCGCCGCTATGCGGCCGGGCAGACCGTGCGCCAGCTGCGCCTGCTGCTGTCGGGCGCGGCGCTCGACCGCTATCTGGGGGCCGAGCTTTCGTGGCGGCTGACGCAGGTGGACGGCGCGGCCGGCGTGCGGCCCTTGGACCACCGTGCCAGCCTGCCGGCCAGTCTGGCGCTGGCGCGGCGCCTGGCCCAGCCGCCCGGGCACCAGCCCACCGATGCGCTGGACCGCCACATCGCCATGCTGAGCCTGGCCGCGCTGGAGCTGCGGCATCTCGCGCCTGCGCCGCAGCCGGCCAAGGCGGCACCGCGCTGGTCGGCCGACGAACTGGCCCGGCTGGAGCAGGCGCGCGAACTGCTGTCCACCCAGATGGACCGCGCGCTGACCCTGGCCTACCTGAGCGCCGCCGTGGGCCTGGGCGAGCACCGGCTCAAGCAGGGCTTTCGCGCGGTCTTCGGCACCACGCCCCAGGCCCTGCTGCTGGAGCTGCGCATGCGCCGCGCCTGGGCGCTGCTGGAGACCGGCTGCCAGGTCGCCCAGGCCGGCTGGCAGGTGGGCTATGCCCATCCGTCGAACTTCAGTGCCGCGTTCACGCGGTTCTATGGGCGCAGCCCGAAATCGGTCTTCGGCCGCCGCTCCTGATCTGCGTCAAGCCTTTTTGTCCTCGATAGTTCTTCGGAACTAGGCCCGCCTGCGCGCTCCTAGTTCTTCCGCCTTGTCCGAGCGTACGGCTGGCGGATGTGCGGCGCGGCCCTCGCGCGGGACCATGGATGCCATAGCCCCCACGAGGAAAACAAAATGGCAAACACAGCGCCCACCGCACAGGGCGACCCCCGCAAGAGCACCAGCACAGGCACACGCCACGACCGCCAGGCCTGGTCGGTCCTGGCCGTCAGCACCCTGGCCTTCACGGTCTGCTTCATGGTCTGGATGATGTTCGGCATCATCGGCATCCCCATCAAGAAGATGCTGGATCTGAACGCCACGCAGTTCGGCCTGCTCACGGCCATGCCCGTGCTCACGGGCTCGCTGGTGCGCGTGCCGCTGGGCATCTGGACCGACCGCTTCGGCGGGCGCATCGTGATGGCGGTGCTGATGGCCGTCACCGTGCCCGCGATCTGGGTGATGGGCTATGCCACCGAGTACTGGCACTTCCTGACCATCGGCCTGTTCGTGGGCCTGGCGGGCGGCTCGTTCTCGGTGGGCACGCCCTATGTGGCGCGCTGGTTTCCCAAGGAGCGCCAGGGCATGGCCATGGGCATCTACGGCGCGGGCAACTCGGGCGCGGCGGTCAACAAGTTCGTGGCGCCGGTGATCCTGGTGGCCTTCGGCTGGGCCGCCGTGCCGCATGCCTATGCGGCCATCATGCTGGGCGCTCTGGTGCTGTTCTGGCTGTTCAGTCACAGCGACCCGGCCCACCTGGTGCCCAGCAATGTGCGCTTCAGCGACCAGTTGAAGGCGCTCAAGGACCCGCGCGTGCTCAAGTACTGCCAGTACTACAGCATCGTCTTCGGCGGCTATGTGGCGCTGAGCCTGTGGATGGTGCAGTACTACGTGGGCGAGTACGGCCTGGACATCCGCGTGGCGGCCCTGCTGGCGGCCTGCTTTTCGCTTCCGGGCGGCGTGCTGCGCGCCATCGGCGGCTGGCTGTCGGACAAGTACGGCGCGCACAGCGTGACCTGGTGGGTGCTGTGGGTGTGCTGGATCTGCCTGTTCCTGCTGTCCTATCCGCAGACGGATTTCACGGTGCTCACCACCGAGGGCAGCACCCGCTTTCACCTGGGCCTGAACGTCCATGCCTTCACCGCGCTGATGTTCGTGCTGGGCATTGCCATGGCCTTCGGCAAGGCCAGCGTCTTCAAGTACATCAGCGACGACTACCCCGGAAACATCGGCGCCATCAGCGGCATCGTGGGCCTGGCCGGCGGCATGGGCGGCTTCATCCTGCCCATCCTGTTCGGCGTGCTGCTGGACTGGACGGGCATCCGCTCCAGCGCCTTCATGCTGCTGTACGGCGTGGTCTGGGTGTCGCTGATCTGGATGTATTTCACCGAGGTGCGCCGCACCGACGTGCTCAACAGCCACGGTGGCCACAGCGATGTGCAGCCGGCCGCGCGCTGAACCGCAGGAGTTGCACATGCATGCGAACACCAAGACCGCCGCAAAGGCATCCGCGCGCAGCCGCCCCGGCAGCGTGCTGACCCTCTGGCGCCCCGAGGACAGGCAGTTCTGGGAGCGCGAGGGCGAGGCCATCGCCAGGATCAACCTCTGGATCTCGGTGCCCGCCCTGTTCCTGGCCTTTGCCATCTGGCAGGTCTGGAGCGTGGTGGCCGTGAACCTGCCCGCGCTGGGCTTCACCTACTCCACCAACCAGCTTTTCTGGCTGGCGGCGGCGCCCGCGCTGTCGGGCGCCACGCTGCGCATCTTCTATTCCTTCATGGTGCCGCTGATGGGCGGGCGCCGCTGGACGGCGCTGTCCACGGCCTCGCTGCTGATCCCGGCCATCGGCATCGGCTACGCGGTGCAGGACGCCAGCACCGGCTATCCGACCATGCTGATCCTGGCCCTGCTGTGCGGCCTGGGCGGGGGCAACTTCAGCTCCAGCATGGCCAACATCAGCTTCTTCTTTCCCAAGGAGCGCAAGGGCTCGGCCCTGGGCGTGAACGCGGGCCTGGGCAACCTGGGCGTGTCGGTGGTGCAGTTCCTGAGCCCGCTGGTGATCACGGCCGGCATCTTCGGCGTCTTCGGCGGCGATGCGCAGACCATCACCAAGGCCGGCGAGACCACCCGGGTCTGGGCGCAGAACGCGGCCTTCATCTGGGTGCCGTGGATCGCCATCGCCTCGCTGGCCGCCTGGTTCGGCATGAACGACATCGCCGACGCCAAGGCCAGCTTCGCGGCCCAGGCCGCCATCTTCCGGCGCAAGCACAACTGGGTGATGTGCCTGCTGTACCTGGGCACCTTCGGCTCGTTCATCGGCTTTGCCGCCGGCTTTCCGCTGCTGATCAAGAGCCAGTTCCCGGCGGTCAATCCGCTGGCCTATGCCTGGCTGGGCCCGCTGCTGGGCGCGCTGTCGCGGCCCTTTGGCGGCTGGCTGGCCGACAAGGCGGGCGGCGCGCGTGTGACGTTCTGGAACTTCCTCGTCATGGCCGTGGCCGTGGTGGGCGTGCTGTATTTCCTGCCCAAGGGCAGCGGCGGCTACGCGCTGGGCTTGGGCCCTGCCGAGGGCAGCTTCATGGGCTTCTTCCTGATGTTCCTGGTGCTGTTCCTGACCACGGGCATCGGCAACGGATCGACCTTCAGCATGATCCCGGCGATTTTCCTGGCGCTCAAGCAGCGCGAGCTCGGCGCCCATCCCAGCGAGCAAGCGCAGGCCCATGCCCTCAAGGAGGGCAATACCGAAGGCGCGGCCGCCCTGGGCTTTGCGGGCGCGCTGGGAGCCTACGGCGGCTTCTTCATCCCCAAGAGCTACGGCAGCTCCATCGCCGCCACGGGCGGGCCCGAGCTGGCGCTGTGGGTGTTTGCCGCCTTCTATGTGCTGTGCGTGAGCGTGACCTGGTGGTACTACGCGCGCAGGAACGCCGAGATGCCCTGCTGAGCCTTGGGCCGCAGGCACTACTGCACCGAACAGCAACGCACCGCAACGAACAACAAGGAGTCCCGCGATGAGCCATTTTCTGGACAAGCTTTCCTACTTCTCCCTGCCCCGGCAGGAATTCTCCAACGGCCATGGCCAGGTGACGGGCGAGGACCGCACCTGGGAAGACGCCTACCGCGACCGCTGGGCGCATGACAAGGTGGTGCGCTCCACCCACGGCGTGAACTGCACGGGCTCGTGCTCGTGGAAGATCTACGTCAAGGGCGGCATCGTGACCTGGGAGACCCAGCAGACCGACTACCCGCGCACGCGCGCCGACCTGCCCAACCACGAGCCGCGCGGCTGCGCGCGCGGCGCCAGCTACAGCTGGTACCTGTACAGCGCCAACCGCGTCAAATACCCCATGGTGCGCGGCCGGCTGCTCAAGCACTGGCGCGCCGCACTGGCCGTGGCCAGGAGCCCGGTCGATGCCTGGGCCGCCATCGTCGAGAACGCGGATGCGCGCAGCGAGTGGCAAAAGCAGCGCGGCCTGGGCGGCTTCGTGCGCAGCAGCTGGGACGAGGTCAACCGCATGATCGCGGCGGCCAACGTCTACACCATCAAGAAGCACGGGCCGGACCGCATCATCGGCTTCTCGCCGATTCCGGCCATGTCCATGATCTCGTATGCCGCAGGCAGCCGCTACCTGAGCCTGATCGGCGGCGTGTGCATGAGCTTCTACGACTGGTACTGCGACCTGCCGCCGGCCAGCCCCCAGACCTGGGGCGAGCAGACCGACGTGCCGGAGAGCGCGGACTGGTACAACTCCAACTTCATCATCGCCTGGGGCTCCAACGTGCCCCAGACGCGCACCCCCGACGCCCACTTCTTCACCGAGGTCCGCTACAAGGGCGCCAAGGTCGTGGCCGTCACGCCCGACTACTCCGAGGTCGCCAAGCTGGCCGACCTGTGGATGCACCCCAAGCAGGGCACGGATGCCGCCGTGGCCATGGCCATGGGCCACGTCATCCTCAAGGAGTTCTACTTCGGCGAGCGCGGCCGCCCGGCCTATTTCGAGGACTATGCGCGCCGCTACACCGACCTTCCGCTGCTGATCCGCCTCAAGCGCCAGCAATTGCCCGACGGCCGCACGGCCCTGGTGCCCGAGCGCTATGTGCGCGCCAGCGACTTCGACGGCCACCTGGGCCAGGACAGCAACCCCGAGTGGAAGACCGTGGCCTACGGCGAGGACGGCGGCGTGGCCCTGCCCAACGGCTCCATCGGCTTTCGCTGGGGCGAGGCCGGCCGCGCCGACGAGGGCCTGTGGAACCTCGAATCCAAGGAGGCGCGCACGGGCAACGACGTGCAGCTCAAGCTCTCGGTGCTGGACGGCCAGGGCGTGGACAGTGAAGTGGCCGACGTGGCCTTCCCCTACTTCGGCGGCCTGCAGTCGCCGGGGTTCGACGCCAACGAGCAGGGCACGGATGTGCTGCTGCGCCGCGTGCCCGTCTCGCGCATGGTGCTGGACGGCGAGGAGGCCATCGTGGCCACCGTGTTCGACCTGCTGGCGGGCAACTACGGCATCCACCGCGGTCTGGACGGCGAGGGCGCTGATGGCGGCTATGACGCCGATGCGCCCTACACCCCGGCCTGGCAGGAAAAGATCACCGGCGTGCCGCGTGACCAGGTGATCGCCATTGCGCGCCAGTTCGCCGACAACGCCGAGAAGACGCGCGGCAAGTCCATGGTCATCATCGGCGCGGCCATGAACCACTGGTACCACTGCGACATGAACTACCGCGGCATCATCAACATGCTGATGCTGTGCGGCTGCATCGGCCAGAGCGGCGGCGGCTGGGCGCACTACGTGGGCCAGGAAAAGCTGCGCCCGCAGACCGGCTGGACCGCGCTGGCCTTTGCGCTGGACTGGCTGCGCCCGCCGCGCCAGATGAACTCCACCAGCTTCTTCTACGCCCACACCGACCAGTGGCGCTACGAGAAGCTGGGCGTGGAAGAGGTGCTGTCCCCGCTGGCCGACCGCAGCCAGTACGGCGGCGCCATGATCGACTACAACGTGCGCGCCGAGCGCATGGGCTGGCTGCCCAGCGCGCCGCAGCTGCAGGCCAACCCGCTGCAGCTGGTGCGCGACGCCCAGGCCCAGGGCCTGGACGTGAAGGACCACGTGGTGCAGTCCCTGCAGGACGGCTCGCTGTCCATGAGCTGCGAGGACCCCGACCACCCGGCCAACTGGCCGCGCAACATGTTCGTGTGGCGCTCCAACATCCTGGGCAGCTCGGGCAAGGGCCATGAGTACTTCCTCAAGCACCTGCTGGGCACCACCCATGGCGTGCAGGGAAAAGACCTGGGCCACGATGAAGCCAAGCCGCAGGAAGTGCGCTGGCACGACAAGGCGCCCGAAGGCAAGCTGGACCTGCTGGTCACGCTGGACTTCCGCATGAGCACCACCTGCCTGTACTCGGACATCGTCCTGCCCACGGCCACCTGGTATGAGAAGAACGACCTCAACACCAGCGACATGCACCCCTTCATCCATCCGCTGTCGGCGGCCGTGGACCCGGCCTGGCAGGCCAGGAGCGACTGGGAGATCTACAAGGGCTTCGCCAAGTCCTTCAGCGAGGTCTGCGTGGGCCACCTGGGCGTGGAAAAGGACGTGGTGCTCACGCCGCTGATGCACGACACCCCCGCCGAGCTGGCCCAGCCCGATGGCGTGCGCGACTGGAAGAAGGGCGAGTGCGCCCTGATCCCCGGCAAGACCGCGCCGCAGATTGCGGTGGTCGAGCGCGACTATCCCAACCTCTACAAGCGCTTCACGGCCCTGGGCCCGCTGATGGACAGGCTGGGCAACGGCGGCAAGGGCATCGGCTGGAACACCGAGACCGAGGTGGAGCAGCTGGGCGAGCTCAACGGCCTGGTGCGCGAGGAAGGCGTGAGCCAGGGCCGCCCGCGCATCGTCACCGACATCGACGCCACCGAGGTGGTGATGATGCTGGCGCCCGAGACCAACGGCCACGTGGCCGTCAAGGCCTGGGAGGCGCTGTCGAAACAGACGGGGCGCGAGCACGCCCACCTGGCCCTGCACCGCGAGGACGAGAAGATCCGCTTTCGCGACATCCAGGCCCAGCCGCGCAAGATCATCAGCTCGCCCACCTGGTCGGGCCTGGAAAGCGAGAAGGTCAGCTACAACGCCTGCTACACCAACGTGCATGAGCTGATCCCATGGCGCACCCTCACCGGCCGCCAGCAGTTCTACCAGGACCATCCGTGGATGCGCGACTTCGGCGAAGGCTTCGTCAGCTACCGCCCGCCCGTGCACATGAAGGCGCTGCAGGAAGTGCAGGGCCAAAAGCCCAACGGCCACCCCGAGATCGCGCTGAACTTCATCACGCCGCACCAGAAGTGGGGCATCCACTCCACCTATGGCGACAACCTGATGATGCTCACGCTGGCGCGTGGCGGCCCCATCGTCTGGCTCAGCGAGGACGACGCCAAGAGCGCCGGCATCGCCGACAACGACTGGGTGGAGCTGTACAACGCCAACGGCGCCATCGCGGCGCGGGCCGTGGTCAGCCAGCGCGTCAAGCCGGGCATGGTGATGATGTACCACGCGCAGGAGAAGACCATCAACACGCCGGGCTCGGAGATCACCGGCACGCGCGGCGGCATCCACAACTCGGTCACGCGCATCGTGCTCAAGCCCACCCACATGATCGGCGGCTACGCGCAGTACAGCTACGGCTTCAACTACTACGGAACCATCGGCACCAACCGCGACGAGTTCGTGCTGGTCCGAAAGATGCGCCGCATCGACTGGCTGGATGACGAAGCTCCGGCCGGCGCAGCCGCCCATGCCTGAACAACAAGGAGAAACACGATGAAAATCCGCGCACAGATCGGCATGGTGCTGAACCTGGACAAGTGCATCGGCTGCCACACCTGCTCAGTCACCTGCAAGAACGTCTGGACCAGCCGCCCCGGCGTCGAATACGCCTGGTTCAACAACGTCGAGACCAAGCCCGGCATCGGCTACCCGCGCGAGTGGGAAAACCAGGCCAAGTGGAACGGCGGCTGGATGCGCCGCACGGACGGCTCCATCGCGCCCCGCCAGGGCGGCAAGTGGGGCCTGTTGATGCGCATCTTCGCCAACCCCAACCTGCCCCAGATCGACGACTACTACGAACCCTTCACCTACGACTACGAGCACCTGCAGTCGGCCAGGGAAAGCAAGGCCGCGCCCACGGCGCGCGCACGCAGCCTGATCTCGGGCCAGCGCATGGAGAAGATCGAATGGGGTCCGAACTGGGAGGAAATCCTGGGCGGCGAATTCAGCAAGCGCAGCCATGACGTGAACTTCGAGCAGATCCAGAAGGACATCTACGGCCAGTTCGAGAACACCTTCATGATGTACCTGCCGCGCCTGTGCGAGCACTGCCTGAACCCGGCCTGCGTGGCGTCCTGCCCCTCGGGCTCGATCTACAAGCGCGAGGAGGACGGCATCGTCCTCATCGACCAGGACAAGTGCCGCGGCTGGCGCATGTGCGTCTCGGGCTGCCCCTACAAGAAGATCTACTACAACTGGCAAAGCGGCAAGGCCGAAAAATGCATCTTCTGCTACCCGCGCATCGAGGCCGGCCAGCCCACCGTCTGCTCCGAAACCTGCGTGGGCCGCATCCGCTACCTGGGCGTGCTGCTGTACGACGCCGACCGCATCGAGGAAGCGGCCAGCGTGGAGCGCGACCGCGACCTCTACCAGGCGCAGCTGGACATCTTCCTGGACCCCAATGATCCCGAGGTCATCCGCCAGGCCCGCATCGACGGCATCCCCGACGCCTGGATCGAGGCCGCCCAGTCCAGCCCCGTCTACAAGATGGCCGTGGACTGGAAGGTGGCCCTGCCGCTGCACCCCGAGTACCGTACCCTGCCCATGGTCTGGTATGTGCCGCCGCTGTCGCCCATCACCTCGGCGGCGAACGCCGGGCATCTCGACAGTGTCGGCCGCAGCCCCATCAATGGCGACCTGCCCGATGTCTCGCAGCTGCGCATCCCCGTGCAGTACCTAGCCAACCTGCTCACCGCCGGCGACACCACGCCCGTGGTGCGCGCGCTGGAGCGCATGCTGGCCATGCGCGCGTACCAGCGCAGCAAGCACGTGGACCAGGAACAGAACCTGGCCGTGCTCCAGTACGCGGGACTGACGGTGCACGAGGTCGAGGACATGTACCAGACCATGGCGATCGCCAACTACGAGGACCGCTTCGTCATCCCCTCGGCCCACCGCGAATACGCCGAAAGCGCGTTCGATTTGCGCGGCGGCTGCGGCTTCTCGTTCGGCAACGGCTGCTCCGACGGCAGCACCGACGCCAGCCTGTTCGGCGGCAAGAAGCCGCGCACCATCCCCATCCGCGCGCAAATGTGAGGACTGCCGCCATGTTCAATCACAACACATCCACACCTGTGCGCCTGACGCTGCGCGCGCTGGCCTGCCTCATCGGCTACCCCGGCGCCGAGCTGCGCGCCCTGCTGCCGGGCCTGATCGACGCCCTGCGCCTGGAGCAATCCGTGGCGCCGGCGCGGCTGCGCGAGTTGCAGCAGCTGGCCGAGCAGCTGCAGGCCATGGACCCCTTCGAGGCCGAGGCCCGCTACGTGGACACCTTCGACCGGGGCCACCAGACCTCGCTGCACCTGTTCGAGCACGTGCACGGCGACTCGGCCGACCGGGGCCCGGCGCTGATCGACCTGCAGCAGACCTACGAGCGCGCGGGCCTGGCCTTCGAGGCCGACGAACTGCCCGACCACCTGGCCGTGGTGCTGGAGTTCGCCTCCACCCAGCCGCCGGCCATCGCCCGTGAATTCCTGGGCGAGATGGCCCACATCCTCAACGCCCTGTTCACGGCGCTGGCGCGGCGCGACAGCCCCTACGCCAGCGTGATCGCGGCCGTGCTGGAGATCACCGGCCACAGGGCCGAACGCGTGGAAATCCGCCCCGAGCCCGCCATGGACGAGGCCTGGGCCGAACCCGCCGCCTTCGACGGCTGCAGCAGCCAGGGCAAATCGCGCCCCGGCGCCGAGCAGCCCGTGCATTTCGTGCGCCGCACGGCGGCGCCCCAAGCCCAAGGACCCCGCCAAAGGAGCCTGACATGACCCCCTCCTGGATAGACCACCTGCTCTTCGGCCTCTACCCCTACATCTGCCTGGCCGTGTTCTTCATCGGCAGCTGGCTGCGCTTCGACCGCGACCAGTACACCTGGAAGAGCGATTCATCGCAGCTGCTGCGCAGCGGCAGCCTGCGCTGGGGCAGCAACCTGTTCCACATCGGCGTGCTGTTCCTGTTCTTCGGCCACACCGTGGGCATGCTCACGCCGCACTTCGTCTACGAGCCCTTCATGGCCGCAGGCGCCAAGCAGCTGCTGGCCATGGTCAGCGGCGGCATCGCGGGCACGCTGGGTTTCATCGGCCTCACCATCTTGCTGCACCGCCGGCTGTCGGACGTGCGCATCCGCGCCAACTCCAGGTTCAGCGACATCGCCATCCTCTGGCTGCTGTGGCTGCAGCTGCTGCTGGGTCTGGCCACCATCCCGCTGTCGGCAAAGCACATGGACGGCTCCATGATGATGGCCCTGGCCGAATGGGCGCAGCGCATCGTCACCTTCCGTGGCGGCGCGGCCGAACTGCTGGCCGATGCCGGCTGGGTGTTCAAGGCCCACATGTTCCTGGGCATGAGCATCTTCCTGGTCTTCCCCTTCACGCGCCTGGTCCATGTCTGGAGCGGCTTCGGCACCCTGGTCTACCTGCTGCGCCCCTACCAGCTGGTGCGCTCGCGCCGCCTGGGCCTGCCCGCATCGTCGGCACGCCGTGACGCCAAGCCCGGCCATTGAGGAGATCGACATGGAACATGGATGCAACGGATCGGGCGGCGGCCACTGCGGCTGCGCGTCTTCAACCCCTTCTTCTTCTTCTTCTTCTTCTGACCCGATGGGGGATCTCCCGGCGATTCCCGAAGTGCCGGCCTTCCAGCCCGTGGGCGAGGCCGGTGCCGAGGTGGCCCGCATCAACGCCACGCCGCTGCACGCACCCGGACAGCGCCCGCCCGAGCGCGAACTGCGCCAGCGCGCCTGCACCGAGCTGCTGCGCCAGGCGGCCCAGCGCGAAGGCCTGCTGGGCGCCGATGATGCGGCCGGCGACGACGGCGTCATCAGCGAGCGCGCCTCCCAGGCCATAGAGCAGCTGCTGGAGCAATCGCTGCACCTGCCCGAGCCTGGCGAGGACGCCTGCCGCCGCCACTTCGATGCCAACCCCGCGCGCTTCGCCCAGGGCGAGCGCGTGCGCCTGCGCCACGTGCTATTTGCCGTCACGCCCGGCGTGGACGTGCGCGCCCTCGCCCAGCGGGCCGAGACCCTGCTGATCGAGCTGCGCTGCGCCGACGACGGCGGCCTGCGCTTTGCCGAGGCCGCGCGCCAATGCTCCAACTGCCCCAGCGGCCAGCACGGCGGCGAGTTGGGCTGGCTGGGCCGCAGCGACTGCGCACCCGAATTCGCGCGCGATGTCTTTGCCTCCCAGGAAATCGGCGTGCTGCCGCGCCTGGTGCACAGCCGCTTCGGCCTGCACGTGGTCGAGGTCTGCGCGCGCGAGGCGGGCGTTCTGCCCGACTGGCAGCAGGCGCGCCCGGCCGTCGCCCAGGCCCTGCACCAGCAGACCTGGGTGAGCGCGCTCCACCAGTACCTGCAACTGCTGGCCGGCCAGTCCGAGGTGGTGGGCGTGCGCATCGCTGCGGCCGACTCGCCGCTGGTGCAATAGCCGGGGAAGTGCCCATGCCCGACGACGAGCTGCTGCTGCGCCTGCGGCGCTTCCACGAGCACGCCTTCCCGCAGTACCGCGCGCAGTTCCGCACCCTGGTCGACGAGGGCCAGCACCCGACCACGCTGTTCATCGGCTGCTCGGACTCGCGCCTCGTGCCCTACCTGCTCACGGGGGCGCCGCCGGGCGAGCTGTTCCTGGTGCGCAACGTGGGCGCCTTCGTGCCGCCGCACGACGGATCGCACGGCCACCACGGCACGGCGGCGGCCATCGAATTCGCCGTGCTCAACCTGCAGGTCAGCCGCATCGTGGTCTGCGGCCACAGCCACTGCGGGGCCATCAAGGCCCTGTATGGAGAAGTCTCGCCCGAGGCGCGCAACCTGCAGCGCTGGCTGGACCTGGGCCGCGAGGCCGTGCTGCCCGTGCAGGCCGGCCCCGAGGCGCTGCGCCGCACCGAGCAGCGCGCCGTCGTGCTGCAGCTCGAACGGTTGATGGACTATCCCATGGTGCGATCGCGGGTAGAGGCCGGGCAGCTCAGCCTGCACGGATGGCACTATGTCATCGAAGACGGCGAAGTCCATGTCTTCGATGTCCAGACCGGCCGCTTTGTTGCGGCATCTCAAGCTCCGCACAGCGGCACCGGGCCGTACCCGCCCTACGTGGAGCATGATGGACAAGTGCTTGTCGACTGAGGCCCGAGCAAGTGCCAGGGACGGCGGCAGGCAAGTCAACACGGGAGCCATGCCAATGCATCGCGAAAACCTGGGCCGCGCGCAGGACGCGGCGGATCTGCAGCCCATCAGCCTCGATGTGCTGCGCGAGAAATACCTCAAGAACGGCGAGACCGGCGTGGGCGAGCTCTACGCCCGCGTGGCCCGCGCCCTGGCCTCGGTCGAGCCCGAGGCGCGCCGCGCCGAATGCGAGGCCCTGTTCCTGGCCAACCTGCAGGCCGGCGCCATAGGCGCGGGGCGCATCATGAGCGCGGCCGGCACCGACCTGCAGGCCACGCTGATCAACTGCTTCGTGCAGCCCGTGGGCGACTGCATCCAGGGCGTGGACGACGGCGGCTACCCCGGCATCTACGAAGCCCTGCGCGAAGCCGCCGAAACCATGCGCCGTGGCGGCGGCGTGGGCTACGACTTCTCGCGCATCCGCCCGCGCGGCGCCGAGGTGCGCGCCACCGCCTCGCTGGCCTCGGGCCCGTGCAGCTACATCAACGTCTTCGACCAGTCCTGCGCCACCGTGGAAAGCGCGGGCGCGCGGCGCGGCGCCCAGATGGGCGTGCTGCGCATCGACCACCCCGACGTGCTCGAATTCATCACCGCCAAGCGCACGCCGGGCCGCTGGAACAACTTCAACGTCTCGGTCGGCGTCAGCGACGCCTTCATGCAGGCCGTGGCCGAAGACCAGCCCTGGCACCTGGTGCACCGCGCCCGCCCCGGCACCGCCCTGCTGGAGCAGGGTGCCCACCAGCGCGCCGACGGCCAGTGGGTCTACCAGACCCTGCCCGCCCGCACGCTGTGGGACACCATCATGCGCTCGGCCTACGACTTCGCCGAGCCCGGCATCCTCTTCCTGGACCACATCAACGACGACAACAACCTGCGCTACTGCGAGGAGATCGCGGCGACGAATCCTTGCGGTGAAGAACCCTTACCGCCCTACGGCTGCTGCGACCTCGGCCCCGTCATCCTCACGCGCTTCGTGCGCCATCCGTTCGGCTTCGCGGGCGAGCCTGCGTTCGACTTCGAGGCCTTCGAGCGCGCCGTGGCCGTGCAGGTGCGTGCGCTGGACAACGTGCTGGAGCTGACCTGGTGGCCGCTGCCGCAGCAGCGCGAGGAAAGCGAGGCCAAGCGGCGCATCGGCGTGGGCTTCACCGGCATGGGCAATGCGCTGGCCATGCTGCGCCTGCGCTACGACGCGCCCGAGGGCCGGGCCATGGCCGCGCGCATTGCCGAGCGCATGCGCGATGCGGCCTATGGCGCCTCGGTGGAGCTGGCGCGCGAGAAGGGGGCCTTCCCCAAGTTTGACGCCGATGGCTACCTGGCCGAAGGCACCTTCGCCAGCCGCCTGCCCGAGGCGCTGCGCCAGCGCATACGCCAGCACGGCATACGCAACAGCCACCTGCTGTCCATCGCGCCCACGGGCACGGTCAGCCTGGCCTTTGCCGACAACGCCTCCAACGGCATAGAGCCGCCGTTCTCCTGGACCTACAAGCGCAAGAAACGCACGGCCGATGGCGGCAGCGCCGAGTACGCGGTCGAAGACCATGCCTGGCGCCTGTACCGCTCGCTGGGCGGCGACGTGCAGCAGCTGCCCGACTACTTCGTCAGCGCGCTGCAGATGCCTGCGGCCGGCCACATCGCCATGATGCAGGCCGTGCAGCCCTTCGTGGACACGGCGATCTCCAAGACCGTCAACGTGGCGGCCGACTATCCCTATGAGGACTTCAAGGACCTGTACCGCCAGGCCTGGAAGGCCGGCCTCAAGGGCCTGGCCACCTACCGGCCCAACACCATCCTGGGCGCTGTGCTCGAGACCCATGCGCCCGAATCTGCTGAAAAGCCGGCCTCCCCCGCGCCGGCAGGGGCCGCGGCTTCCGCACCCGACCCGCTGCGCACCGTGATAGAAAGCCGCCCGCAGGGCGCGCTGGACGCCGTGGCCGAGAAGATCGAGTACTGGACCCAGCAAGGCCCCAAGCGCCTGTACCTGGTCGTCTCCTTCCTGCCCGTGGTCCTGCCCGATGGCCGCACGGTGGACCGCGCCATCGAATTCTTCATGCCCGTGGGCCAGAGCGGCGAATCCCAGCAATGGGTGACCTCCAGCATGCGCCTGCTGTCACTGGCCGCGCGCGGCGGCTTCCTGGAGCGCGCCCTGAGCGACATGCGCAAGGTGGCCTGGGACCGGGGCCCTGTGCGCCTGGGCACCCACCAGCGCGAAGACGGCGCGCGCGTGCCCATGTGGCACGACTCCGAGGTGGCCGCCATCGCCTATGCGGTGCAGAACATCCTGGCCCGGCGCGGCAGCGGCGCACCGCCCGCCCCATCGCCGCTGCCCGAGCCCGAAGCTCTGGCCACCGACCCCATGGTCATGGCCGGCCGCAAATGCGAGGAATGCGGCGCCCATGCCGTGATCCGCAAGGACGGCTGCGAGTACTGCACGGCCTGCGGCCATCTGGGGAGCTGTGGATGAAAGTGTTCGTGGCCCCGCGCCCGCAGGGCGATGCCGTGCCCGGCTGGCGCGCGCCCGGCACGGGCTTCGACCAGCCCTTCGAGATGCTCGAAGCCTGCCACGAGCGCGTGCTGCGCATGCTGGCGCTGCTGGACCGGTTGCGCGTGCATCTCCAGACCAAAGGTTGCGACGACAGCGCACGCCAGGCGGCGCGCGACATCCTGCGCTACTTCGACCAGGCGGCGCCGCTGCACCATGAGGACGAGGAGCTGCATGTCTTCCCGCCGCTGCTGGAGCAGGGCGATGCGCAGACCGTGGCCCTGGTGCAGCGCCTGCAGCGTGAGCACGGCCTGATGAGCGCCGACTGGGCGCTGGCGCGCCAGCCGCTGCTGGACATGGCCGAGGGGCGTTGCCAAGGCTTTGGCGCGGCTGACGAGGCGGTGTTCGAACGCTTCGCGGCCTGCTATGCCAGCCATGTCGAGAATGAAGAGCGGCTGGCCTACCCCCAGGCGCGCGGCCTGCTGCCAGAGGCAACGCAGGCGGCCATGGGCCGTGAGATGGCCGTGCGGCGCGGCGCTGACCTGTCACGGAGATAGCGCCGCCGGCAGCGCGCGGGAGCCGGCGCGGCGATACTCGCAGGCTTTGAACCTGTCCCGCCTCGCCTGCCATGCCCGAGCGCCGCCACATTTTCCTGCTTCGCATCGCACTGACCCTGCTGGGCGCCTTTGCCGCCGCCCAGCTGTGCCTGTGGCTGCGCACGCCGCTGCCCTGGATGCTGGGGCCGCTGATCGCCACCTCGCTGGCCTCCATCCTGGGCGCGCCCACGGCCAGTGCGGGCCGGCTGCGCAACGGCGGGCAGTGGATCATCGGCGCCTCGCTGGGCCTGTATTTCACGCCGGCCGTGGTGCAGTTGATCGCGGGGCTGTGGTGGGCGATTGCCGTGGCCATCGTCTGGGCGCTGCTGCTGGGCTGGGGCTTCGGCGCCTGGCTGTACCGCGTGCATGCGCCGCGCATGCCGCAGATACCGACTGGCGAGATGCGCGCCACCACCTACTTCGCGGGCGCCATTGGCGCGGCCTCTGAAATGACGCTGCTGGCCGAGCGCGAGAACGCGCGCACCGACCTGGTGGCGGCCAGCCACAGCCTGCGCCTGGTCATCGTCACCGTGAGCATTCCGTTTGCGCTGCAGTGGAGCGGCCTGCACGGGCTGGAGGGGCTGACGCCTCCCAGCATCCGCATCGTCGAATGGCCGGGGCTGGCGCTGCTGGCCGTGCTCACGGGCCTGGGCGCCTGGGCCATGGACCGGCTCAAGCGGGCCAACCCCTGGTTCCTGGGCGCGCTGCTGGTGTCCATGCTGCTTACCATGTGCGGCCAGGAACTGTCGGCCGTGCCCCAGGCCCTGGTCAATGCGGCGCAGCTGGTGATCGGCATCAGCCTGGGCGTGCGCTTCAAGCGCGAATTCCTGCACACCGCGCCGCGCTGGCTGGGCTCCGTGGCCGTGGGCACCGTGGGGCTCATGGCGATCTGCGCGGGCTTTGCCTGGCTGCTGCACCTGGCCGTGGACCTGCCCTGGGTCACGCTGCTGCTGGGCACCTCGCCGGGCGGCATCACCGAGATGGCCATCACCGCCAAGGTGCTGCAGCTGGGCGTGCCCGTGGTCACGGCCTTCCAGGTCTGCCGGTTGATCGCCGTGCTGCTGCTGGTGGCGCCGCTGTTCCGCTGGGTGGAGGCGCGCGGGCCGGCCGCGTCGCGCACGGCCTAGGGCCCACCTCACCACAGCCCACTGTCGCTGGTAGACACCGCAATCGCACCACCGGCCAGCGCCTGCTGGACCTGCTCCTGGCTGCAGACGAAGCCCGAGGCCACCAGGGGCGGCAGGATGCGGCGCTCGGCCTCGGTGATGTGGGCCAGCATGGGGGCGGGCATGATCTGCACGAGGTTGGGGTCGCTCTGCTCCACGGCCTTGATGCTGCGCGGCCAGGTGGAGCGGTCGGTGACGAAGACCTTTTGCATGGTCAGCAGCCCGGCCTTGTTGGCGCGCTGGATGGTGGCCACGCGCGTGGACAGCAGGCTGCTGGCGCCCAGGTCCACAAGGTAGTCCACGCCGCCCTTGTCGGGCGAGATGCCGTCGCAGCTGTCGATGTTGACGATGGCGATCTTGCCCGCCCCGGTGATGGTGGAGATCACCGAGCGCAGGCGGCGCAGTTCGATGTTGGCGACGATGGCGACTTCGGCCTGGCTGGCCAGCAGCGCGTCCATCTGCTCGGCCCCGTACAGGGTGGCGATGACGGGGCGGCGCGCCAGCCGCGCGCCCAGGGAGTTGTCCGGGCGGCCCATGTCAGAGGTCCAGCCCCAGCTTGCCGGGGTTGAGCAGGTTCTTGGGGTCCAGCATGCGCTTGGTGGCCTCCAGCAGGGCAAAGGCCGGGCCCAGCGATTGCCGCATGTAGGGCGCGCGCAGCAGGCCCACGCCGTGGTGGTGGCTGAGCGTGGCGCCGTGGCGCAGCAGCACGGCGTTGGCCGCGTCCCAGGCCGCGCGGTACCACTGGGCGCGCTGGTCCACGGCCACCTCGCCACGCAGCGAAAAGTACAGGCAGGCGCCATCCACATAGGCATGCGACTGGTGGGCCGAGCCGGCCAGGGTGCCGGGGATGGCCTGCAGGGCGGAGACCACTTCCTCGTAGATGGCCGGCAGGTCTTTCCAGGGGCCGCACATCTCCAGCGTGTCGGCGACGAAGCCCGGGCCTTTCTTGAAGCCCTCGGCGCTCTTGCCAGTCAGGTAGCGCGTGTCCAGCCAGCGCTCCAGGGTGGCGGCGCCGTCCAGCCGTTCACCCAAGGGTGCACACACACGTTCGCAGATGGCCATGACGGCATCGACGATCTCGGGTGCGCCTTCGTCGGCGATCAGCAGCACGTTGAGGTCGCTGCGGCCGAATTGCACGCCGCTTTCCAGCGCGTCATACAGCCGCAGCGCGGCGGGGTTGGCGCCTTGCTGCAGGATCTGGCGGCAGGCCTCCAGGCCCTGGGCAAAGCTGGCGAAGCCATAGGCGATGGCGCGGCCGTGGTCGGGCAGGCGGTGCAGCTTGAAGCGGATGCGCACGATCACGCCCAGCGTGCCTTCCGAGCCGATGAACAGCTGCTGCAGGTCCGGCCCGATGGCCGCGCGCGCGTAGCCGCCCACGGTGACGAGGCGGCCATCGGCCAGCACCACATCCATGCCGTGGACCATGTCCTCGATCTTTCCGTAGCGCGTGGACAGCTGGCCTGCGCCCCGGCAGGCCACCCAGCCGCCCACGGTGCTGATGCCGAAGGACGAGGGCCAGTGGCCCATGGTCATGCCGTGGCGGCGCTGGATGGTTTCCTCGAACACGTCGCCGAACATGCCGGCCTCGACCTCGACGATCTGGCTTTGCTCGTCCATGGCGATGAAGCGATTGAGTTCGCACAGGTCCAGCACGATGCCGCCGCGCAGGGGCAGGGCCGCGCCCGTGACGTTGCTGCGCCCGGCCGAGACGGTGACGGGAATGGCGTGCGCGTCGGCAATGCGCATCACGGCCTGCACCTGCTCCACGGTGGATGCATGGGCGATGACGGCCTGCGGCGTGGCCGGGTGGCCCGAGGTCTCGGCCACCATGGTGCGGGCCCACCAGTCGCGCGTGCCGGCGACGATCTCGGCGCGCTCGGTCTGCACGCGGTCGCAGGCGGTGCGCAGTGCGGCGAGCGCGGCCTCGGGCACGGCCACGGGTTCGTGCTGCAGGCCGCAGGCAGGACCTTCGGAGGCAGGGCGGTCGGCTGCAGGTGCGGCCTGCGCCGCCCAGCCCGGGGTCGTGGGGGCGCCCACCACGTAGTTGCGGCGGTTGTAGCCGCGGGCGATTGCGTCTTTGCTCAGCATTGGATGTCTCCCATCAAAATCTGTTTTTCGCGCTCCACGGCGCGGCGGTAGTCGTGGACCTGTTGCGCGACCTGCGCGGGTGTCAGTCCCAGTTCATCGGCCAGGATGTCGCCCACGCGCTGCGCGGCGTGGGCCGATGCATCGCGCGCCATGAGGCGGGCGCGCAGGCGGCGCGAGAGCACATCGTCCACGCTGGCCGCCATTTCGTGGCGCACGGCGTAGAGGACTTCGGCCTCGGTATGGGGCAGGCCCTGCACGATGGGCCGGGCCAGTTCGGGCCGGGCGGCCAGCAGGTCGCTGACGAAGCGCGCCTCCGTGCCGTAGCGCTCGCCCAGGTGGGCCGACAGGCCGCCCGTGGCCGTGATGGCCTGGGCGTCGTAGCCGGCTGCGCCCAGCACAAAGGCCGAGGTGGTGGTGCAGCGCGTGCGCCGGCCCAGCAGCTTTTCCACGGCGTCCACGGTCTGCTCGGCCATGTGGCGCGAGGTGGTGAGCTTTCCGCCCACGATGGTGACCAGGCCGTCGGCCGCCACATGGATTTCGTGGTTGCGCTTCATCTCCACGGTCTTGCCGCCGGGCGGGCCGACCAGGGGGCGGCAGCCAGCGATGGAGCCGACCACGTCCTCGGGCGACAGGTCCACCCTGAGTGCGGAGCGCGCGCCTTCCAACAGAAAGTCCAGCTCGGCGCGCGTGCAGTGCACATCGTCCAGGCCGCCCGTGTAGTCCTCGTCGGTGGTGCCCAGGTAGGAGACATCGCCCCAGCGCGTGATGGTGGCGCGCCGGCTGCGGCCCGGCACGGGGATGGTGACGGTGCAGTCGTTGCGTATGCGCAGCCAGGGAATGGCCACGTGCACGCCCTTGGCGGGGCGCACGTGCAGCCGGGGCTCCTGGCCGGGCTTGCGGCCATCCCAGTCGCGCAGCCACACGCCCGTGGCCATGACCACGCTGCGCGCGCGCACCGTGATCTCGCGGCCGTCGGCCTGGACGATGGCGCCATCCACGCGGCCGTGGGCGTTGCGCGTGACGGCGGTGGCCTGGCAGTGGTTGAGCACGGCTGCGCCGTGGAAGGCCGCCGTGCGCGCCACGGCCAGCGTGAGCCGCGCATCGTCCACGCGCGCGTCGAAGTACATGTAGCCGCCCAGGAGCTGCTCTTCGCGAAAGCTCGGGCAGTGCGACAGCACCTCGGCCTTGCCGAGCTTGCGGTGCAGGATGCCTTCGCGCCAGCCGCCGGCCAGGTCGTAGGTCCACAGCAGGCTGCCGAAGGCCTTGGCCAGGCGGGCGTCGAAGACGCCGTCGCGCTCCATCACGGGAAACAGGAAGGGCAGGCGCTGCACCAGGTGCCGCGCATTGCGGCGCAGGCGCTGGCGCTCCAGCAGCGAGTGCCGCACCAGTCCCAGGTTGCCCTGCTCGATGTAGCGCAGGCCGCCGTGCACCATCTTGGAGGACTTGGACGAGGTGCCCGAGGCGAAGTCGTCCTTCTCCACCAGCGCCACGCGCAGGCCGCGCAGGCTGGCGTCCAGCGCCGCATAGGCACCCGTGATGCCGCCGCCGATGACCAGCAGGTCGAAGGCCTCGTCACCCAGCCGCGCGAGCTGGTCCGCGCGCTGCAGCTGCAGCGGCGCGGTCTGGGTCAGTGCGGCGCTGTCCCTGCGCTCCTTGCCAAAGGGCCATTGCATCATGCGCAGCCCTCCAGGGCGGCGCTGCGCCCGGGGGCCCGGGCGCGGGCCAGTTCGTCGCCCACGCGGGCGCGCCAGATGCGGCGGCGCTCGCCGCGCTCGTCGGCCGCCATGCGCGGGGTGAAGACCGCTTCGGTGCGCAGCGTGGCGCAGGCCTGCTCCAGCCCGTCCCACAGCAGGCCTGCGCTGCCGGCCATGAAGGCGATGCCGCGCAGGCTGGCCTTGTCGGTATCGGCCAGGCGGCGCACGGGCAGGCCGCCCAGGTCGGCCTGGATCTGCAGCAGGGCATCGCTGCCCGACAGGCCGCCGCCCACCAGCAGCTCGCCCACCTCGGTGCCCGATGCCGCCTCGTCCGCCTGCACGCAGGAGGCCACGGAATGCGCAATGCCTTCGAGGATGGAGCGCGCCAGCTGCGGCCGCGAGGTGGCCATGGACACGCCCGAGATCGAGGCCCGCGCGCCCGGCTCCATGGCCGGCAGGCGCAGGCCCGTGAGCGCGGGGATGAAGACCAGGTCGGCCGGCGTCTCGGCCTCGCGGGCCAGGTTGCTGATCTGCTGCGGGTTGTCGAACCACTGCAGCTTCTCGCAGATCCAGTTGAGCGCCGAGCCGGTGGTGGGCACATAGGTCTCGATGGCATAGCGCGAGACACCGCCCATGCGCCGCGCGGTCATGGTCAGCGAGCTTTCATGGGCCGCGTCATGCGCGGGCAGCTTTGTTCCCGTGAGCACATCGACGAAGCTGCCCGTGCCATGCACGCACAGCGCCTGGCCCCGCTCCAGGCAGCCCAGGCCCACGGCGGCCGCATGCTGGTCGCCCGCGCAGGCCAGGATGGGCACGGCCAGGCCCAGCAGCTCGCTGCGCGTGCGGCCGAAGTCCTGCACGTCCTCGCACAGGCGGGGCAGCAGCTCGGCGGGAAACTCCAGCGCGTCCAGCCAGTCCTGCAGGTAGCGGTGATCGCCCAGCGCATAGGCGTTGCCCGAGGTCACATTGGTGGGCGTGGTGACCACGGCGCGCGCATCCGACAGATGCCACAGCAGCCAGGAGTCGATGGTGCCGAAGGCCAGGCGGCGCTGCTGCCAGGCACGGGCCACGGCCGCATCCTCACGCAGCTTGCGCGCGGCCCACAGGTAGGGCGAACGCACGCCCACGGGCCGGCCCGCGTGGCGGATCAGCCGGGCATCCCAGTCGCCGGCCAGCAGGGCCAGTTCGTCGCGGTGGCGCGAGTCCTGCCAGACCATGATGGGCGCCAGCGACCGGCCCGTGGCCGTGTCCCAGAGCACGGCCGAGCAGCGCTGGTTGGCAATGGCCAGGGCCACGATCTGCTGGCCGCAGCCCTGCGCGCGGGCGATGGCGCGGCGGCACACGTCCAGCGTGCGCTCCAGCAGCAGGTCGGCGTCCTGCTCGACCACGCCGGGGCGCGGGCAGTGGATTTCCAGCGGCAGATAGTCCTGGGCGGACACCTGCCCGTCGCGTCCCACGACGGCGGCGCGCGTGCCCGAGGTGCCTTCGTCTATGCAAAGGATCACGGCTTCATGGTGCATGGGGTGGTCTCTTTCAGGCGGTGGTTTGAGCGATCTTGGCGGGCGGGGCGGCGTCTTCCGCGAACTGGGGCGCGCCGGGCTCGTCGTCGGGATTCACCGTGGTGCGCGTGGGGTCCCAGCGGATGGAAAAGCAGACGATGCTGGCCAGCAGCGGCACCACGGACAGGATGAGGAAGGTGTTCTCCAGCCCGTACTGCTGGCGGAACAGCGGGAACACCAGCAGCCCCAGCGCCGCGCCCATGGCGCCCAGCGCACCGATCACGCCATTGGCGCCCGCGCGCAGCTCGCTGCGGAACGACAGCGTGGACAGGCTCTTGCCGTTGGCGCCGGGCCCGCCCGAGTGAAAGAGGATGAACAGCGAGGGCACGGCCACGGCCAGCCAGATGGGCATGCGGCCGTTGAACAGGCCCAGCACCAGCAGCATCAGGAACACCAGCGCAAACCCGAAGGCCGAGGCCCGCCGCAGGCCCAGCCGGCGCCCGATGACGGGCGACAGGAAGCCGCCGACGATGCCGAACACGTTGAACACCAGCGCGCCCAGCGTGGCCTCGCGGAAGTCCTTGCCGAACAGCGAGGCGCTGATCAGCGGCAGGTACCAGCCCACGGCGAAGTACTGGATGGACTGGCCTATCTGCACCGTGGCCGCCAGCAGCGTGCGCGGCAGGTAGATGCCGCGAAAGATCAGCAGCACATTGGCCAGGCCGCGCCGGGCCGGGTTGAGCACGGGCAGGCGCTCGGCAAGGGGCGCTGCCCTGAAGGGCTGGCCATAGATGCGCGTCATGGCGCGGGCCGCGTCGTCCAGCCGCTCCTTGCGTGCCAGCCAGGTCGGGCTTTCCACCAGCAGCGCGGCCTGCATGCCCAGGATGAACACGCCGAACACGGCGGTGGCCGCGACCGAGTAGCGCCACAGCGAATCGCCCACGTCCCAGGAGTGGAACCACAGCGCCAGCACCAGGTTGCTGCACACGGCCATGTACCACATGCCCTGCCAGACATTGAGCCGGCTCTTGAGGCGTGCGGGCGTGAATTCGGCCAGCACCGCCATGGCGATGGCGAAGTCGATGCCATAGGCCGCGCCCACGAAGAAGCGGCCGAAGAGGATGGTGGCGTAGTCGGGCGCCATGCTGACCAGCAGCGCGCCGGCCACGGCCAGCACCTTGGCGATGACCAGGGGGCGCATGCGGCCCCAGCGGTCGGCCATCCAGCCGCCGATGGGGTTGAAGGCGATGGACACCCAGGAGGCCAGCGACGTCATCCAGGCCACCTCGGCCGGCGTGAGCTGCTGGTCGCGCGTCATGGGCCCCAGGCCCACGCTGAGCGCGGAGTTGGAAAAGGCGTCGAGGAAAAGGCCGCCGAGTGCCAGCCACCAGATGGTGCCGGCGCGGCCTGAAATGCCCTGGCGTGCGTCGATGTACGAGATGACATCCTGAACGCCACGAATGCTGTGGCCTGTGGTTTGCATCGCTGCCTCCTGGTTGTCTGCAAGAGGCCGGCGCACACCACACAGGCGTGACAAGACCATCTCACAGATGGTCTTCAAATCTTGAACCTGCGCTCAGGATTCTAGGCAGGAGGCGCTCGCTGCGGATCGGTGAAAGCACCAGGGTCCGCGCAATGGCCGCGCCCAAAGAAAAAGCCCGCCGCAGAGAACCTGCGGCGGGCTTGGCACGCGGCCCCTTCAGGAGGCCGTGCGCTGTGTGCTGTCAGTGGACCACGACGGGCTGCTGGGCCAGGCCGGCGTAGCGATCCAGCGCGTCTTCCACCTCTTCCTCGGTGGGGGCGTCGAGCTGCCAGGCAATGATCTGCTTTTGGAACATCTCGGCCCAGGAACCGTCCAGGTAGACCTCCTTGCCCGAGCGCTTGTCCACGATCTCGAAGCCGTGGCGTGGCAGTTGGCGGGCGGTGTCGACTGCCTCATTGCCAGCCGTTGCATCCGGATCCATGTCGGGACGCAGATGGAGCACCACAAAAGATTCGGAGTCGTAAAGCATTTGCATGGTGTTCCCTTTCTGGCCCGTTGCCGGGCGTCGCACAGCCTACATGGCTGCGAAGCGCCGGATTTCAAGAACCGTGGGGGTCCCGATCTATCACAGGCACTTGCATGCAGTATTCCACGGATTGGCATGCGCGGCGGCGTGCGCCGCAGGCCGCGCTGTGGTAGGCGGGCGGCAGCGGTGCCTGCAAGTGCCGGCCTACCCGCGATCAGGGCGCCTGGCGGCCCTTGAGCTGCAGGTCGGCGAAGTCGCCGTTGTCCTGCGCCAGCCGGATGCGCACGGGCAGGTATTGCATGGATGGCGCCAGCCACAGCGAGGCCTGCTGGTCATCACCGGCCGCCGCGATCTTGTCCAGCCGCAGCGCCTGCGTGCTGCCCGAGGGCAGGTCCAGCGTCTCGGTCTCGCCCACGCGGAAGGTCCAGCGGTCGGCGCGCCGTGCGCTGACGGTGATGAAGCTGATCTGCGTGCCCGCCGGGTAGCGCTGCGGCGCCGCCGCCAGCAGGGCCGACAGTTGCAGGAACACGCTGAGCCGGTCCTGCGCGCCGGGCGCGATGGCAGCATCGGGCGCGCCCGTGCTGAAGTGCGCCAGGTTCCGGTCGAACGCCAGCTGCGCCGATTGCTCCTTGCGTGCCTTGTCGTTGAAGCGGCTGGGCTCCAGGCCTCTGTCCGTGATGCGGCCCTCGCTGGTCTGCGAGCGCGAGCCCAGCAGGAACAGGCTGACTTCCTGGCTGGCCTGGTACTGGCCGTTGGCATGGCGCCAGACCAGCTCGGCACTGGCCGAGTAGTTGAAGCGCTTGGCCTGGCCGGTGACGGCGAACGACAGCCGCGCGGGATCGGGCATTTGCACGGGAACGGGGGCGTCGGAGGCCAGCGGCGTGCCGTTGGGCGAGGTGATGGCCATGCCCTGGGCCGGGCCGGCCGAGGGAGTGGGCGGTGTTTCGGGTTCGGGCCTGGGAGCGGGCGGCGCCGGCGGCGTGGCCGGGGTTGCCCCGCTGCCGGCATCGGCGGTTTCAGAGGCTTCCGATGCGGCAGGCTCCGGCGCTGCGGCCATCGGCAAGGGTTCGACGGTTTCGCGGATGGGCGTGTCCAGCGGCTCGGGCGCAAGTGCGGTGGGCGCCGCGGGTGCCGGGCGCTGGACCTTGGGGCGAGGCTGTTGCGGCTTGGGCGCAGGCGCCTTCGGTGCGGGTACGGGCGCTGCAGGCGGGGGGGCGGGTGGCTCGGGCAGGGACAGCGCCCGCGTCTGCATGGCTGCCACCTCGGTGTGCGGCGCCGACACCTGGCTCCACAGCGGCAGGCCCAGCAGGGCCAGGGCGTGCACGCCCAGCACCACGGCGGTGAGGGCGGGCAGGGCGCGCTGGCGTAGGCTCATGTCAGTTATCCATAGTGCTGCGCGCCACCCACAGCCCATGAAACCGGCGCGGCCCAAGGCCAGGGACAGCGAGCAAGGGCCTACGCCGGCCGCGCCGCCCCGCAGCGAGGCTGTCGTCCCCCTTCCAGGGGGAAGGCGCGAAGCGACTCAGGGGGTGTAGCCTCATCTCAGGCATTCCAGCCCAGGTCCTGGGACAGCTGCACGCAGGCTTCGCGCAGCGGCGCGTCGATGGCGCCGCCGTATTCGGGGTCGAAGGTGGCAATCGAGCCCAGCGTGGTCAGGCCCAGCACGATATGGCCCGAGGAATCGAAGACGGGCGTGCAAAAGGCCACGATGCCGGGCAGCACGGTATCGACCACGCGGGCGGTGCCGCGCTCGCGTACCTCGGCCAGCATGGCGTCTATGGCCTCGGGCGTGAGCGGCAGGTCCTTGCGCTGGATGCGGCGGGCCTTGTCCACTTCGGGCTCCAGCAGCGGGGCCGTGACCTCGCGCGGCAGCCAGGCCGCGAAGCAGCGCCCGGTGGCCGAGGCCAGCATGGGCATGACGTCGCCCAGGCGCAGGTTGGCGGTGACCGACTGCGCGCTTTCCTCCCAGTGCACGATGGTCGGCCCGTGGTTGCCCCAGACGGCGATGGCCGCCGTGTGGTGGATGCGCTCCATGAGCGCGGGCATGCGCTCGCGCGCCAGCCGCACGGGGTCCAGCCGGGCCAGCGAGGCCAGGCCCAGCTTGAGCGAGGCCGGGCCCAGGTCGTAGCGGGAGGTGCGCGCGTCCTGGGTGACCAGGCCGATGCGCTGGAAGCTCACGAGGTAGCGGTGCGCCTTGGCGGCGCTCATGCCGGCGTCGGATGCCAGGTCCTTGAGCATCTGCGGGCCCCGGGCGCGCGTCAGCGCCTCCAGCAATGTAAAACCGACCTCGACCGATTGAATCCCTGCGCGTTCCTTGTCCATTGCAATAGAATTTGGTTTTGTTTAGTTAAATCAATTTAACTTATCGTAATTCGTGGCTGCGTCGCCATGGGTATCCAGGCCGCTGCCCGGATGCCGTGGCGCGCGGCGGCGGCACGGGGAAGCAGCATGAAACTTGCCACATACAAGGACGGATCGCGGGACGGGCAACTGGTCGTGGTGTCACGCGACCTGAGCCAGGCCCATTATGCGACCGGCATAGCGAGCCGCCTGCAGCAGGTGCTCGACGACTGGAGCTACATGGCGCCCCAGCTGCAGGACCTGTACCACCTGCTCAACAGCGGCAAGGCGGTCCATGCCTTTGCCTTCGATCCGCGCCAGTGCATGGCGCCGCTGCCGCGTGCCTACCAATGGGCCGATGGCTCGGCCTACATCAACCATGTGGAGCTGGTGCGCCAGGCGCGCGGCGCCGAGGTGCCCGCCAATTTCTACACCGACCCGCTGATGTACCAGGGCGGCAGCGACGATTTCCTGGGCCCCTGCGACGATGTGGTGGTGCCCAGCGAGTCCATGGGCATCGACTTCGAGGCCGAGATCGCCGTCATCACCGCCGACGTGCCCATGGGCGCCACGCCCGAGCGTGCGCTGGGCGGCGTGCGCCTGGTCATGCTGGCCAACGACGTGAGCCTGCGCAACCTGATCCCCAATGAGCTGTCCAAGGGCTTCGGCTTCTTCCAGTCCAAGCCCGCCACCTCCTTCAGCCCCGTGGCCGTGACGCTGGACGAGCTGGGCGACGCCTGGAAGGGCGGCCGCCTGCACCTGACGCTGCAGTCCACCTGGAACGGCCGCAAGGTCGGCATGTGCGATGCGGGCGAGGACATGAGCTTTCACTTCGGCCAGCTCATCGCCCATATCTGCAAGACGCGCAGTGTGCGCGCCGGCTCCATCGTGGGCAGCGGCACCGTGAGCAACAAGGGCGTGGAAAGCGGCAAGGGCAAGAACCGGCGCATGGAGTGGCCCAAGGGCTACAGCTGCATTGCGGAGAAGCGCTGCATAGAGACCATCCAGGACGGCGCGCCCAAGACCGAGTTCATGCGCTTCGGCGACACCATCCGTATCGAGATGAAGGGCAAGGACGGCCAGAGCATCTTCGGCGCCATCGACCAGAACATCGTCGAGCCTGCCGAATGAGCCGCGTCTGCGCACCCTGGTGGCGCCTGGCGGGCAGGCCGCTGCGCGCCGGCCTGGCCGCGCTGGCGCTGTCGCCGCTGGCCGCGGCATTCGCGGCGCCCCCGGCCGCGGACCCCGTCACCTGCCCGCCCGAGGCGCGCATGCCCGGCCCGGACGAGATCCGCGCCATGCAGCGCAAGGCGCAGGACCGTGGACTGCTGTGGCGCATCGAGCACCGGGGCCGCACCAGCTGGCTCTACGGGACCATGCACGCGGCCAAGCTCGATTGGAGCGTGCCCGGCCCCACGGTGGCGGACGCGCTGCGCGCCTCCGACAGCCTGGCGCTGGAGCTGAACATCCTCGATCCCGAGGTCATGAAGGTCTTGTTCGCAGGCATGCAGGCGCGGCCCGATGCGCCGCCGCTGCGCGGCGATCTCCAGCGCCGGCTTGAGGAGCAAAGGCGCCTGGCCTGCGCCGGCCCCGAGCTGGCCCTGCTGCGCCCCGACGCCCAGGTGATCTCCCTGTTGTCGCTGGCCGGCCGCAGCGAGGGGCTGGACGCGTCCTATGGCATCGATTTCTCGCTGGCCGGCGTGGCGCTGGCCCTGGGCAAGCCCGTGCTGTCGCTGGAGACGCCCGAGCTGCAACTGCGCGAGCTGGTCTCGGACGACCCCGCGCGCGTGGCCGAAACGGTGGAGTCCGGCCTGCGCCAGCTGGAAAGCGGCATCGCCTCCCAGAAGCTGGGCCTGATCGCACGCGTCTGGGCCGATGGCCGCATCCGCCTGCTGGAGAGCCTGCCCGACTGGTGCGACTGCATGGCCAATGCCGCCGAGCGCGCCGACTACGACCGCATGGTCTATGGCCGCAATCCCGGCCTGGCGCGCGAAGTGGCGCGGCAGATCCGCTCCGGCCGCAGTGTGTTCGCCGCCGTGGGCGCCCTGCACATGGTGGGCACGCGCGGCCTGCCGGCGCTGCTGGCGGCCCAGGGCTTCAAGGTGCGGCGCGTGGAGTTCCCCGCAGCCAGCCCGCCCTGAAACACACGGCCGCCGCCTCCATGAACAAGAGCAACAGGGCGCGGCCAGGACCCATCCACACCCATCCCACAGGAGACAACAATGGACCGTAGACAATTCCTGGCCGCCGTGGCGGCCTCATCCGCCGGCATGGCCGCGCCTTTTGCACAGGCGCAGGACTGGCCCGCGAGCAACATCCGCTGGGTCGTGCCCTATCCGCCCGGCGGCGGCACCGACGTGCTGGCGCGCACCGTGGCCGAGGCCATGCGCCAGACGCTGAACCAGACCATCGTGGTGGACAACCGCCCCGGCGCCTCCACCAACATCGGCGCCCAGATCGTGGCCACGGCCAAGCCCGACGGCTACACCATCATGTCGGCCGACAACGCCGTGCTGGCCTACAACGAGCACCTGTTCAGCAAGCTGTCCTTCAACCCCGAAAAGGACTTCACCTACATCGGCGGCATCAGCCGCTTCCCGATGGCGCTGGTGGTGAACCCGAACTTCGAGGCCAAGACCTTCAAGGAATTCCTGGCCTACGTGAAGGCGCATCCGGGCCAGGTCAACTACGCCTCGCCCGGCAACGGCTCGCCCCACCACCTGGCCATGGAGATGTTCAAGAACCGCACGGGCACCTTCCTGACGCACATCCCCTATCGCGGCGCGGCGCCTGCGCTGGCCGACGTGATGGGCGGCCAGGTGCCCTGCATGTTCCTGGACCTGGCCTCGGGCCTGCCCGTGATCCAGTCGGGCAAGGTGCGCGCCCTGGCCATCGGCACGGGCAAGCGCGTGCCCAGCCTGCCCGAGCTGCCCACGCTGGCCGAGGTCGGCGTGCCCGACACCGAGGTCTATGCCTTCCAGGGCATCCTGGGCCCGGCCAAGATGCCCCCCGCCGTGGTGCAGCGCCTGAACGCCGAGCTCAACAAGGCGCTGGCCAACCCCGCCGTGGTCAAGCGCATGCAGGACTTCGGCATGGAGGCGCTGCCCGGCACGCCCGAGCAGTTCCTGGCCATGTCGCGCGCGGAATCCAAGCGCTGGGGCGCCATCATCAAGAGTGCGGGCGTCAAATTGGACTGACCCCCTGAGCGGCTGCGCCGCTTCCCGTTGCACGTCGCCCGTTGCACGGCGCCCCTTCTCGCTTCGCGGAGGGGGCGTACGGGCAGCCGGCGACACCCTCGGTGCGGGGCGGCGCGGCCGGCGTAGGCCCTTCCTCGGTGTCTCTGGGTTGGGCCGTGGCGGGTTTGGGCGCTGCTGTGCTGGCGGTGCCTTTGGGCGTTGCTCATCGCCAATCCAGCGATCAATCCAGCGCCTTCTGCCTGCGCATGGTGGTGAAAAGAACGGCCAGGCTGGCGGCGGCGCCGGCCACGCCCAGGGCGGCGAAGAGGGGGATGCCCCACAGGCGCGGGCCCATGGTCAGCAGGCCGGGGGCCAGGCCCAGGATGAAGGCGCCGGAGACCACGGCCAGGGCCAGGCGGGTGGCGGCGCGTTCCAGTGCCAGTGAAAGCCGGTCGATGTGGCGTATGTCCAGATCGGCCTGCAGCCGGCCCGAGCGCAGTCTTTGCATCACCAGCCGCAGGGTGTGCGGCGCGTCGTCGGCCAGTTCCAGCCACTGCGCCATGGCGGCGCGGCGCTGGCGCGCCAGGCTGCGCAGGGAGTAGCGCTGCAGCAGCTGGGCCTTGACCAGGGGCGTGGCCGTCTGCACCACGTCGAATTGCGGGTCCAGCTGCAGCAGCACCTGGTCGGCCGTGATCAGGGCCTTGAGCAGCAGCGCCATGTCGGCGGGCAGGGCCACGCCGGTTTCGCGGGCCAGGGCCATGAAGTCCTGCAGCGCGCGGGACATCACCAGGCGGCCGTTGCTGGCGCCGGGGCCATGGCGGGTCACGAAGCGGTCCACGGCGGCCTCGATGCGTGCGGACGAGGGCGGGGCGCGGCCGGGCATTTCGCTTTCGGCCGCCCATTCCAGCAGCACGCCCGAGAGGCTGCGGCCCTGGCCCTCGACCAGGGCGCGCATCAGGCCCAGCACCTGGCGGCGGCGCTGGGGCGACAGCCGCCCGACCATGCCGAAGTCGATGAAGCCGACGCGGTTGCCGGGCAGGGCCAGCAGGTTGCCGGGGTGCGGGTCGGCGTGGAACAGGCCGTCGCGCAGCACCATCTGCAAAAACGCGCAGGCGCCACGGCGCGCCAGCAGCGGGCCGTCCAGCGCGGGGTCCGCACCCACGGCCGAGGCTGGCACGCCCGGCACGAAGTCCTGCACCAGCAGGCGCGGCCCGCTCAATGCCCAGTGGATGGCCGGCACGACGATCTCGGGCTGGGCCGCGAAGTGCCGCGCCACGGCGTCGCCGTTGTGGGCTTCGACGGTGAAATCCAGTTCCTCGCGCAGCGCCTGGCCCAGCTGGCGCGTGACCTCGCGCGGGCGGTAGCGTGCCAGCTGCGGCCATTGTTCCTGGGCCAGCAGCGCCAGATGCTCGAGCAGGCGCAGGTCGGCCTCGATCTGGGGGCGCAGCCCAGGGCG